>Ga0310697_10000370_pt1 | contig 63223 bp, 51 predicted proteins | sample 172DNAGHGlowgp2_FD_203883 | JGI IMG/M metagenome (GOLD analysis project Ga0310697, IMG submission 203883) | Sheep rumen microbial communities from Palmerston North, Manawatu-Wanganui, New Zealand - 1728 DNA GHGlow gp2 (v2) (version 2) | ecosystem: Host-associated > Mammals > Digestive system >...
GAAGTGTCACGCATACCAGGAAGAGCCTGACCGCAGCTCCCAGGATCTTGGAAATGAAGAAGAACCATGCTCCGGTCTTGTGGGATGCCGTCCCGAACCTTTCATCCAGGTACTGGTAAATGGATACCATGTTCATCCTGAACAGGACCGGAGTCAGCACGAAGGCGATTACGATATAACCTACGAAGAAGCCCAGGACCATCTGCATGTATCCCATTGCCGTTCCACCCAGGCCGACCATCCCGGGGACCGAGACGTAGGTCACTCCTGACATCGGGGCTCCAATCATCGCAATCGCGACGATCCACCACGGTGCCTTCCTGCCTCCGTTGAAGAAACTATCGTTGCCGGTGTTCCGTGCCGAAACTGCCGAGACGGCAAGCATCACGGCGAAATATGCCAGAATGGTGATTATGATTGCGACAGGAGACATTCAGCTTCTTGGTTTCTGGTCAGCCTTACTGGTTATCAGTCTTTTTTCTGGTCAGCAGGACCGTGGCCCACACTTCGCAGCCTTCTCCCCGTCCGACGAAACCGAGCCTTTCGGTAGTGGTTGCCTTGACGGAAACCTGCTGGATGTCGATACCCATCGTTTCTGCGAGGGTCTCGCGCATCTTGTCGATATACGGTCTCAGTTTCGGTTCCTGGAGGGCGATGGTGATGTCCACGTTTTCGATGTCATATTTCTTGCCGGTCATGGCGACGACAGTCCTGAGCAGTTCCTTGCTGTCGATGCCTTTGTACTTCGGGTCGCTGTCCGGGAAGTGCAGTCCGATGTCACCCAAGGCAGCTGCTCCGAGCAGGGCATCGCAAAGGGCATGGATGGCCACATCGCCGTCCGAGTGGGCCACGAAGCCGTTTTTGCTTTCTATCTGCACTCCACAGAGCCACATCGGCAGCCCTTCCTTGATAGCATGGACGTCATACCCGTTCCCGATCCTGAATCCTGTTTCCCGCATCATCGCATTATCGATTAAGACTGTTCTTCAATGCAAAGATATAGCATTTTTCGTTTCGGGAATATAAATCCGACGGATATACTCGGCCGTCGGATAGACTCGACCGTCATACACACTCAGCGGTCATACACGCCCGGCCGTTGCTGAAACCACTGTGCCCTCCGGCGGCGGCCTTGCCGGCTGTGGTACGTTCTTTCTGGCTGCAGTACATTATATCGGGATACAGGCAGAAGCGTTTTCACCAAACAGCTGCACAACGATACCCCCTGCAGGGCCGCAGGAGGCATTCCCCTGTGCAGCACCCGCCGATTTCAGCCCCTGCTGCACACTGACCTGCCATGGAGGGGCCTAGAAGGCCTATTAATGTGCAGCTATTTGGCGAAACGACCGGACAATCGGGAATGTCACGTTTGAAGGATGTCGCTTGGATTCCAGTTGAGTACAAAACCGGGGCTTTTTGTTCTCGTCTGCGAACTTGGGATTTCGGTTGAGTACATTATGGCCAAAAATCGTACGCAACTGGGACCTCGGACTCTGAAAGATCAATCTTTATTCGTGCTTACGAGTTGATTGATATGATAGTGCCAGAATGGCTCACATATAAATGGGGATATCACTGATAAGCAGAGGGTTACATCTCTCATCAAAACAAGAGACAATGAGAATGGCCTCGAGATAGTGAGGTACGGCTGACACTTGAACTTGATGGTGAGGTACGACGGATACTGGCACATGATGTTGCGGGTGACAAGCTGATCTTGGCACCGCCGCCGGAATATGCGGTCTCCGGCGGCTGGGCGCTGCGGGGAGCAACGCCCCAAGGGGCCCTCCTCGCGCCCTGCCAAAGACCCGACGGGATCCCCGGACGTAGCCGGGCATGACGTGGTCTCGGATGAGCCGGGGATGACGTGGTTCCGACCAAGCCGGGGATGATTGGATGATGGAAGGAGGAATGATGGAGGATGATGGAAGGGATGAAGGATGATGGGAGGAGAGAGGCAAGGAAGAAGGTAAGGAGAGAGGCAAGGAGAATGGATGGTTGATGGAAAGGTGGGTGGTGTGCGGGTGGTGTGCGGCGGGGGGCCGGACGAATGTTCTCGGTGGTTTATGGGGCGATTACTCCGGAATTTGCTAAATTTGTATTCTGGAATCTAGAAGCACCAATGAAAAGCTTATTTCTGAAGAATTACGGTCAGACTCTGCTGCTCCTGCTGGGAGTCGGTGTGGGTGCGCTGTGCGGTGCTTTGCTGGGGCCGTCGGCATCTGTCGTCAAACCGGTCGGGGAAATATTCCTGAACCTGATGTTCGTTCTCGTGGTACCGGTGGTGTTTTTCAGCATCGCTTCTTCGATGTACAGGATGACAAGGGAAAGGAAAGTGGGCAGTGTGCTGGGATGGTCGATTGCCGTATTCCTGGTGACATCGGTGGTTGCCGGGGTCCTGACCTGGCTTGTGTGTGAATTCTGGAACCCTCTGGGGCAGTTTGCGACCAGGATTCCACCTGAACGAACCGGAGTCGCGGGCCTGGTCATCGGAGGCAATTCCGTAGCGAAGACTGTCGCGAACATGTTCACTGTCGATGATTTCACCAAGATTCTCAGCCATACCAACCTTCTGCCCCTGATCGTTTTCTCCGGCTTTTTCGGAATAGCCACCGCCCTTGCCGGAGAAAAAGGAGAACCTGTCGCACGCCTGCTGCATAGTGGAATGTCCGTGGTGATGGAAGTGATGAGGATACTTATGTATGCGGCACCGATCTGCCTTGGCTGCTACTTCGCCGACCTTACCGGGAAGATAGGAGGCCAGATCGTAGGAGGCTACCTCAACACCCTGCTGATATTCCTGGCCGTGACGGTAGTGCTGTTCTTTGCCGTCAACACGGCCTACATGGCGATACTGGGAGGACCGGAAGCCGTGAAGAAATATTGGAAAAGCATCCCGGGGCCGTCCCTGCTGGCGGTTTCGACATGCTCCAGTGCCGCAACGATACCGGTCAGTATACAGGCATCCAAGAAGATGGGAATGGCAGAAACCGTGGCGGAATCGGTCATTCCGATCGGAATCAATATCCACAAGGACGGCTCGGTCATAGCCGGTGTGCTCAGGATTGTGTTCACCGTAGCCTTCTTCGGACTGAGCGGATACGGATGCTTCGAGATAGTGGGCATCGCGATTCTCACAAGCCTTGTGGTCGGAGCGATTCCTGTCGGAGGTATGACAGCGGAGGTCCTGGCCTGTTCCTTCCTCGGAATCGAACCAGGTTTCGCGGCGACCCTGCTGGTCATAAGCACACTTGTGGATATCCCTGCCACGCTTTTGAATACGTCCGACAATATCGTGGCGGCAGCCTGGGTGGACAAGCTGTGCAAGAGGAAGGAAGAAGAGAAACCAGTTTGACAATGATCAAGCACATTTACAAACACGAAGGGAGATTCGACTTCGAGGCGGGAGGAAGCATAGACAATCTTGAAGTCGCTTACCATACATCACCATCGGGATATTCCCCGGACAAGAAAGTAATCTGGCTGCTGCATGCACTCACGGCATCTTCTGACGCCGAGGGTGAATGGTGGCCGGCGTTGGTCGGCCCCGGCAAGACCATCGACACCGACAAATATTTCGTAATATGCGCAAACGTGCTGGGATCCGCCTGCGGATCATCCGGCCCGGCCCAGGTCAATCCCAAGACAGGAAAGCCTTATTACCTTGATTTTCCGAAGGTTACGGTGCATGATACGGTGGCGGCATTCGACCTGCTCCGGGAGCATCTCGGCATACCGGTCATCGATATGGTAATCAGTACTTCGATGGGCGGATTCATGGCATTCGACTGGGTGGCATGGAAGCCGGAACTGTTCAGGAAGATCTTTTTTATCGCAACGGGAGCCAGGGTGACTCCGTGGCTGACCGGATTCAATTCCGCAATGAAGATGGCCCTTATGGCCGACCCTACTTTCATGGAACGCAAGACCCTGAAGGGCGGCATGGACGGCCTGAAGGCTGCCCGGACGATAGCCCTGCTGACTTATCGCTGCGAGGAAGGCCTGTTCAAGCAGACCGAGGAATCCGATGACGTAATGTTCGCCGACAAGGCCGGGTCATACTACCGGCACCAGAGTTCCAAGTTCGTAAAGGAATGGGATGCATATTCATACCTCTATGTCTGCAACGAAGTGGACAGCAACAATGTCGGCAGGGGCAGGGGAGGCGTGGAGAAGGTCCTCGGAGAGATCAAGGCGGACTGCACCTTCATCTGCATGTCCTCCGACGAGCTGTTCCCTCCGGAGGATATGAAACCATGGTCGGAGATGGTCCCTGGCGCCAAGTACCATCTCATCGATACCCCGTACGGGCACGATGGGTTCCTTATCGAAACTGAAAAGATAGGGGAGATTCTGCAGCCTGCACTGGACTCCCTTGGCTAGAAGCCTCTTCCGTGCTTCTGCCAGAGATAGTCTTCAAGTTCTTCCCACTTCTTGGCCGCAGCGTTGTAGATTTTCTCGGTGTAGGCGTTGAGGTTTTCCGTGGTCGGGTTTGCTTCCACTTCCGGAAGTCCTTCAAATCCAAGCTTTTCGATGGCCAGGATGTCATCGTTCACCCTCTTCTTGTTCTTCTGCCAGGCAACTGTGGCCAGACGGTTCGGCCTGCGGAAAGTCCACAGGGCGCAATCCCTCTTGTAGTAGCGGTGACCGCAGGTGTCGAAGGCGGCCGGAACCTCGGTATTCCCTGAGAATATAGGGAAGCGAGGGCTCTCGCCAGGGTTGTCGAGTGCATACCAGCAGACTCCTCCCACTGCATCAGGGAGCCAGTCCCTGCACTGGATTACCGTCGAATGGGAGCACCAGGCAACGGCCAGCGTGCGGGTGAATTCGACTGTACCAGGAGCTATGGTGTTGAGAGTGTTGCGTGTGTCTGTGGTGAGCCACGGATTGGCGATAGGGCTTACCGTCGTTTTCTCAGGCTTGCCGTCCTTGGCAGGTGTGGTGAGAAGTACATTCTTGCACATATCCAGTTCGGTGCCTTCATAGGTGCCGCGCAGGAGTTCCATGACCTTCCTGACATCCACCTTCCCTTCCGGCTTTACAGAGAACGGAAGTTCGTCCATGTCCATGCTGAGGCCGAGAGACGGGGCGAGGGCATTGAGTACGAAATATTCCCTCTCCTTGAAATTCTTGCCGCTGCCGTAGGATCCGTGGTAGGCTTTATAGAATATGAAATCACCTTCGCCGTCCCAGAGCCCATATTCCTTGGCAACCTCCTCCACATTGGATGAGGCCATGAAGTAATCCTTGTTCTTGAGATCCAGCTTTCCGATCCTGGCGATGTTGGCCGAAACTGCGACTTCGTCGTCAGGAACCCTCTGGGCGGCCCAGACTGCCCCGACCTTGTCCTTTCCGTTGCCGAGGATTTCGAAGAACCAGGCCTCTTTCTTGTCAATGACAGTGAGACATTCGCCACCGTCGGCATAGCCGTACTTCTCTGCAAGGGCACCCATAACCTTGATGGCGTCACGGGCGTTGTCGCACTGCATCAGCGCAAGTCTGGCGAGTTCCTCGATATAGAACATACTGTTCCTGTTACGGAGGGTGTCAGGACCGGTGAAGGTGGTCTCGCCCATCGCGACTTGCTTTTCGTTGAGGCAAGGATATGCGGTGTTGAGGTACTGCAGGGTCCTCCTCGGCATAGGGATCTCGCCGGCGAAGCGTACACCGGTTGTATCACCCCTGAACGAGGTTTTGCGGGTGTTCTTCAGGACCTGGAACTTCTCGCTCCTGGAATGCTTTGCAGCCGGAACCACGTCGATCCAGGTACGCGATACTCCGTCGCAGGTGTGTGATGTGATGACAGATCCGTCGGTCGAAGCCAGCCTTCCCACGACTATGCTGGTACATTCATCGAGCGCAAATTCATCGTCCTGGCTCCAAACCGGAACGCAGCAGAGCAGGACCGTCAGCAGTGCAAAGCATTTTTTCATATCCGTCTTCTTTTGTCAGAAGACAAATATAATGATTCTTCCGTCAGAATTCAAGACTCCTGCCACGGTAGAAGTCAAGGAGCTTTACGGAATAGAGATATTCGTAACGGGCTCTGGCGAGGTTTGATTCAGCGGTGAACCAGTTGTTCCGGGCCTCGTTGAATTCGGTGATGTTCGCCTTCTGGTTCTCGTATTTGGCCTTTACAAGTTCGAATGATTCCTTGGCGCTGTCTTCCGCTCCGATGCTGGAATGATACCTCTCCCTGGCCGCAACTGCATTGTAATATGCCTGCTGGATCTCCTTGTAGAGGGATTTCTTGGTATTCTCAAGCTGCAGCATCTGGTTGGTCCGGCTGAGTTCCGCAGCCCTGACCTGGTTCCGTGTCTGGTAGCCGGTGAAAATCGGAACGCTGAGTGACAATCCGAGATACTGGCTGAAATTGTGCTTGACCTGGTCATAGAACGAAGCGGAAGGAAGGCTGCTCTGGGTATAGAAGTTGGTGCCTAAGCCGCCGCTTGCTGAAATCGATGGCAGGAAGGCTCCCTTTGCGCTCTTTATGGAATATTCGGTAGCGTCGAGACGGAACTGCTCGGCCTTGATGGAAGGTTTGCTTGCGATGGCGTCGGCGTAGATGTCTTCAGGGTTGCCCAGAAGCAGGCCGTCAAGCGGCACCTCTGGGACCACTATAGAGAATCCTTCCGGGTTCGGGAGTTCCAGCAACTGGCTGAGTTCCAGCAGTGAAAGGTTCAGGTTGTTGGATGCTTCGGTGGCCGATAGGCGGCTCTGTCCGAGTGTGGCTTTCTGCTGGGCAAGCTCGGCAGGGGAAGCCTTTCCGTTATCGAGCAGTATCTTGAGCCTTTCCACCTGGAGGGAATCGATGACAACCTGGTTCAAGGCCACGTCCCTCAGTTCCATGTTGTAGAGAATCTGGACATACGCCTGTGCCACTGCCACGCTCATGTCTTCCCTGGCTTTCTCCAGGTCGGCAGTCACGGCCTTGAGATTCAGCTCGTTTTCCTTGATGTTGTTGGTGAGCCGGAGTCCCTGGTATATCGGTACCGAAGTGCCGAGGCTCAGGCCTGTCGAAGTGGTGTTCGCATTGGAATATGTATTGTCGGCGGTAAGTCCACGCCCGAACGAGAAGTTCTCGCTGGCGTTGGCGCTTACCTCTGGCAGCTTGTTGCCCTTGGCCATGTCCAGCTGGATTTCCTGCTGCCTGACCTGGAGGTCCTGCTGCTGCAGGGATATGTTGTGCACCAGGGCGTAGTCGATGCACTCCCGCAAGGTCCATGGGCCATGGTCCTGAGTCCAGGCTGAAAGCGGAAGCAACAAGGCTATGGATAAGAGTATCTTTTTCATGGCTATTTCTTCTCGATTATCTGGTTGCCGCGAACCTTGTCACCTTCCTTCAGGCCGGACTTGATTTCGATGTTGATTCCGTCGGAGAGTCCGGTGGTGACGAGGGTCTTCTCATATTTCTTGTCTCCCTTTGCGAGATAGACATAAGTCGAATCTCCCTGGAACTCAAGGGCGCTCTCAGGAATGGAGATGACGTTCTCAACCCCTTCCAGCTGGATTTCCGCGTTGGCGCTGTAGCCGGAACGGACGGTTACCGAATCCGGGACTATGACTGCTGCCTTGATCTCGAACTCGTTGGTCCCGTTCTTTTCCTGGGCCTTCGGAGAGATGAACTCCATCACTGCGTCGAACTTCAGGTCATCGATCGCGCCCACGGTTATGGTCATAGGGAAACCTTCCTTGACCCTTCCTACCTCGGTCTCGTCGATGAATCCGTCGAAGATCAAGTCGTTCATGTTGGCGACCGTGGCGATGGTGGTACCGTCATTGAATGTATTGCTCAGGATGACCGAGTTACCGACCTTGACCGGAATATCGAGGATGAGGCCGGTTATCGTGGAGCGGACCAGGGTCGAGCTGGACTTGGCGTTGCTGCGCGAAACTCCATCCCTCACGACCTCCAGGGTCTCCACGGCGGCGTTCTTCTCTTCCTTGGCCTGCTGGAGGGCCTGGCGGACCTGCTCGAACTCTTCGGCGCTCACTACCTGCTTGTCATAGAGAGCCTTCTCGCGGTCGTAATTGGTCTGTGCCTGCTTCAGGTTGATGTCAGCGAGGCGGACCCGGCTCTGGGCGGAACTCAGGGAACTCATTTCCGGAATCACCTTGACTTTTGCGATGACCTCACCCTCGGTGACCATCTGTCCTGCCTCCTTGTAGAGTTCGGAGATGATGCCGCTGATCTGAGGCTTGATGTTGACCTCGTTGCGAGGGATGATCTTTCCTGTCATCACGGAAGTCTTGTGGATATCCATCACTTTAGCTTCCAACTGTTCGTACTTGATTTCCTTCGGTCTGGAATTCTTCCACAGGGCGACGAATGTCCCGATGAAGACCAGGGCGACCAGCGCCAGGAGGATGTACTTCAAATTCTTTTTCATATCGTTCTACATTATCATTTATTCTTCTCTCATTGCATCTACCGGCTTGATGTTCATGGCTCTGAGCGCCGGCGCAAGACCTGCCAGGATTCCCAGCACGGCGAGCAGGGAAAGCACGCCCAGGGCGGTCCAGAACCCTATCTGGAAGGATACCGGCCCGATCTCAGGATTGGCCGAAATGATCTTTCCGACCAGGGCCAGCAATCCAACGGACACCAGTATTCCCAGCATTCCGGCGATCACGGTCAGTCCGACGCTCTCGGTGATGATCTGTGACAGTATCATGTTCGGCGTTGCTCCGATGGCTCTCCGGATACCGATCTCCGTGGTTCTTTCCTTTACGGTGACCATCATGATGTTCGAGACACCGATGGCACCGGCCAGCAACGTTCCGAGCCCTACGAGCAGCACGAGGATATTCACACCCTTGAAGAGATTGTCCACGATTGAGAATATCTTCTTGGTGTCAAGTACCATGATAGCGTGCTTGTCGGTCGGGTCGATGGTATGTCTCCTGGCAAGGAGGCTCTTGACCTTGTCTTGCATAACCTTGGAGTCGGCTCCCTCCTTTACGGTGAAACACATGATATCGAACTTCCCTCCTTTCTGGAGGAGTTTGTCCATCAGCTGTGCCGGTATGACGACGGACTGGGTGGAGCTGCCGTTGATGTTTATGGCGGAATTACGGGCGTCCACTCCAATGATCCGGTACTGCATATCCTTGATTTTCAGGTATTTCCCACACGGATCCTCTCCGCCAGGGAAGATATTCTCCCAAACTCTCTTCCCGATGACGCAGACCTTCCTTTCCTGCCGGCAGTCCACCTCGTTGAGCCAGCGCCCGAAGAGCAATTCAGGGGTTTCCACGCCTGAATATTCATAATCAAGCCCCTTGAGGTTGGCTGAATAGGATTTTCCCTCGCAGGAGACTTCGCTTCCCCAGTCACTGTACATCGGAGTTACGATGGCGGCTTCCTGCACGAGGGATTTGATTGCCGCAATGTCGCTGACGTTCATTTCCCACTGCCGGTCCCTCTTGAATCCGCCGTAAGGCTTCGAGGTAGGCATGGCTCCCACTATCACCGCGTTGGAGGTGAACCCTTCGAAATTCTTGTTGAGGATGGTCTTGAGCCCGTTCCCTGCACCAAGCATCAGGAGGAGCATGAATATGCCCCAGAATATTCCGAAACCGGTGAGCAGGGTCCTACTGCGGTTGCGGGCGAGGGTGTCGATGATTTCCTTCAGTCTGTCGATGTCGAATCTCATGGCTACTTACCCTCCCTCAATGCTTCTATAGGGCGGACTCTGGCGCCCTTCCAGGCCGGAATGATTCCGGCGATCGTACCAGCGACTATCAGAAGCAGGGTCGCTTCCATAGCTACGTCCAGTCCGACCCCGATATTCTTGAATATATAAAGCTGCGTGACACCGATGTCCATCGGATGGGCACCGATCGTGCTGTCCAGGAACTTGTCTGCCGCCATGCCGAATATCATCCCGAGGTAGCCGAAGAAGGCCGTGATGACGATGCTCTCGACCACGATGAGCTTGAGGATAGACGACGGTTTGGCGCCCAGGGCCTTGCGGATGCCGAATTCATGTGTCCTTTCCTTGACGGTGATGAGCATGATGTTGGACACGCCCACGATTCCGCTCAGGAGGGTCAGGATTCCAAGGATCCACAAGGCCGTACGGATGATACTCATGGCCTTGTTCATCTCCTTGTTGTCCATGTACATGTTCCAGATATAGGTAGTCCTGGTGTCTTCCGGATCCGCATTGTGGAAGGTGCTCATCGCACGCTTGTAAGCCTTTTCGAAATCCTCGTTCTGCTGCTTCGTCTCCAGTCCGTGGAACTTGAAGTCTATGTTGTTCATCCAGGTCCCTTCCACCCTCATCTTCCTGACTGTCGAATATGGGGCGAAGGAATCGTGTCCCCAGCTGCCTTCGTCGGCCTCGTATATTCCCACGACCTTGAATTGGTTGAGTCCTACGATAATATCCCTTCCGATGATCTTTGTGTAGCTTTCGTCGTCCCCGAGGAGCTGCGTGGCGGCGTTATTGTCGATCACGATAGACCTGCGGCACTCATCCATGTCCAGCTTGTTGATGAACCTGCCGGCTATGAGTTTGACCCAGTTCGAGGACTTTATGTATTCGGGAGACACACCCATTATGTACGAGGAAATCGTTTCCCTGCCGAGGGACAGTGTATCGCTGAAGGACACGGTTCCGTATACATCGTCGATCAGGTCGCTGAACTGTTCCGTAAAGCTCATGTCCCTGTCTGAGAACCTGATCCTTGTGTTTTCCTTCATCCCCTTGTAAGGCTTGCTGGTACTGCCGGGATATACCCTCATTATCTGGCGGATCTCGTCGCCGGCGTTGCTCATAAGTGCGTTCATCAAGCCGTTTCCGGAACCCAGCAGGACCACAATGATGAATATTCCCCAGCTCACCGCGAAACCGGTGAGGGCGGTCCTCAGCTTGTTCTGCTTGAGTGAACTCCAGATTTCTGAAAACAGATTGTGCATGATGTCTTATTTGAGCATTCCGCTTTCCGACCCGAAGGTTGTGGAGTCGTGCCGGCTGTTCTCTTCTATCTGCCCGATCACGCCGTCCTTGATGTGGATGATCCTGTTGGTATAGTTGGCGACCCCGCTTTCATGCGTAACGACGATTATCGTCATCTTGTCATTCTCGTTGAGTTCCTTGAGAAGCTCCATGATTTCCACGGAAGTCTTGGAGTCGAGGGCTCCGGTCGGCTCGTCGGCCAGGATGATGTCGGGCTTGGTAATCAATGCCCTTGCGATGGCTACCCTCTGCTTCTGGCCTCCGGACATCTCGTTCGGATAGTGTCCAGCCCATTGTGCGAGTCCCAGTTTGTCGAGATATTCCATCGCCATTTCATGGCGCTGGTGGCGGGATACTCCCTGATAGAATAACGGCAGCTCCACGTTCTCGACCGCGGTCTTGAATCCGATCAGGTTATATGACTGGAAGATGAAGCCTATCATCTTGTTACGGTACTCCGCAGCCTTCGTCTCGCTGAGGTCCCAGATCAGCTTCCCGTCGATCCGGTATTCTCCTGAATCATAGTTGTCCAGGATTCCCAGTATGTTGAGCAGGGTGGACTTACCGGAGCCGGAAGCACCCATTATAGACACGAACTCTCCTCTTTCGATGCCGAGGTTGATCCCCTTGAGAACGTGCAGCGGCTGTGCGCCCTGGTATGTCTTGTTGACATCTTTCAGTTCAATCAGCATACGTTTCAATCAGTTTGTTTTTGTGTATTAGTTTAATAATACACTGCAAATATAGGGTAGTTTTTTGGATTTCCAACAATTTTCAGTAAAAAATATCAGTCATTCAGCAAATACCGTCCCAATCCATATTAATAGACGAAGAATTATTTAAAATGAAACATCCGGTCTGCGACACCGGATGTTTTTATTGACAAAGCTGGTTTCTTATCCTTTGACTTCGTGGAAGTTATCTGAGATACCCTTTGAGGTTGGCCTTCACGGTTTCCCAGTCGTAATACGGTCCTTCGACGCTCGGAAGTCCGCGGAGGAGGGTCTCCTGCTCGTTGAGGAGGAATTTGACGAGTACCTTGCCGGCCTTGTTGCGGTAGAATACCATTTCCATATTCCCGGCGAACGGTATCATCCAGGCGCCGAACCATTTGCTCCTGGCCTCGTCCAGAGTCAAGCGGTCGCCTATCCCCTCGAATCCAAGATAGGTCACCATCGCCTCGAAAGGATAGTCGTGACCGAACCTGAGGTCTGCGGCGACGCCATTCCCGGCGATAGCCTCGTCTGCTTTTGTAACCAAATCATTCACAAGAGGTTCTGTAAGTCTCATCCGATCTTCCACAAGTTCCGCATAGTTACAGTTGGCAAGGAAGAGGATAAGGTTCTCATGCTCGAACCATTTATACAAGGCATCAAACGGCAGGAAACGGAAAGCGGTGTGTTCAAGTTCGAACGCATCCGCGACTGCACCGACCCTGAAAATGTCGTGTTCGAATCTCTCGATGTTCGGAACGAACTTGCGGGCGGCGGTGGAATCAGTGAACAATGTGCGCATCACGTAACTGGAATCTACGTGATAGCTGTTCAGGACTGAATCTGCCAGATGGCGGACTTTTTTCCAGCCTCGGTCGCTGGCACCGTTGCTGATATATTTCATGAAAGTCTCTCCGGTGTCCCAGGAGATGTTCATCTTAGGATCTATGGCAGTGAGCTCGTTGGTGAACGCGGTCATACTGACGATGCAGCGCTGTACGGTGCTCGAGCGCGCTCTTACTTCATATCCCTTCTGCTTGAAGACTTTCGGATAACGGTTATATAGCCTTCTGGCCAGCATCTTGTGCTCTTGGCAACCTCTCGGGGTAAGGCGTCCGTCCATGCCATCATGGAGAGTATAGACCTGAAGCGCTTCTGACAGGAGGGAATCCCCGCTGGCTGTCAGGAGCCCTGCATCCTTCGCTCTCTGGAGGGAGTCTGCAAGGCGCTTGTAGTTGTTTGCGCCCCAGTTCGACCTCGATCCGTGTCTCCCGTAGTGGCTGATGTAGAAAGGCTTGAACCCTTTCGGGGCAGGAGTGTCATGGATATCCTTGAACTCGAAGCTGTTGGTGTTGCAGCCGGCGCGCGAGATGTCTTCCCTTAGGAGCCTTGCGAATTCCGGGCACTGCATCTGACCTGTCTCGGTCCTGACCAGCCCCGTCTCCCTGTCGAATGAATAGTCTTGATGGCCTTTTTTCGTTTGTGAATATGCCGTGGTTCCGGCCAGCAGCATCAACGCCGCAGCGAAGGTGATATATCTTGAAAGTCTCATGGAAACAAAAATAATAACGCCGGAGGTTTTTTCCTAATCACGTTCCGATTTTCAATCGGAATTGAATTCCGAATTCCTATTGACGTTCGGAATCTTGCGGTTTCGTTTTTTGTCGGGGAAGGATAAGATACATTCGCCTCCGGGGTATAATAGCACCCCAACAAAAGAATGTTTGCCGGCACGCCTGGCGGTTCGTTCGCCTACGCCTATGACGCTATGGGCAACCAGACCTCCGACGGCAGGCAGGGCTTGTTTTTCTCCTACAATATCCTTAACTTGCCGTGTGGAGTGACCTCGGCCACTTCAGGTTCACAAATGTTCAAGATTTGCCTATTCCATCAGGAAACATCAGCAACGCTCAATTAAATCTGAATACTTGCAAATCGAATAGTAGAACGCAATATGAATTAAAAGGAAGCGGGCAAACTTTAATGGAAGCGTTTTATGAGTTAACCAATTTCAAAGTAGTACGAGGCACTTCTTCTGGTGTTAGTTACGACAGAAAAAGCCAACAACCATTTCCAGGACATTCATGGTGGCGTGGCAATTGGGATTATAAGAAAAGACCAACACCTGTTCCTCAAAAGTATCCGGGAGTGGGATTACCACCTGAATAAATAACCAAATGAAAAAGAAATTTTTATATTTTGCCACAACTGCTGTGTTTGTTGTCGGATTATGTTTTTTGTATTACTATTACCCACGCAAAGTTTCCTTTGAGTTGGCCAAAGAAATAGAAAAACCGTATCCAGAATTTGACAGGACATCTTATGTTGGTTTTGATTATGTTGAGGATGAAGAACGATTTAAGTTTTTTATGGTCTATTTTTATAACAAAGCGTCTTGCGTTGAAGCTGAGTTAAAGGGCTATAGTTTATTTTTCGTAGAAACGCTTGCCAACAAATTTGATTTTACAGAGTATGATTATCTCATAACTTACCAAAAAAGATTAAAGTATTTACAACACTCTCCTTATTTGACTAAAACGGCGGACGGCTTATCTTTTGATAAACGAACACCTTTAATACCATCTTGGGATAGTGTTCAAACAGACAAAGTTTATATCTATCGAATAAAGAAAAACAATAGATTCAGAGCACCTGGCCCCTGAATAATTTGGCGGCGACTGGAATCAGCCGCCGCCTTTGCTTTTCTCCTACAATATCCTTAACTTGCCGTGCGAAGTGACTGCTGCGGCAGGTGCCGGCGGAGGCTCTTCAGGTTCATTGACATATACCTACCTGAGTGACGGGACGAAGGTGAGTGCGATCAAGTCGGACGGTTCCGGGAAGAGGTACGTCGGTTCGATGGTGTACTCGGTTCCTGCAAGTGGTAACGGCAGTGAGACCCTGGAGAGCGCGGCATGGGACGAGGGAAGGATCGGCTTCACGAAGTCGGGCTCGACCTACACGCTGACGGACCTCTGGTTCGTGAAGGACCACCTAGGAAACGTCAGGTCGGTGGTGGACGTAAGTCCGGGGCTGTCCTCCCCGCAGGTTGTCGAGAGGAATGACTACCTTCCTTACGGAACGAGGCTTAGCGTGGGTAACGCAGTCCTGGCGACCAACCGTTACCGCCTCGCCTGCAAGGAGGAGCAGGTCTTCGGAAGCCTCGACCTTGGCAAGGTGGACTTCGGCGCCAGACAGTATGATCCGTTCACCGCAAGATGGACCACCCAGGACCCGCTGGCAGCTGTACAGTATGCTTTCAGTCCTTATGGCTATTGTAATGGAAACCCAATCATTGTCGTTGACCGTGATGGTAACATTGGAGAAACTGTATGGGATGTTGCCAGTCTTGTTACTGGGGTCAAGAGTTTTGTTTCCAATGTTAAGCAAGGGAAAGTCTGCGCGGCTATAGTAGATGGGGTCGGAATAGTAGCTGATGCTGCCGCCGTAGCGACCCCATTGGTCCCAGGAGGAGTAGGTGCCGGTATCAAGGCAGTAAGGGCTGGAGGAAAAGCAGTCGATGCTGTTAAAGGCGTGGAAAGAGCTTCAGATGCAGCAAAGGCGGCAAATAAGGCCGGTGATGCAACTGGTGCTATTGGCAAAACAAAAACATATCAAACATACACTAAAACAAATAAAGAAACAGGACAAGTATATGTTGGAAGGACTAGCGGATATGGTACCCCAGAGCAAAATGTTAAAAGAAGGGATCAGAACCATCATATGAATAAGAAAGGATATGGGCCGGCAGAACTAGATAAGTCATCTTCAAACCCAGATGCTATTAGAGGTCAAGAGCAATATCTAATGGATAAAAAAGGTGGTGCGAGATCCGATGGTGGCACATTTGGGAATACTATTAGAGGAGTTGCTAGGAACAATCCAAAAGCATCTATTTACGAAAAGGCTAGGGTTTCTGAATTTGGAAAATAGGTATAAAAGCTAACAATAATACACATGAATACACCTATAATAAAAAGACAGAAAGAAACACCAGGATCGATTCTCGAAATTGATATTGAAGGACAGTATTTTATATATGCTCAAATTGTGCATACATTACAATGTGTCTTTTTCGATTTCAAAAGTATCCATCATATAGACGATATAACTGTTTTAAATAACAAACCAGTACTCTTTGTTGCATCTGTATATAGTTACATCATCACACGCGGCTACTGGCTTAAAATAGGGAAATTACCTATAAGAGAAGAGTTTCATGTTATGCCCAACGAGTTTATTCACCATAGTTATGGTAAAGTTGAATTCGAACTCTATGATCCTAATACCGGCACAATTACTCCATCTACAAAGGAAGAATGTAAAAACCTGGAAAGGGCTGCAGTATGGGATCTTAATCACATAATTGATAGAATACGTGATCATTATAATGGGGCACCTTGCATATGGTTGGAGGGTGATTATGAATTATTCCCAGAAAGAAAACCTATATCTACGATTAATGATAATCAAGAATCATAAACTAAGATGCACCAAACAGGATTAATGAGCAACTTTAGTTACAATTCTAAGAAGAGATCGGCAGCGGGAATCCCGCTGCCTTTTCTGTTCCCTTGGCAACCTGACTGTTGACGGCCGTAAAGGTTTGCAAATCTCCTACAATATCCTTAACTTGCCGTGTGGAGTGACCTCGGCCACTTCAGGCTCATTGACATATACCTACCTGTCTGACGGGACGAAGGTGAGTGCGATCAAATCGGACGGTTCCGGGAAGAGGTACGTCGGTTCGATGGTGTACTCGGTCCCGGCCAGCGGTGGAGGCAGCGAGGTCTTTGAAAGCGCTTCCTGGGACGAGGGAAGGATCGGCTTCACGAAGTCGGGCTCGACCTACACGCTGACGGACTACTGGTTCGTAAAGGACCACCTGGGCAACGTCAGGTCGGTTGTGGACGTAAGTCCGGGGCTGTCCTCCCCGCAGGTCGTGGAGCGGAACAATTACCTTCCTTACGGTACGAGGCTGGGTGTGGGAAACACAGTCCTGGAAAGCAACCGTTACCGTCTCGGCGGCAAGGAGGAGCAGTCCTTTGGAAGCCTCGACCTCGGCAAGGTGGACTTCGGCGCACGGCAGTACGACCCGTTCATCGCAGGCTGGACTACCATCGACCCGATGGCAGCGAAGTATCTGCACCTGTCGACGTACAGTTACTGCGGAGATAACCCGGTGAATTTCGTGGATCCGCAAGGAGATACAATTATTATCTCACAGGTGGGATCGATTATTTCAAATGATTTCATTGACAATGTGGTTATGCTCCGCGATTATCAAAACAATGACAAATACATCGGAGCAATTGGTGGAAATATCGATCTATCTGATGTTATGCCAAGCTTGTTGGCATTGAATTCTTAGAAGGCGAGGATGATGGGGATTGTCGATTTTGCCCTTACCGTTAAAACTGGAAGTGATTGGGACATGAAGAATAATGAGAAGACCATATGGGGGTACGTTTGGAGGCAAGAATTGGATCTAAATCGTACAGATAAGACAAAGTTTTCTTTCGGAACGTACTCAGACATGACTGCTGCCGATATAGGCAACTATCATTACGGTTATTTAGGTAGGTTCTTATATTCCGGTATAGGGCTTCCTAGTTATGTTCTATGGAAAGGGGTAGGAGCGGCTGAATCTGTCAAGGAGTTTCAAGACGGGAGTAAGATTATCGCTTTCGGTAGGGCTGCGGACTTATGTAATCCTTTTTCATTCACTTCTGGAGATAGACCGGATGATTTCTTCTGGGTTTCAAGAGGCATTCTTGATGCTATTGCGTCAAAAATTAAACGTCATTGAATATGAAAAAAATTATAGCTTTACTCGTTTTCCTATGCGTATTGATGGCTTGTGCTGATTTCTTCAATCCGGAGGGTAAGCAAAGACCTTCTTCATATGGGAAACATGCTATGACTTTAATTATAGATGACAATCTATATCGCGAGATTAACTTGGTCTATGGAGGAGGTGCCGTTGGAGGAGATGTCCATTCCCATTACATCACAGATTCAACCTGCTTTAGGAAGTACATCGGCAAAACAATGGACGATGAAGGTTTCATTCTACACCACGGAAAGAAGTCCGATATTCTATACGTTATTAAAGTGGATTATAATGGAGATGTTATCAAGTGCTTTGCCCTGCATATTGACGAATTGAAAAAGAAAGGTGAATGGGATTAGTAATAGTCAGTGACTTTAGTAATTGAAGATTCTTACGAGATTAATACTCCATAACCGTTTACTTGATTATCTCTTGATTATCTTTTGAATTAGCATTTTGACTGGCAGCGGGTTCCCGCTGCCTTTTTTATCCTTTTTGGCAACCTACTACCTACGGCAGGCAAGCTTGCTTTTCTCCTACAATATCCTTAACTTGCCGTGTGATTCCGTTTGAAAACTGTACTTTCACTCCGCAGCTGCCGGAGGGTTGCGACCTGAGGGGGGAGCGCATCCTGCTGCATTGCTGCTGCGCCCCATGCTCCACGGCCATTATCGAATGGATGGTCAGCCAGGGTCTCAGGCCGGCCGTATTCTTCAGCAATTCCAACATCGTTCCTATCGAAGAATATGAGCTCCGCCGGAGTGAGCTGGAGCGTTATTGCAAGTCCTTCGGACTGGAAGTCATTGATGATGAATATAATCATTCTGCCTGGCTGGAGACCCTCTGCGGCTACCTTGGCACCGACCCTGCAGGACTGGCAGGAATCCCGGAAAGGGGACCGCGCTGCCTGGAATGCTTCCGCTTCCGGCTGGTTCGGGCGGCATCCTACGCCGCGGAAAACGGCTATACCATCCTGACTACGACGTTGGCTTCTTCCCGCTGGAAAGACCTTGCCCAGGTGGACATCGCCGGCAAGTATGCCTGCTCAGCCGGAGGAGGCGGAAAAGGGAAGGTGAAATGGTGGAACCAGAACTGGCGTAAAGGAGGCCTCCAGGAACGCCGGAACCAACTTATCAAATCTTGCGGGATATACAACCAGACCTATTGCGGCTGCGAATTCTCCGAGCGGCACGGCTGATTATTTCCTGTAAAGGGCAAACATCGCTGAACCCGATCCGGACATCGAGGCATAGGCGGCTCCGGAGTCATACAACGATTGCTTGATAGCCGCCAATTCCGGATGCTTCTTGAATACGGTTTCTTCGAAGTCGTTGACAACCAAGTCTTTCCATTCTTCGACCGGACGCTTGAGGAGATCTTTCAAATCCATTCCCGCTGACGGCTCGTTCGGAATTATGCCCCCGTAAGCTTCCTTCGTGGACACCGAGATTCCGCCCGGGACAAGCACTTGGATGTCATATCCGGAGAGGTCGATATCGAAAGGTTCCAGCACCTCTCCGCGCCCGGAGCCGAACATCGGACGGTTCCAGATGAAGAAGGCGCAGTCGCTCCCGAGGGATGATGCATAGGCGGCGAGCCTCTCATCTGTAAGCCCCAGTCTGCAGACTTCGTTCAAGGCCTTCAGGGTGAATGCGGCATCGGCCGAACCGCCTCCCAGCCCGGCCCCGACCGGAACCTTCTTTTCCAAGAATATCTTGACCGGCGGCATGTCGAAGTCTTTCGCCAGGGCCTGATATGCCTTTGCGCAAAGATCTTCCATCGGATCCCAGCCGATTGCCTCTTCGGAAGCTATGGTGACCATCAGTTTTCCGTCCCCGGATATTCCTTGCACCACGGAGTCTCCGTACTTTCCGAACAAGGCGGCGGAAGTACGACTGTAATCATCCCCGGTGATCACCTCCAGGATGTCACCCATTTCCAGATAGGGCACGAACAGCGTCTCGATGTCGTGGTAGCCATCAGGACGCTTCCGCAGGACGTTCAGCCCGAGATTCAACTTGACATTGGTGTTCAGAATCATCCGGAAATCTGTTTCTTTGCAAATATAGGCATTTTTGCCTGGTATGGAAACTGTTTATTGTCAATAAGATATGAGATCAGATGGTACTGAAATCGGGACCATCTGATATAACAACCAGTTAGTATTCAATCATTTCCATACCAGCCTGTCTGAACAGACGATGATAATTGTTATATTTGTGATACAAACATCCCGGTTATGATCAAGAGATTGACAGTATTCATCGTGGCCGCTCTTGCAATGTGCTCCTGCGCCACCACACGTTTTTCCGACTATCCTACCGTATTCGCCCACAGGGGCTGCTGGCTTTCCGAAGACAGCCAGACTATCAGCAGGGAATCGTTCCTGGTTCCCGAGAACAGCCTTTCCGGGGTCCGTATGGCGGTCAGGTTCGGCTATCCATCCATAGAATGTGACGTCAGGTGGACCAAGGACAGCGTCCTGGTGTGTATGCACGACGGCACCATCAACCGCACTATGCGCCTGAAAGACGGACAGAAGCCGATCGAAGGCAAGGTCCGGGTCAGCGATACGGATTTCAAGACCCTGAGAGACAAGTACAGGCTTCAAAGCTCAGAGGAGGAATACCGCGAACAGATTCCAACGTTCGAGGAAATGCTCCTGGAGTGCAAGAAGTGCGGCATCAAGCCAATCCTCCACTGCGACATCTACGAAGGATACGAGGTGGCCAAGCGAATACTCGGAGACGAGTTCTACGGCTTCACTTCCGACTATGAGGTAGCCAGGAAGCTGAGGAAGATATCCGACTGCCTGATATTCTTCAGCATGGACAAACCGAAGGGAAGAGATACTATCGAACCTAAGGAAATACTTGACAGGCTGGACGGTATAGGGGGTTATACTGGAGTCTCCAGCATGTGGTACGGGATGACCACGAAGAATGTCTGCGAAGTCCTCAAGGCCACCGGGCATGAGAACCAGTCTTCGATATTCCCGACCCCTCACGAGATGGAAGCTGTCCGCAACGGGGCGACTGTACTCCTGAGCGATTTCTGCTGGAAACCATTGAAGGGAATGAGTCCGATCGTTACCGAAACCCTTCGCAAGAGCGGCAGCTTCAAGGGCCCGAAGCTTGAACTCGGAGCAATGACCGTGGTAGTCGAAGGCGTGGGGGACTGCGAAGTGACCATCGACGGTTTCCGCAAATATCCGATCTCACACAAGAAGGCCGGCAAGGAGATGCTGAGCGTACGCTTCTGCCGCAGGGCGCCGGAAGTGGAGATCAAGCCGGCCGAAGGCGCATCCTACAAGTGCAGGATCGCCGTCTATGAGATAAAGTAAAGCTTGCTTCAGGCCAGTTTCCGGATCGCTGCCTCGACTGCGGCATCCAGGTCCTCGTCGCCGACGTGGGTCAGAATAGGAGCCACGAAGGATATCATCTGGAGTACCTTGGCTTCCTCTTCGGGGATGCCGCGGGACCTCATGTAGAACTGCTCGTCTTCATTGAGTTTGCCGACCGTTGCACCGTGGGAGCATTTCACGTCGTCGGCATATATTTCCAGCCGTGGCTTGGTATTCACCGAAGCTTCGTCCGAGAGGACTATGTTGTGGTTCTCCTGGTAGGCTTCTGTCTTCTGGGCATCCGGCGCTACTACGATCTTGCCGAAGAAAGCGCTCCTGGAGGCCCCTGCAGCGAGGGTATTGAATATCTGTTGGGACTTGCAGTGACCGGACCGGTGGTTCATGGTGATGTCTATGGTCACCTGGTCGTCGTCCTTGCAGAGGCAGATGCCGGCGAGGCGCACTTCGGAACCTTCTCCCATCAGGTCCACCGTGAGCGGCAACTCTGCCGAATGGCCGGGGAGCATGACCACGGTGATGTCCAGGGAGGCATCTTTCCCTACCACGAACCCTTTCTCAGGCAGTTCGTTCAGAAATACCTTTCTGTAGCTGCCTCCGTCAGGAACGTGTATTCCTTCGGTGACAGGAACCGGCACATAATTGCCGTGGTCGATCTCAGAACTGTTCGAAGCCATAACGCTCTATCCTGTCGATTAACTCGTTGCCTCCGGTGGCGACAATCTTTCCCGCCTTGAGTACGTGGACGGAATCCGGGCGGACATATTCCAGAAGCTTCTGGTAGTGGGTGATGACTATTGCGGCCTTGTCCGGAGTATGCAGGGCGTTCACACCGTCTGCGACGATCTTCAGGGCATCCACATCCAGGCCGCTGTCGGTCTCGTCCAGGATGGCAAGCGTCGGATCCAGCATGGCCATCTGGAATATCTCGTTGCGTTTTTTCTCGCCTCCGGAGAATCCCACGTTGACTTCACGCTTCGCGAATTCCGGCTTCATCTGCACCAGGGCCATCTTTTCCTTCATGAGCTTCAGGAAGTCACCGGCCTTCATCGGCTCCTTGCCTTCGGCCTTGAGACGGGAGTTGATGGCTGTCTTCATGAAGTTGGTGATCGAGACTCCAGGAATCTCGATAGGGTACTGGAATGACATGAACATCCCGGCCCAGGCCCTTTCCTCAGGCTTCATGGCCAACAGGTCCTGACCCAGGAACTCTATCGATCCCTCGGTGACTTCGTAGTCCGGCTTCCCGGTAAGGACGGACGACAGGGTGCTCTTTCCGGCACCGTTCGGTCCCATCACCGCATGGATCTCTCCGCGCCTGATTTCCAGGTCGATACCCTTGAGTATCTCCTTGTCCGCCACTTTGGCGTGAAGTCCGCTTATCTTTAAGATTATATCTGACATGGTATTGTTATTTTCCTTCTCTGTAAAGCTTGAACCAAGTCCAAAGGGACCAGATGCCGTTTGCCAGGTACAGGGCGCTGACGATCGGCATGAATACGAGTCCTGCGCTGAGGTAGAGGGTGATGTTGGCAGCATTCACTATCAACCATACGATCCAGCAATCCCACTTCTTCTGGGCAGAAAGGAACTGGGCCAGGAGGGTGAGCATCAGAACGAATGAGTCGAGCCAAGGGGTTGGGTCCGGACTGAAAGTATCTGTCCACCAAGTGGTTCCGAGCTGGCTGAGAACATATCCCCAAATTGCTCCGGCCACCGTCACAATCGTCAGGGCAAGGCACCATCCTCTCATGGAAAGTTTCGAGACCTTCAGGGCGGAAGAATCCTTCGCGCTTTCTTCCCCGGCCTTCGGATGAGTCCACCTCCAGTGCCCGAAAGCGTTTATGGCAAAGGCGATCGGCTGCAGCAGGCAGGCCGAATAAAGGTGCTTGTTCCAGAACAGGATGAACAGCAGGATGTTGTAGATGTAGCCGACCCAGAAGTTGTATTTGTTGTTCCGTCCGGCCATCACCACGCAGGTGAGGCCAGCGACGACGCTTACCAGTTCCAGCCAGCTGACTCCGGTTCCTCCTATCGTGAAAGCTATGTTTCCTATATCGAAAAAGCTCATTTCAATTCAATATTAACCGACCGATCCTTCGAGACTTACCTGCAGAAGCTTCGTGGCCTCGACCGCAAACTCCATCGGCAGCCGTGACAGGACTTCGTGGGCGTAGCCGTTGACTATCAGCCCGACTGCGTCTTCCGGGCTGAGGCCCCTCTGGTTGCAGTAGAACAGCTGGTCCTCGCTGATCTTGGAGGTGGTCGCCTCGTGTTCCACTATGGCGGTCGGGTTGTAGCTCCGGATGTCCGGGAAAGTGTGTGCTCCGCAGTTGGAGCCTATCAGGAGGCTGTCGCACTGCGAATAATTACGTGCGGAAACCGCTCCCTGGTTCATACGTACCAGTCCGCGGTAACTGTTCTGGCTGTATCCTGCCGAGATGCCCTTGCTGACGATGCGGCTCTTGGTGCCTCGTCCGATGTGGATCATCTTGGTGCCCGTGTCCGCCTGCTGGCGGTTGTTCGTGACTGCCACCGAATAGAACTCCGAAGAGGAATAATCTCCCTTGAGGATGGTGGATGGATATTTCCAGGTTATAGCGGAGCCGGTCTCCACCTGGGTCCAGCTCAAGTGCGCTCCGCTGCCCTTGCATATACCTCTCTTGGTCACGAGGTTGAGGATGCCGCCACGTCCCTGGGCATCACCCGGGTACCAGTTCTGGACAGTGGAATACTTCACGTCGGCGTCCTTTTCCACCACTATCTCGACTACAGCCGCGTGCAGCTGGTTCTCGTCACGCATCGGCGCCGTGCAGCCTTCCATATAGCTCAGCGAGGAACCCTCATCGGCCACGATCAAGGTCCTTTCGAACTGTCCCGTGCCTGCGGCGTTGATCCTGAAGTAGCTGGAAAGGTCCATCGGGCACTTGACTCCTTTCGGGATATAGCAGAAGCTGCCGTCGCTGAATACCGCCGAGTTGAGGGCGGCGAAGAAATTGTCCGAGACGGGCACCACGCTGGCGAGGTATTTCCTGACCAAGTCCGGATGCTCCTTTACGGCTTCGGAGAAAGAGCAGAATATGATACCTTTCTCGGCGAGGGCGGAGCGGAATGTTGTGGCTACCGACACGGAATCGAACACTGCGTCCACTGCAACCACTCCCGCGAGAGCTTCACGCTCCCTGACCGGAATACCCAGTTTCTCGAAGGTTTCCTCCAGGGCCGGGTCTATTTCCTTCGGCCTCTCGGAATCCTTCTTCGGCGCTGCGTAGTATATTATGTCCTGGAAATCTATTTCGGGCATATCGAGATGGCCCCAACGCGGCATCGGCATTTTCTGCCAGCGGCGGAAGGCGTCCAGCCGGAATTCCAGCAGCCACTCGGGTTCTTCCTTCCGGGCGGAGATCATCCGGATGATGTCTTCGTTCAGGCCCTTCGGAATGAACTCCTGGCTGACCTCGGTCACGAAGCCCTCCTTATATTCCTGCCGGGTTATTCCCTCTATTATGTCGTTTTCTTTCTTCTGGTCCATTCAGTTCCTGTTTGCTGCCCTGCGGCGGACAGGCCAATGCAAACGCAAAGATAACCAAATTTCTTCTTTTGGAGGGGAAATAGTATCTTTGTCTTGATCAATATAACGGACGGGTATGAATTCTTTCGGCAGGATATTCAAAGTCAGTTTATTCGGGGAATCCCACGGGTCCGCTCTGGGGGTGGTCGTGGATGGCGTCAAGGCTGGTGTAAAGCTAGATGCAGCCGCCATGGAAGCCGACATTCTCCGGCGCAAGAGCGGAGCCAAGGGGACCACTCCGAGGATTGAGGGCGACGAGCCGGAAATCCTGAGCGGAGTCTTCGAAGGATGCACCACGGGAGCTCCTGTTGCCATCCTGTTCCGGAATATGAATACCCGTTCAGGGGACTATGATGCATTGAAAGATGTGCCTCGTCCCGGCCACGCCGACTATACCGCATCCGTGAAGTGGAACGGGTTCAACGACCCTCGCGGAGGTGGACATTTCTCCGGACGCCTGACCCTTCCGCTCGTTGCTGCGGGAGCCATAGCTAAATTGCAGACAGGATTCCGCTATTCGGCGGAGCTGGTCGAGATCGGCGGTGAGACTTGCAAGGACAAATGGGACGGACTCCTTTCTTCGGCCGCTGCTGAAGGCGATTCCCTCGGAGGTGTGGTCGAATGCCGTATCGAAGGTGTCCCGGCAGGGCTGGGAGAGCCTTTCTTCGATTCGGTAGAATCCCTTATCTCCCACGCAATGTTTTCCATACCGGGTGTAAGGGGAGTGGAATTCGGAGACGGATTCCAGGCTGCCAGGATGAAGGGATCTGAGCACAATGATCCGTTCGTAAAGGACGGCCTGTCCGTAACCACTGCAAAGAACGGATCCGGTGGGGTCAACGGAGGCTTGACCAACGGGGCTCCGATAGTTTTCCGGGTGGCTTTCAAGCCTACTTCAAGCATTGCAAAGGGACAGGATACCCTGAATGTCAAGTCGGGGGAGATGGTCTGCCTGAGTGTTCCCGGCCGGCACGACGTATGCTTCGCTCTCAGGACTCCGGTCGTCGTGGAAGCCCTGAGCGCCATCGTCCTGGCCGACCTTCAGATGGTCTGCGAAGGTTTAAAGGGCTGATTCCCAGGTACTGTAAAAAGCGGGGAAGGATTTGGCGACGCACAGGGTGTCGTCAATCTTGATTGTAGTTGCTGCTCCGTAGGATGCTACGGTAAGTGCCATTGCCATCCGGTGGTCGTGGGAAGACGTGAACTCGCCGCCTTTCAGCATATTCCCGGTGAGGCAGCGTGATTCCAGGGACTGGCCCTCGATGGTCAGCACATCATCTTCCGCAAAGGCGGAGACCCCCATCTTTTCCAGCATATCGAGTATCGCCGTACCTCGGTCGCTTTCCTTGGAGGAGAGCCTCTTGAATCCTTGTATATGGCTCTGTCCGTGGCAGTAGGCTGCCAGGACTGAAACTATCGGGAACAAGTCCGGGCAATTGTTCAGGTCCGTGTCGAATGCCCTGAGCGGAGCCCTCTGGACTGTAATCGTGCCGGTATGGGCATTCTCGTCGAACTCGTCCTCAAGCTGCGACAGGCTGGCACCGGCATCCATCAGGATATCCATGATCGAAAGGTCTGCCTGCAGGGAAGTGGTGTCCAGTCCTTCGAGCCTGACTTTGCCGTAGAGTGCCCCTGCTACCAGGAAATTGGCGGCGGCGCTCCAGTCCCCCTCGATTCCGAAGGATGCAGGCTGGTATTTCTGGCCACCCTTGATCTTGAACGTGATTCCGGTGCACAGGGACCAGTCTTGGGTCTCCAGGAATTCCTCGTCGCCTTCCATCTCGCTTCCGATCGTGATTCCGAATTTCCTCAGCACATCCATCGTAATGAACATGTAAGGGATGCTTTTCGGGTCGCTGACATGTATCACGGAATCCTTCTTCAGCAGAGGCAGGGCCATGAGCAGGCCGGATATCAGCTGGGATCCATCCTTACCGGAAATGTCCGCCTTTCCTGGGACGAGCGGACCTTGTACGCTGAGCGGAACTTTTATGTCCGGAGATTTCCCGGGTTCCACTTCACCTGCAGGTCTGAGCACGGTTCCGAATCGGGCCATTATTTCGGTAGCTCCCTTCAGCGGACGGCGGAGAAGGGTATCCCTGCCTTCGATGCTGACTTCCTGGTCGGTCAATGCTGCCACGACAGGGATTATCAGCCTGGTCAGGAGGCCGGATTCTCCGACGTCTATCCTTTCCGGCACCTTTGCCCCGAAACCTTTGACAATCACTGAATTGCCTTCCACGGTGACATCGGCTCCGAGTGCCCTGGCCACTTCTATTGCAGCCTCGTTGTCCCCGCAGGGAGAGTAACCTTCGAGTTTGGATTCACCCTCGGCCAGAGCCGCTGCCAATATCGCCCTCTGGGCGAAACTCTTTGAAGCCGGCATATCCAGAGATGCACCGCTGTCCAGAGGCTTCTTTCCTTCGAATATGGCAGCGTTCATCTTGTCATAGCTCCATTGACCAGGAGCGGCAGCCTCCTCTTCAGTCAGGGCGGCATAGGAGAACGGGGCTCCCTTGGCCAGGCAGGTCAAACGGCTCATCCTTCCGTGAACTCCCATCGCGAAAGCGATCAGACGGCCCGGGATCTCAGAATCGTACAGTGACAGGACTCTTTCCGCGTCCTTCGCGTCATTGGCCATCGTTGCTATCTTGACGATCTCGCCTCCGAACCTGCGGCATTTTCCGGCAGTCGCCTGGAGTACTTCCAGGGTGGGAGTCCCGTCGAAGAAATGTGCTGAACGGATCATCACGGTGCCGTATTCGCTGCACTCACGGCGCAGCCTCTTGCCCATTTCCTTCGGGGCTTCGATCTCGAGATCGACGAAGGCGGCGCCGGCCTCGATGGCCGCGGTGAGTCTTTTTTCAGCTTCCTCCCAAGTGATATCTCCCTCCGGGCTGACCCTGCATGTTGCTACCAAAGGGGTGTCCGAAGAAGAGAAGAGTTCGGTTATATCATCCTCGGACAAAGGGCACCTGTCAAGCCGGATTTCCGCCATCTCGATCTGGGGGAGGCTCTTTTCCAGCAGCTTGAATATTCCCTCCAAGTCCTTGTTCTGGATAGTCGTGCAAATCATAGGTCAATCTTTGTCTTGGGTCAGGAGTCCGGTGACTTCATCTACGTCCAGGTCCATCGTTACGACGTGACCTATCCTTTCCGGAAGGACGAAATGGACTACCGCCCCTTCGGCCTTCTTGTCTTTTTTCATCGCTTCGCCCAGGTCCTTTATCGGGAATGGACATTCGGTCGGCAAGCCGCAGCGTTTGAAATCGGCCTCAAGCTTTTCTGCGAGGCCGGTTTTTGCTGTTCCTTTCTTTTCTGCAAGCTTGGCGGCCAGGATTATTCCCATAGCCACCGCCTGCCCGTGAGGTATGCTCTCTTCAGATAGTTTCTCTATCGCGTGGGCGAAGGTATGTCCCAGGTTCAGCAGCCTCCTTTCGCCTCGTTCGTAAGGGTCCCGGCCGGCTATTCCGGCCTTTATCCCTGCGGCGGCTCCGATGAATTCCGTCAGGTCTCCGTGCTTCTCCAGGCTCTCCACCGCCCTGTCGTACCAACTTCCGGAATCGTCGATGATGAAAGTCTTCAGCAGTTCGGCACCTCCGGCAGCAAGATGTCCGGCCGGGAGGGTTTCCAGGACCTCCGGACAGATGAACGTCATCTCCGGCTGTCGTATCGCTCCAACCATGTTCTTGTAGGAATCGAGATTGACTCCGTCCTTTCCGCCGATGGCAGCATCGACCTGGGCAAGGAGGGTGGTAGGGACGAAGCCGAAACGGATCCCGCGCTTGTAGATAGATGCCGCGAAGCCTGCGATGTCTGTCGTGACACCTCCTCCGACTCCGAGCAGGAACGCATCCCTGCCGGCATCGTGCCTCATCAGCCAGCGGCAGATATCCTCCACCGTGGAGAGGACTTTGTTCCTTTCGGTAGCCTCGATTTCCAAGGAAGCCGCGGCGGGGACCCCGAGAGCCCGCACCACGCTCCTGACATTCCTGTCATATACAATGAATATGCTCCCGTACGCCGCAAGCTTCCCCGCGACATCCTGCACCGAGCATCGGATTATCTTGATATCAACCATTTATTCGTAATATACTGACTAAGGTAAGACAGATGATGAATCTGCCGGTACCAAGTTAGTTTTTTTTTCTTATATGCCCAAAACCTGCATATCGTATTCATTTTGGGTTTTAGTAAAAAGAGAGTTATCTTTAATGGAAGAAAAATGGCGCTATGAAAAAGGTCCTTTCATTCATCATAATTATCCAAGTTTGCCTGATATCTTGTGAGAGACAAGGTCTTCATCAGCTCCTGAAAGAGATGGAATCTTCAATCTCCGTGTATCCCGATAGTGTATTAGCTTCAATCAAGTCCGTTGATACAACTACTTTACGATCCAGGAGGGATAGGGCCAGATATTCATTGCTATATGCCATGGCTCTGGATAAATGCTGGATTGACACCACGGATACCCGTGTCGTGATGCCTGCCGTGGATTATTTTGGCAAGCATGGTACGGCTGACCAGAAGTTGAAAGCATACTACTACCTCGGGATAGAGCAACTGAACGGAAAGAATTTCAGTGAGGCGATCGTGTCTTTCACGAAGGCAAAGGAATATGCCGGCCGGGCAACCGATGATTACCAATGCGGTTTGCTGTATGCTGCGCTTGCCGACACGTATACCTCCACGATGGAATATGCTGAGGCTACAGATTGTATCGATAAGTCGATAGAATGCTTCAAAGCGTGCGGCAGGAATGATGTTGTGAGCCATTTGAGGCTTCGTAAGGCACGGAACCTTGCCAACACCAAGAATTGGGATGAGGCGAAGGCTTATTATAAGGATCTCCTGTCAGATTCAACCATCGTCTCTCCTTTGAGGGAAAGCGTGATGGCAGACTATGCGATGGTGTCAATCACATCGCCGGAACCGGATGATTCCTTGGCACTGGCTTATCTGTCAAGTGTTTATGCTAAGACTGGCAAGCTGGAGAATCCGAATCAATACGGAGCTTATGCCTATTCACTACAGTCAGCAGGCAGGTTGGAAGAATCGGAATCAGTATTCCGGAAAATGTGTGATGCAGGAATGTCGGATAATGTTTATTACGATTATTGGAAGCATCGTGCATTGCTTACCGGCGGAGATGTCGAGCAGGCATTCCCTCTTCTGTTGTCTTCGATGCGTCAGTCAGACTCGATTTCCGCGATTGCTTTTTCTGTTTCTTCAGCCAATGCACAAAGAGAGTATCTTGAGTCGGTCAACAGGGATAAGGATGTCAAGATACGTGATCAGCGCACGACTTTGATCATATACATTCTTGTTTCCGTTATAGCATTCTTGTCATTGCTCTTCTTGCTGCAGAGAAGAAAAGCAAAACAGAAAGAGGAGCATGAACGTATGGTAGCGGTAATGGATTCTTTCGAAGGACAGGTTAAGAAACTGGAAAAGGAGAAGAATAAAGCTAAGTTTGCGTATCTGTCAGAACTCTATGAAGAGGTGTACATCAAAACTGGAGGGAGCAAAGATGCTTCGATGGAAAAGATGTACAGGATACTCCGTGACAGGATCAGTACCTTGGATTCATCACCGGAAGCCCAATCTCGTTTCGAGAATATGCTGGATGAAGAGTCTGGCGGTATCATGAAATCATTCAGAAGAGACTTCCCGGAGATGTCCGATTCAGACTATAGGATGGCCAGCTACATTTTCGCTGGTTTTGACAACACCACCATCATGCTGTTGATGGATATATCTTCCCTTGAAAACACTCGCACTATAAAGAGTCGTATGAAGAGGCGGATCATTAATTCTTCGGTGAACGATAAAGATACCTATCTCAGGTATTTCTGATCCTTCCTCTGTCCACCTTTTTTCACGCTTTTCCCGGGACTTGTTTCGGTTTTCTTTACCAAAATTACAAATCCCGGCCTGCAATGCCCTGGAAGAGGCTTTTTTCAATACCGTTTGTAACGCTTTTCATAGCCGAAGTTACTCGTAGCATCGGCTATCTGACCTAATTTTGCAACAACCATCACGTTGATGGTTGTCGTGTGTTGTAAATAATATTTATGAATTGAAAAGCTATGAAACGATTATTGTTATTATCCGCCGTTTTACTTTGTATTTCAGCCTACGGTCAAGAGGCTGAAAATAATACAGTTGAAGGTTTCTTTGATTGGACTTATGATTTTTACGGTATATCATTAAAGCTACCAGAGGGTTATTCGGCTGAAAAGACGAAAGTGCTTTGGTCTTATCGCCCGAAACCTCTTGGGGGGCTGTTCAGTGTCGCCGCAATCAGTCCAGATAGAAACTGCGTTGTTTTTTATCCTGAGGTAGTTTTCAAAATAATGAGCAAGGGTCAGGATAATATCGAGGGAAGAAAGGCTTTCATTGTGAGAGACCTCAAGTATTTGACAGGCTTTATGGATACAGATGGAAAATTCACAGACCCTTATAAAACATCATTCAATCCTGCGGATTATATTACAACGATAAGCGGAAAAACTGTTCAAGAAGCATTCAATGCTGATTATGTTTTCCTTTATGGATTTGACTTTGATCCGGCAGTTCTATCTTGTCCTGCAAAAGGTTTTTCAATACCTTTCGATAAAGAGAATTATTCAAAATTGCAGCGTGTGCACATTGTAAAAGAAGGTGGCAGCAATTACGACCTGCTCATGCTTTTTACCAAAACTGGTTTTGAGAATCGCTGGAGATATTTAGGCGACTTGTCAGGAACAATATTCTTCGACACAAAGAAGATCCGTCAGACTTGGGTGGTGGCCGAATGATCGGGTGATCTTACCTGTCGGCGGCAGTCGGCTGCAACGTTAAGGCGCATTTACCCGTATAGGGCTGCAAAGCAGCAAGCGCCCGGCGTTGCAGCCGATGACGGAAAGGGATTCCCGAACAGGTCGGGAATGACGGGGAGGGGCACTATCCGGCCGCCAGTGGCAGTTCAGTCTTTTATGAGGCTGGTACGGAACTAATTGATTATTAATGATTTCATACATCAGATGGTGCCGAAATCGCCACCATCTGTTTAATCATCTCGTTGATTTTAAAGACTTTCCATACCAGCCAGATTGTTTCGTCCTAAGTCGAGGATACGCCCAAAAGGTCTAGTAAGGAATGATGGGCAGTCGGCGGCAGTCGGCTGCAACGTTAGGGCGCATTTACCCGTACAGGGCTGCGAAGCAGCAAGCGCCCGGTGTTGCAGCCGCTGACGCAATGGATCCCCGGTCAGGCCGGGGATTTAAAAATCATACAGATTCAGCCCGGTCTCTTCGTCGAGTCGGCGGTCCACCTGGCAGTGGAACCTGGTGACGATGAGTTCGCAGGCGCCGTTGATGGTGCAGCACAGCAGATGTCCGCCGATTACGGAATAGTCGCTGCGACCCAGGTTCACGTGGACATGGAGATAGACTTTCCCGTCCTTGGCGGAGATGTTGCCGACCAGGCTGGAGATTTCCATCTGCTCGTCGAAAGTCTTGTCCACGTAGCGCTTGGTCTCCGGGTTCAGAAACCTGAGGGTTGCGGTATTGACGGCGCCCAGGCCTGAAACCTCGCCGCAAAGGATGCCCAGATCCTGGCAGAATTCCGCCAGGACGGACATTATTTCTTCGTGGTTGTTTATGCTCAGGACGAACTTGTCCCCGTCCTGCTTGAATCCGTATCTCTTTCCCATATTCAAAGCATTCTATTTCTTCTGGATCCTGATGGCGAATCCTCCGGAACGCGCGCAGTGCATAGTCAGTTCGCTTTCGGAATTAACCTCCATCTTGGTCACCGAATATGTTTCCTTGGCATCCAGGACCTTGCCTCCGGTGATGCCGTCTGCCTTCTCGGTGTCAGCGTAAATGGTTGCCTCATAAGTACTTCCTTCATCAAGGAAGTCAAGTTTGAAGGTAAGGTCACGCTCCAGTTCGTCAGTCACTCCTCCCACGAACCAGTCAGCGTCTGCGGCAGGGCGATTGCCGGTTGCCTTGGCCTGACGTGCGATCACGATATAGTCTCCTGGCTCAGCAAGGAGATATTCGCTCCTCTGCCAGTCGACCGCCACGTCCTTGATGAACTGGAATGCGTCAGGCTGGGCTTTGTAATGCTGCGGAAGGTCCGCCGCCATCTGGAGCGGGGAATACATAGTCACATACAGCGCCAGCTGCTTGCAGATGGTGGACTGCACTCTCGAATGGTCGCTCGGGTTGAGCTTCGAAAGATCCATTTCGAATATTCCCGGAGTATAGTCCATAGGGCCTCCCTGGAGTCGGGTGAAAGGAAGGATAGTGACGTGATGCGGCAGGACCTGGCTGCGGAATTCGGTACCCATCGCCGCCTCGTTGCCGATGAGGTTCGGATAGGTCCTGCACAGGCCGGTCGGACGCACGGCCTCGTGGGCGTTGACCATTATCCTGTGCTCCGCCGCCTTCTTGACGCAGTAAAGGTAATGGTTGACCAGGGCCTGGCTGTAGTGATGCTCGCCGTAAGGGATGATATCGCCGACATAGCCGCTCTTGACGGCATCGTAGCCGTACTTGTTCATCAGGGAATATGCTTCTTCAAGGTGCCTTTCGTAATTGACCGTGGAAGCGGAGCTTTCGTGGTGCATTATCAGCTTGATGCCCTTGGAGTGGGCATATTCATTGAGAGCCTTGAGGTTGAAGTCCGGATACGGGGTCACGAAGTCGAAGACGTAGTCCTTCTGGCAGCCGAACCAGTCCTCCCAGCCTTCGTTCCATCCTTCGACCAGGAGGGCGTCGAAACCGTTCGCTGCGGCGAAGTCGATGTAGCGCCTGACGTTGTCGTTGTTGGCTCCGTGGCGGCCGTGAGGGGTGGCCTTGGAATAGTCGCTGACCCCGAGTTCAACGGTAGGGAAGTCATCGGTATAGGACCAGTGGGACTTGCCGGTGATCATCTCCCACCATACTCCCATATACTTGACAGGATGTATCCAGGAAACGTCGTCCAGTGCGCAAGGTTCGTTGAGGTTCAAGATGAGCCTGGAAGCCAGAGCCTTGCGGGCATCGTCCACCACCATAACCGTACGCCACGGAGTCTTGCCCGGAGTCTGGATGTGTCCCTTCCAGCCCTGTGCGTCAGGAGTAAGCCAGGTAGTGAATATGAAGCTTTTGTCGTCCAGGTTGAGGCTGGTTGCCGGATAGTCCACGACGGCTGCTTCATGGATATTGATGTACAGGCTGTCGTCGGTCTTCAGCTGGAGTGAAGTCTGGACGCCGGTGGAAGAGAAAAGCTGCTGAGAGGCGTTCCATTCGGCATTGTTCGGAAGGATGGTCCTGATCTCCGAAAGGCGGCTCTTCGTGTAATTGTATTCCTGGGTGTCATAGTCGCCGGGTATCCACCAGGCCGTTATGTCTCCAGGCATGGCGAACTGTGTAAGTTCTTCCTTTATAGTGAAATACCTCAGTTTGTCCTGCGTCGGGAACTCATAGCGGAAGCCAAGTCCGTCGTCGAAAAGACGGAAACGGATCACCATCACGGCGTCAGTCCCATTGTCCTTGCCCTTTTCCAGGGTGACTGCAAGTTCGTTGTAATGGTTCCGTATCTGGCTTTCTTCTCCCCACACCGGCTCCCAGGTCTCATCCAGGGAGTCCCTCTGAGCATCGACCATGCTGAAACCGGAATGGAAATCCACAGGGTGGTCATATACCTTCCCGGACTTCTGCTCGTAAGTCTTGTCCAGCCGTTTGCCTCTGAGTTCGAATCCCAGCTTGCTCGGCAGGATCACTTCCTTCCCTTCGCGGGAAAGTGAATATGCCGGAGTCCCGTCGGCGGTAAGGCCGAACCGTAGTTCCAGCTTGCCGTCCGGGCTTGCAAGCACCAGGGCATCATCTCCGATCTCAGTTTTCTTCGGGGCTTTTTCCTTGCATCCCGCAGCCGCCAGCACCATGACAAGTACCGCAAAGGCCGCTGCCAGTTTCTTGAATATATCCATAAGTAGTTCTGTTGTCGCTAATTCACAAATATACTCATTTTACGCCATTCTTCCATTTTTGCTATCTTTGTTTGTTATGTTCAAAAGGATTTCGGTTTTTCTGGCCTCGCTTGCCATTCTGGCCCAGGCCGCATACGCCCAGACGCGATTTGCAATCCAGGACCCCGAGGGTTCCAGGACAGTCGTTTTCACTGATGGGACCGACACCTTGAGGACTCCTCAGGAAGGACTGTGGTCGATAGCCACGGGCTGGGAGGATGACTGGATGACCGGCTGGGTCCATGTGCGTCCTTCCTCTGTGGAGACTTCCGGCGGATGGACCATATTGAAAGGAAAGGCTTCTTTCCCGCAGGGCGACTTGCTGCTGACGGATTCATATTCATTGACAGTGGAAGGGCTGGTTCACTGCGTGAGGCGCTTCGAATGGAATGGCAGCGAAACGCTTCCGAAGGTAACCCTTTCGGTACGGTTGCAGAAGGATGGGACAGGCCTTCAGCTGATGGCTCCCGGGATCATATATTACGGGAACAAGAACGGGTCGGCCATAAACCCGGAACTGGTGGCGGTATGGAACGGGCAACCGGGTGAATTCGCGATATTCGAGGACCATAGGTATCCGATGCCGTTCGTGATGCTGGAGGATCCGTCAAAGCTTGAGGCAGTGGCCGTACATACGGTCCCTTCACCGGTCCGTGGGGCAGTCCTGGAGGACCAGTGGTGGTCGCTTGGGGCTGAGGCCAGGGACGGCCTGACCGAGATTGTCCTGTATTCCGGCCCGATCGGTTACAACGGCACACATAGCGTAGCGAAGGCTCTCCAGCGCAAGCCGATGAGATATTCAGACACCTGGATTGACCTGGAACCGGGGCGTGTAGTGGAAAAGGAATACTACATCGATGTGTATGGGATATCCCGGAAGGGAACCGGCTTCCAGAGGCCTGTGTACACGGCTTTGGACTTATATAAGCCGTACGATGCGGACCGGTTCGCTCCGTTCGGGGAAATCATCGAGGCGAAATACCGATTCGCCCTTTCCCGCTGGTTCGAAGGGGACTCTTTTGCCGGATTCGACATGTACGATCCTCGTTCCGGGCGCAAGCGGATAGTGATGGGATGGTGCGGACAGGCGGCTTCTCCGGGATATGCCCTCCAGGTGCTCTCGAAGGACCTTGGAGATCCGTCGATACATGACAGGGTGCAGCGCAGCCTCGATTTCCTGACGGGTTGTCCTTTCAATCCCGACGGTACCTTCGCTGTCTGTTATGACACTAAGTCCGGCACTTGGTCGCAGGGTGATCCTGTCTCCTGCGGCCAGGCTATGTACAATTTCGCCAAGGCGATCGAATATGCCCGGAAACACCGTGGCGGCTACAATACCTCCAAATGGGAGGCTTTCCTGAGGAAGGCCTGCGACAGCGCGTCTTCACGGATTCTCTCGGACGGATGGGATCCGGTGTCCACGGCGGAGGCGTTCTACATAGCTCCGCTGGCTGTTTCTTCAGGCCTGTTCCGGAACAAGGAATATGCAAAGGCGGCCAGGAAGGCTGCGGAGTTGTTTGCGGAAAGGCATCTTGAGATGGACGGCTGTTACTGGGGAGGCACTCTCGATGCTACCTGCGAAGACAAGGAAGGGGCTTGGGCCGCCTTCCAGGGCTTCCTGGAGTGTTATGAGAGGTTCTCCGACAGGAGATACCTGGAATGGGCCAGGCATGCGATGGATGTCTGCCTGAGCTACACCGTAGTCTGGGATATTCCTCTCCCTCCGGGTCGCCTCTCCGACCATGCTTTCAAGTCGACGGGTTGGACCGTCGTGTCGGCGCAGAACCAGCATTTGGACGTGTACGGTGTCCTTTTCGCACCGGAAGTGTACAAGATGGGTAAGATCCTCGGGGACGAGAGGCTGGTCCGTCTGTCCAAGGTCATGTTCCGCTCTTGCTCGCAGCTGATCGATCCGTCCGGGAGCCAGGGGGAGCAGGTCCAGCACACTAATTTCGCCCAGCAGGGGGATATGTCTTCGGTTTACAAGCTTCGTGGGGGCTATTCTGAAAACTGGACCGTTTTCTGGATAACCGCACATTTCCTCAACGCCGCTGCAAGGTTCCGCGAACTAGGTGTCCGCGAGTGACAAAAAATGTTTGAAATACTTGGAAATTACGTATATTTGCAGTCCTTTTGGTTCCGTAGCTCAGCTGGATAGAGCAACAGCCTTCTAAGCTGTGGGTCTTGGGTTCGAATCCCAACGGAATCACCTTACAGATTACAATACCGCTCTCAGGTCCTTCTGAGGGCGGTTATTTGTTTCGAAATGCTTCAAAACTGCGACTAATTTGCGACCAAGTCACTTATCAAATTTGCGACCAGTGTAACTTATTAACAATCAGGCAATGAGAGCGACTTTTAACATTAATTTCATTTGCAGGCAAAGCAAGGTCGGAAAACTTGGAAAAGCACCTGTTGAAATGTCCATAATTATCAATGGACGAAGGACTTACATTTCACTCCCGAGAAAGGAGAATCCCAAGGACTTCCACAAACTGATAACAGCAAAAAGGGCCAATGATTTGAAGGATTATTTGGAACAGACGTATCAAAAAGTACTTCAAACCATCACAGAGATGAGCAGGAGAGGGATTCCTCTCAAGGCCTCGACTCTGAAGGAGTACATTCAAAGAGGCTTTTCAGAGAGTTATACGATTGAGGATTTGTTCGTTGATTATCTTCAAATCCTTCAAAAAAGAGTCGGAATAGACTTATCCAAGGTTGTATTCCGAAGATATGAGTTAGTTCGAGACCTTTTTTATAGCCACATAGATAAAAACAAGCAATTAATAGAGGTTACGAACTCGGTTGTGACCGATTTTTATGCAAAATTGAACAGACAATACGAATCTACAACTGCCGCAGGTATGATTGCAAAGTTGAAGACAGTAATCGTATTTGGGATTAAAAACGGGAAACTCACAACTAATCCTTTCAACGGAATCAAAATAAGGAAGAAAACCAAGGACGTGATGTTCCTTACCGAATCAGAGATACACAGGATTCAGAGTAAAAAGATGGTTGGTCGATAGGAGAAGGTACGAGACCTTTTCCTATTTCAGTGTTTCACAGGTCTGTCCTATTCTGATATGGCGAACCTCACCAAGGATGATTTCAATGTCAACAATAAAGGACAGATCTACGTCAAGAAAACACGTCAAAAAACCGGGGTCCGTTATCTTGTCGTACTACTGGATAATGCAAAGAGAATCGCAGAGAAGTACGATTATTCCCTCCCGGTATTATCAAATCAGCGATACAACAGCTACTTGAAGGAAATCAAAGACTTATGCCACATCTCAAAGCCTCTTCACACACATATCGGGAGACATACGGCGGCAACTTATTTGCTAAACAAGGGCATTCCAATCGAGACTGTTGCTAAGATACTCGGGCATTCAGACATCAGGCAAACGCAACACTATGCCAAACTCCTAGACGACTCGGTATTCAGGGAGTTCAAGAAACTGGAAGAGACATTATAATAAAAAACAAGGGGACCCCTAAGGATCCCCTTGAAAGCTTTTTTTAAAGAAGTTTCCGTCAAACTATGCCACCTTTTTGTTTTTCGATGGCAACCATTCAGGGTTCACAAAGTCCTGAGCGTCCTCAGGCATGAACGGATCCTTGAAGAGATCCAAGTGTCCATGGATAGGAGATTGCTCTCCCACTCCATATTTGACAACCTTCTGAACGGCAGTTTTACCCATAAAGACCACGTGAGTGGCCAGAATCATGGGTGTTGTCCCTACTTCGTCGCAGGCCTTTACGACTGAGACGCGGTCCTGAAGCTTTTCAGCCAGGTTCTTCGATTCCGACATAAAGTCGTCGAAGAGTTTCTGCACGTCTGGGACTAAACTATAGTACTTTCTCAAGTACCCCAGTTTGGCGTCATTTGACTTGAACTCAGTCAAACAGCAATTGAAATCTTTCGCTGCTCTACGATTCTGAGACCAAAAGTCAATAATCCTTCTCTTGCTTTTTGATTTCGGTGGAGCAACCACCGTCTCAGGCACGACTCCTTGAGCCGCCACTGGAACAAGTTCAATTAAATTACTCATATTTTACAATGTTTAATTATTACAACAACAATCAAATCTTGTTATTTATGAGTTGTCAAAGAACTTGGTGCTGCACAGGTATGAAAAGCTCCTGAAACACAATATATAACCCTATCTTATTTACTAACAAAGTTTTCAACACTCGATCATTTATCTGGACACTTCCCCACCATTTTCTCTTCTCCCACCCCCCTTCCATCACTCCAATCTTCCTCTCTCGTCATTTCTGGAACTAATTGAAAATAAGTAAATTATATTTGGAAAATTCAAATATTATACTTATCTTTGTATTGTCTTTAAGGACTATGTCGTTATTTGTCTGCTTCTAGGTCAAAAACAATACTATGTCAAAGAATACCGTCATAAAAGACATTGGAGCAATCATCTGTGGAGTCATTTGTCTAGTCTGGGGTATATATGGCTTTTATGTTGTTTTTGTCTGGTGGGACTATTACTATCTTCCGCAAACAGTATTATGCTTCGTCAGCATTTGTTTGACAGTTTGGCGGTTTTTCAGGAAGGGCAAGGGACTTCCATACAAGGAGTATGAATGGATTCCTCTTATTATCAGTATTGTGTATTTCCTGGTATTGACGATAACTTCTCTAAGCATTATGAGACAAATGGCAAAGGCATATATGATAAGTTAAGCATTGTTTTTCAAAGGGGTACTTCGGTACCCTTATTATTTGCTTTTCCTGTATAGATTATTTGAGTAAGAGAATATCTTCTCTTTATTAAAAATACAGTGATTACTCAATTTCTAGATACCTGACCCTTCACCCAACAATTATCGATTAGCCTACTTTTTTTCTTAGAGGAATCAAGATTCTTCAGTTCCAGATGGTCTCTTCCCACAGACTATCTGTATAGATTTTTTGAGTAAGATAATATTCTCTCTTTATTAGAATAGTATACGATTACTCAATTATTAAATACTTCTAAAACAACCCAATAATCAAATGAAAGACATTATTAAAAACGCTCCAAAAGGAGCCTGTTTTCTCTCCGGTTGAATGACCGATATTCCGGTAAACTGTGTGTTCAACAAAGGAGTCACCGGTTGTGGAGCCACTACGTTAGCTATTAAGCAGCCAGGACACACGATCCTCGCGATGCCATTCCGGGGACTGGTCCAGAACAAGGTGGCAAGTAATCCCGAACTACTCGGAATACATGGAGATATGGACAGGGAGGCTGAGATAGCCAACTACGTCAAGTCGCATGACACCATCAAGATTGCAACTACCTATGACTCATTCCCATTTGTCTGTGACAAATTGATCTCCCTTGGCTACGATCCTTACAAGGACATGTTCCTCTTCGTTGATGAGTGACACATCCTTTTCAACTCTTACAAGTTCCGTGGTCAAGCAGCCCGTCATCTTCTGGACAGGGCCAAACTGTTCTCCAGGAAAACATTCGTCTCAGCTACTCCGATCCCGAGGGAGTACTGGCTTACCGAGCTTGCCTCCTTACCTGAATACAGGATAGAGTGACCGGATGCCGTCTATCCAAACATGAATTCCTATAAAGTGGAAGACCCTCTCGATTACATGGCCAGGTTATGCAAGTCCCGTATCAAGAATGGAGGAGACGACAACTTCCACATCTTCATCAACAGTGTCGAAGGCATAGCCAAGATAATCCGAAGGGCCAATCTTTCGCCAAGCGACTGCAGGATAGTCTGTTCCCGGAGCGAGAGTTCGCTTTCCAAGAACAAGGAAAAACTACCTTCAGGGTTCGAGATCCAGACAACAACGGATCCGGTTAAGCTGTTCAACTTCTATACTTCCACCTGCTTCGAAGGGCAGTACATCTATGACGAGTTCGGCAGGACGTTCATCGTAAGTGAGAAGAGCAAGGACCACACGAAGATGGACGTGAGGACAACCCTACCCCAGATCTGTGGCAGGATCCGAGACTCCAGGTACAAGAACGAGATCACCCAGATCTACTCCGAATCACTTTACAAGGAGGTGACGAAGGAAGAATTCGAGAAGAACATCCGGATGAAGGTGGAAAAAGCCGAGCATGATGCAAAACTCCTGAATGAACTGACACAGGATGGGAAGGAGTTCTTGAAAAGCTTCATCAACAAGGCTCCGTATATCGGTATCGTTGACGGGAAGATCGTTGTCGACCGGAACATGGCCAACCTGGAGATCGTGAATTACGGCATAGTTAACGGGCAGTACAGTTCTCGCTGTAACATGAATGCCGCTCTCTTAAAGGCCGGGTTTACTGTAAACACAGGTATACCTGAAATCGAGGAAGATGAGGAACTGCAGGAACTGTCCACTATCGAAAGGACACCATTCAAGGACATCTTCGAGGAATACGTGGAGTTGAGCAAGGAGATGTTCAACCTTAACTGTTTCAGGAAATCAAGGATAGAGGTGGAGAAGCCTCTGGTAAAGGAAGCCTACGAGAAACTGGGAGCAGATAAAGTGAGGGAGATGAACTACCATCAGTCCAACATCAAAAGGGAACTGATCAAGCTGGAGCATGAGACACTTGACACCAAGATCTTCCTCATGTTAGATGGCCAACTGCCTAAACAGGTGGCAATCCCAAGGGCTGAGATCAAGGAGAAGCTGGAGAGAATATACCAGGAACTAAAGGTCAAGAAAACCGCAAAGGCAACTGACCTTAACAGATGGTACTACATCAAGCCAACAAGCAAGAGAAGCAAGGACGGAAGCGTTCAATCCTGCTTGACGATTGTGTCGGCGAAGTACAAGAAATAATCGCCCTCCTAAGTGAGCGATTCATTCGAATTTGTCTAAAAGCAATAGCCTATACCAAATGAGAGTCCAAAGTAGTTTGTGAGCCACGGATTGATATCTGTGTTACCACCAAGTTGGATGAACGACCCGTCAAACTCAGAAGGGCAGATGATAATTGCCGGGCTGAAGACAAATTCCAGATGCTTTCCGCACTTAACAATCCAGTTGAGACTTGCATTCAAATATGGAATGACCTTGTCTTTCTCTGTATACTTCTTGTCAAAGATATTGTGATAGCCCAGACCGAGGCCGGCACCAGCCCTCAATTTGACAATATCCTTTATGACGGGAATCCGATAGTAAATCATTGCATCTGCCTTGTAGATATTCTGGTCTAACGTATTCCTATATGGGTTCTGTCCGGGTTCCGCATCATATGAAATCGGATTTCCGAGATAATATGTTCCACCCAATCTTGCTCCCCAACACCAGTTCCCTTTGAGCTGACGGTCATATTCCAATCCCATATAAGCCCCTATATTATTGTGAGAACCGATATAACCACCGCCGTTCAGATAAACGATGGATTCCTTACTTTCTTGAGCTTGAGCAAGGAATGCCGATGTTGAAATCAAAAAACATAATAAAACTTTCTTCATATTTGTTTTTTGGGATTATAACGTGGCGCGAATAAATTTCGTCAAAAAGAATAACCCAAAGTGATATAAGGCCAGAATAATCGACTTAAATTTGGTTTGAGACCCACCGCGAATGTGAACCCGGTCGGCTTCTGATAGCGGTATGCGACATCCCCAAAGAAGGAATAGGCGAACTGTGGCTTTGATTGCGCTTCATTGATGTGAGCGCCTGCGTATGCGCCAGCGCCGAGGACAAAATGGCTATTCTTTTGCCCAAAGAGATAGTTCACTTCAACGGGAATCCCAACTTCATGCGAAACGCCGTCTTTGCCCTTGGTCGACGGGATATCAAAGCCTCCATTGGAATAACCATAGCCAAGGCCTACGCTATATCCAAAGCCCGAGTTGCCGCAAAACCGGGAATCGAAATTAACTCCGGCCATACCGGAAGAACCCAATAATTCCAGGTTTACTGATTTGGTTTGTGATAATCCGCTGACAGATGCACCAATAATAAATGCCAAGGACACAAGAATTCTCTTAAAAATCATGGTAAAATAATTAACTTTTAACATCAAAAGTTTTCTTTAATGGTTGATTCCTCATCAATCAAAAAGCATACAAAGAAGAGGATCTTCTAGACCTATTATTAATCGATTCGTCGAAAATGACTATAAAAAAGAACATAAACAAACCTCAATTCCTACAATTCAAGTTTGATTCATTGTCAAAACGTAGAAAAACAGGTTGAAACATACTTGAATTCTTACGATTCACAGAGGAAACGTACTCGATTTAGTTGTTTTCAGAGTATTCTGTATCTTTGTAATGCAACAAAGGCCTTTGCACGTACAATGAACAGACGCATTGCTCTTCTTTTAATCATCATTTTACCCGCATTCTTCTCCTGTACTGAGAAAGAACAGGAGATACGGGTTGAATCAGTAACCATCAGCCTGCTTTCCGCGGAATTGGAAATCGGAAGGACACTGGAGCTCAGCGCCACGGTCACTCCTCCGGGTGCAACCAACAAGGATATCTCCTGGTCAAGCTCCAACTCTTCCGTGGCTTCCGTCAGTGCTGCCGGACTGGTTACTGCCCTGAGTGAGGGAACTACCACGATTACAGCATCTGCTGACGGTAAGAAGGGAGAATGCAAAGTGTCTGTGGTTAAAGTACCTATAATGGTCACCGAAGTCAAACTGGACAAGGCGGAACTGACTCTTTACGAAGGTGATGAAGAGACCTTGACCGCCACTGTCCTGCCTGATGACGCAACTGACAAGACAGTCACCTGGACCTCTTCCGACAACTCCATTGCAACGATTGAATCCGGCAAGGTAAAGGCGGTCAAGAAGGGCGAGGCTACGATTACGGCCAAGGCAGGAGATAAGACGGCGGAGGCCAAGATAGTTGTCCTGACTCCGATATCCGGAATATCCCTGAACAAAGACAAATTGACGTTGTATATTGGAGAGACTGAAACCCTGACAGCAACTCTCACCCCTGCAGAAGCGACCTTGAAGGATCCGATATCCTGGACTTCCTCGGATGAGGCTGTGGCAACCATTGCGGATGGTAAGATCACGACTGTAGGGAAAGGGACAGCAAAGATAACCGCTACGGCATATGGGAAATCTGCTTCATGTGACATCGAGGTGCTGAGGCCTGTTACTGAAATTAGCCTGGACAAGACGACGCTCGAGATACCGCTTGAAAAAACGGAGACATTGACTGCATCCATTATCCCGGCTGATGCTACACCACGTGGAGAAATCACCTGGTCGAGTTCCAATACGGATGTTGCAACCGTGGATGAGGGAAAGGTAACCGCACTGAGCATAGGAAGCACCACGGTCACGGCATCCCTCGAAGGATTCAAGGCAGAGTGTGCCGTCACCGTGAAAGGGATGGAGTATGGGAAGATTGCGATTACCGATGTTAGACCGGTAGACATCCTCCCGGTTATTGGACAGGTTACAGTTGGCGATAAGGAAGTATATAATCACATTGAGCATCTTCGCCTTGCAGAGGCGACAAGAATCAGGGATATGATGTGGGAGTATGGTGCTGGTGATCATTCGAAGGAACAGTATCAGCAGTTGATGGGAAGGCTTCGCACAGGAATGATGCAAGAGGCGTTACCAACCTTTATTGATGATGTTGAGATCATTGGTAGGTATTATCATTTAGATGACTTGAAGCAAGGATCACCACACTCCCATATTGAATGGAGTATTTTGAACTCGATTGTTAATAAAGCACAGTTCATATTGGCCATATCCGCTTTTCAAGAGGACGACATGGGCACTTATCTATCTGATAATCCGAAGGCAATTGTCATCCTTGGTTGCTCTGCATGGGGCGAACGTTATGGGGATGAATATGGGGACGAGGGTTTCATTATGTCATCATCAGAAGATCCGAATATCATAAAGCACTGCAAAGCTGGTAGATTGATCCTCTTCAAATCTGGCGGAAACATTCATGAGCATTATGATGTTCTGGTAAATAAATGCTTTCATAAAGATGTAAAAGGGGATGAGCATGGAATCTATAGTTTACAGTCAATTGCAAATGGTAAAAACGACTCTGACGCTGATATGGCATTGTTTGTAACTATCGGAACCAATGCCAATGGAGACATGGACCAAACCAACGAGATATATGCAAGCAGTCTTTTCCCGGTTGGTTTTCATGATAAAGTTGTGTTTGCTGGTCGAGCATTTCCGTATAGCGAGTTTAATAGCGGCGTAATTAGTGCAGAAGGAAGTACAAATAACGGCAAATATGCTACGTCTTTCACGAATTATGTGAACGTCGCTATGATGAGCATCTGTTTCCAGATGTACGCCGAAGCAAATGATGTGTTCGAGTTGCTGGATATGGTCAGATCGACCTGCCTGACGGATTACATCAGGCTTAATGGACAGACGCAACCTCTTCAGTTGATCAATCCGGCGGGTTTGTATAAGAAATACCTCACACCCCAGAACCTTCCTTCATTAATTTCGACCAGGGAAACCCTGCCTCTCGACAAAGGCTACTACAAAGGCGTCCTCTTCAGCATTCCCGGCGCCGAAGTCAAGGTCAATGGCGAGTGGATTGCCTTCGATAACAAGAACAAGGAAGTCATCCTAAGCCAGAATCCTATGAACCTGGAATGGCGGCTCAACGGCAATCTTATCAAAAAATACGGCTACGCCCCCGGACAGACAGTCGAAGGTCAGATTATTACTGTCGATGATAAATGGGGAGGTCTGAGGCTGGAGGTCCCGATGACCGTACGAGTAAGGTGATGACACAAAAAAGGAGGATGACCAAAAAGCTTTTTGGTCATCCTCATCAAAGAATCAAGAGGGGAATTACTCCGTTACTTTGGTCATCGTGGCAGGAATCGCCGTGTCAGTACCGGTCCACGATACACCGCTACGGCTTCCGTCCGCCTTCGTGTAACGGCCATACCAGCGGATGCAGTTGAACGTTGCCGGAGCGCCGCCGGAGGTAACAGTTCCAGGAGTAATGGTTGCTGTCTTGTAGTCCTCGGACATAGTAGCACGGCAGATGACAGTCCCGACACCGGAACTGTAGTATGTCTTGCCTGCGACATTCGTATACTGTCCGCTAAGCAAGCCGTTCATCTTTCCGTAGGTAGAATTATTCCAGGTAACGGCCGTGTTCTCATAGACCTTGAAGACCAGTTCGCCTGTCTCTGCATCATAGTCCACAACCGCGACCAAGGCTCCGCTGGCAAAGGTGGTCGCATCCATTCCGCCGAAGCCGGAGACCTTGACAGTCTTTTCATTCTCCCCTGCTTCGATGACCCAGGTGTCCACTTCAGAGCCGCGAGGCACGTTCCAGCTGCCTATCCACTTGTAATACTTCGGCTGACGGTCGTCGATGGAAAGATCGACATACCCCCATCTGCCAGTTACATAACCGTTGTCACCGTATCCGACGAATATGGCATAAGCATCAGACGTGAAATCCAGATCGTAGATCTTTTCCGTCAGGCTCCCGGAGGAAAGGCCTTCGGCGAATGATGCAATCTGGCCGCTTTCAACCTTGGCCATAATCTCATTCTTCTTCTCGACAGCGACGACGGAGAAAGCATAATCCGCCACATCCGTCACCTTGGACTTGTTGACAATCGCCCAGACGAATTTCTCGGCTGGATTGGTAGCCTGCATCGAGATGACGTCGAATTGTTTAGGATGCTCGTATCCACCGTCGACGACGGTAGCTGTCCAGCCGTCCTGTACAAGGATCGTTTCCGGATACTGGAGGACGTTGAACGTCCCGGAATGACCGCCGATCGTATAGTTTACGACACCGGCACGGGTCCCCGCTTCCGTATTCTTATCGATCGTGATCTTGACGACCTGGAGTTCCTCATCGATTGCGATATGGATCCAGCTTTCATTTGCAACCATGCTGACCGGAAGATTGGAGACGTATTTGAATTCCTTTACAGAACCCTCGGCCGGAGAGGTGACATCAGTCATATCCAGACCGCCGATTACCTCGCCGAACTGCTGGGCCGTCAAGGAAATCGTCTCCTGGCCGGATTTGATGGTAATCTTGGCATACCGGCTTTCCTTACCTGTCCATTCCGGGACCGTTACGGTAATGGTCATCCCGTTGGCGGTTACGTTGCACCAAGGACGGTCTGCAGAGGCCGACACGGGAGATTCCGCTTCGACGACAACTTCTCCGGAACCACCCTGTGGCTGGAAAATAAGATTCTGGCTTACGACAGTGATGTTGTCGTGGATCTCGTAAGTGATCTTTTCCTCCTGGCAGGCGACCGCCAGCAAGGCGGCCACTGCCAATAAGATATATAAATACTTTTTCATAGGCTTCATTTATTGACGAACGAATGAAGTGATGTACTTGAGGGTATGATCCCCGTTCTTCCAGAACCAGCCATCCGTGACATAACCGACACGGTCGGAGGTGGAATACGATCTCCTGGTCAGGAAATACAGAGCGAAGGAGTCGGTTCCCCTGGCCCATTTCCCGTTATCCGACATGGTAATGGTTGAAACGCCGTTGATGTCGGAAAGCACTCCCTTCATACCGTAGGTTTGAGAGAATGAGTAGTATCCGGTGGCAATGGAGCGGCATCCCATCAGGACATAGTTGCCCGATTCGGGATCCTCCGCGACATGCTGTGTCCGGATGGAAATCGTTCCCGTTCCGAGGTCATACTCCGCTAGGACGTCGAATTTATCGTGCAGGCCGCCGATCAGGATCGATTCTCCAGCGACATTCTCCTTGAATTGCACGCCGGAAAGTGTCGCCCCATTGTTGAAATTGAGTGTCCAGGTTCCAAGGAAGGAAGAATAGGAACTCCATCCTTCCGGAAGCGATCCCTGCAGGACGAAATCCGGGTACTCCGTGGAAGTCAGCGTCGCTTTGTCCCTGTCGAACTTGAACGAAGAGAACGTGTTGTCTCCTATCTTCACGTCCTTGTAGAAACGGATTCCTTCAGGAGTGAAATTGTAGGCGACTGTCTTGGCGTTCTCCTCATCCCCGTTCAGCGTAATCGTAGCCTGACGGGCTTTCAGGTCGAGAGTGATGTGTGCAGGCTGGCCATTGAAAGACCCGTCGAAGGCACTCATAAAGACCAGCTTGCTCGTCTCCGCGGTCTTGGAAACATACTCTTCGGGAGAAACGGTAAGCGGATACATCTTGTAATAGTTCAGGGAACGTTTCCCCTTCAGGATGATCTCCTCAGGGCTGTGCTTGAGGACGAGGAACTCGAAATCTCCCTTGTACGCCTGGTAATTGCCGGTCTCTCCGTAAAGGTTACTGCTTGATCCGGAAGGAGTGGCGAAATAGTGCAGGCTGGTATTGAAAGAGTCGAAAGCGAGGACGGGACCGTCATCGTTAGTCAACTTATAGAGGGATGTGTCTGAACCGGTAAGCTTTTCATTCCAAGCCGTGACCTGGGAATCGGTAAAGGTCATCGTAAGGACATAACCTCCGATGCCCTGGGTACCGGCATTGAAACCAGCGCCGCCGTTCGGATAGTAATACATTACCCACCCCTGGCTGGAACCGGTCAGAACTTTCTGGATGTCGACCAGGGTCTCAGCCATTCTAAGGGAAGAAGACTTTTCGAAAAGGTCTTCCTCCTGGTACAGGCAGGAGACGAGGGACATCGAAGCCACGACCGCTGTCAAAACGTATGATAATATTCTTTTCATATCGCTTATTCCTTAATTGATGGTTAAAGAGGTAAGGTCGACCTGTCCGGCGGCCACTTCATCCTGACGCCTCAGGATGGTTGCCCTCAACTGGTCGATGTTGATATCGTAAGTACCTAGCATATAAGACTTGACGAGATCCAGTTTCGCTGTGATCAGGGAAGCAGCATCACCTGCATCCGCCATCCAGCTATCCCACTGCTCCTGAGTATTCGTCACGTAGATGGACAGCATCTCAGCGAAATCTTCACCGTCGGAATGCTGGGCATAGGAAGAGATGAAACCTCTCTGCATATAACCGGAATTGTACGGTGCATTGCTCCAGTCGTTGTAGACATAGTCGTTCGGCGTAATCTGGCTGAACTCGACCGGGAAATCCTTGGTCTGGTTCAGGATGTGCGTGAACTCGTGATGGATCGTCTTGATATAGTAGTGGTTCAAGCCTCGGGCGATATCGTAGCTGGAACTGTAGGTTCCGTCCAGCACCTTTGGAATCCAGTTGACCCCCGTGAGGAGGATCTTCTTTCCACCTTCAGCAGTACCCAGGATCATCGTACCGTTGTTGTTGTACTCCCATTCCCCGATGATGAAGAACATCTTCGGGAAGTACTGGCGGGTGAAATTCACGCCTGCGACCTCGTCATACGAATCGATGCAGAGATACTTCACGAGATGGGCCATAATGATGGCACAGTCGTAGGATGCAGGAATCGTGTAGTAAGTACGGTTCGACTCGTCAATCTGGTACCGGTACTTGAAAACTATGTTGTAAGGATTGACGAAATTCGCTTCCAGCCATTTGTCGAAGTCATTCTGGACATAGTCGTCCATCGTGATGATACTGTCCTTGCTGAGGGGTTCATCCTTCCGGCAGGAAGAGAACGCTACGGCGAACAGGGCGGAAACCAGTGCAAAAACTATATATTTTTTCATATTCGTTCCTCCATGATTTAGTTACGTGGATTCGGCTGAAGACCGGCATCGATACACTCCTGAGGGACCTGGACGGCCTGGCGAGGATCGCGATACTCCATAGTATCCTCGATGCGGTCGATATTGCCGTTGGAATCGCAGAAACGACGGTAGATCGTAATACCGTAGCGCTTTACATCAAACCAGCGTTCACCGTTGCCCCACCTTTCAGCGCGGTGGAAGCGGAGACAAAGCTGCAGCATGCTTTCCTGCACGGAACCTTCAGCGTCAATCGGGAAGGCAGGATGAAGGTGCTTCTTCTGCGTCGGCTTATCCCAGAGGTAGTAGTCCATGCTGTTTTCGAATTCGGTGATACTGGCAGGGGTCATCTTGATTTCCTCTGAAACAGCATAAAAGTTGTTCGCCCAGAGATTCAGGTCTTCACAGGCGGAATCGTACTGCTTGAGCAGGACCTTGGCCTCGGCCCGGAGCAGCAGGGTTTCATCTGCCGTAAAGGCAGGGAATATACCGCGTGCATATCCGGTTCCGGTCACCTGGTTCGTGGTCTGGAACTGGTAGAACACCTTCCAGAGGAGGATATAGCTCAGCGAACCGCTGTTATAACGGCGGGAACGGAATCTGAGATCCGCATTATCCACGCCCGTCCTCTTCCAAGGGAGCGGAGCTAGCAGGTCCTCCGTCAGTGCTATATTGTTCGTGTAAGCATAGTGCTTGTTCGCACCGGAAGAATTGTAGAACGTCGTGCTGCCCAGATTGCTGTAGGCGGAAGTCATCAGGAGGTTGCACTTGTTGTCAGTACTGTTGTACATCGTACGGCCTTCCGTCAGACTCGAAGTATTGTTCTGAAGGGCATCGTAATCCCTCAGGAGGCTCTTCGGGGCGGAGCCCAGGCACTCGTCGGCATACTTGACGGCAAGATCCCATTTATGATAATAGAGGTAGAACTTCGTCGCGAAGGCGCAGGCGGCCTGGCGGTTGAAGTGCCACTTAGGTACATCGTAGGTATCACCGATATACTTCAAGCCTTCCTGGATGTCCGCATCGATCTTCGCATAGACATCCGCCACATTTCCGCGCTCATATTCCGGATTGAGACCTTTCTCAGGGGTTTCCATGTAAGGAATGCCCAGGTCCGTAGAGCTGTGCTGTGGATCGTAATGGAGGCAGAAAACGTTGACGAGGATGAAGTGGGCGTAAGCGCGGCAGATCAGCGCTTCGCCGTAAGCCTCGGCGATTGCGGGGCTGACGCTAGGACCGCCCATTTCCTGAATGGCTTCAAGCGCCTGGTTAGCACACGCGATAACGCTCCAGCTATCAGACCAGATATACCTCGGAGAAGAGTTGTTGGAAAGGGTGTTGTCCTTCCAGTTCCAGAGATCCTGGAAGAATTGCCCCTGGGTACCGGAAACGACCGCAGACATGTTGTCCAGCTGGTCGGACAAATATTCGGTTACCGTCACATACCAGTGGGTAGGATAGGCCGATTTCAGCAAAGCTTTCACCTTTTCTTCCGTATCGATTTCGGTACGGTTATCCGGCATCGTATCCAGGTATTTATCGCAGGAGACCAGGCCCACCAACGCAATTGCTATAGCGAAAATATATTTTTTCATTTTCATAACTTGCTAATTATTAGAGACCTATCTTGAGAGTGAGCGTAAACTGTCTCGGCACCGGGACGGCGACACCGCCGGAATTGAAGAATTCAGGATCCTGGCCGTTGAGTTTCTTGTCGGCATAGAGCAGGCAGAGGTTGGTCGCCTGCAGTTTGAGAGAGAGGTTCGACATCTTCATCTTCTGGACGAAAGATTTCGGAAGGTCGTAAGAAAGTGAAATCTCCTTCAGACGGATGAAGTCACCGCTGGCAATGCGCTCGTCGGAATAGTTGTAGGCATTGTACGCATAGCTGAGGTTGCTGTAGTTGTAGGACTGCATGCGGGATGCGATGACCGGGATCGTCGTGATATTCTCGTCACCAGGAACCGTCCAGCGGTTCTTGAATTCCCTCGGCATCGAGGTAAGGTCGGAATAGCTGGAACGGAAGACCGGATCGAGGCGGATGACATTCCCGAAGGAACCGGTGACGAACACATTCAGGCGAATGCCCTTCCACTCGATGGTGTTGCCGATGGATCCGACTCCGGTCGGATCGGCAGTGCCCTCATACTTGAGGTACTTGAGCTGTTCCTGGTCGGAAAGCTGGAAGTTGATGCCGGTAACGGTAGTCTCCCCGTCCGGTCCGTAGAAAGTAGGAAGACCTTCCTCGTTCAAGCCGGCGAACGGGATGGAGAATATGGAATGGTTGGTATAACCCTCCATGGCGAAGCCGCTTCCCTTCACGAGGTCGATGACCCGCTTGGAAGTGGTCAGCTTGGTGACCATATTATGTGAGTGCGACCAGATGAAGTTCGTGGTCCACTTGAAACTCTTGGTCCGGATATTCTGGGTCGTGAGGGAAAGCTCATAACCGCCGGAGGTCATGGCTGCTACGTTACCGTATTTGGTGATTTCACCGCCGATACCCATCGTATTCGTGATACCGATGAGGTCGTAGTTGTTACGGTCGTACCAGTCCGCGATGAAGTTGACACGGTTGTCGAAGAAACCGAGTTCGATACCGATGTTGAGCTCATGCTTCTTCTCGAAGGTCAGATCCGGGTTCGCGAGGCTCGAGATGTCGATGGATGTCTCCATGTCACCGACGACCGGACGCCAGATGTTGCGTGCATAATAGACGGCGTTGGAGTTGGTGACCCATGACGGACCGCTTTCCGCAGTCAGGGAATAGGAAGCCTTGAGGGCGGCGTGGCTCAAAACCGGCTGGAGCGGATGCATCCAGGACTCGTCGGAGATATTCCAACGGGCGGATACGTTCCATGTCGGGAGCCAGCGGGCTGTGCGGGAATGGCCGAGACGGTTGGATCCTTCATAACGCATCGTACCGTTGAGGCTGTACTTGCCCTTGTAGGAATAGTTGGCAGTGCCGAAGAAGGCGGCCCGGCGCTCATGGGTATTGTCCAAGGAGTAATAGTCAGCCGCATTCTCAGCGTCTTTCTTGAAGACCTTGTAGTAGTAGCTCGGGACCTCGCCCATGCTGTACTGCATGCCCCAGCCGCGGAACCAGGTCTCGTGACGGTCATTGGAGTTGACCTCCATACCGCCGTATGCGCTCACCTGGTGCACCTTGGCGAAGGTGTGGTTATAGTTCGCGGCGAGACGGAAGTCCCAACCGTTCATCTTGTTGTCCGTCCTCTGGAAGATACCTCCGTTCGGGAGGACCGATTCAGGCAGGGCGTAACGGATATCCGGATCCGTATACATATAGGAGTTGTTGTCCCGGATCGTCGTCGTATAGGCGGCGCGGTATGCCTGGGCCTGGTTGGAGTTGTCAAGGATGTAGTGCTCACGGGAGCTGCCTGAGAACTTCGAGGCGGCGAGGGCGGAAACTTCAAGGTCGCGGAAGACCTTCCATTTCAGTTCGCCCTGGAACCGGAGATTCGTTACATCCAGATCCATGTAGTTGTTCTCCAACTCGTAAAGGATGTTGAAAGGAGCGTAGTTACGGGTATAGAACACGTCCGGATCGAGGGTCCTGGAAGTATTCAATGCATAGGAATACGGGTTGATATCGAACGCACGGGTGACCTCACCGCTGACCACGTTCGTCGTACTTCCCAGGGTTCCCGGAGCACGCTGCTGCCTGTAGGAGGCGTTGGCGATCATATTGAGGGAGAGGTTCGGGAGGATCTTGTACGTGGAATTGATATTCGCCGTATAACGCCTGACGGAACTCTGGTCGGTCCATCCCTTGTCGTCCATAATCGACATGGAGGCGTAGTAGTTGCCCTTGTCGGTACCGCCGCTCATCGAGATGGAGTGGTTGTGCTGGACATTGTATTTGAAGAGAATATCGAACCAGTCCGTGTTGCGGTACTCGGCCGCTCTCAGGTAAGCAGCCTTCGCCTCGTTGGTATTGGCGATGGCGAACTGGCCCGTGACAGGATCGAAGGTTCCGAGGAGCTCGTACATCTTGCCGTAGACACCGCTCTGGGAGGCATTCGCGGTCGAAGCGTAATTCAGCCATCCCTTCTGCTCCAGTTCCTGGTAGATACCCATCTGGTCCTGGGAGTTCATGATATTGAAAGTCGAGTAGCTCGGCTTCCGGCGGACTGTATATTCCCCGGTGTAGCTGATGGAGCTGTGTCCGACGCGACCTTTCTTCGTCGTGACGACTATGACGCCCGCCATTGCGCGCGCACCATAAATAGAGGTTGCGGAACCGTCCTTGAGGATGTCGAAGCTCTCGATGTCGTCCGAGTTCAGACCGGCGATCGCCGAGGAGATCAGCGTGTTGGCATCACCCGAGCTGAGGTCTTCCGCATCGATCTCCACGATGTCTTCCATGATGACGCCGTCGACGACCCACAGCGGTTTCGATGAACCGTAGATCGAAGTGGCGCCGCGGACGCGGATCTTAGGAGCGGTACCGAACGTACCGGAGACGTTCTGTACGGAGACACCGGCGACACGTCCTTCGAGGGATCTCGAAATATCGGCCATACCGCTGATCTTCGTATCTTCGGCGTCCAGTTTGGCGGCGGAACCCGTGAAGATACGCCGGTCGACCTGGGTCATACCCGTGACGACAGCCTGTTCCAACATTTCGGAATCCGGCGACAGGGACACGGTCACGAAGTCCTTCACAGGCACCTTGGCTTCTTCATAGCCCATGAAAGAAATGATGATGTTCTTCGCACCGGAAGGAACCTTGTCGAGGACAAAGTTACCGTCGAGATCTGTTGTCGTACCGATTTTCGGGTAGCCCTCGGCCATGACGAAGGCACCGGTGATCGGCTGGTTGTCATCTGATGCGATGACATGGCCCTTCACCGTCCTCGTCTGCGCCCAGGTTACCCCGCCCCACAAGAGGGCAGCGGCGACACAGATGATCAGTTTTAGATGTTTTGAGTGCATAAGTATTGAAATTATGAATGGTCATTTTTTTGCTGGATTTGACAAGATAAGCATTTTCTGCAAAAAAATCAAGCGCTTTTATTTTCTGACTATCTTTGTAGGGAACAAGTGTTTCTATTCATGGCAAAGGACAGTGTTTTCTCTCAGGATATCCTCAGGCAGGAACGAGCATTGAGGCTGGACGGGGCGATGGGTACCCAGATCCAGGGATTCAACCTCACTGAGGCGGATTTCAGGCAAGGGCTTCCTGTTGTCCCCACGCGTGACGTGAAAGGCAACAACGAATGCCTCAACCTGACGCGACCGGACGTAATCAGATCCATCCACCTCTCTTATGTGGAGGCCGGGGCGGATATCATCGAGACCAACAGTTTCGGCGCCAACATTATGGCCCAGCAGGATTATGGTCTCTCATCCATAGCCGGGGGCATGGCCTTCGCTGCCGCACGTCTTGCACGCGAGGCCGCCGATTCTGCTCCCCGAAAGGTCTGGGTGGCCGGGAGCATGGGCCCTGGCTCCAAGTCCCTCTCGTTGGTCGCTGATTTCACACGTCCTGAATGGCGCCCATGCAGCTTTGATGAAGTTGCGGCTGCCTATGAAGGGCAGGCCCGGGCGCTGATAGAAGGCGGAGTCGATCTGATTATCATAGAGACTTGCTTCGATGCACTCAACGCCAAGGCGGCTCTGTATGGTGTTCAGAAAGCCCGGCCGGGATTCCCTGTCATCGTTTCCGTCTCGGTGAGCGGAAGCAGCGGCCGCGTGCTGACCGGACAGAGCCTGGAAGCCTTCTTTACGGCCGTCTCGCATGCTCCGCTCTCCGCTTTCGGACTTAACTGCTCGATGGGCGTGGAAGGACTTGTCCCGCTGGTCCGTTCCCTGGGCTCCTGGTGCCCGGTGCCGTTGGTCTGCTATCCGAACGCCGGCTTGCCGAACTCAAAGGGTGGATATGACGAGAGCCCGGAAGCAATGGCGTGCCATATGGTGGAGATGGATGGAATGGTGAATCTCTACGGTGGCTGCTGCGGAACGTCTCCGGACCATATCCATGCACTGCCCACCCTCCGGTCGCGAGTCGTGCCTTCCTGCGACAAGTCGCTTGTACTGAGCGGACTGGAGATATGGAACATGGGGAACGGGCAGATAAAGGTGGACACGGCGGCCCACGTCGGTAAGTCTGCTGGATTTGCCGGCATGATGGAGAGAGGGGAATATGAAGATGCCCTGTATGCCGTATCCGACCGACTGGCTGCCGATGGGGCCTCTATTCTCGAAGTCAATCTGGATGGCCTTCCTGATGCCCCGGCGGCAATGGAACGCTTTATACGCCTGATCCAGAGCGACCCTTCCGTCTCCTCGGCAGCGCTGCTGATCGAATCGACTGACTTGGGGACCTTGATGAACGGTTTGAAGAACACCCAGGGAAAGAGTCTGGCCGGGCCGCTGGATCCGTGCGGATCCGGTTTCGCCGAGAAGGCAGCCACCCTCCGAAGCCTCGGTGCCGCTGTGCTGGTCAATGCTTGCGAAAACCACGCACTGGTGCTTCAGGAACTTGCTGCGGTGGGGATTTCTTCGCAGGATATTGTATTCGAAGATATGTTGATGTATTCATGATATGAAAAAGATAGCTTTGGTATTATGCGCTTTCCTGGCCGCAGGAGCGCTTTCCTCGGGTTGTTCCGACAAGAAGACGACAGCTGATGTTTCCCTGAAGCTGGATCCGCAGAAGGCGGAGTGGTTCAAAGAAGCCAAGTTCGGGATGTTCATCCACTGGGGCCTGTATTCTATCCTGGAAGGCACGTACAACGGGCACACGTTGCCCGATACCACGCTGCCTCAGGGGAACTCATGGTACGCCGAATGGATCAAACCTCGCCTTGAGGTTCCCGATGACTATTACAACGGCCTTGTGAATGAGTTCAACCCTGTGGGATATGATCCTGAGAGCTGGGTCAGGGAGGCTTCGAATGCTGGGATGAAGTACTTGGTAATCACCGCGAAACATCATGACGGCTTCGCCTTGTGGGATTCCGACGTTTCAGACTTCGATATCACCGCCACTCCTTACAAGAAAGACCTGATCGCTCCGCTTGTGGCGGCATGCAAGAAATATGGCATCAAGTATGGCTTCTATTATTCGCACTGGCAGGATTGGGAAGATCCGGACGGGGCTTTGCCATTCTGGTATCCATGGCGGCCGGACGAGGATTTCGAGAAGTACTGGCAAAGGAAATCCCTTCCGCAGGTGAAGGAGCTTATCGAGAAATTCGATCCGGACCTCCTTTGGTTTGATACCTGGGACGGGGATAACCACATCACCCCGGAACGCAGGGATGAGCTTATCCGTCTGGTAAGGACATACAGCGACAAATGCCTCATCAACGGCCGGATATGCTATACGGATCCCGGGGAGAATATCGATTTCCTCGAGATGCACGACAATTCTTATCCTAAAGAGATGCTCGACAAGCCGTGGCAGACTCCGGCTACCATGCAGAACTCCTGGGCATATCACGGCAAAGACTATAACTGGAAGCCAGCAACCAGGATGCTCCGCTATCTGGTTTACAATATCTCCATGGGAGGCAATTACTTGCTGAATGTCGGTCCCAAGGCGGACGGTACCCTGCCGGTTCCTGCCGTGAGGCGGCTCAGGGAGATGGGGGCGTGGTTGGGTGCCAACGGAGAGGCGGTCTATGGCACTGAACCATCATCGCTGAAAGTGGATGACAAGGATGTGTACTTGACTGAGAAAACGGAAGGGGATGAAAAGAACCTCTATATTTTCATAACGGAGCCGAAACCTTCCGTTACGATTCCTTGCACCCTGTCAAAAGGATGTTGCTCCCTCGAGACGGGACAGCCTCTGGATCTTGAGGCCAATGAGGGAGGCACAGTGATCCGTATTCCCGAAAACTTGTTCAGGGACCGCTCGATAGTTGTCCTGAAGGCAATATTGAATTAGCTAAATACGTAATCATGAAAAAGATCGTCCTTATGGCGGCAACAGCTGCCCTTGCATTCTCCTGTTCCCAGCAGAAGGACCTGAAGGTCCTGGTCCTCTATTATTCTCAGAACGGCTCCACCAAGGCAGTGGCGGAAGAGATTTGCAACCGCCTTGGCGCCGATATCGAAGCCATCGTTCCGGTGACTCCGTTCGACGGAAACTTCCAGGAAACCATCGACCGCTGCCTGAAGGAGAGGGAGGCGGGAGTCCTTCCTGATCTCCAGCCACTGACTTCCGACATCAAAGATTATGATGTCATATTCCTGGGCTATCCGGTATGGTTCGGCACCTATGCTCCTCCTGTCGGAGCCCTTCTCGAAGCAGTGGATTTCAGCGGCAAGAAAGTCGTACCGTTCTGCACCTTCGGCAGCGGCGGGCTTTATTCCAGCGTCAAAGACCTGGTTGAGAAGCAGCCGGGCGCCGAAGTACTCCCTGGTTATGGCGTGAGGGCGGCCAGAATAGACGCTGCACCTGCAGAGGTTGACCGCTTCCTGAAAGAGAACGGCTTCATCGAGGGTGAATATGTGAAACTGGATGAATTCCCTGCACCCCATCCGGCCTCAGAGGAAGAAGCGGCCATCTTCGATGCTGCAGTCGGGGACTATCCGATGATCCACGCGGCAGCGGAGGAAGTCGCTTCCCGTAACGTCCCGGGCGGAATCGAATATCTGTTTACGGCACGTGATATTCCTCGCGAAGGCGTCACGGGCGTACCTCCGGCAGGCACCATGAAAGTCTATGTCCTTGCAGAAGAAGGACAAGCTCCGGTATTCACGCAAGTGGTAAGGTAACGGAGACAATCAGCCTTTGTTCCGCCTTGAGACAAGTTCCAGGGCAAGGACGGAGACAGCGCCGACCAGGGCCCAGATAATGGCTCCGGGGAGATGAAGCGTGCCGGCCGGGTCCCCGGTCAGGACGTTTGCCGCCTCGCAGGCAGCCTTGTCGGCCCATGGCCAGACCTTCACGAGGGCTCCGATGGTGAATCCGATCAAGACGATCAGGGTCTGCCTGCCGTAGCGCGACATCAGCCAGTGCAGGAACTTCGAGAAGGCCACGATTCCAACGGCGCAACCCAAGGCGAAGACCAGCAGCACCGGCCAGTCCAGGTTGCTCACGGCCTTCATTATATACTCATATTTCCCGAGGAGCACGAGTATGAAACTGCCGGATATCCCGGGCAGGATCATCGTGCAGATTGCGATTGCTCCGCACAACGCGATGAACCACAGGTCGGAAGTGGTCTCGGAAGGAGAGAGGATGCAGATCATCGCACCCAGCGCTATTCCGGCAACGAGCCAGAACACATCGGCGACCTTCCAGCCCTTGATGTCCGACAGGAGGAAGAAAGCCGACACCACGATCAGCCCGAAGAAGAATGCCCAGGTCTGGACAGGATGGTGCGTGAATACATATTCCATCAGCTTGGCGAGGGAGAATATGCTTACTGCGACTCCGATGGCGAGCCATAGCAGGAAAGTGCCGTGGACCGCATTCCAGAATTCCTTCAACTTTCCCTTGAAGAGAAGCTTCCATGATGAAAAACTCATCAAGGCGTTCAGAGCCTCGACGAGTTCATTGAATATTCCCGTGAGAAGGGCGATGGTTCCTCCTGATACACCAGGAATCACATTCGCCGCACCCATCGCATAGCCTTTGAGTGCGACTGCCAGGTTCTTTGCTATGCCGGACATGGAGTTACTGGATCTTCGTCAGGTAACTCTGGATGGCCTTGAAACTCTCCATCTGGGAGATAGGCTTGTCTTCCGGATCGTTGATGACCAGGTCGAAAAGGTTCCCCTCCATCTGCTTGCGGCCGATCTTGAACTTGGCGGTGGATGTCCTTGCCATGTACTCGATGGCGAATTCCGGATCCTTGATCAGGGAGATGAAAAGGTCAGGAGCCTGCTCTCCGAGGACGTTCAGTTTGTATTTCGAAGGTCTGCCGACCCAGTCCAGGTCTTTCTTTGTAATCGTGGTCTGGATGCTGGTGATCAGGCGGTCTTCGCTGCCGATCTTGCGGAAGTCCTGGAAAAAGACGCAACCCTTGATGTCCCGGTTCCTGAAGAAGTTCATTATCGCGGTCTTGCAGGTGTCGAAGGTAGGATCCTCGACATCGATGATGGCTACGTATGAGTTGACCTTGCTCAGCGGGATGATCCGCGTAGGGACTACGCTGGCGTTGTTCTTCAGGCTTCTTTTCCTGATGATATTTTTAATGAAATCGAACATATCTATTTGTTTACGGAGGCAATCAGCTCCCTTATTTCCAGTTTTGCGTCCCTCCAGCGAGGAACATCGATCTTGGTGCCTATCACTTCCACGACTTTCGCCGCAATTATCGAGCCGACTTCTCCGCAGACCCTGAGCGGCATCCCGAGTGAATGGGCGTATATGAAACCTGCGGCATAGGTGTCGCCGGCGCCGGTGGCATCGATGGTGGCAGCAGGCCAGGCCTCGATGTAATGATATTCATCGCCCTGCTTGACCATGGAACCATCCTTGCCGACTTTCACGACCGCGATTTCGCACTGCTGTGACAGCGCGTCCAGAGCCTCGCGCGGCTCAAGCTTGGTGTATGCCCTGGCCTCGCTTTCATTGGCGAAGACAATGTCCACGTATTTCTCGACGAGGTTGTGGAAGAATGCTTCGTTGGACTCGACGACGTTGTAGGAGGCCATGTCGATGGATATCTTGCACCCGGCTTCCTTGGCCATCTGCACGGCCCTGCGGATGAGGTCCTGGTTCTGTACCAGGTAGCCTTCGATGTGGAAATAGTCGTAGCCTTCGAAATATTCGCTCTTGAGATCCTCCGGTACGAGTTCCAGGGCGGCGCCCATGTAGTCGGCGAAGGTCCTTTCGGCGTTGGCTCCGGTGATGAAGCACATTGCCCTGCCGGATCCCTTCGTGCCGGTCAGCAGGGTCGTCTTGACTCCGTATTGCTCCAAGGTACTCTTGTAGAGAAGTCCGAGCTCGTCGTTTCCGATCTTGCCGATGAAGCCGGAAGGCATGCCGAATATGGACGTGCAGGTGATCGTGTTCGCTGCCGATCCTCCAGGGACATACTTCACACCGAATTCCTTGAGTTTGGACCAGATGCGGTCCCCGGTCTCTAGGTCGACGTGCTGCATGCTGCCCGGCGGGAGGTGGTACTCCCGCAGCATCGAATCGTCAGGGAACACGGCCAGGATGTCCGTGAGAGCGTTTCCTATTCCGAGTACAGATTTCATCGCTTCTTATTATTAACCAACAAAGTTAAAGAATATTTTGTTTAAATTTGTAGCTATGAACAAGAAGGTCGGAAATATTCTTAAATATGGCATCTCCGCTCTGCTTGCCGCCGCATTGCTGTACTTCGCATTCCGGGGAGTGAACTGGACCGATTTCTGGTCTGCCCTGAAGGCCTGCAGATGGGAATATGTCATACTTTCGATGCTTTTCGGCCTGCTTGCATTCCTTTGCAGGGCCACGCGTTGGAGGGAGCTCATCCTTCCGTTCGACTCTTCCACTACCCTGAGGACCTGTTTCAATGCGGTCAACATTTCCTATGTCGTGAATATGGCCCTGCCAAGGGTCGGCGAGGTCCTCAGATGCGGATACATAACCCGCCATTCGGCCAAGGAAACCGATGAAGATGGCGAGGACCGCCGCAAGGCTTCTTTCGACAAGGTGCTTGGGACGGCGGCTCTCGAGAGATCCGTGGATATCGTGGTGCTGCTGGGACTGCTGGTCATATTCCTGCTCTTCACTTGGGACAGGTTCGGCGGGTTCTTCTCCGAAAAGATATTCGGTGCCGCGGCCGGAGGGTTCTCTGCGATGAAGGCAGTGAAGATCCTGCTCGTCTTAGCGGCCTTGGCGGCTGCGGTCTGGGCTGCGTTCCATTTCGCCGACCGCTGGAAACCGTTGCGGAAGATAAGCGATTTCTGCAAAGGGATCGGCCAGGGATTCCTGAGCTGCCTCAAGATGAAGAGGGCGTGGTGGTTCTTCTTCCTTACGGCCATGATCTGGGTCTGCTACTGGATGATGAGCGCCACGATCCTTTGGGCAGTCCAGGGCATAGACCCGGCAGCCGTAAGCCCGGCACTTGCGGATACGGTGTCGCGGACCCAGGGACTGAACCTTACGGATGCGATGTTCCTGATGCTGGCCGGAGGCCTTTCTTCTCTCGTTCCGGTTCCGGGTGGATTCGGAGCCTTCCATTTCATTGTTGCAGGTGCGATATCCTATGTCTATGGGCTCCCGTTCGAATTCGGAATGATCTTCGCGACCCTCTCGCACGAATCACAGGGAGTCAACCAGATACTCTGGGGGGCAATTTCCTTTATTGATGAATCAATCAGAAAAGATTAATTTATAAGTGTTTATGAAACTAAGCAGAATCATCCTCTCTACGGCGGTCCTGGCGTTGATGTCAGGAGCTGCGGCCACCCTTTCCGCGAAGGGCGTCCCTTCGCAGGTCAGGATGTCCAAGGAAGTCCTCAAGGACAAGATCAAAGGCGGCTGGGCAGGACAGACCATAGGATGCACCTATGGCGGTCCGACCGAATTCAAGTACAATGGAATCATTCCGGCCGAGACCCCAATCTACTGGAGGGACCATATCGTTAAATCGTGGTTCGACCGCTCTCCAGGCCTGTACGATGATGTTTACATGGACCTCACTTTCGTAGAGGTATTCCAGAAAGAGGGCCTGGACGCACCTGTGGAGTCATTCGCAAAAGCATTCGCCAACGCTCCTTATCCTCTCTGGCACGCCAACAAGCAGGGGCGCTACAATATCCTGCACGGGGTGATGCCGCCGGCTTCCGGACACTGGGAGAACAACCCTCACGCCGATGACATCGATTTCCAGATCGAGGCGGACTATGCCGGCCTGATGGCTCCGGGAATGGTAAACGCTGCATCGTTCTATTCCGATGCCATAGGCCACATGATGAATTACGGAGACGGTTGGTACGGTGGAGTCTATGTGGCAGCGATGTATGCCCTTGCCTTTGTCAGCAACGATGTCGAATATGTGGTTACGGAGGCGCTCAAGACCATTCCTTCCCAGAGTAAGTTCTACAAGGGAATGGCTGATGTCATCAAGTGGTACAAGCAGTATCCGAAGAACTGGGAGACCACCTGGGCGCTCTTCACCAGCAAGTATGGATACGACACGGGCTGCCCGGACGGAGTCAATTCTCCGTTCAACATTGACGCTGTGATCAACAGCGGATACATCATCATCGGACTGCTTTACGGCCAGAAGGATTTCTACAAGACCATCGATATATCCACCCGCTGCGGCCAGGATTCCGACTGCAACCCGGCGTCCTCCGGAGGTATCCTCGGGTGTATGATAGGGTACAGAAATATTCCTGAATTCTGGAAGAAGCCTTTGTACGAAGTCGAGGATGTTCCGTTCGTCTATACCGACATCTCCGTGAACAAGGCCACCGATTATTCTTTCGCCCAGGCATTGCAGGTAATCGAACGCAACGGTGGCAAGGTCGAGGGAGACAATGTCGTCATCAAGACCCAGAAACCTCAGGCCGTTCGCTATGAGAAGAGCTTCGAGGGGCACTATCCTCTCTCGAAGTACGATGTCAAGAAGAGCATCGGGGATGTTAAGGATATACGCTTTACTGGTAACGGAATCGTGGTCAAGGGCCATCTATACAAAGTTCCTAGCTACCACGAGAGAGGTTACGAGGCCAAGCTGGAGGTCTATCTGGACGGCCAGCTCAGCACTACGATGTATGTGCCTTCTGCAAATAACGGAGGTTCCGCGGAGATATATTACAAGTACAATATTCCGGAAGGGGATCACGTTGTCACGTTCAAGTTCCTGAACAAGGAAAGCGACAGCAACATAGTCGTTGACAACTATTTGGTCTATACTTCAGATGAAAGCAAGATGAGGACTGACTATGCGCACAGGTAGGATACTTGCAGGGATACTCATATCGGTCGCCGCCATTGCTGCATTCCCTCTGAAGTCGGAGGCAAAACTCTCTTCCAAGGACCTGTACAAGCAGTTCCAGAATCCCGACAGCCGCTACCGTCCTTTCGTAAGGTGGTGGTGGAACGGCGACCGTGTCGAGGCTGAGGAACTGGTACGAGAACTGCATCTCCTGAAGGAGGCCGGGATCGGCGGAGTCGAGATCAATCCGATCTCTTTCCCCGGCGGAGATGATACCTTGGCTACCAAACCTCTCAAGTGGCTAAGCGACGAGTGGGTCGATATGCTC
>Ga0310697_10000374_pt1 | contig 62636 bp, 44 predicted proteins | sample 172DNAGHGlowgp2_FD_203883 | JGI IMG/M metagenome (GOLD analysis project Ga0310697, IMG submission 203883) | Sheep rumen microbial communities from Palmerston North, Manawatu-Wanganui, New Zealand - 1728 DNA GHGlow gp2 (v2) (version 2) | ecosystem: Host-associated > Mammals > Digestive system >...
GGCGAGATCACGGTCTTGCTCAATGTAGTTGAGCTCGGCCTGATTAACGCGCTTGTTCTTGGCAGGTTTGTCATAAAGCCATGTCCACAGGCCCATCCATATGAAACCCAAAGCACCGATAATGATGAAGGCCATCTCCCAACCCCAGGCACGTGCCAAGAGGGGAATAGTGGCGGGAGCAGCAAGTGCACCTACGCTGGCACCACTATTAAAGATAGAGGTAGCAAAGGCGCGGTCTTTCTTGGGGAAGTACTCAGCAGTAACCTTGATGGCTGCGGGGAAGTTACCAGCCTCACCAACGGCCAGAATCATGCGGCATGCCAAAAACAGCCACACAGAGATTGTGGTCAGAGACATGGCCGTAAAACTGGCAATGCCCAAAGCACCCCATCCGCATAAAGCATGCAAGCAGGCACCCAACGACCATACGAAGATGGCAATGAGGTAACCTTTCTTGGTGCCCATCCAGTCGATAAACTTACCGGCGAAAAGGTTGGCGATGGCATAGAAGATTGAGAAAAGACCAGTAATTGTACCATAGTGATCATTAGTCCAATGGAAATCAGGAGCAATGAAATCTTTCCAAGTCAGTGAGAGAACCTGTCGGTCCATGTAGTTAATAGTGGTTGCCAGGAAAAGCAGCGCACAGATGACCCAACGGAAGTTGGACATTTTAGTAGTTGAAATAGGAGTCATTGGTTTTTTTATTATATTATTTCGATGTTTCGATATTTCGGGATAACGGGATTACTTCAGTTGATCCACGGGGATGTTATCCTTATCGTTGTAGTACAGGTTCTCGCCTGCCATACCCCAGATGAAGGTGTAGTAATATGTGCCTGCTGCAGCATGGATGCTCCATTCTGGCGACATGATGGCCTGCTCGTTGTGAAGCCATACCACACGGCTCTCCTGGGGCTCACCCATGACATGGGCAATAGTCTGTCCTTCAGGCAGGTTGAAATAGTAGTATGCCTCGATGCGGCGACCATGGGTATGAGGAGGCATGGTGTTCCACACAGCACCAGGATTCAGCTGTGTCAAACCAAGTTGCAGTTGGCAGGGACCCTCCTCGAGCACATCGTTAACGATGAGCTTATAGACGGTGCGGTTGTTAGCTTCCTCGGTAGTACCTACAGGACCCCATACGGCAGCCTTCAGCGAGCCCTTTCTACCATCGAGGGTAATCCATTGGGTCTTGTAGTGCTGATGTGCCGTTGCAGAATTAAGGTAGAACTTAGCGGGTTTAGCGGCATCCTTCGAGCGGAACTCCACCACTTTATTTACATCCTTGTCCTTGGCAATATGGCCTCGACCGATGTAAAGAGCCTCTTTGGGTGCGAGTGCATACTCCTTACCATCGACTATGACCCATCCCTCGCCCTCGCCGCAATTAACAACGCCGAGTTCTCGGTTATAGAGGAAGTACTTCTCCTTGATAGTGGGATCAACATCGAGCCCCAGTTCCAGGAACTCCTCTAACTTCAAGGTCTTGTTCACCGGCATCGCACCACCAAAGATAAAGCGGTCGTAGTGCGAATAGGTCAGGTTGATCTTGTCGGCCTCCATGACCTTCTCCATGACGAAACGTTCACGAAGTGTTTTCGTGTCATAGTGCTTCACATCCTGCGGGTGGCAGGCTGTCTGGAACTGTACGCTCTGCTGAGCATTGATGCCCAATGCCCCAAGGAACAGGGCCATAGAAAAAAGTGTTCTCTTCATATCTTTTATGCTTGATTTTGTTTGTTTGCTTTCTCCTCGGCCACAATACGATGACGATTCCACAACAGCATGCCAAAAGTGATAAGTGTGAGAATGCCGGCCCCAAAATATTTCCACACAGATGTGAACTTGTAAATCACCCATGAGAAGAGCGAAGAGGCGAAATCAAGGGCACCGGCTTCATACTGCACCAATTTGCCCGTGACCTTATCCTTGTATTCTTCAATCTTTGCAGCCTTGTCGCCAGTATTGGCAAAAACATCATTGGCTGCTGACTGGAAATCCTTACCCATATCGGTGACAAATAATAATCCAATAACTATAGCGATGAGGCCGATAATGAAAGTCTTCACCACATTGCCCTTCGTATAAGGAAGGATCATGGGGAAAACGTAGAAGATACCTGCTAGCGATGCAACAGGCAAAAACTGGTTGCCTGGCAGGATAACGGCCATAACCAGGATAACAGGGATTAGCAATACGGAACACACCAACGTAGTCGGATGGCCAATAACCAGTGCAGGCGACATACCTATGTGAATAGTCTTGCCCTTGAACTTGCGACTGACCAACTCACGGGTTTTGTCGGAAATAGGCATCAGTCCATCGATGAACAGCTTGGTGATACGGGGTATGAGCTCCATCACAGCCCCCATGGTGACACCGAGGAAGAGAATGTCCTTGATAATGTATTTCACCCATAGATCGGTCATAGAGAGTACTGCCAAGGGATTGGACTCCTGAAGTTTGGCCTCCTTAGCGACACGGAACGCCTCCATGTCGGCAAAATCGTTAATATGAGCCAAGGCACCGATGAGTGCGCCCACGATGACACCCAATACGATGGGCTCACCCAACACACCGAACTTCTTCTTCAGTCCATCGGCATCAATATTCAACTTCGAGAAACCTGGAATTTTGTCGAGCAGCCAGTTAATGGCGACGGCAAACGGCGTAAAGCCTTGTACGAATGGTTGGGGAATGGAGATACCTTTCAAATCGCTGTAGTAGCCCTGAAACTTCTCTGCCGTGAGGTCAGCCATCACCAGCGTGATGATATAGCAGACAATAGCAGCGAAATAGCCCCATGCCAAACTGTGGCCCATGACAAAGTAAACAACAGCCCCTATAAAAGCGAAGTGCCAGTAGTTCCACAAGTCGATATTAACGGTACGTGTACACTTAGTTACGAGTAGTAGAAAGTTTATCAGCAGACATACGGGTATGATAAGTGCTCCCACCAAAGTATTATAGGCCACAGCTGCGGCAGCAGGCCAGCCCATATCAAAGACATGCAAATCTATGTCAAAGACATTGGAGAACTTGTTTATAGGTTCAGGGAAAAAGTCGGTCAACAACGCTGTGATAACTCCGAGTCCTACAAAACCCACACCTACGTAGAGGCCGCTCTTCAAAGATTTTCCGAACTTCAGCCCAATGCAGAGACCGATGATTGTAAAGAGTATCGGCATCATCACCGGTGCTCCCATCTGGTTAATGTAACTAAAGAATTGTTCCATTTTATACTTTTTCTATTTGTTTTAAGCGTAGAATGGTGCAAAAGTACGAAATATTTTTTAATTATAAGTTATAAATTCTAATTTATTATCATTTAATCTTGGAAATACACACGTTTCACACGATTTGAGACACCTGTCAACACCTCGTATGGGATGGTTTCAAGCACGTCGCTGAGCACAGTGACAGGCAGATTCCTTCCGAAGATCTCTACGCTGTCGCCCTCCTCGCAAGGGATGTCAGTCACGTCGATTAGTGCCACGTCCATGCAGATATTACCTACATATTCCGCCTTCTGCCCGTTCACCAGACAATAGCAATGCCGGTTGCCCAGTCTGCGGTTCAGACCATCGGCATAACCGATAGGTATAGCCGCAATCACGCTGTCGCGTGTCAGTATGCCTTTTCTGCTGTAGCCCACCGTCTCTTCCTTAGGCACATGGCGCAACTGCAGGATAGTGGTCTTCAAGGTACTGACAGTAGTCAGGACACCGTTAGTACGGGGGTCTACGCCATAGAGTCCGATGCCCAGTCGACACATATCCAACTGGCGTTCCGGGAAGTGTTCGATACCTGCCGAGTTGTCTATATGTCGCAGAATCCTATGAGAGAAGGCAGCCTGTATTTGACGGCTGGCCTTATCAAAGCGTTCAAATTGAATCCGTGAAAAGTTGTCGAAGTCATCGCTGTCGCTTCCCACAAAGTGAGAGAACACCGAACGGGGTATGACCGCCGACTGATGCTTCAGCACGTCAATGAGCCGGTCTATCTCAGAGTCCCCTCTTTGGGTGGGGTTGATGGAGGTCCCAAATCCCAATCGATGCATGCCAGTATCAAGTTTAATATGCACAGGCCACCCTGTGATTCCTTGGTGGCGTGCTGCCTTGATAAGGGCTTCGAGCAGACGGAACGAATAAACCTCAGGCTCCAGATCGTAGTCGAAGAGCATCTTGAACGATGACATCTCAGGGTTCATCACAATGATATTCTGGGTGATACCAGCCTTGCGCAGTTCCACTCCTTCATCGGCTACCGCTACAGCAAGATAGTCCACACGATGATCTTGCAACGTCTTTGCTATCTCAACAGCGCCAGCACCATAGGCATCAGCCTTTATCATGCACACCATCTTCGTCTCAGGCTTCAGGAACGAGCGGAAATGGTTCAGATTATCTATTACAGCGTTGAGGTCTACTTCGAGAATAGTCTCATGAACCTTCTGTTCGAGTGTCTCGGTGATTCGCTCAAAGCCGAAGCTACGAGCGCCCTTGAGCAGCACCACCTCATCATGTAGCGACCGGAACACGCCACTCTGTAAGAAGTGTTCCACATCGGGGAAGAACCATTTCTGACCAATCATTATCTTCTCGCTCTCTGCCGAGATATCCTTACCTATTCCGATAAAGCGGTCGATGCCTCGTTTCAGTGCCAGATCAGACACCTGAGAATAGAGTTCAGCATTCTGTTCGCCACTCTGGAAGATATCACTCAGTATCAATGTACGACGGCGGCCATGATGGTCGGGACGGCGCTGCATGAAGTCGAGAGCAATATCGAGCGACTGTATATCACTGTTATATGAGTCGTTGATGAGGGTCAGTCCACGTTGTCCCTCTTTCACCTCCAGTCGCATGGCAATAGCCTCCAGTCGAGGCATACGTGCTTCAAGTTCCTCGGGTGTAAGTCCTAAATAAAGGGCTGTAGCAGCACAAGTGACAGAGTTCTCTACTGAAGCCTCATCGTAGAAAGGTATCTGATAAGTGCCTTCCACACCTTTATAGACATATGCAATCCGGGTAAAGACGTTGGTATCCTTGGACCTGTCTACGCTCACGCTTTTGACGTACATAGGAGCTTTCTCGCTATAACGCGACCATCCGATACGTTCACCTTGAAAACCAGAACGACGCACACAACGGCTCACCGTGTCATCGTCAGAGGGATAGACGATAGCCTTAGCACCATGAAACAGCAGGAGCTTCTCCATGCACTTCTCTTCCATCGAACGGAAATTCTCCTGATGAGCTGTTCCCAATGATGTCAGCACGCCTATCGTGGGCTGTATGATATCACGTAGTGCCATCATCTCACCAGGCTCACTGATACCAGCCTCAAAAAGGGCAACCTTGGACTGTTCGTTGAGTAGCCATACCGAGAGGGGAACGCCTATCTGGGAGTTATAACTCTTTGGAGAACGGGTGGTCTTCATCGAAGGCATTAGCAACTGATAAAGCCACTCCTTGACCCAAGTCTTGCCGTTACTGCCAGTAATGCCTACCACGGGGATTTCAAATTCGTCACGATGACGCTCGGCCAGACGCTGAAGTGCTGCCAGCGGAGACGGCACTTTCAGAAAATTCGCGTCAGGATAAGCCACATACCAGTCTTCTCCTCCTTGAGAGTGGGGGGAAGGGAGGTCTTCCACCACAAAGTTTCTCACGCCACGACGATAGAGTTCATCAATAAAGCGATGACCGTCGTTGCGCTTGGTACGCAAGGCGAAAAACAAGGTCTGCTCAGGAAAACAAAGCGAGCGACTGTCGGTAAGCAACCATCCGATTGTAGACTCCGCATTACCATAGCGACGCGCTCCTATGAGGGTCGTTATTTTTTCAATAGTATATGTCATAGGTCGTTTTAACTTTTCACGTGCAAAGGTATAAAATAATTCTTAATTCTTAATTCAATATTCTTATTTTTTCGTACCTTTGCAGCAAATTTCGAAATTATTATTAATTAATAAGGTATGATTCTTTTCTTCAAGACCCCGCAACAGAGTGTGATTGCCACACAAGTGGACCATCAGCTCACTCAAGACGAAGTACAGAAACTATGTTGGCTCTTTGGTGAAGCCACCCCTCTCAACCAATTGCAACTAGAGGGTTACTACGTAGGACCGCGTCGCGAAATGGTGACTCCGTGGTCAACCAACGCTGTGGAGATTACGCAGAACATGAACATGCAAGGCATCTGTCGTATAGAGGAGTATTTCCCTGTTGAGAGCAAGGATGCTGATCACGACCCGATGTTACAGCGCATGTATGAAGGACTGAATCAAGACATCTTCACGGTCAACATCCAACCGGAGCCTATTAAGTACGTTGATAATCTGGAGCTTTACAATGAGCAGGAAGGTCTGGCACTCAGTCCTGAAGAGATTGAATACCTGCATGGTCTGGAGAAACAGAACGGACGTCCGCTGACCGACTCTGAGATCTTCGGCTTCGCACAGATTAACTCCGAGCACTGCCGCCACAAGATTTTCGGCGGCACCTTTATCATCGACGGCAAAGAGATGGAGTCCTCTCTCTTCCAGATGATCAAGCGTACTACACAAGAGAACCCCAATCAGATTCTGTCGGCATACAAGGACAACGTGGCATTCGCACAGGGTCCTGTTGTAGAGCAGTTTGCACCTGCTGACCAGTCGACTGCCGACTGGTTCCGTGTAAAGGAGATTGAGAGTGTTATCTCTCTGAAGGCAGAGACCCATAACTTCCCTACTACCGTGGAGCCATTCAACGGTGCTGCCACGGGGACAGGCGGTGAGATCCGCGACCGTATGGGTGGTGGCACTGGCTCATGGCCTATTGCCGGAACAGCGGTCTATATGACAGCCTACCCTCGTCTTGACGACTCTGAGATGAACAATGATAAAGGTGGAATGAGAAATGGAGAGGCTCGCGACTGGGAAGACATTCTCCCCGTGCGCCAATGGTTATATCAGACCCCCGAGCAGATTCTTATCAAAGCATCTAACGGTGCCAGTGACTTCGGTAATAAGTTCGGACAGCCGCTCATCTGCGGTTCAGTGCTCACCTTTGAGCATCAGGAGAAAGCTCTCTCCTCTCTCCCCTCCCCTCTTTCCTCTACCAAGTACGCCTACGACAAGGTCATCATGTTGGCAGGCGGTGTAGGCTATGGCACCAAGCGCGACTGTCTGAAGAAGGAGCCTCAGCCAGGCAACAAGGTGGTGGTGGTCGGTGGTGACAACTACCGCATCGGACTAGGTGGCGGCAGTGTATCTTCTGTAGATACAGGTCGCTACAGCAACGGCATCGAGTTGAATGCCATTCAGCGTGCTAATCCTGAGATGCAGAAACGTGCCTACAATCTGGTGCGTGCACTCTGTGAAGAAGATGTGAATCCTGTAGTCTCTATCCACGACCATGGTTCAGCCGGCCATTTGAACTGTCTGTCAGAACTTGTTGAGGAGTGCGGTGGCGAGATTGATATGACAAAGCTGCCCATCGGTGACAAGACGCTTTCCTCAAAAGAGATTATCGCCAACGAGAGCCAAGAGCGCATGGGACTGCTCATCGATGAGAAACATCTGGAGCATGTGCGCCGTATTGCCGAGCGTGAGCGTGCACCTATGTATGTGGTGGGTGAGACCACAGGCGATGCCCACTTCTCGTTCAAGCAAGGCGATGGTGTAAAGCCTTTCGACCTCGATGTAGCACAGATGTTCGGGCATTCTCCTAAGACTATCATGCGTGATAACACCGTAGAGCGCCATTATAAGGACGTGAAATATGCGAAGCCTTCCGATTACTCTGACTATTCAGATTACTCAGATAAAATCAGCGAATACCTGGAGCGCGTTCTTCAGTTGGAGGCCGTGGCTTGCAAGGACTGGCTCACCAATAAAGTTGACCGCTCAGTAACGGGTAAGATAGCCCGTCAGCAGTGCCAGGGTGAGATTCAGTTGCCCCTCTCCGACTGTGGTGTCGTAGCCCTCGACTATCGTGGTGAGAAGGGCATTGCCACAGCGCTCGGTCATGCACCACAGGCTGGTCTGGCATCACCCGAAGCCGGTTCGGTACTGTCTGTTGCCGAAGCCCTCACCAATATTGTTTGGGCACCATTGTCAGAAGGCCTCGACTCCGTATCACTCTCAGCCAACTGGATGTGGCCCTGCCGTTCGCAGGAGGGTGAAGATGCACGTCTCTATGCTGCTGTCAAAGCCCTCAGCGACTTCTGCTGTGAGTTGCATATCAACGTACCTACGGGTAAAGACTCCCTGTCGCTCACTCAGCAGTATCCCAACGGTGAGAAGATAATCTCTCCGGGAACCGTTATCGTCAGTGCCGGTGGCGAGGTCAGCGACATCAAGAAAGTGGTGAGCCCTGTCATTGTCAACGACAAGCATGCCTCTCTCTATCATATCGACTTCTCGTTCTGCGAACAGCGTCTTGGCGGTTCGGCCTTCGCACAGAGTCTCAACAAGGTGGGTGATGATGTGCCCACAGTGATGAATGCCGAATATTTTGCCGATGCGTTCAACGCCGTGCAGACACTAATCAATCGCGGATGGGTAATGGCAGGACACGATATCTCGGCTGGTGGTCTCATCACCTGTCTGCTAGAGATGTGCTTCGCCAATACACAGGGTGGCTTGAATATCAACCTGCATAATCTTACCTCCTCCAACCCTTCCCAAGGAGGGGAGCCTGATATTGTCAAGGCGCTGTTTGCAGAAAACCCAGGCGTAGTCGTTGAAATCAGCGACGACCACAAGCAGGAGTTTTCTGACTTCATGGAAGAGCAGGGCGTAGGCTTCGCTAAGATTGGTTACTCGGTACCTGAGAGCCGTAGCATCGTGGTGAAGGCTGGCGACAAAGAGCTGACATTCGATATCGACCACTTGCGCGACGTGTGGTATAAGACCAGCTATCTGCTCGACCGCAAGCAGAGCTTCAACGGCAAGGCAAAGGAGCGTTTCGAGAACTACAAACAGCAGCCGCTGGAGATGAAGTTCAACAAGGACTTTAAGGGTACGCTGGCACAGTATGGACTGAATCCCGACCGCTGGAAAACCGCTCAACCCTCCGCTCTCAACTCTCAACTTCCGAAGGCTGCCATTATCCGTGAAAAGGGAACCAATGGTGAGCGTGAGATGGCCTACTCACTCTATCTCGCCGGCTTCGACGTGAAGGATGTGATGATGACCGACCTCATCAGCGGTCGTGAGACCCTCGACGAGGTGCAGATGATTGTCTTCTGTGGCGGATTCTCCAATAGCGATGTACTCGGCAGCGCCAAGGGATGGGCTGGTGCCTTCCTCTTCAACCCGAAGGCGAAAGAGGCGCTCGACCGTTTCTATGCCCGTAAGGACACCCTCTCTCTCGGTATCTGCAACGGTTGTCAGTTGATGGTGGAACTCGGACTGACAGGTGCTAAAGGAGCCAAGATGCTACACAACGACTCGCATAAGTTCGAGAGTGAGTTTATCAGTCTGAGCATCCCTCAGAACAACAGTGTGATGTTTGGCAGCCTGAGCGGTAGCAAACTGGGTATTTGGGTAGCCCACGGAGAAGGCAAGTTCCGATTGCCAGAGGCAGAGAGCACCTACAACGTGGTGGCAAAATACAACTACAGTGGATACCCCGCTAACCCCAACGGCTCTGACTACGACGTGGCAGGCATTTGTTCCGCCGATGGTCGTCATCTGGCCATGATGCCTCACCTGGAGCGTGCCATCTTCCCTTGGCAAAACGCCTGGTATCCCCTCAGCCGACGCATGGACGAGGTGACACCGTGGATTGAAGCCTTTGTGAATGCAAGGAAATGGATAGAGCAAGCGAAGTAACACAACATCCCTCCCGTGGGGAGGGCTTGGGTGGGTTGTTCACCACCTTCTTTAAGATTGGCATGTTCACCCTTGGTGGTGGATATGCCATGATACCCATTATCGAGACCGAGGTGGTAGATAAACATCGATGGGTGACGAAGGAGGAGTTTCTCGACCTCATCGCCATCGCTCAGAGTTGCCCAGGTGTGTTTGCTATCAACATCAGCACATTCATAGGCTATAAACTGTATAAGCGTCGTGGTGCCATTAGTTGTGCATTGGGCACTGCCCTACCCTCCTTCTTGATTATTCTCGCCATAGCCATGTTCTTCCACCAGTTCGAAGACAATCCCGTGGTAGCGGCTATCTTCCGTGGCATCCGTCCGGCAGTAGTTGCCCTCATCGCTGTACCCACATTCAACTTAGCCAAAAGTGCTAAGATCTCGTGGGTCAACTGCTGGATTCCCATTGGCGGCGCCCTGCTCATCTGGCTCATGGGTGTCTCACCCATTCTCATTATCCTTGCGGCAGCCATTGGTGGCTGGCTGTATGGTGCATTGATAAAACCTACGGAGTAAACCCACCCCCGACCCCTTCCTAAGGGAGGGGAGTAAAAAAACAAATATGATCTATTTATACCTTTTTATAACATTCTTCCAGATCGGACTCTTTGGGTTCGGTGGCGGCTACGGCATGCTGTCGCTGATTCAGTCGGAGGTTGTCCACCACTGGGGATGGATGACTACGTCACAGTTTACTGACATTGTGGCTATCAGCCAGATGACCCCAGGTCCCATCGGCATCAACTCAGCCACCTACTGCGGCTATACTGCCTGCCATAACGCCGGCATGTCGACAGGGATGTCAGTTTTGGGCTCCTGCGTGGCGACGTTTGCCTTGGTACTCCCCTCACTCATCCTGATGATTCTTATCGCGCGTCTGTTCATGCGATATATGAAGACAACGACAGTTCAGAATATCTTTGCCGGACTGCGACCTGCCGTCGTCGGTCTCTTGGCAGCCGCCACCCTGTTACTCTGTACCAAGGAGAATTTCTCCACGCCCTCAGAGAATCCGTGGCAGTTCTGGATTAGCGTTTTCCTCTTCCTCGCCACCTTCATCGGAACGAAACTCTTCAAGATCAATCCCATCAAGATGATTCTTATGGCAGGCTTTGCCGGACTGCTGTTACTCTATTAAACAGTAACAACAACAATAACTAAAACCAACATGAAAAGACTACTCCTCACTACACTCATTCTGGCGTCATTAAATGTCGCCCTGTCTTCAGCCCAACCACAGAGCCATCGTCCCCACATGCGACGCATGGCTTTTGTCACCGACACGCTGATGACCCACGACCCCGTGATGGCTGTCGAGAAGTCACGCCAAGGCAAGTACACCTATTATCTGCTATCTACTGGCATGGGACTGCAATGGGCTACCTCTACCGACCGTCAGACATGGGTAGTACAACCCACGCCCTTCATCGAGAAGATTCCACAGTGGACCTACGACTCGGTGCCTGGCTTCCGCGGTCACGTGTGGGCACCCGACATCATCCGCTGGCACCACCGTTGGTGGCTGGCCTACAGTTGCAGCACCTTTGGCAAGAACACCTCCGCTATTGGATTGATGAGTGCCGACCGTTTGAACGGTGAGTGGAAGGATGAAGGCTGCTTAGTGGCATCCAAAGCCAAGCGTGACAACTGGAATGCCATCGATCCGGCTTTTGTCATTGACAACGATGATCAACTATGGATGACATGGGGCTCGTTTTGGGACGGCATACAGATAAATAAAATACACGTAAAAGGAGAAAGTGAACCATCGCATTTTGCACCTAAGACCATAGCCCGTCGCGTGGCGCTAAAGGACACCCTGAAAGCAGCCCCCAACCCCACATCCAGATATGCCGGACGCAATGCCATCGAAGCCCCTTTCATTCTGAAACACGGTGACTGGTACTACCTCTTCGTATCTTGGGACTACTGTTGCCGTGGGGCGAAGAGCAACTACCGTGTGGCCGTAGGACGCTCGAAACAGGTGGACGGTCCTTACCTTGACCAAGAAGGCAAGGATATGGCCAACGGCGGAGGCACCCTCTTTCTGGAAGGCGATAAGGCTGACTTCGAGGCCACTGGCCACTGTGCTGCCTATGACCTGCCGACGGGCGAATCTCTGTTCATCTGCCACGGCTACAGCACGCACCTTGGCGGACAGGCCATCCTCATCCAACGTCACATGACGTGGACGGCTGACGGCTGGCCAAAACTCGAAAGATAATTATTTCAGCGGTGCAGGCCCATCGAGCGTAGGCGTGACGGGGATGATGCGCCCCTTCTTGTCGAATGTCAGACGGTCGATGCATACCTCACGGTGGATGCCCGGCTCGTGGTTCACATAGTTTTTATTGATGCGGTGATAGACGATGTACCACTCGTCACGTCCGGGAATCTGCAGTACGGAGTTATGGGCTGTTCCGTAAATCTTATCTTCAGGTTTTTGCTTAATCACTAAATAATTATTCTCGTCAATGTTGATGGGACCGAGGGGCGACTTCGCCGTGCCGTAGCAGACGTGGTAGTTGGGCGACCCTGTATCATCTACACTCCACATGAAATAATAGGTACCTTTGCGGTAGAACACGTAAGCCCCCTCCCGGAAGGCCCATGTCTGCAAGTTGCCTCCCTTGGGTGTCATGTGTGTGATGGTCTCCTTCTTTACTGAGAGCATGTCGTCATTGAGTTCGGCTCCAGCCATGAAGCCATTGCCCCAGTAGAGGTAGTACTTGCCGCTCTTAGGGTCGCGGAAGACGTCGACATCGATGGCCTGTCCACCACGAGCCTCCTTGGGACGGTCGTTGTCGGTGATGATAGGTGTGCCACTCTCCACAAATGGTCCTGTAGGGCTATCGCTCACGGCTACGCCTATCTCCTTGCGGTTGCTCTGGGGGTTATGGGCTGAGAAGTAGAAGTAATATCGGGGACCCACTCCCATGGGGGTGGGTACTTCGATGATACAGGGTGCCCAGGCATTGCCTGTAGCCCATTTCACCTGATCGCCTTTCACATCGAGCATCTTACCCTCGTCGGTCCAGTCGATGAGGTTGGTTGACGAGAAAACGCTGAAGTCATAACCGCCCCAACCTGGCATGCCGTCGGTGGTGCTGTAGATATAATACTTCTTTGTCTTGTTGGAATAGAGCACCTCGGGGTCGGCATGAAAACCGCTGAGGATGGGTTGCTTGTGATTGGGAAAGGCTTTCAGCAGACGTTCTTTCTCGGCTCGGGTGATGGGTATGATAGTGCCGTGACGGGGAGTGAACTTACCTTTCATCTCCGTGTTCTGCACAAACTGGAAGGTCTTCAGGTCTTCCGACTTACAGAACTGATAATGTCCGTTGCCGTAGCAGTCGTACATGATAATCCACGACTTACCGTCGATGGCTTTGCATACGCCGACACCCTCCACGCTCTCCTTGGTCTGTTCCACATTGCCTCCAATCATCTGCCACTGATCGGTGAGTTCCTTCGCCACGGCCTGATAGATACCCCTACCCGACTCCTGCTTATAGAAGAGATGATAGAGCTGGTCGGCATCGTTATAGACGATGTCACCGTCTATAGTGGCATTGCCTGCATCGAAGAGCCATTGGGGTTCCCCCTCCAGGTCGGTGAAATCGGCATTGGCATATTGGTAGTATATCTTGTCGTACGACTTACGGTCGCTGGTGCGCAGGGAGTAGAAGACCATGTATTTGCCTGCCTTGCGGTCATAGATAGTCTCAGGCGCCCACACTCTGATGACGTTCTTCCATGTCTTCGTATAGCGTGTAGGGAAGTTGATAGCAGAGTGTGTCCAGTGGATGAGGTCGGTCGACTTCAGCAGCACCATGCCACGATTGCTCGACCATCCCAGCGAGGAGCGCATGTCGGTGGCTACCATATAGAAGGTCTTACCATCTTCGCAGCGCAGGATATGGGGGTCACGCACACACTGTGTCAGGGCGATGGTGTCGCTCTCTATCACAGGCATACCGTCGTTCAGCGGCGTATAGTTATAGCCATCATCGCTCAAGGCATAGCATATCTGCTCGTCCTTGGGATCGTTACTATTAAAATAGGTAAAGAGATAAGCCACCATCTCATTGGGATTCTGAGAATCAGTCACCTGTTTCTTTTGTCCAAAGGCGGAACAGGCACTACCGGCAATCAGCAGGGTGGTCAGCAAGGTTTTAGTTATCATCTTCATTTTCGTAGTTTTGATTAGTCATGTATATCTTGAGCACAAAGGTAGAAAATAATTATGAATTATAAATTATAAATCAAAATTATTTTGGTTAATAGTTAGAAAAATCCTACCTTTGCAAGCAAAAAGAATATATGATGAAGCAGTTTTTCATAACATTTGCAGCACTGACAATAGCAGCGCTCACCGCATCGGCCCAGAACCCGCAGAAAGGAGACTATGGTTATTTATATTGCCACATGAGCGACAAAGGGCAATGGACAGCCTTTGCCGTGAGTCGTGACGGCTATCACTACGAGGACATCCGTGGCGGTGAACCTATTATGAACCCCAAGGAGCATGCACGTATTGAGGGTGGCCAGAGGGATGCTTATATCTGCCGCTCTTGGAATGGCAAGGGCTACGTGATGGTGACCACCGACATGAACAATGCGATGACCCAACAGATGGGCAAAGAGAGTGAATGGGATAATTATGGCATCGACCTGCTCACCAGCAAGGACCTTATTCATTGGGAGAGCGTCAGCTTCGACTTCAGAAAGGGTCCTGACATCTTCACAGCATCTCCCCTCCCTTTGGAAGGGTCGGGGGAGGTTTATAAAGACTGGTCGACCATCAACCGTGTGTGGGCACCCCAAATCTTTTGGGACCCCGACCACGTATGGGAGAACGGCGACAAGGGCGGTTATCTGATCTACTACTCCATGTGGAACCGCGCCGAGGAGCAGTACGACCGCATGTACTACTCCTATGCCGACAAGACCTTCACGAAGTTGACGCAGCCCCGACTGCTCTTCGACTGGGGCTATGCCACTATTGATGCCGACATCAACCTTCTCGACGACGGCAAGTATCACATGCTCATCAAGAAGGAGGGAGGCAAGCCAGGCATCTATACAGCTACCAGCGACCACCTCACTTATGGCTGGGGCGAACCTGTAGAAGACGACTACGTATCGTTTGAGGGTAAGAAGAAGTGTGAAGGTTCCAGTGCCTTCCAACTCATTGGCGACGACACATGGCGTGTGGCATATATCCAATACTCCGACCGTCCCAAGCACTACCGCATCTGCAAAGCCGATGAAAACCTGCGCAACTTCCATGATCCGGTGGATATAGAGGGAGTTACAGGTCCTCAACACGGTTCCTTTATGCGACTGACCAAGAAGGAATACAAGCGACTGCTGAAGTGGTCGAAGAAAATGAAGTGATAGAACAAAAGAGCATTCCCAAGTTTGGGGATGCTCTTTTTGTTATTCTTCCATGATATACTCCAGAACCAGCGACTGACGAGGTTTCAGTTCCAGGTTCTTCGACAAGTCGTAATAGCGTCCCGTGGGGATATCCTGCACGCGTGAGGTCTTGCCGATGACCTCTGCATAGCGCTCCACCTCCATAGTGGCAGGCTTCGACGTGCCGTTGAGTATGGTCAGCACGGTATTGCGATGCCACCGGCGTGCGATGACATAGATACCGTTATAGGGGATGAACTGCGTCTGATAGCCACGGATGATGGTCTCGTTGCCATTGCGCCAGTGGAGCAGACGGCTCAGCCAGTTGAACATCTGGTTCTCGGCCTTCGAGCGTCCCTCCTTGGTGAAACAGTTGTGCTTGTCGCCGGGGAAGCCACCGGGGAAGTCTTTGCGCACGTTGCCGTCGGTCACCTCCTTCGTTCCGTTCATCAGCACCTCCGTGCCATAGTACAACTGCGGTATGCGGCGCACGGTGAGCAACAGTGCAAGCGCTTGTTTCAGCATCAGCGAGTCATGGCCGTTGCCCAGGAAGCGGTCGGTGTCGTGGTTCTCTATAAAGGCGAGCACCGACGAGGGGTTGGGATAGAGGTAGTCGTAGACAAACGAGCCGTAGATGCGGTTCAGTCCCTCCCACCAGGGGTCGGTCTCCTCGTGCTTTGCCTTGTCGAGCTTGTCGAAGAACGAGAAGTCCATCACCGTCTTCAGATAAGAGTTCTGTTCCGACAGTTTAGAATCCTTCTGCCATGCAGCGGTATAGGCAGGTTCGGTGACCCATGTCTCGCCCACGGTGTTGAAGTTAGGATACTCCTCGTCGAGTTCTTTCATCCACTGTGCCATCGGTTCTGCGAAAGCATACGGATAGGTATCCATGCGGATGCCGTCGATGCCAGCCGTCTCTATCCACCAGATGCTGTTCTGTATCAGATAGCGCATCAGGTGGGGATTGCGCTGGTTCAGGTCGGGCATCGAGGGCACAAACCATCCCTCTGTAGTCTCCTTCAGGTCTACCTCCGAGGCATAGGGATCCTTCACGGGCGTCAGTTTGTAGCTGGTCTGCAGATAAGCACTCTTGGCAGGTGCGCTACCGTCTGCATTAGCCGTATAGCCCGTCATGGGGTCACGTCCTGATTGCTTCTCATTGAGCCATTCCGGTACGTTCAGCCAGTCCTTGCTTGGCAGGTCGCTGAGCCAGGGATGTTCCATTCCGCAGTGATTGAAAATCATGTCCATCACCACCTTCAGTCCCCGCTTATGACACTCGTCGATGAGTTGGCGGTATTCCTCGTTGGTACCGAAGCGCGGGTCCACTCGATAGTAGTCGGTAGTGGCATAACCGTGATAAGTGGAATAGCCGTTCTCCGTGTCGGGCGAGTCGTTCTCTAAGATAGGTGTGAACCACAGTGCCGTGACGCCCAACTCGTTGAAGTAGTCCAGGTGTTCGCGGATGCCAGCAATATTTCCGCCATGCCGCAGCGAGGGTTTCGACCTATCCACCACGTACTTCTGTTTCACGCCTGTCACGACTCCCCTCCCTCGGGAGGGGTTGGGGGAGGGGCTCCCCCCCTGTGCAAACCTGTCGGGCATGAGCAGGTAGAGCACGTCGCCGATGTTGAAGCCCTGTCGCGCCTCACCCTTCATCTCGCGCGCCTTCAACAAGTAGTCTACCTTCAGCGGCTTGCCCTTTTCGCGCTGAAACTGCAGCGTCATCGTGCCGGGCTGTGCATCTCTCACGTTCAGATAGACGAGTAGATAGTTGGGCGAATCAAGGCGCACCAGACTGTCTATACGCACACCGGCATAGTCGGTCGTCACCTCCTTGACATCGCGGATGCCCTGTCCGTAGACCATCAGTTGCAATGAAGGATTCTTCAGTCCCACATACCAGTCGGTGGGGTCGATGCGGTCGATGGTCACTTTCGTTTTAGCTGCGCTCATTGTCATCATTTGCCCCAATAGGAGCATCAAGAATAGTATTCGTTTCATATTAGTTGTGTATGATTAGTGCTGATTGTGGGGCTACCTGCACGCGGTTGCCGTTTACCTCGCCCAGTCCCTGCTGGTCGATCTTGCCGTCGCAGCACACCACGCTGTAGCGGCCCTCGGGGATGCTGATCATCTGCGCCTCGCGGTCGGCATTCAGTATCACGATGATGTCTTGCCAGGCATCGCCGCCGGCATGGTTCTTCAGGCGGAAAGCTACCACGCTCTCCTCCGTGGGCAGAAACTCCAGATGCTGACGCACCAGTTCGGCCTTGCCCATTCGGAAGGCGGGATGCGCCTTGCGCAGTGCTATGAGGTTCTTATAGTAATCGAACACCTCGGGATAGCGCTCCTTATTGCGCCAGTCGAGCTGGTTGATGCTGTCGGGCGACTCGAACGAGTTGTGTACGCCCTGCTTCGTGCGCAGCAGTTCCTCGCCGCTCAACATAAAGGGCACGCCCTGCGAGGTGAACACGGCGGTCTGTGCCAACAGGTCGAGACGAATCAGCTCTTTCTCCTGAATGCCGGGTATGCTGGCCTTCAACCTATCCACCAGGCACATATCGTCATGACAACTCACGTAGGCCATCATCTGCGTGGGCTCCAGGGCGTAAGGCTCCTTGCTGTAGTTCACCTGCGCGTAGTCCACCTGCGGATGTGCTATCATGCCGACAATGCCCGCCTTGATGCTCTCCTTCAGGTTCTCCTCCTTGGGGTCAAACCATCCGGGCTTCGTATCGTCTGAGAACGGGCCCCGCAAGGCATCGCGCAGGTCATCGCTAAAGGCAGCGATGCGTGGCATCTGCGGTATGTTGGCCTTCATGCCAAGCGAGTCGGCAGGCAGTGCACATGCTCCTGCGCTCCATCCCTCACCATAGATAAAGATGTCGGGATTGATCTCGTCGAGCGCCTGTCGTATAGTGTTCATCGTGGTGATGTCGTGGCAACCCATCAAGTCGAAACGGAAGCCGTCAACATGATACTCGTTAACCCAGTATTTCACGCTCTCCACCATGAAGCGGCGCATCATCGGCTGTTCCGATGCTGTCTCGTTGCCACAGCCCGAACCGTTGCTATAACCCAGGTCTCCCTTCTCCCCTCCATTAGGGAGGGGCTGGGGGTGGGTCCTCCTATAATAATAATCCTTATACGTTCTCTGGAAATTACTGTGCTCTATGTCGTAGGTATGATTATACACCACGTCGAGAATCACGGCGATGCCAGCCTTATGGAGCGCCTGCACCATCTGCTTGAACTCACGGATACGACAGAGCGGGTCGGCAGGATTGGTAGAGTAGCTGCCCTCCGGCACGTTATAGTTCACCGGGTCGTAGCCCCAGTTGTATTGCGGCTTGTCGAGTCGTGTCTCGTCTACCGAGCCATAGTCGTAGCTGGGCAGTATGTGCACGGCATTGATGCCCAGTGCGCTCAGGTGCTCGATGGCCCACGGTTCGGTGAGCGCCAGAAACTTACCCTTGTACTTCGCATCCTCGCGGGCGATGGAGAAGTCACGATGGTGCATCTCATAGACCACCATATCCTGTGCGGGGCGCCATACGTGGCGGTCGCTCTTCCACCCTTCCGGATTGGTATCGCGCATATCTACCACTACGCCCTTCTTTCCGTTCACCGTCACCGCCTTGGCAAACACGCCCGGCGACGACTGGCCGTCGACCACAAACTCATACGTCTTTCCCTTCAGGTCGCCCTCCACCGTGGCTTTATAGAAGGGGCAGCTGTCGGCGCTGGCCATCTTCCGTTGCATCTCTATGCTGTCGCCCTCCACCACCACAAACACCTTGGCGTTCTCGGGTGCAAAAAGCTTGAACACGGTTTCCGACGGCGTATAACTCATCTCGTCGAACACGAAAGTCTCATCCCTCTGTGGGTCACAGGCTACAGTCAAGGCTACCATAGAAGCACAAATCCATTTATTCATCGTTATTTCTTGTTATTGGTTCTCTTTGATGGCAAAGATAAGAAAAAAACTGACTTCCCCCCTTCATTTTCCCCCTCCATTTACCCGCATAGTTGCGAAAACGTTTGCACAGAGATGGGAAAATATCTCCATAATGAAGAAAAGTTTTTGTGGTTTTTTCCCTCACTCTGTCACCCGCACCTGATTATCAATGGGTTAGGGGTGACAGATGGTGACAGATGGTGACAGATGGTGACAGATAAGAGCATTTTCTTAAAGTGACGGCTTTTATATAGGTGTTTCGTTGTATGTTACGTTGCAGCAGTCCGAAGCCTCCGGACAAAGTGTCCGCAATATCCGTTCTGTCACAACGCAGTATCCGTTCTGTCGCTACCCAATATCCGTTCATCGACTACGCCCATCTCTCCTCTCTCCTCTCTCCTCTTTCATCTTCCTCTGTCACCATCTGTCACCATCTGTCACCCGTAACTTACTGATTTTCAGCTCAAGGTGACAGATGACAGATATTTCTTAAAAAAAAGAAATGGAGAGAAGAATGTTTAAGCGAGTTTAATAGCACTATCGCCGATGGTGAGAAGGAAGCCCGCATGGCAGCCCGCCTGCTGCTTCACAGCAAGGTCGAGCATGCCTCCCTGCTGTATCATCATGCGACGACTGAGGGAAAGCCCTATTCCGCTGCCACTGCGCTTCGTAGTAAAGAAAGGGACGAAGAGCGACTGGCGGTTCTCGGCAGGAATAGGCATACCGTCGTTGCCTATGTAGAGAGATAGGGGGCCACTTTCGCCTATCATCGCAACTACCATTCTGCTGGCACCCGCCTCCACGGCATTCTTCGTCAGATTCATCAGCACCTGGCGCAGCATGCCGGCATCGGCCGTGACGATTATGTCGCGAGGTAGACTCACAGTCCACGACAGTTCGGGATAGGTCTTGCAAACATCATCCAGCAGCGGAGATAGCGCGACGTCGGCCAGCACGGGTTTTTCCAGACGGGACATCTTCCGATAGTTGGACACGAAATCGCTCAGATGGCGCGACGTGTCGTAGATAGCCTGCATACCAGGTTCGAGCGCAGTACCCTTCACATCAGCCCTACCCAGCATTGACTGGCTGATGCTGGTGATGGGTGCCGTGGCGTTCATTATCTCATGGGTGAGCACACGGGTAAGCCTCTCCCACGATTCCACCTCACTTTGGTTCAGTTGCTGACGGATGATGTCGCCCAACTGGTTCAGCGTCTCCTGCATGGCTCGCTCACCGGGCAACAACCCGTTGGTGGGCATGCGGAAGGTGAAGTCGTGGTTGCGAATAGCCTCCTGCATCAGGTAGGCACGCAGCCGCAACTTCCGCTGATGGCAGACGGTCCATACAACGACTGCAATCAGCAACACACCTACTATAATATATAAGAGCAACATCATAACTATGAACTAAGAACTATGAACTGACTAAAGTCTTCTCATCTTATTATACAGCGTCTGTCGGGTGATGCCAAGCAGTTCGGCCGCCTGCGTCAGGTTGCCGTGACAACGGTCAAGGGTGCGCCGTATGTGGTCTTTCTCCACCTCGTCGAGCGTCACTATCTCATTCTGTTTCTCGAGCACATCTTTCAACTTACGCACCAGTTCGTCATTGTCCCACGGCTTGGTGATGAAATCGGCAGCACCGCTCTTCAGGCCCTTCACTGCCAGCGACACGTCGGCATAGGCCGTCAGCAGCACCACAGGCGTCTGCGGATGTTGCTTGCGAATGGTGCGCAACCAGAAGAGCCCCTCCTGTCCGCTGTTCACGCCATAAGCGAAATGATGTTGCACGACTTTTGTCACGACTCGGCCATCAGAAAGCGAGCTGTCATGGCCCTCGCTGTTCCAAAAGTTCATATCCAGGAGCACGATGTCTACCTCCTCCTGCGCCATTGTCTTCAGTATATCGTCGGGGCGGCTCAGGGTAAGAATACGTTCAAAGGTGCCATCCAGCAGATAGCGCATGGCAGTGAGAATCGATGTATTGTCGTCGACTACTAATATGGTTCCGTATTTGTTCATATCATCATTTTGCCTGCAAAGATATAAAGAATCTGTCTAAAAATCATACGATGAACTGTCTAATTTTTAGACAATCTGCACTTCCGGACTTTGTAAAATGGGTATATATGAATAGAAAATGATAATTTTGCAGCATAAAACGGAAACGAATATGAAACGTCTGATAGGTTTATCAATTATTATTTATCAGTTGGCAGTCAGCCCTGCCGGGGCACAACACTGGACCGTACAGCAATGCATGCAGTATGCCGTGGAGCACAACCATGAGGTGAAGCGCGCGCAACTGGAACTCGTCAACTACAAGGTCAACCGCACCGGAGCAGCAGGCCGTTTTCTGCCAGAGGTGGCAGCAGGCATCGGAGCACAGTATAACTTCGGACGCGCCATCGACCCTGAGACCAACGGTTACACCGACGTGAGCACCTTTTATAATGGCTACTCTGTGCAGGCCTCACTGCCAGTCTTCGACGGGTTCAATAGGCTGCATGCGCTTCGTGCTGCCAAAGCCGGTGTGCTGATGGGCCAGTCGGCTGTTCGTCAACAGCAGAACCAGACGGCCCTCAACGTGCTACAGGCTTTTGTCAACGTAGCCTATTACGAGGGGCTTGTCAAGATGGCCAAGGAGAAAGTCGATGAATCAGCGCTCCTGCTCAGGCAGACGCGCTTACTGGAGGAGGTAGGACGAAAGAGTGCGGCTGACGTGGCGCTGGTGGAGTCGCAACAGGCAGAGGCCGACTACGAACTGACGCGACAGCAGAATCTACACGCCTCAGCCCTACTGGAGTTGAAGAAAGAGATGGGGTATCCGCTAAACGAAAGCCTCCCACTCGCCCTCATTCCCGAGCAAGGCTCGCCTACCCGTAGCCTTTCTCCGAAGGGAGGGGGCGGGGGTGAGGCTTCTGTGGGAGAGTCCATCAGTGGAGAGGCCTTAATCCTTTACCATCAGATGCAAGTTTCCAAACACGAGTGGCATCAGGCCCGTGCCTCATTATATCCTTCTCTCTCGTTGAGTGCGGGCCTGAACACCACTTACTATCATACGCTACATGCCAATGGTGGCGATTCGTTCCAAAAACAGTTCAAAAACAATATGGGCGAATATGTCAGTGCCACGCTGAGCATTCCCCTTTTCAACCGCCTGCAGACGGTCACGAGCATCCGACGTGCCAAGAACAATTATCTGATTGCACGTGAGAACTTTGCTCAGAAACAACTGGAACTGGAGAAACTGTCGCGCGAGGCATGGCAAGACTGGCAGGGCTATCAGAAGCAAGCCCTACAGATGGCGCACAAGGTAGAAGCCGACTCCATGGCTTATCAGTTGACACGCCGACAGTACGAGGAAGGATTGTCAACAGCCATCGACCTTCACACCACCTCATCGCAGCTACTCAATTCAAAAGCCACACTGCTGCAATGCCAGCTGATGACCATAGTGAAGGAACACCTCATGCGCTACTATCGCGGCGAACAGATATGGGAATAAATACTAAATCGTCAAATCGTAAATTATATCAAGGTGGACAGAACAATAAAAAAGACAAAAGCACAACGGCTGATGAAGTATTGGCCGTATGCTGCAGGAGGCGTGCTGCTGCTGGCTATCGTGGGATGGCTCGTGTTTGGCAATCACGCCTCAACACTGAAAGTCAACCGGGACGAGTTGACTATCAGCGAAGTGCAACAGGCAGAGTTTAAGGACTACGTGCGCACCAACGGACAGGTGCTACCCATCCAGGTGGTGCAGATATCGCCCGAGGAGGGCGGCATCGTCATAGAGAAAGTGGTGGAAGAAGGTACGCACGTCAGGAAGGGCGACGTCATTGTGCGTCTCTCTAACTCCAACCTCGACCTGCAGATACTCAATGCCGAAGCCGAACTGGCCGAGAAGCAGAATCTGCTGCGCAATACGCAGGTGGCCATGCAACAAGACCGACTGAACAACCAGACGGAGCAGGCACAGCTCGACATGGACACGCGGCGCAAGCAGCGCACCTACGAGCAGAACAAACGGCTCTACGACGAAAAGCTTATCAGTCGTGAGGACTACGTGCAGTCGGAGGAGGACTTTCAGCTTTCGGCTAAAAAGCGCTCGCTGGTGTCGAAACGTCTGAAACAGGACAGCATCTACCGCACCGTGCAGATGGACCAGATGGAAGACAATCTGGAGAACATGCGCCGCAACGTGGTACTCGTACGTCAGCGCAAGGATAAACTCGAAGTGCGCTCGGCCATCGACGGCGAACTGGGATTGCTCGATGTGGAACTGGGCCAGAGCATCCAGCCCGGACAGAAGATTGGACAGCTGAACGACCTCTCCGACTATAAGGTGCAGGCTGAGATCGACGAACACTATATCGACCGTGTGCGCCAAGGCCTCACGGCTACCTTCCAGCGGGGCGACAAGACGTTTGAACTGCAGGTGCGCAAGGTATATCCCGAGGTGCGACAGGGTAAGTTCCGCTGCGACTTCATCTTCCGTGGCATGCGTCCAGAAAACATCCGCACGGGTCAGACTTATTACATCGACCTCGAACTGGGTCAGCCCGAGCAGGCGGTGCTCATCCCGCGCGGCACGTTCTTCCAGACCACGGGCGGACAGTGGATTTTCGTGCTCGACAAAAGTGGCTCAAAGGCCTACCGCCGCACCATCCGCATAGGTCGGCAGAACCCGCAGCACTATGAGGTGCTCGAAGGCTTAGAGCCTGGCGAGCGCGTGGTCACCAGCGGCTACGAGGCGTTTAAGGACAACGAGGTGCTGGACATTAAATAGTGAATAGTGAATAGTGTATAGTGAATAGTGATGAAAGAATTATTAAGAAATATCTGGTATATGGCTCGCCGATTCAAGACGGCGACAGTACTCAACTTTCTGGGATTGACGGTAGCTTTTGCTGCCTTCTATCTGCTGATGACACAGGTGGACTATGCCCGCTCGTACAACGCTTGCATCGCTGATGCCGACCGCGTGTATCGTGTAGAGTCAAAGATGGGCGACGATTATCCATGGGGCACCAACTGTAACCGTCCTACACTGGCACTTATAGCCCAGATGCCGCAGGTGGAAGCTATGAGCGAACAAGCGAGCTGGTCGCCTACACGCGAGTTCATCAAGGACGGCAGCGTGGTGGAACACTCCTGCATGGGCACCAACCTAACACCTTTTGGAGCCATCGCCGCCCGCTGTCTCAGCGGTAAACTGACATGGAAGACCTACGATGAGCATACGCTCATCATTCCTGCAACACTCGCACAAAAAATCTTCGGAAGGGTGGATGTGGCCGGACAACCGATGTACTCAAAGACCGACACGCTGACCGTACAGGGCGTCTATCAGGACTTCCCCGACAACTGCTCGATAAAAAATCATGTGTACTATGCCACACACGAGAACTTCGACAGCTGGAGCGAGTGGAGCTACACAGCCTACGTGAAGCTGCGCGAGGGCGTCGACCCGAAGACGATGCTGAACGGTATCGCACAACAGATAAAAGAGCAGGTGTGGCAAGCTCAGTGGGGCGGCGCACTGGCTTCCGGTGAGATTACTGCTGACAAGGAAGAGGAAACACGTGCCAGTTTTGACGAATACTACCAGCATTATGACTATAGGCTAACACCAGTTCGCGACACCTATTTCTCAGGGGTAGCCGGCGATGACAAGGGTAACCCTGCCATACTTTTTGTGCTGGAGCTGGCCTGCGTGCTCATCATTGTCATCGCAGCCGTCAACTTCCTCAACTTCACGCTGGCACAGAGTCCTATGCGAATAAAAAGCATCAACACACGCCGCGTGCTGGGCGAGTCGGTCACCATGCTGCGCCTGCGTCTCATCGCTGAGAGCGTGGTGTGGGCGCTGCTGGCTTACGGGATGGCCCTCGTACTATGTGCTGTGACAGCATCGCAGCCTACTGAACTGCTCCTCGGATCGCTGGCCTTGGGCGACCATCGGTGGCTGGTCGGTCTGATACTACTTCTGGCAGTAGTGGTGGGCATCGCCGCGGGCGTCTATCCAGCCTTCTTCGCTACATCGTTCCAGCCCGCACTGGCACTGAAAGGCTCATTCGGGCTAACGCCCAAGGGTCGCCGACTGCGCTCGGTGCTCGTAGGCCTACAGCTCGGCATCGCCCTGCTCATGGTGATTTACATCAGCATCTTGCTCATGCAAAGTCGTTACATCTATAACAGCGACTATGGTTTCCAGAAAGACGAGGTGCTCTACGTGCAACTTTCCAATGAGCTATGGGGCAAGAAAGACGCCATCCGCACAGAGCTGATGCAGCAGGGGGGCGTCAAGGGTGTGAGTTTCTCGCGCTTCGTACTCGGCAACTCCGACAGCTACATGGGCTGGGGGCGCGGTGACAACGACCACCACATCACCTTCACCTGCATGCCCGTGGATCATCACTACCTGCGCACCATGGGCATCAAGGTTATAGAAGGACGCGACTTCAACGAACATGACGGCGATTGCTACATCATCAACGAGGCAGCACGCCGACAGTGGTCGTGGGTAGAAATGGACAAGAAACTACTATCCAACGACTTCCCCGTGGTCGGCGTCTGCGAGAACATCCGCTTCATGTCCACCCGCAAGGATCGCCAGCAGGAGCCGCTCGCTTTCATCGTCTTCGGCAAAGAACACATCAACTGGGGCGACCAACTGGGCATTGCCAATATCCGTGTGGCAGCCGGTGTGGACAAGGTGACCATGCGCCACAAGCTGGGCGACGTGCTCACTGCGATGGGAGGCGGTGAACGCATAGAACCTAAGTTCCTCGACCAACAGCTGGAACGGCTCTATCAAGAGGAGTTCCGCTTCATACGGCAGGTAGGGTGGTTTGCCGTGCTCTGTCTCGTCATCACCCTCATTGGTGTCTTCTGTCTGACGATGTTTGAGACGGAGTACCGTCGCAAGGAGATTGGCATCCGCAAGGTGTTCGGCTCGTCTACACGGGAAATTCTGCTCATATTCTGTCGTCATTACGGTCTGCTGCTCATTGCCAGTTTCGTCTTTGCAGCTCCCCTCGCCTTCTTCATCGGTGGTCAGTGGCTGCAGGGCTTCGCTGAGCGCACCCCTATCTACTGGTGGCTCTTTCCACTGGCGCTGCTGGCGGTGGGTCTTATCACGCTAATCACTGTCATCACGCAGAGCTGGCGCGCCGCCACCGAGAATCCCGTGAAGAATATCAAGACGGAGTGAAGGCTCAAAAATGTGTCTGCCACAGGCAATAAAACGGAATGGTATGCGTTTCTTGAAGAAAAGCATTAAAACGAGAAAAATCATGATGAAGAATCTTTGCTTGGCACTGCTGGCGCTGCTATCGCTGGCTGCCTGCGACAATGACCCCGTATTCCACGGACTGACGCAACAGGAGAAAGAGGAGTATGCCCAGAGCATCATGGGCGAGTATCCCGGACACTACAGCATAGTGTACACCGACACACAGACCTCGGAACTGAATCGAGAGAATATCGATGACATCACCTTCAGCATCAGCAGTCTGACTGAGCACACCGTCATATTCAACGGCTTCCCCATCAGTCTGCTTGCCCGTGTGACAAAAGACCCCGAACTGAGCCAAGCGCTCAGCACCCTGCCCGACAGGGGACTGACGGGCAGCTATGCGTTTGTGAAGGAATCGGAGGCCGGGCAGGTGGGATGGACGATTGACATACACCCCGCGGCGCTGTCGCTGACCTACGGCGGACAGAAGCACAACATCGTGCTGCACTTCCGCAGCCTCTACACCACCATCCCGCTTGCCAAGGGACGGATACAGGGCGGCACGGCCTTCGAGCAGGACCGGCAGCTGTCGCTGGGACTCACTGGCATCTACGAAGGCGACCGTCTGCTGCAGGCGTTCAACAACGACTGGCAGGAGGGAAGCCCCGAGCTGCTGGCCGTCTTCCGCTTTGGGCTGTAAAAGAATCGCGTAAATAACATCAAGACAGAGTAATATCTTCGGGCGAAATCTTCCTGCTTTTGGATAGATTTCGCCCGAATTGCTTGTTAATGTCAAGCAAATATTGTATCTTTGCAACGAAAACGTATAAACGCAAGAATGAATGGAGATCAAACTGAACGACTATCACAAGAAGGTGAATGCCGAGAAAAAGGCAAGTGTAGCATATTGGATGCAGCATCCGAAACCGCGCGAAGAGTCCTTGAAGAGATTGAAGCTCTTGCGGGAACAACGGCTTGCAAGTCTGTCCAACTGGTAAGACTGCGTCAATGGGCACAGGAACAAGGCTGTTGGTTTGAGGACCACAGTCTTTTCGGCAGTTTCTTTGACCGTGGTTCTGAGAATGAGACGTATTTGACTGCTAATGGTAATGAAATCATAAAACTAAACGATTTCCGTTATTCAGACGACAATCTGACACCTTTCTTTGAGCGTATCAAGGCGCACAATCAATACTTCCCCGATTGTGCTTATAATATGATTGGTTTTGCCGAGAACAGAGAGGGAAAAGTGTGTGCTGTGCTGGTTCAGCCATATATTGATGACGCCCGCCTGGCCACGAAGGAGGAAATCCACGACGAGTTTCTCCGTTTAGGCTTCCATCCAGAGGACAACGGCGAGTACTATACCAACGGTCAGCACGACATCTTCGACGCTGTTGCCGGCAACGTATTGGTAGGCGGCGACGGCAATTTCTACTTCATCGATACCATCATCTATCCCTCTGATACTGGCGGCTACGACCTGTATCGCAGCCTCTCGCCCCGTTTCTCTGGCGAGGGTGTCTAAAATTCATACGCTATACTGTCTAATTTTTAGACAATCTGCATCCGCCAGGGCAAATAGCCTTGGCGGATTCGTTTTCTTGCCGTAACTTTGCAAACAGTAAATCATAAATAGTAAATAATGAAGGGTTATCTGAAATTTCTCTCTCGCAACAAGCTATATACCTTTATTAATATAGCGGGGTTGGTGGTGTCGCTGATGTTCATCATCCTCATGGGCGACTATACCTGGCGCCAGTACAGCATCGACTCGTGGCATAAGAATGTGGACCGCATCTATCTGATGGGCAATCAGCATATGTTCTATATGTGGCCTCAGGCGGCTGAGGAAATCAGAAAGACATGCCCCGAGGTGGAACAGACTTGCTGCGTGTTGAGTGCTGATGGTAAAATAAAGTATGGACAGCAAGAGGTGAAGTCGAAAGATGCCCAGGAAAGCATCATCATGCTGGCTGACTCTACTTTCTTCCGGTTCTTCGACTTTGAACTGGTACAGGGAGACCGCCTTACCGCTCTGGATGCACCCGACAAATGCGTCATTACCGAGCAGTTGGCGGAAAAACTATTTGGCGGTAAAAGCCCCATTGGGGAATCTCTACAGATAGTGGGCAACCGCCATGTGCATATAGGCGGCACAGATCCATACGACAGTACTCTGGTCTATACTGTCAGCGCGGTTGTCAGAGACCTTGACTATACTGTGCTGCCTAATGAGACTCAGGTGATTGCAAGCATGGAACGCTATCCGCAGGTGGTGGGCTACAAACTCGAAAACAACACCTTTGCTTACTCGTCGACTGGCGCTATAAAGGCTTTTCTCATGCAGAAGGCTGGTACTAGCCTCGTGGGCAAGAGGAAGCAAATGGAAGACTACCTGAAGAAGGACTATGCTAATGCCTGGGGCAATTATGAATTAAGTTTGACACCACTTGATGATGTCATGTTTGCACCTCAGAACGAAGGCACTGGCATGCTGAAGGGCGACAAGGCGAGGCTGCGTATCCTGCTAGCTGCTGTACTGGCTATCCTCTTCTTTGCTATCACCAACTACATCAACCTGACTGTTGCCAACACCGGCTTCCGCGCCAAGGAGATGGCCACACGACGGCTCTTCGGCAGCAGCCAGACTAAAATATCGCTAAAGTTGATAGCCGAGTCAACGCTGATGGTGACCATCTGTTTCGCAGCAGGATTGGCACTCGCTTTTTGTTTCCAGGATGATGCCGTCGAACTGTTCAGGGGCAAGATAGATTTGGCCAGCGACATCCGCGTAGACACGGTCTGCATCTGTCTCGGCTTCATACTGCTGCTGGGCGTCATCTCGGGTATCATGCCGTCGTGGCATATAGCCCGCTTCCAGCCCATCGACATCGTGAAGGGCAACTTCCGCTATCACTCCAAGATGGTGCTGGGCAGGCTGTTTATAATCATACAGAATGTTGTCACCATCACTATGCTGACTTCTGCCCTCGTCATCTGGCTACAGTTAGACCACCTCGTCCATGCTCCCTTGGGCTATAACACCAAAAACCTGTATTATGTGTATAGCCCTCAGATGAAATACCAGGCTGTAAGGAACCAACTGGAGAAGATGCCTTTTGTCGAAGAGATTGGCATATTCCAAGGAACAACGTTCTCCAACGTTAGCTGGAATTCGCGTATTATCAATCGTGATGACAAGAATGTGAATATTCTTTGTACCGATATGGACACTACTGCTTTCAGACTCTATGGACTGAAGATTCTGAAGGACTACGGTCCGACAAGTGGTGGCTATTATCTGACCGAGGAAACCATGCGCCAACTGGGCTACACTGACGCAGACCGTGAGATAGACTGGGGTGGCGGACAGAAGGATCCAATAGCGGGCGTTCTCCGTGATTTACATCGTGCAAATGTCTTACAGGATGTACAGCCCTTCGCTATCCGTCTGCAGGACGATATGGAGTATCCCGGCTACTTGGTGAAGACAAATGGCGATAAGAGGGCGAAAACAGCTTTCGTCGATATGGTTAAAGCATTAGGCAGTCCTGATATTGACCCCAAATGGCTCGTTAACGGTTTGGAAGACAGCATCGCCGAGACCTTCGAGGACCAGCAGAACACGCTGCGCATCGTCTCGCTCTTCACCCTCATTGCCATCGTCATCTCCGTGCTGGGCTATATGGGGCTGTCGCTCTTCTTCATCCGTCAGCGCAAGAAGGAGATTGCCATACGCAAGGTAATGGGCTCCACGTCAGGAGAGGTGCTGCTGCTGATGCTCCGCACGTTCTCCATCCCACTACTGGTGTCGTTTGTCATCGCCGTACCTATATCATACTATATCATGAGCGACTGGCTCTCGAACTTCTCGTATCGCATCGCGCTCAGCCCCTGGATATTCGTTGCTGCTGGGTTAAACTGCTTCATCATCTCCATGCTCACCGTCATTGTCCAGAGCTGGCGCGCTGCTTCAGAGAATCCTGTGAATAACATCAAGACAGAGTAATAACAGTTTCGACTGTAGTGAAGGGCGAAATCAACCTGCTTATGGATAGATTTCGCCCATTTTATTTGTTATTTTCGATAGAAATACATATCTTTGCAAGATAATATTCGCAAAAACAACTGATATGAAGAAAACGATATTACTGATCACAGTCCTCGCCCTGGTAATGGGTACGCAGGCACAGACGAAGCGCAACGACAGCTTTCGGGAGAAATACGAACTGAAGGAAGTGGTGGTGATGAGCCGCCACAACATACGGTCACCGCTAAACTCGTCGGCCGACTACATCAGGGTGACTCCTCATCAGTGGTTCAACTGGTCGTCGGCAGGCAGCGAACTGTCGCTGCGGGGTGGCGTACTCGAGACGGAGATGGGACAGTTCTTCCGTAAATGGGTGGTCAGCGAGGGACTGATGCCTGAGAACTATCGCCCTGAAGGTGAAGAAGTGCTCTTCTATGCCAACTCACGTCAGCGCACGTTTGCCACTGCAAAATATTTCTCGGCTGGCTTTTTGCCCTTTGCCAACGTGGAGATAACCCATCTATACGATGAAGACAAGATGGATCCGCTGTTCACGCCGCAGTTTACGAAGATGAACGACAGCTATCGCCAACAGGTGATCAGCGATATGAATGCCATACATGGTGGTCCGCAAGCATGGATGGCTGCCCAACAGTCGGCCATCGAACTGATGGAGCAGGTGGTCGACTTAGCGCAGTCTCCAGCAGCCTTGCAAGGCGACACGCTGCACTTCAGGTTTGACGACACGCAGTTTATCATAGAGAAGGGCGACGAACCGAAAATGAAGGGTGGCTATAAACTCATCAATAGCGTGGCCGACGCTCTGGTGTTGCAGTGCTATGAATCGGAAAGCATGTCGGCTTTCGGACATGAACTCACGCCGGAGCAATGGCGTGCTTTTGGCGAGATAAAGGCTGTCTACGACGGGCTGCTCTTCACGTCCCACAGCGCTGCCGTCAATCTGGCCTATCCGCTGGTGAGCCGCATCCGCGAGGAACTGCAACGCTCCGACCGTAAGTTTACCTTCCTCTGCGGTCACGACTCCAATCTGGCAAGTCTCGCTGCTGCACTGCGCCTCAACATTCCCGAAACGGAGAACGCCATAGAGATACACACGCCCATCGGCTCGAAAATAGTATTCGAGAAATGGACCGACGGCACTGACGACTTCGTAGCCATCAATCTGGTTTATCAGACCGTCAGTCAGCTACAAGGACGCACCCTGCTTTCTGTCGACCAGCCACCGATGGTGCTGCCCATCACGATAGAAGGGCTTACTGCCAACAGCGACGGCCTCTACTCTATGGCGGCATTTGATGCTCGAATGGCTGAGACGCAAGCAGAGAATGATGCGATAGTCGACAGCCCGTCGGACATTCACGCCACGCCATCAGTACCTCAAAGCAACGACACGATATATTTGCTCAATGGTATTCAGACCAACGACACATCACGCGGTGTCGTCATCAAAGACCAGACAAAGGTCATTCGCCGTATACCGTGATTTACTCGCCGACTGTCTAATAATCATACGCCTTTCTGTCTAATTTTTAGACAATCTGCATCCGCCAGGGCCTTGAGCCTTGGCGGATTCGTTTTATTACCTTAACTTTGCAAAAGAAAAAAGAACGAACGAATGAAGAAGTATAGCAGAGGCCAAGGAGCCTTAATCAAAATCGTTTCGCTGGCCATCGGACTGACCGTCGGGCTGGTGCTGATAGCGCGTGTGGAACTGAACCGCAACTACGACCGTTGTATCGCCGACAAGGAACGTGTGTATCAGGTAGGCGAAATGTTCCAGAAGATGGGCGAGGAGGCTGCCGAGTATGAGAACACACCCGGCGGAGCCATCCCTGCCATGTGCCGCTACATCCCTGAAATAGAGGTAGGCACACGATGGACGTACCAATTCACCGACGAGAAACTGACAACAGAGGATGGCACGCACCATGACTTTGAGCATACGGTGTTTGCCGACTCCTGCTTCTTCGATATCTTCAGCACAAAGATACTGCAGGGAGATGCCAAGATGATTCTGAGTACTCCTGGTCAATGTCTGATTAGTAAGCGGTTGTATGACAGAATCGGTGGCGATACTGCAGGCAAGACCTTCTGCTTTATGGCTGCTCCCGATAAGCCGATGACGGTAGGCGGTGTGTTTGAAGACTTCGACGAGAACTCATCGTTTCGCCAACTTGACATCATCATGTCGATGCCGTCTATCGGTATCTATTCTTACGACGGTACGGGCAATCTGATGGGCAACGACCGCTATCACTCCTTCGTACGTCTGCGACCTGGTGCCAACATGACGAAAGTGACTGAGGGGATGAACAAGATGCTGAAGGAACTGATACCTTGGGACGACGTGAAAGCTGCGGGCATCAAGGACTTTGGTTTCAAACTGAATGCAGTCAGCGGGAGCCACATGAAGAAAAAGACCGTCAAGACAACATGTATCATCCTTTCCGTCGTCGCTTTCGTCATGCTCTTCACGGCGGTGATGAACTACATCCTCGTGGTCATCAGCACGATGGTGAGCCGTGCCCGTCAGGTGGCGCTGCGCAAGGTGCTGGGAGCACCACGCCGTGAGTTTTATCTGAAGACGTTGAAGGAGGCCGCCATTCATCTGCTCTCTGCACTACTCATCATGGCACTGCTGCTCTGGGCTGGAAAGGACTGGGTGCACGAACTCTTAGGCGTCAGCGTAGGAACGCTTTTCTCGTCGCAGACTTACCTGGTGCTGTCAATCGTCTGCCTCATCGTACTGATCTGTTGCGGACTGTTGCCGGGGTTTATCTATTCGCGCATTCCGATGGCTTATGCCTACCGGTTGTTCTCGGAAAACAAGCGCATCTGGAAACTATCGCTGCTGGCCTTCCAGTTTGTGCTGTGCACCATGCTGCTCTGCATCCTCAGCACCATCTACCGCCAGTATGACTATATGCTGAATCGTGACTTGGGCTATGACTACAAGGATGTGGCCTATATCGAGATAGTCAATCCCTCAGACTCCACCTACACGCTGGCCCGCGAGATAGAGAAGTTGCCTTGTGTGGAAAGCACGAGTACAGCCTATTCGCTATGGACGAGCAAGCAAAGTGGCAACAATGTGATGCTGCCTGGCAAGACGGAACAACTGTTTAATTTCTCATGTATGTACTGGGCAGAATCGAGCATCGTCCAGACGATGGGACTGACGGTGACACAAGGTAGCGTGCCTGCACGCATAGACCACCCGGGATGGGGAGGCGAGGCAATCGTCGACGAGCGGTTTGCCGAGATGCTCAAGCAGCATACTGGCTGGAGCGATGTTGTGGGACAGGTCGTCTTGAGCACAGAGTTTGGTGACCAGGTGCCTATCACCATCAAAGCCGTGGTGAAGAACTTCACAATAGGTTCGCTTGTCAGCACAGAGGAGCGTCCTTCGATGATGATCAACGGAAACATCTACGCCAATTATATATTGGTGAAGCTCAATGCACTGACGCCGGAAAACATACTCGCCGTTCAGCAGACGTGCGACAAGCTCTACCCTGACGCAGAATTGAACGTGAAACGGTATAAGGACGAGCTGGCCGACCACTACGCACAGGCCAAGCACACCCGTGACCTCATTATGATAGGTTGCTTGGCCTCGCTACTGATAACATTGATTGGGCTGATAGGCTATGTGCGCGACGAAGTGCAGCGCCGCTCACGCGAACTGGCCATCCGCAAGGTGATGGGCGCAACCATCAGCGAACTGCAGGGACTCTTCCTGCGCAGTATAGCGCTGATAGCCATTCCGTCTATCATCGTTGGTGTCGTTCTGGGCTGGTATTTCAGTGACATGCTGATGGAGCAGTTTGCCGACAAGGTGCAGTTCTCGTGGTTTGTCTTCACCGCCTGTGCGCTCTTCGTACTGTTCATCATTGCCGCCATCGTGCTGCTCCAGACCTATCGCGTGGCAACCAGTAATCCAGTAAATTATCTAAAGACAGAATAAAATAATTATGATTAAACTTGAAAACATTCAGAAGGTGTTCCGCACGGAAGAGGTGGAGACCGTAGCCCTTGGAGGCGTATCATTTGAAGTGAAGAAAGGTGAGTTTGTCGCCATTATGGGGCCCTCGGGCTGTGGCAAGTCAACGCTGCTCAACATCCTGGGCCTGCTCGACAATCCTACTGCCGGCCGTTACTGGCTCGATGGTCAGGAGGTGGGCACGCTGAAGGAAAGCCAGCGCACGGCGGTGCGCAAGGGACAGATAGGTTTTGTATTTCAGAGCTTCAACCTGATTGATGAACTCAACGTGGAGGAAAACGTGGAGCTGCCGCTCACGTATCTCGGTGTGCCGAAGAAGGAGCGCCGCCAGCGTGTGGAGGAGGTGCTGCGCCGTATGGCCATCTCGCACCGTGCCCACCACTTCCCCCAGCAACTCTCAGGCGGACAGCAGCAGCGTGTAGCCATTGCCCGTGCAGTGGTGATGAACCCGAAACTCATCCTCGCCGACGAGCCCACGGGTAACCTCGACTCGAAGAACGGACTGGAGGTGATGCAACTGCTCACCCAACTGAATCAGGAGGGTACCACCGTGCTGATGGTGACCCACTCGGAGCGCGATGCGGGGTATGCACAGCGCGTCATCAATATGCTCGACGGACAGATAGTACCTGAAGTGCAACTCTAAGAAAAAACGACACAGAGGCACAGAGCGAAAGGGGTTCTGTGCCTCTGTGGTGATTGTAGCAGCCTATTGCTGCGGAGTGCCGTAAAGCAAGGCGACGGCATAGGCCGACATGCCTTCCTCACGACCGGTGAAGCCAAGGCGCTCGGTGGTGGTGGCCTTAATAGAAATCTGATCTGGGTCGCAACCGATAACCTCTGCCAGACATTGCTGCATCTTGGGGATATGGGGATTCATCTTAGGACGTTCGGCACAGATGGTGGCATCGATATTGCCAAGGGTATAGCCCTTTGTGGCGATGAGCTCGATGGTCTTGCGAAGGATAATCTTACTATCCATGTTCAGGGTTTCATCTGATGTGTCGGGGAAGTGATAACCGATATCACGCATATTGGCTGCACCGAGGATAGCATCGCAGATGGCATGTATAAGCACATCGGCATCGCTGTGACCAAGGAGGCCGAGACGGGAACCTACCTCGGACCCACCCCCTGACCCCTCCCCAAGGGAGGGGAGATTTGAGGAGGGGAGATTTGAGGAGGGAAGATAAAAGGGTATTTGGATGCCTCCTAACCACAACTCACGTCCCTCAACAATACGATGGACGTCGTAACCGAAGCCGATTCGAGACCCACCCCCAGCCCCTCCCCAAGGGAGGGGAGTTTTGTTTTTAGGGGTGTCTTCTATAGCATCTGTTATTCTTTCAATAACACTATCGATATCAGAAAGGACCTCTTCGTTAGTAAAACGCAGAACGACATAACCAGCCTGATAGAGATATCGGCTGCGCTCAGCATCTTTTTCAGGTTGTTCGTTTTCAAAATGATACCCACCATCAATTTCTATTATCAGTTGATTCTTCAGACTGACAAAATCAGGTATATAACCGAAAACAGGATGCTGACGACGGAAATGAACACCACATAACTTATTCCCAGAAAGATAATTCCACAGATATGCTTCAGCTTCTGTAGGATTATTCCTCATTTTACGTGCTTTCTCCAATAATAATTGATAGGTTGACGCATCAGTCGTCTCATACCTGTATTTCATACTTTTCAATATTTAACCCTACCCAAAACTCCCCTCCCTTGGGGAGGGGTTAGGAGGTGGGTTCCTTACTTCCTAAACAAGTCCTTAAAACTCCCCTCCCTTGGGGAGGGGTTAGGGGGTGGGTTCTTCACTTCCTAAACAAGTCCTTAATGCCATCCATGTCGAAGGCAAGGGTGAAACGGAGAGTCTGGTCGAGCGGGTTCGACTGAGCAGTGGAGATGACGTAACCCACATCGAGTGAGAACACGCTCATGCGGAAGCCACCACCCACCGTGAAATACTTACGATTGCCCTTCGACTCCGACTCGTGGTGATAACCGGCACGGAGAGAGAACTGGTCGTGATAGACATACTCGGCACCTACACTCCACTGAATCTCTTCCAACTCCTCCTTAAAGCCACCGGGGGCATCAGAGAATGACTCGAAGATACCCTTGATACTTGACATGTCACTGTACTGGCGACGCACACGATCCTGATAGTCGGAGTTGTTCTCATCGACTTCCTGTACGGGTACTGTTGGCACAAGCAGTTTATTGGCATCTGCCGAGATGGAGAAACGGTTGTATTCATCGACGGGAATCATCAGCGAGGCACCCAAACGCAGATTAGCGGGGATAAACTGGCTCTCCTCATCGCCATAATAGGATATCTTACTACCTATATTAGAGGCCACCAGACCGAGTCCCAACTGACACTCACGTGAGCCTAACATCACATAGTTATTATAATACATGGCGATATCGGCAGCAAAGGCTGATGCTGGTTTGGAATCCTCGCTATAGTCATAGCGTAGGTCACTGTAGATCCATCGCAGACCGACACCCAGCGAGAAGGTCTCGCTCAACATACGGGAGTAAGCCACGTCAAGCGACATCTCATAAGGCTTCACGGTCATGTCGTAGGCATCACTGGTGTAGACCTCACCTAACGAGAAATAGCGCAACGAGCCTGAAAGGGCTCCATAGTCACCAATGCGATAATAGCCTGCTACGTAGGCCATGTCAATATCGTTGACCAACTGACGCAGCCATGGCGTGTAGTTGAGGGCTATGCCTGCACGACTGATACAGAACGGATATTTTGCCAAGTTCCAGAACTGGGAGTTGACATCAGGGTCGGTGGCAGCACCTACATCACCCATACCTGCAGCACGGGCATCAGGGGCAATGGTCTGCGATATAACGGCATGTTCAACGGGATTGAACGTGGTTGTCTTGTAGTCGTCGGCCTTTGCAAAGCTCAAGGCAAACAGCCAGAAGCCAATGGCCAGGAGAATAATCTTTTTCTGTTTCATCGTTCTTTAAAACGCTACAGTTCCTTATTTATTGTCTTTCACCATGATTTTCTTGACCATGCCCCGTTTCGACTTTAAGATGTAAAGGCCTGGCTGACGGGGTATCTCATGTCCTACGAAACGGCCTGAGGTGTCATAGACATCGACGGCCATCATCTCTCTTCGGCGAGTGAACCAGTCATCGTTGACGATACCCTTGATGCCTGAAGGCTCGAAGGAGGGGTCAACCTCGAAATGAAGCGTCACTGAAGAGGAATGGTTGAGCATATCCCATGCGCGGAACTGTAACTGGTGCATGCCATCTGAGAGTCGGGGAATGGTATAGCCCACCTCGCCCTGTCGGTAGTCTCCGAAAGCATATACGAAATAGTCGTTGAGGGTATAGGAGCGCAACAGTTCGCCATCGATAATCAGTTGCATGTCATGACCTATCCCATTGCCCGACACATTGATGCCGTCAGCATCCGTCAGCTGTGCATAGAAGAAAGGCGTGGCAGTGGTCTTCCCACCGTCGGAGAATCCTTCGTAGTCGAGATAGCAGCGGATGGAGGGTCCTTCCTCACTGTCTGAGAAAGCATGGCCGCTTCCCATGGTGAAGTCGTTGCTCAAGCCATGGGCAGCCCTCAACTTATCGTTGTCGACGGCATAGACAAGTATCTGTCCTGCGCCATCGGCATAGCTGATGTCAAGGGGTACGGCAAAGGTGAACTTAAATCGTCCACCGACCACACTATCACTGCCTGTATAGATGGTAGAGGGCCAGTGGTCATATTCAAAGGGGGCTTCTGACTGATTGTCATTCCTACGACAAACCACATGTTCCTGGGCATCCTGAACAGAGAGAGTGGCCACACCAGTGAAGTCTTCCTGACCAGGGATATAGCCACTGATTGTCGACACCTCGCCCACATTCAACTGTTGCGCTCCTTCAGCAACCGGTTGTCCGTTGATGCTGTCGATGACCAGAGGCATCATCGGTGTGAACAGTGCCAACGCGGGATCACCCAGAAGTCCATACTGAAGCTTGTTCTCCGCTAAGTCGAGCTGAAGTTTTATCATGTCGGTCTTAGCCATACGTGCTGCCTCACCGATGGTGATACGGCGTCCGTCTTTCATCCCCAGCACGTAGTGCATAAACGAACGGTTGATAGGCATATTCTTGTTGGCATAAACGGTGCGTACCGTACCGAAGAAAGCGATAGCGCCTCCATGGGGATTCAGCAGCGCAGTCTCACCGATATTCTCATCGTTACTGTCGTAAGCCATGATATCGCAACTGGCTGTCACCCATAGGGGTAAACACGTAGAGGTGGTCTCCTTGAAATCATTGACGGTCAGCACAAACTCATGGGAGAGGCTTTGACTTGCACCATGACCGGTATAGTTCATCACCAAGGCACCTTGGCGCATCTGGTCCTTAATCATCTTAGTCACCTCAGGGTAACGGACGCCCACTGCTGTGGATTGTCGCTGATAGGCATCCCAATAGATTTTCTTTATGTGGTAGGCAGGATAGCTCTTCAGAATAGAATCGGCCACGATCTCGGCATCGCGCATGTGGCGGTTATTATCGCCATCGTCACCCATGACACAGATGGTGTTCTGCCAAAAGCCCGGAGTATCGTTCTGACGGTACTTGATAATCTTATCGACCATCGACTTAGCCTGAGCAGGGGTACGTGCCGGCAGACGGCCCACAGCCACATCACCGATATCCTCATACTGCATATTGGCGCCCTCTCCATCATCGAGCATGCAGAAGAAGTCATCACTGGCAAAACACTGGGTCTTACTGAATGAGTTGTCGCTCTCATAACACAGCAAGAGGTCGTCGGCTGTGATATCGTCTCGATGCCAGTCAGAGGTATGAAGTCGGTTGTCCCAGGCACCATCGCCCATCAGCAATAGATAACGCGGCTTGTCAGCATCGGTCTCTGCTCGGTCGTAGAACATCTTCAGATAGCGACGGTAGGCATTGGCTTCAGGTGTACCGCTGGAGAATTCATTATAGAGCTCATCGGCTGCCACGACCTTTACCCGCAGACCATCCATCTCACGATGCATCTGTGCCAGCCGCTCTGCCTCTTGAAGCAGTGCCTTGCTTGCGGGAATGATAATCACCATGTCAACGGGTGAGTCGCCGTGCAAGTCCTGGTGTTCGACAGCACCCACATACGCCGGGACTGGCAGAGCTGAGAAAGACAGTAGCGGACGGGGGGTCGTGCTTACCAAGGTGAGATGGTCAAGCCGGATAGCAGAGCCCGAGAGTTGTCGGATAGTAATCGTATTATGGTCTTTCAGTCCCTGAGGGATGGTGAACGTCCAGTTGTCGACAGTGGCATTGCTGTACTTGTCGGGGAATGACTTACGCTGTGGGGCACCCACTGTCGTCGCATTGACCAACAGATGTCCCACCAGTGAATCGTTGACAAAGACCTCGGCATCGAAATAGTTCTCGTACGACATCGAGACATACAGCTGTCCGGAAGACGAATAGGCAGGTAAAGTATACTCTTGCTCAATACCCAATCCGAAGAGACGCTCGTCAAACAGTTGACGGCCTCCCTTGAACCATGAATAGTCATCTACCTCGTAGAGTGAATGGTAGTCGTTGGGATGAGGGTAGTACGTCTTTACAAAGGTTGCAGTATCCACTGTCTGCGGTTCGCCTTTACTGTCAGTGAGGAAGTAATAGCCGGCATCAGCATAGGGGTTACGCTCGCGGACAGTTGCCTGTGATGTGGACCAGTTGACGGGACCTACTCCGAAGAACAACCGCCGTCCATCGGGCGTGACGCACACTGGTACCTCCATGAGGTCGTCGGTGTGCGTCAGGTAGTTGCCGCTCAGCACTTCGGGTTGCAAGGCGCCGCCATAGCCATAGACACGCACCTGACTGGTCTGTTGCATACCAGCCAATGCCAAGAGAGAGTCGGTCAGTTCGTAGATACCTGTTTCAGGGATACTTATCTTAGCCCAATGGCCCGAAGCCAATACGGAATGGTCGGCATAGCGGTCACGCTGGGCCGACAGTGACATGTTGACGCCTATCCAACAAACTGCAAGGAGTAGGAAACGAACTTGACTCATTATTCTCACTTAGTTTCTAAGTATTATCAGTTTCTGGGCCTGGGAAGCCTTCTTGCTACCATCACTGCTGATGAGCACACGATAGAGGTAGACACCCGTTTGAAGGCGAGAACCGCCCTCAACCGTGAGGTCCCAGTCTACAATATAGGTATTATCGGTAGAGACACCTGTTTCACTCTGTCTGTAAAGCATTCGTCCCGACGTGTCGAAGACCTCCAGTTCAACATCCATCGTACTGCCTATACGGTCGTGGTTGATGACAAACGAGGTTGAGGTGCGAGCGGGATTCTTCGTACACTCTACGCTGAACTGCCCCGGCATCAGACCACGCACGACGTGGAAAGACAGTTGGGCTACCGACGGATTGTTAAGGATGTCCCATGCACGGAACAACAGTGTATGCTCGCCCTCGTCTAACTCAGGGAGGCTATAGCCCACGGAGCCTGTATGGTAGTCGCCGAAGTCGTATTGGAAATAGGGATTCAGATTAAAGGTCATCATCTGATCACCATCAATCACCAGTTCCATATCGTGACCGAAACCGCTGCCAGCGGCATTGATACCCTCCTTGTCAGTGAGCTGAGCGTAGAAATAGGGTGTAGGATTCACGGCACCGCCATTGACAAATGACGTACTGTTCAGATAACAATAGATAGAAGGTCCGATGCCATCGTTTGCCATCTCACTGCTTGTACTCACGGTGAAACGGGTATTCTCTCCATGTGCCACCTCACTCCTGGAATTATTGAGCGCATAGGCTGTCATTTGACAGAGGGCATCGCTATAGCTGATGTCTTGCGGCAAGGCAAAGGAAATAGTGAACTGTCCTGCACGAATGCTGTCGGAGCCGTTGTAGAGGGTTGTCGGACGGTCTTTATACTGATAAGCCGTGCTGGCGCCGTCGCTGTTGGTATTATTCAACTTACAGACGATGGTTTCTTCTACGTCCTTAACGGTGAGGGTGACAACACCGTTGAACTGGCTATCACCGGCCACGTGTCCTTTCACAGTAGCAATACTACCAGCAGCAAGGGCTACCACACCGTCGGACACGGCCCTGCCGTTGATACTGTCGATAACCACCTCGCGTGTGGGTGTAGCCAACGCCAAGGCAGGGTCGCCCAAAAGGGAATAGTGCAGTTTATTGTATTTGTAGAACCTATGGAACACCTCTCCCTTTGCCAGTCGTACTGCATCGCCAAGGGTGTTCTGACGACCATCGACAGTTTCCAGGACATGTTTGATAAAGGAGCAGTTCATGTCTTTGTTGGCACCTACATAGACCGTTCGGGTGGTACCGTAGAAGGCTATGGCACCTCCATGTGGATTGAGCATGGCTTTCTCGCCGATATTGTCCTCATGGGCATCAAAGGGCATGATGTCACAGGAGGCGGTCACCCATAGTGGCAGGCGAAGAGAGGTCTGCGCCCCAAAGTCATTGAGGAGCAACACCTGTTCGTGAGAGATGCTATATGGGGCGCCGTGGCCACAGTAGTCGATGATAAGTGCACCTTGGCGCATCTGCTGTTTGATGAGTCGTTCTACATCGGGATAACGGTTGCCGGTAGATGATGACACACGATCATAAGCATCGAAGAAGACACGTTTGACGTTATAACCCGGATAGGTGCTTTCCACGAGCTTGGCAGCAGCATCCGACTCTTCCATGTGCACGTTGTTATTACCGTCATCACCGATGAAACAAACCACGTTCTGCCAGTCTCCGGCATATTCGTTGAGCCGATAGGCATAAATCTTATCCACCATAATCTTCGCATCAGACTCACTGGTAGCAGGCAAACGACCGACACCCACATCAGGGGTATCGCTCAAAGGAAGGTCTCCACCCTCACCATCGTCGAGCAAACAGAAATAATCGTCGCTGACATAACTGTCGGTAGCACTGAAGGAATTCTCATCCTCATAACACAACAGATAATCATCTGCCGACAGATGACGAAGGCTGGAGGTCAGCAGACGGTTATCCCAGAAGCCACTACCGAAAAGCAAGAGGTATCGAGGCATGTCGCCCTCGTTCTCTGCACGGTCATATAACATCTTCAGATAGCGACGGTAGGCATTGGCATCGGGAGTACCGCTTGAGAACTCGTTGTAAAGTTCATCGGCAGGCACTATTCTGACACGCAACCCATCGTACTGCTCATGTAAGGTCTTGAGACGTTCGGCCTGTGAGATCCATTTCTGGGAGGTGGGTACGATAATCACCATGTCGACAGGTGTATCGGCATGATGGTCCTGGTTGGTGATACGATAGACATACTGTGGCGAGGGGAAGTGGTGGGTCGCCAATGAAGGGGCTGGGGCCGGTTCCGACTGTGCCAAGGCGATATAGTCCAGATGGACATCGGCATCTGCCATGAGTTGTAGCGAGATGTCGTTCTGCCCTATGTTTAAGTTGTCTACGGAGAACGTCTTGACACTCTGAGCACCATATAGGTACTGTGTGAACGTACCGTAATATGTCATATTACCCAACGAGATGCCATTCAAGGCAACTGATGCTGTGAAGTTTGTATGACAGGTCAGGATGACGGTGAGTTCGCCGGAGGTGGCGTGTGCATTCAACTGATAGGTCTTGGCTGTAGTGGTCAGCGCATCGTTCTGATAGAGATTGCGTCCGCTGTGGTACCAGGCGAAAGCGTCTTCTTCCCATAGCGAATGGTAATCATCGGCTAAGGGATAGCAGGCAGCCATGAAAGCGGCACTGTCGAGGGTCAACGGTTCGGTATCACTCTCTGTGAGGAAATAATAACCGTAATCAGAATAAGGATTGCGGGTACGGAATCTTTCTGATGGGCTTTGCCAACTGACGGGACCTACGGCATGGAACAACCGACGATTGTTGACTATACAAGAGGGGACCTCCTGTAAATCATCGGTCTCTGACAGATAGTCACCTGTCAGCACTTCAGGTTGCATTGCACCGCCATAGCCATAGATTTTCACGCGGTTGATATCAGTAAAGCCAGCCTGTCGCACCAGGTTCTCGGTCAACTGATAGATACCGGTCTCGGGTACCCTGATTTTTGCCCAACTGCCTGAGGCGAGTACCGAATGGTCGGCATAACGAGTCTCCTCCCCCGCCCTGCGATGGATGGAAGCTGATTGTTTAGACGATGCTTTGAGAGACGGGCGGGCATGTACGTTCAACTGAAAGCTGACCAGTTTCTGATAGCGGTGTCCCCGGTAGACCAAAGGCACGAGACTGACGTGAAGGGTGCCTTTCTTACGCGAAGTAGTGACAACACTCTCCACGCGGGGCATCACTGGTAGCGTATCGGTGGTTATCTGCTGGTATCGTCGGATGTCAGCTGTCGACATATCGATAAACTCCGGATAATCAATGCTGACGGTATACAACGTATCAGCATAATCGCCATCTAAAGGGACGGCATAATGCCAGATGGGAAGCATGGAGTCTATCTTGACCTCCTCGGCTGTCAGGTTAAAGAAGTCTTGTGCCGTAGCACATGCCACGCCACACACCATTAACAGCCAAGTCAGGATATGTCGTCTCATTCTGTCTATTTACAGTTAAAGTCAAGTACCTTGCGGTCTTCGAGATAGCCCTCCAGGTGGTCGTCGATATGCACAGGACCGATGCCGGCGGGCGTTCCCGTATAGAGCAGGTCGCCAGTCTTTAGCGTGAAGTAGCGCGAGATATAGCTGATGAGCTCATCGACAGTGTACTGCATATCGCTCGTACGTCCCTCCTGAACGGTCGTGCCGTTGATGTCGAGATGAAACTGCATGGCCTGTATATCACGAAACTTCTCTTTCTCCACCCAGTCACCAATGACTGCAGAGCCGTCAAAGCCTTTGCAGATGGTCCAGGGCAACCCTTTACTGCGGGCCTTCTCCTGCATCTCACGGGCTGTAAAGTCGATACCTACGGTGACTGCGTCGTAATAGCGATGGGCAAACTTCACGGGAATGCCTTTGCCTAAACGACAGATACGCACCACTACCTCCGTCTCATAATCCACACGTCCCATCTGGTCGGGGATAAAGAACGGCTTATGGTCCTTGAGCAATGCGGAGTCGGCCTTTGTGAAAATCACTGGGTCTTCTGTTTTTAATAACGTACCATGCAACTCTTTATTGTGCTCGGCATAGTTCATTCCTACTGCAAATATCTTCATAACGCTTTGTTTAAGTACTTTCGCCTTTTTGATAAGGCAAAGGTACGAAAAAAAAGAAGAAAAGCCAAATAATAACAAAAAAAAGGTTGGAACCGGTAAAGTTCCAACCTTTTTCTGTATAGTTGAGTGATAATTACTCAGCAACGAGTGTGAAGCGACGGAAAGCGCAGATAGCGAGATCCTTGTCCTGGGTCTTCAGCCACTGAGCTACAGTAGCCTTGTCACCATCACCGAACTGGAACTCCTGGTCTACGAGGCAGTTCTCCTTGAGGAACTTCTGCACACGACCCTTGGCGATATTCTCAATCATCACGGGCTTCAACTGAGCCTCACCTTCGACCTTAGCCTCAGCGATAACCTTGCGAGCCTCGTCAGCCTGAGCCTGTGTGAGCCAGCCCTTCGACATATTGCTCTCGATGTGGTCTTCGCTGTCCACGAGGTTGGGGTTGATACCAGCCTTCTTCAGCTTCATCTCAACGAACTTATCTACCTGCTCGAGCTTGGTCTTCTCAACAGCGGTTTTGTACTCCTCGTCGAGGATAGCCTTATCAACGCTGTCAGCATCCAGAGCCACGGGCTTCATGGCTGCCACCTGCATAGCCAGCTTGTGGCCAGCCTCTACGTTCTCCTTGTTGGTCTGAACCATGGTGCACAGGATGTGCTTGCCCATGTGGTCGTAAACCTCCACGTTGTCGCCCTCGAGTGTGAGGTAGCCATCGAGTTCCATCTTCTCACCGGTGATACCTGAACGCTGGGTCACAGCATCCTGCACCTTCTGACCGTCAGCCAGTGTGAGCTCCTTCACCTCGTCGAGGCTCTTAGCCTTAGCTGCGATGGCAGCATCGAGCACAGCCTGTGTCAGGGCGATGAAATCAGCACCATTGGCTACGAAGTCGGTCTCACACTTCAAAGCGATGATAGCAGCGAAGTTTCCAACCTTCTTTACGAGTACACAACCATTTGAGGTCTCACGATCTGAGCGCTTAGCTGCGATGGCCAAACCACGCTCGCGGAGGAGCTCTTTAGCACGGTCAAAGTCACCCTCGGCCTCTGTCAGAGCCTTCTTCACGTCTGCCAGACCAGCACCGGTCATAGCGCGAAGCTTTTTGATATCGTCAATTGAAATTGCCATTGTTATTTTCTGATTTTTTCGTTATTACGTTATACCGTTATTTCGGAATTTCGAGGTATCGAGGTTTCGATATTTCGAGCTTTCGATGCTTCGAGTTTTTTCGATGATTCGAAATTTCGAAGTTTCGGAGCCTCAGATTCGAGGCTCCGATTATTCGAGATGATTACTCAGCTGCGGGAGCCTCTTCCTCTGCTGCGGGAGCTGCCTCCTCAGCGGCAGGAGCCTCATCCTTGCGGGCACGACGGGTGCGCTTGGGCTTTGCCTCTTCAGCCTCGGCATCAGCCTGAGCCTCAGCAGCCTTCTCGTCAGCCTTCTCAGCCTTGCGCTCCTCGAGTCCCTCGGCGATAGCGGTGCAACAAGCGTTGAGGATGACCTCTACGCTATCCTTAGCATCATCGTTGGCGGGAATCACGAAGTCGATGTCCTTAGGATCAGAGTTGGTGTCAACGATACCGAATACGGGGATACCCAGACGGTTAGCCTCGCGTACAGCAATATTCTCTTTCAGCACGTCAACCACGAAGAGTGCGCTTGGCAGACGTGTCAGGTCGGCGATAGAACCGAGGTTCTTCTCCAACTTAGCACGCTGGCGAGACACCTGGAGGAGCTCACGCTTAGAGAGGTTGCTGAAGGTACCATCGGCCATCAGCTTGTCGATATTGGCCATTTTCTTCACAGCCTTGCGGATGGTTGGGAAGTTGGTAAGCATACCACCGGGCCAACGCTCGATCACATAAGGCATATTAACGCTGGTTGCTTTCTCAGCAATCACTTCTTTAGTCTGTTTTTTAGTACCTACGAAGAGGATTTTCTTACCCTGACGAGCAATGTTCTTCAGAGCCTCTGCAGCGTCGTCAATCTTCACGACAGTCTTGTGCAGGTCGATGATATGGATACCGTTGCGCTCAGTGTAGATATAAGGAGCCATTGCAGGGTTCCACTTACGCTTCAGGTGACCGAAGTGGCAGCCAGCCTGGAGCAGCATGTCAAAATTTGTTCTTGCCATTTTCTTAAATGCTTTAATTGTTTACTTTCTTTTTAATTCTTGTTAGAATCAACTGAGTAGTAGTCTAGTATTACTAGTTTGACTAGTTTTTCTAGTGAAACTAGCCAGAATCCACTCAGTTTAGATGCTAAACTGTTCAGTATCTTCTTCAGATTAACGCTTACTGAACTGGAAGCGACGACGTGCCTTGGGACGACCTGGCTTCTTACGCTCAACCTCACGGCTATCGCGTGTCAGGAAGCCTTGCATCTTCAGAGTCTTCTTATCCTCGGCATTAACCTTTACCAGGGCGCGGGCGATAGCAAGACGCAGAGCCTGGCTCTGACCTGTGAAACCGCCACCGTCGAGGTTGGCCTTGATGTCGTACTTCTCAGCAACCTCAAGCAGGTTCAGAGGCTGTTTTACCACATACTGCAGGATAGCTGAGGGGAAATATTCGGTTAAATCTTTCTTGTTGATCGTGATCTTGCCAGTACCTTCTGACAGATATACGCGAGCTACTGAGCTCTTGCGGCGACCTATTGCGTTGATTACTTCCATAATCGCTTTTACTTTTTAACTTTACTTGTACTGGTTAATATCGATAGCCTTTGGCTGCTGAGCCTCGTGCTTGTGCTCGGTACCCTCATAGATATAGAGGTTGTTCAGCAGGTTGCGTCCGAGAGGACCTTTGGGCAGCATGCCCTTGACAGCGTGACGCAGGATGCGCTCTACGCCGAAAGGCTTCTTGCGGAGCTCAGCGGGTGTGTTGAAACGCTGACCACCGGGGTAGCCTGTATAGCGGGTGTACACCTTGTCAGTTTCCTTCTTACCAGTGAACTTCACCTTGGCAGCATTGATAATAATAACGTTGTCACCGCAGTCTACATGCGGAGTAAAGCTGGGCTTATACTTGCCACGAATCAGCTTAGCGACCTTTGAAGCGAGACGACCTACCACCTGATCGGTAGCGTCGATAACGACCCACTCCTTCTTGGCAGTCTCCTTGTTTACCGAGACGGTCTTGTAACTTAAAGTGTTCATAATTTACTAAAAAACAGTTTTTTGTTTACTTTATAAAGTTGAATTACATAACTTTGAACGCCGATTCACAAACCACGCCGTCCGGCCAAAGACGGACGCTATTTACACGACGCCCACGGGGATTCTAAGACTCTCCCCACTAAATCGGACTGCAAAGGTACTACTTTTTCTTCTTTTACATGCCCCTACATTGTTTTTGAAGTTAAATATTTATATTTTTTTAACAAACTCCCGTCAAATCGCTACATGAAATCTGCCGAATCAAAAGGGATGAAGTGCCGAATTGCCGGAAGCGGTTTGCCGATTCTCTTTCGACGAAGTGCCAGATCGTCGGTCGTTAGACCCGGGTCTAACATAACATTACACCCCGGTCTAACGAGGTGTTAGACCGGGGTGTAACGCAGGTATGGTTTTTAGATTATTTTTCTTTGTTTCTAAGGTGCAAAGATACTAAATTTGCAAGTCAAATGCAAGTTTTTCGGCACTTTTTTTTATTTCACTACTTTCATCGACCTCACCGAACCGTCAGACAGGCGCTGGGTCTTGATGAGCAAGCCACGCGCATCCTGTGAGACCTTGCGTCCCTGCAGGTCGGTATAAGTCTCGCTGACCACCTCTACACCTTTTATATTATATATAGAGGCTGCGCTCAACTGATACCACGTAATCTCCGAGGCATTCTCTTGATCTCCGCCTTTATAGACACTCTGAATGCCGATGCGGTCGTTATCCTCCAGATTATCGTTCAGGAAGACCGCACCCGGCTGGAAATCATAATTATCATTCAGGGGGAGGGGGATATCCGTCATGGAAGCTTCCGGCAGGTTCTTATACTTATCCTGCGTGAAAGTATAGAGCGTCGGCACGCCGCCCTTCTCAGTATAGATGCGATAGCTGAGTTTTTCCTCAGCCAAAGCGGTCTTGCCATCCTCACTGGTCAAGGGGAGATTGTACATCATCACAGCATAACCCTCAGCCACATTGAAGTTCTGATATCGCATCTTAGGAGCGGCTGGCTTGGCTGCCTTTTCCACGAACTTCACGATATTGGCACCTGCATACACAGTGAAGGGTGCCTCGGTCGTTTTTGAGGAGTTGAAAATGACATAGCCACCCTGTTTCATCTCGCCATTGGCATAGTTGAAGGTGATATCACTGAGGCTGCCGTACTGCTTACCCATCAGATAGACATTCTGTCCGACCATCTTACCTACGAATTGGCCTTTAGCGAAGACCACCTGGTCATCGTCAATCACGCCCTTTACCCATGCATCGGGCAGGAAGTCGCAGAGTCCCTGCACATAGACCTCCTTGTTGGTATTGTCGAATGCCACCTGTACCGGACGATTCACATTGTCCATTCTCAAGATAGAGCCGTCGGTATCATAGATAACATCACGGGCATCAAAGACATAGCGCTGGGGAGTCAAGCCAGCAGGCAGCGCAACGGGTTCCTCCTCGGGTTCGGGCGTAACCGTAGAACCTTTGGAGATAGTTGCCTTTGAGAAGTAACACCACGGAGCAGCTGTCGTCGTACTGCTATTGATGAGCAGGTACATCTCGCCAAGGGTAAACACACCGTTTTCAGCATCATAGTTGAACACAACGTCGCACAGTCCGTTTTGGTTCTGTCCTGCCAGATAGAAAGGCGAGCCGCCATAGGTTCCCATCTCTTGCCCCTGTGGGAAAGTAGCCACATTACCGTTGATGGTACCACGTATCCAGGCTGCGCCGTTCAGGGGGTTGGGGAAGTTGATAGCCACATTATTACCCTCGATGACAACGTCTACCGTTTCCGTACCATTATCGGTCTGTTCCTGTCCGTTGTTGCCCTGATAGTGCATGGTATAGGCGAGGCTCCAGCTGTCGCCCTGCACCTCACCGCCTTTGACAACGGTCATGCCGGTATAGTAGCCCCACGCTTCTATAGAGGTGGCACTGCTACTGAGTACCAACTGCATATTGTCGAGGGTGAAGACATGATTCTCGGCATTATAACCGAACACCAAGTCGCAGATGCCTTTCTCATCTTGACCGACCATATAGACTGCACCGCTATAGTTACCCAGATACTGACCCTTTGCAAAAGTTGCGCTGCCTTCTCCCAGAGTTCCTTTTACCCAGGTATTGCCGGCAAATGGATTTGGCAGATGGAAGTAGACATCGTTACCGCTGAAAGCCACACCCATCTTCTCACTGACGGTCTCGTCGCCTTGAGTGGTGTGAGAAACAAACGAGCACACCCAGTCGTCTTCGACGGTGGCATCATTAGGCAGCGTCACTGCTTGAGCCTGAACAGCCACCGATGCAATCAGTGCAACGAGGCTAAGGAATAGTTTTTTCATCATAAATATTTATGTTTTATTAATCTGTTTCATCCACACCATGAAAAGGATTTCCCATCATAGTGATTTTTGCGGTACAAAGGTATGAATATTTTTTCAGACGATTGTAAAAACCGCTTCAAAAAATCGGTAATTATCACAAAAAAAGAAAAAAATCACTGACAACAGAAAGCAATCGCAAAAAAAAGCGTACCTTTGCAGACAAAATAATTGTCGGAAGAATAGAAAATATATCAACATGAATATCGAGACACTGATTAGCAAAGCTGCTGCAGAGGCCGTAAAAGCGCTCTACGGCATGGATGCAACGGAAAAGATGGTACAGCTGCAAAAGACGCGCAGCGAGTTTGAGGGTAACTTGACACTGGTGGTATTCCCATTCGTTAAGGCTGCCAAGAAGTCACCTGAACAAACAGCCCAGGAAATAGGTGATTACTTGGTGACACATTGTTCAGCTGTTGACAAATACAACGTGGTGAAAGGATTCCTGAACCTGAGCGTCGGACAGGGGGCATGGCTCCAACTGCTGGAAACTATCGATAAGGATGCACATTTCGGCACAAAAGCAGCCAACGAGAGTTCTCCACTTGTGATGATAGAATACTCTTCGCCCAACACCAACAAGCCACTGCACTTAGGTCACGTGCGCAACAACCTGCTCGGATGGTCACTGGCGCAGATCATGGAGGCCAACGGCTGGAAGGTGGTGAAGACTAACATTGTGAACGACCGTGGCATCCATATCTGTAAGTCGATGCTGGCATGGCTGAAATATGGTAACGGCGAGACACCAGAATCCAGCGGAAAGAAGGGCGACCACCTCATAGGCGACTATTACGTGGCTTTTGACAAGCACTACCGCGAAGAGGTGAAGCAGCTTAAAGAGCAACTTGTGCTCAGCGGATTATCCGCTGAGAAAGCCGAAGAACAGGCTAAGCAGGAGGCACCCCTCATCAAGGAGGCTCACGAGATGCTGGTTAAATGGGAACAGGGTGACCCGGAGGTGCGGGCACTGTGGGAGAAGATGAACAACTGGGTGTATGCCGGATTCGACGAAACCTATAAAAAGATGGGGGTCGGCTTCGATAAGATATACTACGAGAGTCAGACTTACCTGCGAGGTAAGGCGAAGGTGGAGGAAGGACTCGCCAAGGGGCTCTTCGAACGCCATGAGGATGGTAGCGTATGGGCAGACTTGACCAATGAAGGACTTGATCAGAAACTCCTCTTGCGCAGCGACGGCACCAGCGTCTATATGACACAGGATATTGGCACGGCAGAGATGCGCTTCCAAGACTATCCTATTGATAAGATGATCTACGTGGTAGGCAATGAACAGAACTACCACTTCCAAGTGCTCTCTATCCTACTCGACCGGCTTGGATTCAAGTGGGGCAAGGAACTCACGCACTTCTCTTACGGTATGGTAGAACTGCCCAATGGTAAGATGAAGAGCCGTGAGGGAACGGTGGTGGATGCCGACGACCTGATGCGACTCATGGTCGATGATGCCTACAAGACTTCAATGGAACTGGGCAAATTTGACGATATGACCGAGGAGGAACGCCGCGAGATAGCACGCATCGTGGGCCTCGGCGCACTGAAGTATTTCATCCTGAAGGTAGATGCCAGAAAGAACATGCTGTTCAACCCGGAAGAGAGTATCGACTTCAATGGAAACACAGGACCTTTCATCCAGTACACCTATGCCCGCATCCGCAGCATACTTAGGAAATCTCAGATTACTCAGAGTACTCAGATTATTCAGAATACTCAGAATACTCAGACCACCCTCTCTGCCAAGGAAATCGAACTCATACAGAAGATGAACGAGTATGGCGCTGCCGTAGAACAAGCTGGTAAGGACTATTCACCCAGTGGCATCGCCAACTACTGCTACGAACTGACAAAGGTGTTCAACCAGTTCTACCACGACTACAGCATCCTCAACGAGCCAGATGAGCAGAAGAAGACAATCCGTCTGGTCATCGCACGCAACGTGGCCAAGATTATCAAGAGTGGTATGGGGCTGCTGGGCATCGAAGTACCGGAGCGCATGTAAAACCTACCCCCGACCCCATTCCCGAGAAAAGCTCGCCTACCCGTTGCCTTTCCCCAAGGGAGTGGAACTAGTAACGACAACAATGGCTAATAACAAAGATAAAGGTAATCAGACTCCACTCCCTTTGGGAGGGGTTGGGGGTGGGTTCAATCCTCCTGACTACCGCCACGACACGGTACTACCCCTGCCTTCAGAGGTGAGGGCAGACGCATGGGCCGTAGATGCTGCATGCTCGGGCAATCCCGGACCAATGGAGTATCAAGGCATCGACCTCGCCACAGGGCAGCGTATCTTCCACTATGGCCCGGTGAAAGGTACCAACAATATCGGGGAGTTCCTCGCCATCGTACATGCTCTGGCACTCTGTTGGCAGAGAGGACTGCACAACAAGACCATCTACAGTGACAGTTACAATGCTATTCTCTGGGTCAACAAACGACAATGCAAAACAAAACTGGAGCGGACAACGGAAACAGAACCGCTCTATCAGGTTATAGAACGGGCAGAAAACTGGCTGCGCACGCACAACTACCGCAACCCCATCATTAAATGGGAGACTCAGAAGTGGGGAGAGGTGCCAGCAGACTTCGGACGAAAATAACTGACAATGGTATTGTTGCCATAGTGACAAGCAGCGGCTACTAATGCAGTGGCGGGTAACTGTGGAGCACGGGTACCACCTGTGACAGTGAGCGTAGTATTGGTTTCTACTCGTATCTCATCCCACAGGTCCTGCACTAAAAACGACTCCAGCGTCTTGCGTCCGCCTTCAACAATAAGCGACTGCACATTCTGATGATACAGACTCTCTAAATCAACAAGATGCTGATGGTCGATAACGAGACGGCGGGGGTCAGAGCCTATCCAATGGCGAACGGTCAGCTGAGGATGTTCGCGTTCGTCGGTGACACGACCTACGAGAATCGCATCTTCTTCTGAACGTAACTTATGGGAGAGCATCTGGGTAAAGGGGGATGATATCTGCAAAGCATGTCCATTATCATCGATAAAACCATTTGCGGTCTGAGCCCATTTCAAGATAATATACGGCCTGTGTAGTTCGTGAAATGTGAAAAAACGGCGATTCAAGGCCTTGCACTCTTCCTCAAGCACGCCCACAGTCACCTCGATGCCGGCATCCCTCAACTTTTGGATGCCCCTGCCCTGAACCTCGGCAAACTCATCCACACAGCCCACCACCACGCGCTTCACGCCTTTCCTGATAATCAGGTCGGCACATGGCGGTGTCTTACCATAATGTGAACATGGTTCTAATGAAACATACATCGTAGCTTCCTTCAGCAATGGTTCATCAGCAGGTCTTACTGATGCGAAAGCATTCACCTCGGCATGTCCCTCGCCACATCTCACATGGTAACCTTCCCCAAGTATCCTTCCTCCACTACCTTCCGGAGAGAGGGGAAGTACAATAACCGCTCCAACCATGGGGTTGGGCTTCGCATTCTGTCTGCCATTGCGTGCCAACTGAAGGCATCTGTACATGTATTTCTCGTCTAACGTCATATCCGATGGCTTATTTCAGCGACAAAACTACAAAGAAAAAACGAATTATGCAACTTTATTTTCCTTAAAACGAAAAAATACACTACCTTTGCACCAAAGGAACATGATGGAAAGATGACCTACGAAGCGTTTTGGAAACCACTGACACGGATATATGCTACAGGCGAAGCAAAGGCTGTGGCGCTATTCGTCATGGAGTTGAAGTATGGTTTCTCACTTACTGACGTACTCTGCGGGAAGACGGAAACACTCGATGAAAACGCACTTTTTTGCATACAAGAAAGACTAATGCAAGGTGAACCGGTGCAATATGTCATCGGCAAGGCGGAGTTTGGTCCACGCCTATTCCACGTTGAGCCAGGGGTGTTGATTCCACGTCCTGAGACCTATGAGTTATGCCAATGGAGCCTCCCCCCGACCCCCTCCAAATGGAAGGGGCACATTCTCGACATCGGCACAGGCAGCGGCTGTATTGCCTGCACGTTGGCAGCAGAGATTCCCAATGCGCAGGTGACGGCATGGGACATCTCAGACGACGCATTGAGAATAGCGGCAGAGAATGCCAAACGTACCAATGTTCACGTGACGTTTCAGAAGAGAGACATCCTGCATCTACCTCATACTACAGAGGTCTTTGACATCATCGTCAGCAATCCGCCCTATATCAAGGAGGCTGAACGCTATGAGATGAGCAAGAACGTGCTGGAACACGAGCCGTCGCTGGCTCTTTTCGTACCCGATGATGATCCCCTACTGTTCTATCGCGCTATATCAAAATATGCGCAGAAAGCCTTGAAACCGCACGGGAGCCTCTTCTTCGAGATTAACCCGCAGCATGTCGACGACATACAGCAGCTTCTCCGTGCAATGTCGTTTAGCGACATCGAAATTAGAGCGGATCAATTTGGCAAAAAACGATTCATACACGCATGCAGATAAAGAAAGAAATGACAAGCCAACAGGCATTTAGCAAACTGGCAGACCTCTGTGCCCGCAGTGAACACTGCCAACAGGAGATGACAGAAAAGATGCGCCAGTGGGGGATTAGTGAGGCAGAACAGGCTGAAGTGATGGAACGACTCGTCCACGAAAAATATGTGGACGATGAACGTTTCACACGTGCCTTTGTCAACGATAAGATAAAATATAATAAATGGGGACGCCGCAAAATAGAACAAGCACTTTGGACAAAACGCATCGACAGTAGCATCAGCAAACCCATACTCGATGCAATCGATGATAATGAGTATATCTCGATACTAAAACCACTACTTCGACAGAAGCGTAAGAGCACGAAGGCTGCCAACGACTATGAGTTGCGAATGAAACTCATCAAACTGGCTGCCAGTCGCGGATTTACCATGGATATCATCAGACAATGTATAGAGGTAGAAGATGAAGACGAGTTTTTGGACGAGGCTTTTTGACCTCATATCTCCCCGCCCTTGTCCCATATGTGGCAACCAACTGTCGGTCAACGAGTCATTGATATGCGCCGCATGCCACATGCACCTGCCAGTTACTGACTTCCAATACACACCTCTCGACAACCCTATGGCACGTCTGTTTTGGGGACAATTCCCAGTGGAAAGGGCAGCAGCATGGTTCTACTATGCACCTCAGTCGTATGTAGCTCCCATTATCTACGACCTAAAATATCACGGACAAGCTGAATATGGCGTGGCGATAGGTAATATCATTGCCCAGAGATTCGAGGATAGCCATTTCTTCGAGGGCATTGAGGCACTGATTCCCATACCTATCACCTGCAAACGGCAATGGCATCGGGGCTACAACCAAAGCGAGATGGTGGCAAGGGGCATCAATGAAAAGACCCATATTCCTATTTACAATAAAGTCGTACGTCGTGTCAGTTTTAAGGGGAGTCAGACAGACAAAGACAGATGGCAACGTATGGAAAACGTGGAACATGTTTTCCAACTGACAGACCCTGAAAAGATTGCCAACAAACACGTGCTGATCATTGACGATGTCGTGACCACAGGCGCCACTATCTCAGCCTGTGCCCAACAACTATGTCAAGCTAGCAATGTCACGATCAGTGTGCTGACCATCGGTTTTACGAAATCGTAAATTATTAGGCTTTATCATTGGATATTCAGTTTTATTTCGTAACTTTGCAACCAAAATCAATGATTGATATGAACGACATTAAGAAAATCTTTGCAGAGAAACTGCTTGCAGTGAAGGCTATCAAACTGCAACCCAATGATCCGTTTACATGGGCCAGCGGATGGAAGTCGCCCATATATACCGACAATCGCAAGACTCTGGGGTTCCCCCGTCTACGCTCGTTTGTAAAGTTGGAGTTGTGCCACATCATTCAGGAACAGTTTCCTGAGGCTGAGGCAGTGGCAGGTGTAGCGACAGGTGCTATCGCCCAAGGCGCACTAGTAGCCGAAGAACTGGGACTCCCCTACTGCTATGTACGCCCGAAGCCGAAAGACCACGGCATGGGCAACCAGGTGGAAGGTGAGATTGCCAAGGGATGCAAGGTGGTGGTAGTAGAAGACCTCATCTCTACCGGTGGCTCTAGCCTCAAAGCAGTAGAAGCCTTGCGACAGTATGGGGTGGAGGTTATCGGTATGGTCGCCTCGTTCACCTATGGTTTCCCAATAGCTGAGGATGCTTTCCGCGAAGCAGGTGTTAGACTCATCACACTGAGCAACTATGAAGCTGTTATTGAGGCGGCAGCTCTTACCGGATATATCAAAGATGAAGAAAAGGCCGTTCTCGCTGAGTGGCGCAAGGCGCCCGAGAAGTGGCATGCAGAATAATAATCAATCAGTCATCAAATGGCAAAATTTGAAAGTAGCATCAAGCAGATAGCCTACTCGCAACAGGTTGTCTACAACACCTTAAGTGACCTTAACAGTCTGGAACGTCTTCGCACTCGTTTGCCAGAGGACAAATTACAAGACCTGACCTTCGATCACGACACTGTCTCAGTCAGCGTTCCTCCCGTAGGCCAGATCTCGCTCCGCATCTGCGACCGCGAAGAGCCCAAATGTATCAAGTTCGAGAGTACCAACTCGCCATTGGCTTTCCACCTCTGGATTCAGATACTTCCAACCGGCGATGCTTCATCGAAAATAAAAGTGACCATCGATGCTGACATCCCCTTCATGCTGAAAGGTATGGTGAGCGGGCCACTGAATGAGGGCGTGGAGAAGATGGCCGAAGCATTGGCAATGATTCCGTATGAGGAGTGAGAAATGATAGTTGAGAGTTATGAGGATGCTAAGGTGGTTTGTCTTGACGCTATGCGTGTGGCTCTATGGTTGTGATGTGGACAACCAGTATGGCAGTCCGTATGAATGTAACTTCATTTTCTATACTTCTTATCATACCTCTTCGGCCCTGACACTCGCGCTGACCAATCCCGGCACATTTGTCACCGTAGAATCGTCCTTCCAGAACGGCATCTATCACCTGAAAATGAAGGTTAACAATGGACAGGAGGAAGACCTGCCTATCACTACAGCGAAAGAGACACGCATCAACTACAACAGCATGGGAGCCAACCGCCGACTCATCATCGGCTGTTCACTCGCTAATGGCATGAAGGCTTATGACGGACAATGCAGTAATTGTCTCATACAGTATGGCGGCGTGCGCTATCCCTTGGAATGGATACAAAACGGACAGAAACTGCAATGCTCACGCTGCAAGCGTATCTACGACCTAAACACCGAGGGTGTCCCAGTAGAGAACGCACAGAAAGGGGACCGTGCCCTCTACCAATATATCATCTCACACAACGGAGAGGTTTTGCATGTATACAACGGACAATCTGCTTCATGGTAGGTCAAAAACGTTAAAAAATGCCAAGAGTTGAAATAATTCACAATTCATAATTCGTAATTCGTAATTATTTACTACCTTTGCACCGCTAAAGGCCGCCTTGATGGTGGAATGGTAGACACGAGGGACTTAAAATCCCTTGGCCAGTAATGGCTGTGCGGGTTCGAGTCCCGCTCGAGGCACTAAGCATAGCAAGGTTGTCATAGCCTTGCTTTTACTAATATATAGGGTATCTTTGCAGACTATAAGAACTTAAAACAGAACAACAGATACAAAATGAAAACAAAAGGATTTCTTTTATTGTCGGTTGCCGCAGTGGTGCTGACATCATCGTGCTCAAAGTTGGGCGCCCTTTCAGCTGACAACTTCAATGTAGTTCCTAATCCTCTGGAAACGGAAGCTGGCCAAGTCAGTGCAACCATCAACGGCATGTTCCCCGAGAAGTACATGAAGAAAAAGGCCGTAGTGACCGTCGTGCCACAGTTGCGTTACCAAACAACGGAAGGCATGAAGGCCGTCAATGGTCAGAGTGCTACGTTCCAAGGCGAGAAGGTGCTGGGCAACGACCAGACCATCTCCTACCTCATGGGTGGTCGCTATTCCATGAAGACCAACTTCAACTATATACCTGAGATGCAGCAGAGCGACCTCTACCTTACCTTCAATGCTAAAATAGGAAAGAAGACGGTAAAGGTACCTGAGGTGAAGGTGGCAACGGGTGTGCTCGCTACCTCTGAACTATATAAGCGTACAATGGCTTCAGCTAAGGCTGCCATTGCTGAGGATGCTTTCCAGCGTGTCATTGAGAAGAAGCAGGAAGCCAATGTGAAATTCCTCATCGGACAGGCCAACCTGCGCCAGAGTGAGTTGCAGAACAACTCTGTAAAGGAATTCGTACGCCTGTTGGGGGAGATTGCCAAGGATCAGGAAGGCCGTATCCTCGATGGTGTAGAGGTTTCTGCCTATGCATCTCCCGACGGTGGCTTTGACATCAACGAGCGTCTGGCTGGTAAGCGTCAGGATGTGACTGCCGACTATGTCAACAAGCAGATGAAGCAGACAAAGGCCAACGGCCCTGTCGACACAAAATATACCGCTGAAGACTGGGAAGGTTTCCAGGAGTTGGTAGCTGCCTCTAACATCCAGGACAAGGATGTCATCCTGCGTGTACTCTCTATGTACCAGGATCCCGAGGAGCGCGAGCAACAGATTCGTAACATCTCAGCTGCATTTAGCGAACTGACCGATGGCATCCTGCCACAGTTGCGTCGTGCCCGCATGATTATCAACTATCAGGTAGTAGGCCGTGACGATGACCAAATCCTCGATCAAATGAAACAGGATGCTTCTAAACTCAGCATCGAGGAGATGCTCTATGGTGCTACACTCTATGATGATTTGGCAAATGCGGAGGCTACCTATAAGAAGACCATCCAACTCTATCCTAACGATGCACGTGCCTATAACAACCTGGCAACGCTGGCTTATGCTAAGGGCAACTACGACGAAGCTAAGCAATGGGCTGAGAAGGCACTGACCATCGACAAGAATCTGGCAGAAGCTAATGCTAACCTTGGACTGTTGGCCCTACAGAAGGGCGACATGCTCAGTGCTGAGAACTATATGGCTAAGGGTGCTTCTGCCAACGGACTGGGTGAGGTACTCGGCAACCTGCATCTGGCTCAAGGCAAATATGCACAGGCAGAACAGGACTTCGGCTATAAGGCATCTAATTCAGCCGCTTTAGCTCAAATCCTGAACAAGAACTATAAAGCTGCTGAGAACACTCTGAAGAGCATCAAGAATGCTGATGCCACCACAGATTACCTACGTGCCATTCTGAATGCTCGTACTGGTAATACCACCGAAGCTGCCAAGGCTATGCAGCAGGCTATAGCCAAGGATCCTTCACTGGCTGAATATGCCGCTAAGGACCTTGAGTTGGTTAAGGTGAAAAAGTAAAAAGGTAAAAAAATAAAAAGGTAAAAAAGGCTTGTATGATGGGAAATGATGACCATAAAAAGCAAGTAGCAACAGGGAGGCACCCCCTGCGCTCTGTCCATACCATCCTTTTTTACCTTTTCACTTTTTTACCTTTTTACCTTTTTTTATCTTCTTGCGGTGGCAACAACGGTGTATTCAAACTGGAGGGACACTTCAGGAACATGAACCAAGGTGAGCTTTATCTCTACGACATCAATAGCGGGGAAAAAGACACCATCAAAGTGTTGGATGGTAACTTTACCTACCAAACAAACATGGAAGACACTACGACGTTGATACTGCTCTTTCCCAATTATTCCGAGCTGCCTATTATAGCGCGTGGTGGGGCAAGCGTAAAGATAGAAGGTGACGTGTCACACCTCAAGGAAACAGAAATTACAGGAAGTGATGAAAATGAGGAGATGACAGCTTTCAGACAGAAAATAAACTCGATGGTGCCGCCTGAAGCCAAAAAAGAAGCTGAAAGGTTCATACGCCAGAACGCATCCTCACCAGCCTGCCATTATCTGCTCCGCCGTTTTTTCCTTCTTACGCAAGAGCCTGACTACGAAAAGGCTGCACAGCTGTGCACTACCATCTTGAAAGCACAACCCAATAATCGTATCTTTATCCGCCTTCGTCATCAACTGGACAACCTGAAAACACTTAAAACTGACAGACTACCCGATTTCACAACTGTCAGCACAAAAGGTGACTCTATCAGTCGTAACAACCTCAACAAACAGGCCAATATCATACAGGTTTGGGCCAACTGGAACTATGACTCACAAAATGTCATCAGCCTGCTGAACCGCATGCAAAAAGATCATCCCGACAGTATCAGCGTGATAACTATTAGCATGGATGCAACACCAGGCGAAGGGCGTTACGTGCTTGAACGCGACAGCATCAAGTGGCCTAATATCTGCGATGGTATGATGTGGCAGTCACCATTAGTCTCACAACTGGGCATCACCTCCATCCCTGCTAATATCATTTCAGACAAAAACGGTACTATCGTGGGACGCGACCTCAAAAAAGAGGAGCTCGAGAAAGCTATCAAAGAATTACTACAGAAAAATCCTTAAAACCTTTTTATGCTAGTAAAAACCCTATGTGCCGCTGTTAATGGTTTGGAAGCAGTCACGGTGACTGTAGAAGTTAATATTACGAGGGGCACCAATCTGCATTTCTCAGGACTGGCAGATGCCTCGGTCCGTGAGAGCATCGACCGCATACGCGCCGCTTTTAGCAACACAGGTTATAAATATCCGTCGGCCGACATCACCATCAACATGGCTCCTGCCGATATCAAGAAAGAAGGCAGTGGCTATGACTTACCGTTAGCCATCGCCATTCTTGCCGCCGATAATAAAGTCAACAGCGGCATGCTGTCAGAGTTTATGCTGGTGGGCGAGATAGGCTTGGACGGACGTCTGCTTCCCATCCGCGGAGCCTTGCCTATCGCCATCAAAGCAAGGGCAGAGAAATTTCGTGGTCTCATCGTACCTCGACATAATGTACGTGAGGCTGCCGTCGTCAATAACCTCGAGGTCTATGGCATGGACACGTTGTTTGATGTTATCCAATTCTTCAATGGCGGACAGCAATACGAGCCTACTTTTATCGACACTCGCAAGGAGTTTTACGCTCAACAGGAGTCCTTCGAATACGACTTCGCCGATGTGCGTGGACAAGAAAGTGTGAAGCGTGCTTTAGAAGTGGCGGCTGCTGGTGGACACAATTTAATCATGGTAGGGCCACCGGGTAGTGGTAAATCCATGTTAGCAAAACGCTTGCCGAGTATACTTCCTCCTCTTACACTCGCAGAAAGTCTGGAAACCACTCAGATTCATTCTGTAGCAGGCAAACTCAAACGTGACACCAGCCTCATCAGCCAGCGCCCCTTTCGCTCACCCCACCATACCATATCGCAGGTGGCACTCGTAGGCGGTGGCAACAACCCGCAGCCAGGCGAAATCTCATTAGCCCACAATGGTGTGTTGTTTATGGACGAACTCCCAGAGTTCCAAAGGAGTGTGCTCGAGGTGATGCGTCAACCGTTGGAAGACCGTTCCATTACCATTAGTCGCGCCAAATACAACGTGCTTTATCCTTGCTCGTTCATGTTCGTCGCTTCGATGAACCCCTGCCCCTGCGGTTATTATGGCGACCCCACTCACCACTGTGTCTGTACGCCAGGACAGATACAACGCTATATGAACAAGATAAGCGGTCCCTTACTCGATCGTATCGACATCCATTGCGAAATACAGGCAGTACCCTTCGCACAACTCTCAAAGATGGCACCTGGAGAGCCATCCTCTGCCATCCGCGAGCGAGTCATCCGTGCCCGCAAGATTCAGGAAGACCGCTTCAGTTCCCTCCCTAAACAGGGAGGGGTAGGAAGGGTCTTTTGCAACGCACAGATGACCGAGAAGATGCTCCACGAATTTGCCGAACCCGATGTCGCCTCACTCGACATGCTCCGCATGGCGATGGAACGTCTCAGTCTCTCCGCCCGTGCCTACAGCCGCATCCTCAAGGTCGCCCGCACTATCGCTGACCTCGCCGGCTCAGAGAAGGTGGAGACCATGCACATCGCCGAAGCCATCGGCTATCGTAATCTTGACCGTGGCGACTGGGCTGAGAGAGGATTATAAAACAAACTGAATTAAAATTTTTTCATTGAAACATGAAAAGAAAATTTTTGCTTATTTTCCTTGCACTATTCACACTATCCGTGAGTGCAGAGATAGTAGAGATTGATGGTATTTCCTACAATCTGATTTCTAAAGGCAACATTGCAGAAGTGACAGGATGCCATCATTATTCTGGAGATGTTGTTATCCCTGAAACGGTGACTTATAACGATGTGACTTATAGTGTTACTACTATACGGAAAAATGCTTTTGCTAATTGTAACT
>Ga0310697_10000375_pt1 | contig 62582 bp, 53 predicted proteins | sample 172DNAGHGlowgp2_FD_203883 | JGI IMG/M metagenome (GOLD analysis project Ga0310697, IMG submission 203883) | Sheep rumen microbial communities from Palmerston North, Manawatu-Wanganui, New Zealand - 1728 DNA GHGlow gp2 (v2) (version 2) | ecosystem: Host-associated > Mammals > Digestive system >...
CTTGCCGTAAGAACATGGAGATTGCCTGAGACATCGAAAGACCCAGTCCCTCAAGAAGGGCGTTGGCCTGGTTGTTCAGTTCGGAATCGATGCGGAAGTTTTTGGCAATGGTACTCATGGTTTTAAATGTATAATATTTTCGCATTAAATGCAAGTATCTGCTTTTATTTACTTGCAAATTCTTTTGTTTTGGTTGTGCAAATTCCATATTCAAAGCCCTTCTTCGATTAGAAGGTCGAAATATACAACTGAAATTGGTAAAAAAGGGCAAACAACTGTTGCTTTCGCACCCCGCTCCGCCCCCGTAGGTTGTCCGCAATCCCCCAAAAAACTATATTTACCCAATATGTACGCCCGCTTCCTCAAACGCCCGATGTGTCATCCTGAGCGAAGAACCGCAAGGTTCGTAGTCGAAGGATCCAGGGAGGTTGCATAATGTATGCACAATACATAAAACGACCCCTGGACTTCTGCTGCGCGCTGGCCGCGATTCTCGCCCTGAGCCCGCTGCTGCTCGTGCTCACCGTCCTCGGCGCCGTCAAGATGCATGGCAACCCCTTCTTCACGCAGCCCCGCCCGGGCAAGGGCGAAAGGATATTCAGGCTCGTCAAGTTCCGCACCATGACCAACGAGCGTGACGCGCAGGGGAACCTGCTCCCCGACGACGTGCGGCTGAACGCCTACGGCAAGTTCCTCCGCTCCACCAGCCTCGACGAATTGCCCGAACTGTTCAACATCCTCAAGGGCGACATGGCCGTAATCGGTCCCAGGCCCCAGCTCGTGCGCGACATGGTGTTCATGACCGCCGAACAGCGCAGGCGGCACACCGTGCGGCAGGGCCTCAGCGGGCTTGCGCAGGTGAACGGGCGCAACGCCGTCACCTGGGAATCGAAAATCGCTTACGACCTGCAGTACATCGAGAAAATCACACTCCTCGGCGACATCAGGATAATCCTCACCACGCTCGGCAAGGTGTTCAAGCGCGACGGAATCACCGAAGAAGGCTCCGACACCGCCACCGACCTCGGCGACTACCTGCTCGCAAGCGGCAAGATTACCCGCGAACAGTACGACCGCGGACAACAGGAGGCCAGGCGCCTCATCGCGGAGGCCCTATGACGAACATGATGTGTCATCCTGAGCGTAACGCAGTTTCAAAAGCCTTGCGTGTCATCCTGAGCGAAGCAACGCTAGTTGCGACGTCGAAGGATCTGGGCGGCCCGGCGCTCCCGCGCCGTCACGCTCTATTTTACGGGTCCGTTCCGGGGCTGAGCCCCGTCCCGCACCTCGTAAAACCGAGCCTCGCTCCGCGAGTCTCGTCCCCAAGGGGTCACGTTCGTTGCCGCAGGGAGTTCGCATAATGTCTTTACCGCAGTTTTCTGTTTCCATGTGCGTTTATGGCAGGGATAATCCTGTTTTTTTTAAGCAGGCTGTCGATTCTATTCTTGACCAAACAGTCAAGCCGTCGGAAGTTGTTTTGGTCGTTGATGGGCCTGTCCCAGATGAATTGGACAGTATTATCAAGAATTATGAGGTCGATCCGATTTTCAAGGTAATTCGTCTTTCGCAGAACATGGGGCATGGGATTGCAAGGCGGACCGGTTTAGATAATTGTTCGTTTGATTTAGTCGCCTTGATGGATGCTGATGATTTGAGTGTAAATAATCGCTTTGAACGTCAGTTAAAGATATTTGATGAATGTCCAAATCTCGATATTGTTGGCGGAAACATAACCGAATTCATTGATAATCCAGAAAATATAGTTGGTAAAAGAGTTGTTCCTGAAATAGACGCAGAAATAAAAAAATACTTGAAAAAACGTTGTCCGATGAACCAGATGACAGTTATGTTCAAGAAGGCTTCTGTTCAAAAGGTTGGTGGATATCAGGATTGGTTCTGCAACGAAGATTATTATTTGTGGATTAGGATGGTGCTTGCCAATATGATGTTTGCTAATGTTCCTGAAGTATTAGTTAATGTCCGTGTTGGCAAGGATATGTATAAGCGTCGTGGCGGTTGGAAATATTTCAAGAGTGAATCTAAAATACAATGTTTGATGTTCCGAAATAATTTAATTTCTTTTTTTCGCTGTTTTTATAATATTATGATAAGATTTTGTTTCCAACTTTTAATGCCTAATTGGCTTCGAAGTGTTGTTTTCAAAAAATTTGCGAGAGCATAAAATGAAACAATTTATTCAAAGGTTGAAATTTGTACGTGTAAAGGATCTGTTATCCTTTTTCCCGATGTTGTTGTCTTTGTTGCTATCGCCTTTTTTTCGTTTAGTTAATCGAGAAATTTGGCTTGTTTGTGAAAGAGAAAAAGAAGCTCGAGATAATGGTTATTGGTTTTTCAAATATTTGTGTGAAAAACATTCCGAAATAAATGCTGTTTATGCAATAAAAAAGAACTCTGTAGATTATCTAAAAGTAAAAAAGTTGGGAAAAGTTATTGAATTTGGTTCTTTTATGCATTGGTTGTATTATTGGTGTGCCAAATATAATATAAGCTCCCAAAAAGAAGGAAAACCGAATGCTGCGTTATGCTTTGTGTTGGAAGTTTATTTTGGGTTTCGAAAGAATAGAATTTATCTAAAGCATGGAATTATAAAAGACGCTCAAAGATGGATTTATAATGATATTTCTAAGCTGACAATGTTGTGCACTGCAGCGAAAAAAGAACAGATTTTTATTCAGGAAAATTTTGGATATGAAAAGTCTAAGGTCAAACTTACCGGCTTGTGTCGTTTTGACAATTTGCTTTCCCCTCATGTCGTAAAAAAACAAATTGTTGTTATGCCGACAATGCGAGAATGGCTTCGAATTCTGTCGTCTGATACGCTTAAATATGAAAAAACTTTAAGCTTTACGGAGTCAGAGTATTATATCACCTGGATGAATTTTATACAAGATGATCGGTTGGCTTCTATTTTGGAAAAATATAATGTTGATTTATTTTTCTATCCTCATCCCGCAATGCAGAAATATCTAAAGGATTTTTCTTCGTTATCTAATCATATAAAAATGGCTTCCGCAGATGTTTTTGATATGCAGCAACTTTTACTTGAATCGGCTTTGTTGATTACAGATTATTCTAGTGTTTTCTTTGATTTTGCTTATATGAATAAGCCTTTACTGTATTACCAATTTGATTATAACAAGTATCGTACAGGACAATATCAACAAGGATATTTTTCGTATGAAAATGACGGTTTTGGTTCGGTTTGTTATTCTAGTAAAGTCCTTTTTGACAAATTAGAAACTTGTTTGATAAATGATTTTAAGAATCCTCCTGAATATGAAAGGAGAGCTTGTGATTTTTATGCGTTTAGGGATTCTGATAATTGTCAGAGAACTTATGATGCGATACAGTCTTTATAGAGGTATGTGTGAATTCAATTGAGATTCTTTGTACAACGATGTTCCAGAAAGACTTTTCTAAAATAAAGTCTATGAATATTCATTCTGATATTATTTTTGCGAATCAGGCGAATGAGAATTCGTTTGAAGAAATTTCTTTTGAAGATCATGTAGCAAAAATGGTAACCACAAAAAGTCGTGGTGTTGGATTAAATCGTAATATTGCTTTACTGGCGGCAACAAAAGATATTCTTTTATTTGCGGATGACGATGTTGTTTATGTGGATGATCTTGAAAAAATAATTAAAGATGCTTTTTCTTTATATTCAAAGGCGGATGTTATTGCTTTTGGAATGTCTTTTTCAAAGGATGGCGTTGTCTATAAATCAAGAGTTCCTAAAAGAGGCCGCATACCTATATATAAATCGTTGAAATTTGGAACAGTTGCTTTAGCTGTCCGTAGAAAATCTTTGCTAAAGACCGGTATTGTTTTTACGCAATTGTTTGGCGGAGGTTGTATATATGCGCATGGTGAAGATTCTGACTTTATTCTACAATGCTTTAAAGCGAAATTAAACGTGTATGGTTATGACGCAATTATTGGATGTACATCGAAAGATTCATCAACATGTTTTGCTGGTTATAATGAGAAGTTCTTTTATGATACGGGTGCTTTGGCAAAATATTCCTTTAAAAAGTGGGCTTTCCCATATATGGCATATATGGCTTTCCGAATAAAAAAAGATTGTGTTGTTTCTTTTACCAAGAAAATAAAGTGTATGATTGATGGATATAAAAGCTTTAAATCTTTAAAAAAATTTGAAGATGGATGATTCTTTGTCCGGATTTTTTTTGAAAATGAATCAGAATAAGAGAATAAAACATTTACTTGTTTGTTGTGGTGGTTATCCAACAAAAGAGAACCCTGTATTTCCTTTTGTAGAACAAATTGTGAATGAGTTTGCTAGAAATGGTATACGTGTTTCTGTTGTTGCACCGCAAAGTTTAACAAAACATTTTTTCAGAAAAGAACCGTTACATCCGAGATATCGATTAATTAATAGAAAAAATTTTTCTCCGGTAGAAATTTTCCAGCCATATACGGTTTCTTTTGGTAGACATTTTGTTCTGCTTAATCGAGTGTTGAAAAAAATTTCATTACATTCTGTCTTAAGAAAAATTGAAAAGCCGGATGTCTGTTATGGTCATTTTTGGTATTATGCTTCTGCGCTATATGATTTTGCAAAGAAGAATAAAATTCCCTTGTTTGTTGCCTCAGGAGAAGCTTCGATAAAAACAGAGGCTCATTTTTCTGCTTATGAAAAGAAAAATTTCCTTGATTATTATAAAGGAGTCTTTTTTGCTTCTACTAAGAATAAAAAAGAGAGTGAAGATCTTGGATTTTTGACAAACCAAAAAAATATTGTTATTCCAAACGCAATTGATCCATCATCTTTTTATTTGATGGATAAACAAAAACTTCGAGAAAAATATTCAATTTCACAGAATTTTTTTATTGTTGTTTTTGTTGGTAGCTTTATTCAACGAAAAGGGCCAAATCGTGTTGCCAGTGCTTTAAAAAAAATAAATGATAGCAATATTAAGGCGTTTTTCATAGGTCGTGAACATGATGGGGTGAAACTTGATTTTGATTATGAAGGGACTATTTTAAAAGGTGTTGTTGAACATGATAAGTTAGTTGACTACTTAAATATGGCGGATGTTTTTGTTCTTCCGACTTTGGCTGAGGGATGTTGTAATGCTATGATTGAGGCTTTAGCTTGTGGACTTCCAATTATTAGCTCGGATTTATCTTTTAACGATGATGTATTAGACGATAGTTGCTCAATTCGAATAAATCCTGAGTCAATAGATGAACTTGCTGAAGCAATAAAGACGTTGTCGAATAATCCATTTTTGTGTAAAGAAATGGGGAAAAATGCATTGAAGAAAGCGTCTTCTTTGACAATTGAGAAAAGAGCCAATACAATTGTTCACTTTATGGAAAGTTTGTTAAGGTGATTTATGTTTGCGTACATAAATAAGGCGACGTTATACATATTTGCTTGGATTCTGTATGAAACTCAGGGAATCCTGATTCCAAAAGGGAATTTCTTTACGCAAATTCTTGTTACAGTATTGTTGCTTGTTTCTTTTTATCACTTTTTTATTGTAAATACGCATTATAAAATAAGTCCCTTTTTTAAAGGCTTAAATGCCCTTTTGATTATGTTTAGTGTATACGGCTTATTTCTGATTATTGGTGGGTATGATCCGAATGACTATGTGATAAAAGTGCCGAGTTTTAGCTATTTAAAAGGTATATATATTTCTATTATGCCGATATATTCATTTTATTATTTTTCAAAAGAGAATTTTTTAACAGAGAAAATGTTGCCTTTTCTTATAATTTGTTTCCTATGTTTTGTAACTATTCAATTTCTTCAACATCAACGTGATTTATTGATTGAGGCAATGTTGATTAAATCGTCAAGGGAAGAATTCACAAATAATTTTGGATATTCCTTTTTGTCATTAATTCCTGCGTGTGTTTATTTTTATAAAAGGCCTGTTTTGCAGTATGTTGCTTTGGGGTATTGCTTTGTTTTCCTTTTGATGGGGATGAAACGGGGCGCAGTTTTAATAGGGGCTATTTGCCTGGTTTGGTTTTTATGGAAAAACCTACAGAATGAGTCAATGAAAAAGAAAATAACCGTTCTTTTTTTGTCTATCATGCTTTGCTTTGCGGGGTATACTTTTTTCCAAAAAAAAATTACTGAGAGTGAGTATTTTCAAAAACGTGTTGAACTTACATTAGAAGGGAATAGTAGCGGACGTGATAAATTGTTTAAGGAACATGCAAACTATTTTTGGAATGAAGCTTCTCCTTTACAATTTGTTTTTGGGTCTGGAGCAAATGCTACATTAAGAGTTTCTTTTAACTATGCTCATAATGATTGGCTGGAAATTGCTGTAAACCAGGGTGTTCTTGGATTGTTAATATATCTTTTTTATTGGTTTGCTTTTGCTAAATCTATTCTATGCTCTACTTCGCCTCAATCCAGATTAGCTTTGCAGCTTTTGTTCATTATTTATTTTTTGAAAACGTTTTTTTCCATGTCCTATGGAGATATGTCTGTCCCTGCTACGTTTATTCTTGGGTTTTCCCTTGCACAGGAGAAAAAAAATGAGCAAATTTGCAACTGCAATTAAATTAATAAAAAAAGATAGGAACGCTTTTGTTGCATCTTTATTGGATAATTTAAGCTTTATTTTTCCGGATGAATTATATTTGCGGTTGCTCTTTCGATTTCGAATGGGCTATAAGTTGGATTTGAACAGGCCAAAGCTGTTTAATGAAAAAATACAATGGCTTAAATTAAATGATCGGAACCCCTTATATACTAAATTGGTTGATAAATATGATGTAAAAAGTTGGGTCGCGAAAATGATTGGTGCTGAATTTCTTATACCGACTTTGGGTGTATGGAATGATGCAAAAAAAATTGATTTCGATTATCTTCCGGACAAATTTGTATTAAAAACGACTAACGGAGGTGGTGGGGATGTTGTGATCTGTAAAGATAAGTCGAAGATTAACAAAGATTATGTGATTAAGCATTTAAATCAGAGCTTGAAGAAGAATATATATAAAAATTTGAGAGAGTGGCCTTATAAAAATGTTCCTCCGCGGATTATAGCAGAAAAATGTATGGAAGATGATAGTGGTGGACTTGTTGATTATAAGTTTTTTTGCTTTGATGGGTATGTAGACTGTGTTATGGTGTGCCTTGATCGTCATTTACATGATACGAAGTTTTATTTTTTTGATCAAAATTGGAAATTAAAAAAAATAAATATTCGTGGAAAAAATGCTCAAAGTGGATTTACAATCGATAAACCAATTTGTATGGATGAAATGTTTGAATTGGCAGCAAAACTTTCTAAGGGTTTTCCGTTTGTACGAGTTGATTTGTATGCTGTTCAAGGACATGTGTTTTTTGGTGAGATGACATTTTATCCAGATAGTGGATTTGATGCGAATCTTTTGCCTGAAACGGATGAATATTTTGGACAATTGATAGATTTAAGTAAGATTACAAGGAGATAGAATATGAAGTCAGTTGGATTTCCGATTAGCCATAAAGAAAATGAAAATCGTCGAGCAATTGTTCCCGATGATTTGAGGAGATTGACACATCCAGAGTTGGTTTACATTGAAACAGGTTTTGGCGATGTTCTTGGATTGACTGATTCTGATTTTAAATCTATCGGTTGCCAGATAGTCTCTCATGAGAAAGTCCTTGAAGCAGATATTATTTGTGATCCAAAAATTGGTGACGCAGATTATCTTGAAAGGTTGCATAGGGGGCAAATAATATTTGGCTGGGTTCACGCAACACAGAATAGAGATATTACGGATAGAATTATCGCTTCTGAATTAACTGCGTATGCGTGGGAACACATGTTTGAAAATGGGCGTCATACATTTTGGTTTAATAATGAACTTGCTGGAGAAGCTGCTGTTATTCACGCTTTTCAGTGCTATGGTCGATTGCCTTTTGGCTTAAGGGTTGCCGTTATTGGTAACGGAAATACTGCTAGGGGTGCTGTTCGGGTGCTTAATATGCTGGGAGCTCATGTGATGCAATATGGCCGTAAAACGGAACAGTTGTTACGAGATGAAATAGGAAATTATGATGTTGTCGTCAATTGTATTTTATGGGATGTGAGTCGAAAGGATCATATTGTTTCAAAAAATGATTTAAAAAAAATGAAACGAGGCTCGATGATTATTGATGTCAGTTGTGATCGGCATGGTGGTATTGAAACTTCTGTTCCGACAACAATAGAAAAACCAACGTATGTTGTTGATAATGTTGTCCATTATGCAGTTGATCATACTCCATCCCTTTTTTATAAGACATTCTCTTATGATAATTCTAAAATTATATGTCCTTATATTGAGGAACTGATGTGTGAAAATGTTGGAAGTGTTTTGAAAAATTCTTTGATATTTGAAAATGGAACTATTCTTGATCAAGAGATTATTAAATATCAGGGGCGCTAAAATGAGTGTGTTACTTTTTGCAAAAAAAATCCACAGGTCATTATCAAATAAAAGAAAGGTTTTGTCAAATTTGAGGGCTGTTAGAAAGATTGTTTCTCTACCGTCCTATAATGCTGAAAAAAAGTTGAAGTCTGAAAGAGTCATGCTGAATGAAAATGTAAAATGGTTAAAAAAATATCATGAATTAAATGTTTTTTATAAATTGTATGGCATGGATGTCGAAGGGTCTTGTATTGACGAGTATATTGATTATCAATCATTCATGGAAACAAGAAATATTGCGAATAGAATTGGAAAAATCGATAGTCAGGTGATTCTATTGAGAGATAAATTTTTGTTTTTTAATTATATGAAGAGTAATAATCTTCCTGTTCCAGATGTTTTTGGGTTTATTTCAAATGATATTCTTTATGATGCTCAGATGAATGCGGTGGAATGGTCTGCCTTGTCTGAAGAAAAGGAATATTTTATTAAGGATATAGATGGGGAGTGCGCTTCATTTGTCAAGAAAATAAAAGACTATGATGCATTTCTTCAAATTAGAGATGAAATAAAAAAAGGCCGTTATATTCTTCAAAGGAAGATTGAGCAATCTTCAAAAATGAATTTGTTGAATTCTGGATCTATAAATACTTTGCGTATAGTGACAATTAATAAAAATGGGAATCCCTATGTTTTAACTAGTTTGTTGCGTGTTGGAACAAAAAAAACAGGAAACGTTGATAACTGGGCGGCGGGAGGTATTGCTGTTGGCGTTCAAAAGGATGGATTTTTAAAAGAATTCGGCTATTTTAAACCGCATTATGGTACAAAAACAAATATTCATCCTGATTCAAAAATTGTTTTAAGTCAGTTTAAGGTTCCAATGTTTGATTCGGCTTTAAAGATGGCTTGTCGTGCGCATAAGTTTTTTTATAACATACGTGCTATTGGTTGGGATATTGCTATATCTGAAAATGGACCTGTTTTCATAGAAGGTAACGATAACTGGGAGATTTCTTTAATGCAGGCGTGTGATCGCCCTCTGAAAAAAGAATGGATGATTGCCGTTGAATGATTTTTGAGGAGTCGCAAAAAATGTCTATTTTAATTGGAGCGGATATTTATCCTAGTAAATCCAATGAAGAATTTTTTTCTTCAGGAAATATGGATTCGGTTGTTGGAGATGAGTTAAAAAAAATATTGTTTAAGGCGGATTATCGTGTTTTTAATTTGGAAACGCCTCTCATTGATGCCGCAATGCCGATAAGGAAATCTGGACCAGCAATAAAAGCGAATGTTTCGACAGTAAACGGAATAAAAGCAATCGGTGCTGATTTGCTAACATTAGCAAATAATCATATAATGGATCAAGGTGTATGTGGACTCCTGTCAACTTTTGATGTATTAAAAAAAAATGGAATAAATTTTATAGGTGCCGCAGATTGCTTGAATAATTCTATAAAACCTTTTATTGCTGTGGTTTGTGGGAAAAAAATAGGATTCTATGCTTGCTGTGAACATGAATTTTCTATCGCAAGTGAAAAAACTCCTGGAGCAAACCCTTTTGACCCGATTGAATCATTTGATCATGTTGAAAAATTAAGACGAGAGTGTGATTATCTGATTATTTTGTATCATGGTGGAAAAGAGTATTATCCTTATCCGTCTCCAATGTTACAAAAAGTGTGTCGCAAGTTTATAGAGAAAGGAGCGAATTTAGTTGTTTGTCAACATAGCCATTGTATCGGTTGTGAAGAAAAATTTCTAGATGGTACAATTGTTTATGGTCAGGGAAATTTTATTTTTAATACTTGTGATGAACCAATAGAACGTACTAGTTTGTTGATAAAAATAGATGAATTGTTGAATGTTTCTTACATTCCTTTGGTGAAATGCGGGAATGGGGTTCGTATGGCGGAGGGGGATAATGCAAAGAGCATTCTGATGGATTTTTATTGTCGTAGTGAACAGATTAAGCAGGATTCATTTGTTGAGTCAGGGTATCGCAAATTTGCAGAAGAACGAATTAAAGGATATTTGTTAAATTTTTCTGGATATGGTCATAAACTTCATTTAAGAATTTTGAATCGATTGACGAGAGGGCGTTTTACTAATTATTATGTGAAACGAATTTATAAAAAAAATGATATACTTCTTCTTCAGAATTATATTGAATGTGAAGCTCATCGTGAGTTATTGCTTGAAGGACTGAAACAATTTTAGGTGCTTTAACGCTTGTTGTTAGTAAAATGGATTTAAATAAACAAATATTTAATGCTACAAAATGGTCAAGTATTACTGAATTGGCCGCAAAATTGGTGAATCCTCTTTCAACAGTGATTTTGGCTCGCCTTTTGACTCCGGATGCTTTTGGTATTCTTGTTACTGCGACGATGTTGATTAGTTTCGCGGAACTTTTTACTGATGCCGGATTTCAGAAATATTTGATTCAACATGAATTTGAGTCTGATGATGATAAATATAAATATACAACAGTTGCTTTTTGGTGCAATCTTTTTTTGTCGTTATTGTTATGGGGCATAATAAGTGTTTTTACCTTTCCAATAGCTCGTTTTGTTGGGTGTTCTGGGTATGAACTTGTTATTCCTATTTCCTGTTTGAGTATACCTCTTGCGGCTTTTTCAAGTATTCAAATGGCTTTGTTCAAAAGGCATTTTGATTTTAAAACATTGTTTTATGTTCGTTTAGTCGGTGTTTTAATGCCTTTGCTGATTACGGTTCCGTTAGCAGCTATAACTCGTAGTTTTTGGTCACTAATTATAGGTATGATTGCGCTAAATCTTTCGAATGCCGTTATTTTGACTGTAAAATCACCATGGAAGCCTTCTCTCTTTTTTGATTTTAATCGGCTGAAACAAATGTTTTCGTTCAGTATTTGGTCTATGTTTGAATCAATTACTATTTGGTTGACTAGCTATCTTGATGCTTTCATAGTTGGCTCTTTTCTAAATCAGTTCTACCTCGGTGTTTATAGAACATCTATATCTATGGTTGGACAAATTATGGGGCTTGTTACTGCTGCTACGACTCCAGTTCTATATTCTTCTTTGTCAAGGCTTCAAAATGATGATAACGAATATTTGAAATTGTTCTTCAATTTTCAAAAATTTGTTGGAATTATGGTTATTCCATTGGGCGTAGGTATTTTTCTGTTTCGTGATTTGATTGTAGAAGTGTTATTGGGAGATCAATGGATTTCTGCGGCATATTTTTTGGGATTGTGGGGACTGATGAGTTCAATAACAGTTGTGTTTGCTCATTATAGTAGCGAAGTGTATAGGTCCAAAGGGAAACCCAAACTTTCTGTTTGTGCTCAGATCTCTCATATTGTTGTATTGTGTCCTGTCGTTTTATTTTTTGTGAATAAGGGATTTGATACTCTTTGCGCTGCGCGCGCATTTGTGCGTTTAGAATTAGTTTTAGTTAATTTCATCATTATGTACTGTTTCTTTAAAATCAGTCCGATGAAGATGGTTTTTAACAATCTTTCGGCAATAATTGCTAGTATAATTATGGCTTTGGTTTATTTATTTCTTCCCAAGTTTTCAAATTTTTATTATAATGCGATTTATGTTCCAATATGTATAGCTATCTATTTTGCAGTGATATTCTGTTTTCCGCAAGAAAGACTCATATTAAAGAACCTAAAGTTTTTTTTGAAAAAAAAGTAAAGCATTAATACTTAAATAGGCTGTTTGTGAAAAATTTCTCATGCGTTACTGATAAAACCTTGCTACAAAATTGTTCGTTGTTGAAAACAATTTTAATGCTTTTTGTGATATTGGGACACTCATGCTTATTTTGGGGTGGAAATTGGGCGTCTCCCATGAAACCGTTTTTTTTATGCCCAACTTTAGGTCTATTTGCAAATTGGCTTACATCTTTTCATATTTACGCATTTGTCGTAGTTTCTGGGTATATTTTTTATTATGTAAAGTATGAAAGAAAAAATGAGAAATATCATAATCTAAAAAAATACATATATACGAAATTTTTACGTTTATATGTTCCATATATTGCGGTTTTTGTTTTATGGGTTGTCCCTCTTTCCTTATATGTTGGTGTTTTCCATTCATCTTTTGATTTACTTGTCAATTTTCTTTTGGGCAAAGTTTCGTGTCAATTGTGGTTCTTGTTGATGTTGTTTGGTGTTTTTATGATTTCATATTTGTTTGCCGACTTATGGAAAAAAAATAGTTTGTTAGGTCTTTTTATTGTATTCATGTTTTACGGCATTGGAGTTTGTGGTGCAAAATTCTCTTTGAATTACTTTCAATTCTTCTCGTCATGTTCTTTTTTAATCTTTTTCTTTATTGGTTTTAAATTTCGTCAAAATGTAATCTTGGTTCATAATTTGATGCGCATTCCCTTATTATTGTGGATTCTCATTGATGTTTTACTTTTCGCTGCGTCTTTATATGGTATATCAATTTTTCCCCATATTTTCATCAAATTTTTTATACCATTATTGTTGCATATTTGGGGAGCAGTAGCTGCATTTATAATTTTGCAAAAGATTATTATAAATGCACCAATAATTGGGAAATTATTTTTGCCGATTTCAAAATATACAATGCCAATATATTTACTACATCAGCAAATTATTTATATTGTGATATATTACCTGAATGGTCGTCTTAATCCATTTCTTAATTCTATTGCAAATTTCTTTGTTTCTTTAATAGCATCATTATTGATATCCTTCTTTCTTATGAATTTTAAAATAACGCGTTTTCTTATTGGTGAAAAATAGAGATGATTATAGTCATCAATCCAATGCAATAGAAGCCTCTGCGATTTCGGAGGCATAGAAATCAATCTTGATTCTTGCGATTACTTAAAAAAGGGGGGGGGCATGTGCTGCGTCTCGAGATCATCCAAAGCTGCACTTGCATCGTCGGTAAGATGGTCTGGCGTAAGTACTAGTTTTTTGCACATCGCTCTGCCTGTATAGGCTGTCTTCCCCGCCTCTGTGCAGGGATTTTTTTGTAAAGAATCTTCGCAACTAATTAGTTGCATTTTGCTGAAATTAGGCTGAAATCGGCATTTTTTTTAGACAGTTCTTTGATGGATTGTCTATATTGTGGGGTAGGTATGAAAAGAATTCCGTTAGTTATTTTGATGTCGCTTGCGCTCGCGCTCTGCGCATGCCAGAAGAATCCTGTCGAGGGCAAGTGGGAAGCCGCCTCTAAAGACGGGCTGTTGCAGCTGAAAGGCTGCGGGTCCATCGAGTTCAAGTCGTCGAGGATGTACCTGTGCGGCGCGACGGACCGCGTCAAGTACGATGTCCGGGGCGACCAGGTCGTGGTGAAGCCGTCCAGGGGAGATTCCCTGGTATGCCATTTGAACGGGTCCGACCAGATGTACTTCGAGGTGAACGGCGAAAAGCTCTTCTGGAATAGGGTGAAGTAAACAGCATGTCATTCCGGACGCCTGTCCTCGCTTGACGGGGATGATCCGGAATCGTTTTTTTTGTGCCGAAAAAGGCCGCAACTAATTAGTTGCATTTTGTCGATTTTGGACTGAAAATGGCAATTTTAGGGTGCGAACACAAGCCTTCTCTGTGGGATTGCGTTTGCTGTTGTTCTCGGATAACGGGGTTGGCTATGGCCGTATATTGGCAGATATTATTTCCCCTTGCTGACGAATTTTCTCGGCAACAAGTTTTATAATTTCTGGATTCTTTGTCTTAAGAGCCATGTCGTATTCGACAAATTTCCCATCTTCTTTCTTTAATTCAACCATTTTTAAAAGGGTCTTTAGTATGTCAATATGTTCATATTCAATCGCTACGAGAACAGGGCCGATTTTTTCAGGAAATTCGTAGAGATTCGGGATGGCTTTGTATTGCAGAAGAAGTTCAACCATTTTTGTGTTCCCATATCTTGCAGCAAAACACATCGGAGACCTTCCTAAGTTATTTACGATATTTGGATTGGCCCCTCTTTCCAAGAGGAGTTTAGCGATTTCAAAAGATCCATCTGCGACAGCCTGCATCAATATGGATACGCCTATTCCATTTGTTGTATTCGGATCATCACCGGCGTTTAAGTGCTCCTCAACCTGTTCTAAATTTTTATATATAACGCTTTTGTATATTTGGGGAAGTTCTGGCCCATTTATTGGATAATGACCGCCAAGCTGATACATATATTCATGACGTTCAAGCGCAAATTTGGCAATTTCGATTCTCTTTTGGATGTCCTTACGTGTTGATTCGGGGCCGATTTTTAACAAAACTATAGTAAAGACGTCAGGAATTGTTGACAATAGTAATATAACAAGTGGCCACCAAAGGCAATTTGCATTGAGGTCAATAATTGACTTGTCTGTTAGAAGGAATAGTATGGACCACACTAAAATGGCGGTTAAAAGCATCCTCCGTCCTGCTATAATACATTCTCTGGAGTATACTGGAAAGTGTGAAAATTGGGAACCACTTATTTCTTTGCGATAGCCGATATAAATTATTTTGCAACAATGAGAAATGCTTATACCCAACCAATAGAAAAATAATGTCATAAAAACGATGATGAAAAAAGGAATGGATAATTTATACGAAAACAACATTGGGGATAAGGCGACGAAACACACACCTGACAAAATCATATAGAACGTATCGCCAGTTCTTGATTCGTTGAGTTGGTAATCTAGATAGCAAACAATAAGGGCGAAAATATACCAACCTCTGTTGATGTTTATTTCCGTGACTGACAAGGAAATTTTATCAGGGATTCCGCTTATTAGACATACCAGGAGAAGTAGCGCTATTACTACTACAGTTCCGTTTAGAATGGATTTGAAAGAGTTCATACGTTTTTCTCGAATTCTTGCCTAGACTTTGTTTTACCTCTTGAAATATAGGACAGAGAGAATACTTTTGTCAAACGGGGTGAACCGAAAAGACCCGGTAAATACAACTTGCGCTTGTCTCATCTACCAGACTTAGCATCTGGTACTTCGGTGTGTGGGTTCGACTACCTTTTTTGTGGTTGTGGGGATAATTTAGCCCTGAAATGCCATAAGTGGGACTATCTGCGCTTGACAATTAATGACAGGTTAAATAGATTTAATAAAATGAAACGGTCAATGAAATATATGGAGTTATATCAATCAAATGAGCCAGTCGCACATTGCGGATGCGGTTGTGCTCCCTTATTGAGTTCTTTCATGAATGAGGGCGTTCTTAGTTTTAGGATTTATTGTCCTGATTGTGGTGTAGGAACTTCTTTATGCCCTGATTGTGATAATGCTGTTGTTGTGTGGAATCATGCAATGAAAGGTCATAAAAAAGATGAATGGTGCGCTTATTACGATAGTAGGGGTGATAATCTTGCGACAGAACTAGACAAGGTTGAGGCTGCTATTGAACACAATGAATCCGACCTTGATGAAAAAGCTATCAGTCGATTGGTTGAGTATATTGATTCCAAAATTCCTGGACATTCGATTAATGCCAATGGTCGCAAAAGAATCAAAGGATTCGTAAGAAAATATTCCTATGAAGCCATTGTTAATGCTGTCACTATTTCGGCGGAAAAATATCTAGTATATGAAGAAGAGACGGTGACCGATGATAGTGTAGAAATTTTTTTGAATAAAATTGGAGGAATACTTCATAATCAGCACCTTTCTCCAGTTGACAAGGAGGTTTCTCATGTCAAGTCTATGGTGCGACAGCAATTCGATTATTTCAACGAATCCTTAGGTAACTCTCTGTTGCATCGATACATCGAAGCTTTGAAATATGCTGAGTATTCAGAAGAGGAAATCATTAAAGATCTTCAAACAGAAATGAAAGCTCTCATTTATAGATCTAGCAGTTGGACATCGTGGAAAAATGCTGTAGAACGTTGGATTGATGACCTTGAAGGAAATCAGTGATTTTCTTCCAGCGTCCGCGTTAGGCCAATAGCCACTTGCGGCTGTGCCGCTTAGTGGCTATGGTCCCCTTTAGGGGAGATCGAAGCCCGTAGGGCCGGGAGGGCCGCCCGTTTCCTGCGCTCGGCCCTCTAGGCGGGGGAAAAGGGGCTTAAGGCCCCTTTTCCGTGCCGCGAGAGCCCGCCCTTGCGCAGCAGGGAACGCCCTTACCCCTTCATGGCCTCGATCAAATCGAAACCGTCGCTGACCTCCGGCAGGGCTCCGTATTTCTTGTCGAAGTAGTCCTTTTCGAAAATCCTGTCCCTGCGGACCTTGCGGAATTCGCCCTCGTCGCTCATCTCGATTTCGCTAAGCCGCTTTAGCACCGTCGCTTCGTGGGGCTAGCCCTTCTCGGTGAACCAGATTTGGTCATGATATTGGACAACTTTTTGTAAAATTATTCTTACGAGATTGGTGCTCTAAATTGGCTAAATTCGTTCAAAAAGGGCAAAAAATCACTGGCTGGTTGACTTTTTTATCCCAACCGAACTGCATTTTTGCCCGGTGATGTCCGGGCTACTCGCTATAATATAAATGAGAGACGTTTCTCCAATGTTGGAGAGTGGTCTAAAAAATGGGTAGCTGACAGAGTGTTTCGGGGAGTCTGCAGTCCAGCCATTCGTTTACGGGGGTGATGGGAGAGTCTCTGAACAACCAGGTGCTTGCCGGGTGCTTGCTACAGACTGCCTGTAATGCAGAAAAATGGCGATTCTTGTCAAAAAAAAGCGATTTTTTTGCTTGCTGGGTGCTTGCTTTTTTTGGGGGGGGGCGCTATTGACATTCTGACAAAAATGGTGTACATTTGTGCTGTATGGAGGTCTCGTGGTAAATTTAGAGCGTCTTGTAATAGAATTATGCAAGTTGCCTGCTGAAACCCAGTGGCTGGAGTTTAAGCATGGTAATTTTGACCCTGAAATGGTAGGCAAGGATATTTCCGCTTTAGCCAACGGGGCGGCTTTGCTCGATAAAAACAAGGCTTATATGGTCTGGGGAATAGACGATGTGTCTCATTCTATTATTGGAACGGACAAAAATTTGCAAAATGTTAAATGTCAGGGACAGGAACTTGAAAGTTTTTTGAGAGTAAATCTTTCAAAAAATGCTTCATTTGAGTTTGGCGAAACCTTTGTTGACGGAAAACGGGTTGTTGTTCTTGTAATTGATAAGGCTCACACCAATACAGTTCAATTTAAGAATGTTGAATATATAAGAGTCGGCTCCTACACAAAACAGCTAAACCAATATCCGGCAATGCAAGCTGACGTTTGGGATAAGATTCGTGCCGTTCAATTCGAGTTGCTGCCCGCAAGGCAGGATCTTGAGACGAAAGATGCTTTGTCATTGTTGGATTTTACGGTTTATTTTGACAATCTTGGGTTATCCATGCCTTCCGACCAGGAAGGAATAATGCATTATCTTTTGGAAGATGAAATTGTTAAACTTCAGGATAATGGGCTTTATTCTATTACTAATATGGGAGCGATGCTATTTTGCAAGCGGTTGTCCGATTTTCCTGAGTTATTTCGCAAGGCGGTGCGTGTTGTCTTGTATGAGGGGAATAATCGCTTGCAAATGCTAAAGGAATTTATAGGAACAAAGGGGTATGTGGTTGGCTTCGTTGGTTTGATCAATTTTATAGAGGCGCTAATCCCGACTCGTGAAGAAATCCATGATTCAATAAGGATGCAAAAAACGGCCTTTCCTCTTTTGGCCATTCGTGAACTTGTGGCAAATGCTTTGATTCACCAAAATTTCATGATCAAGGGGACTGGTCCTGTTATTGAGATTTTTTCGGATAGAATTGAAATTACCAATCCTGGATCGTTGCTTGTTGACGCTCATAGAATCATTGACAACCCGCCGAAATCGAGAAATGAAAAACTGGCTTCGCTTATGCGTCGATTAAAGTTGTGCGAAGAATTGGGAACGGGATGGGATAAGGTCGTCTTGTCATGTGAAATGAGTAAACTTCCGGCTCCTAAAATTGATATTTATGAAGACAGTGTCCGGGTCACGATGTTCTCGTATCGGAATTTCTCTGCTTTGTCTATGGAAGAAAAAATATATTCATGCTATATGCATGCTTGCATTTTGTATGTTCAGGGGGAACAACTTACAAATAGTTCTTTAAGAGAGCGTTTTGGATTGCCCGAATCCTCCGCAGCATCTATCTCTAGATTGATTAAGGCTGCAAAAGAGGCTAGTATGATAAAGCCGTTAGAAGAAAATACATCTACTCGCTTGTTGAAATACATTCCAATATGGGCGTAATGTTTTGAAAAAGGTTTTCTTTTCGATTGTTCTAATGCTTTTTGTTGTTGTGGGGGTTGCCTGTGATTGCAATGCGTCTTATCGTTTTTTTGTTGTAAATAACCTTGATGAGATAGCTCTTGGTATTACGGGAATATCGGCGACGCTTTTTACGTTGACAATAGCCTTGCTGGCTCTAATAGGTGATAAAAATGACTCTTATTTGGGCTTTAATTTTAAGAAATTTTATTTGCAGCAAAAAATAATTGTTTTTAAACAAAACTTTATTGTCCTGGCAGGCTTATTAAGCGCTGCCATTGGGGCTCTTTGTTTAATTCCCGGGTTCTACAATACATCTATAGCTCTTTTTTGTACTAATGTAATTTTGATTTTTATTTCCATTAGAAGAATTTTGCAGATGTATATAAAATCAACTGGGGAAATGGAGAATGAGATAAAATCATTTTTTGAAAGCTATTTGGAGAGCGAGAATGCGGATGTGTCAATCATGACCTCTTTTGTAGATGACTGGAATCATCGATATAAGTTTCAAAGTGCAACGGAGTTCGAAAAATATAATGATTCTTTTTCTAAAATATTCAAAAAATTCTTTTCCGATGATGACCATAGACAAAGACTTGAATCGGGTTGCGTTGATATTGTTGAGACAATGCTGATGGATAAGGAAAAAAGTCCAGAGGGCTTTAAATTACTGTATGAGATATATTCAAACGCATATGGGGCTTTGAATCAGTTAGGTGAAAAAGAAAAAAATCGAATTTCATTTCATCTTTACTTATCTGTTGCATATAAATTGAATGTTGCCCTGCTAGATATGGACTTGGCTGCTGTCGAATTGAAAATTCAATGGGACAGTTTCGTTCGTTATGTGATAGGGGTTAATGGTTTCTTTTTTGATAAGAATGATGATTCTGCTGTTGTTGAATTGAAATCAATTGTTAATTTCTGTTATATGTTGGGTTGCCGTGTGTCAAAAGACTCTCACGCAAATGCTAAACATTGGGGTGATTCTTTGCAACATTTTGCCTATGTTGATTTACATCATGATGGATCGTATGCTGATTCGAAAATTTTACTTGTTAGATGTGTGTTAGCCTTTATGAATGGCGTGATTGAGTGCGGTGATGAATCCTTTATTAAAGAATATTTTTATATGGGTTTTGTTCAAGAATGCTCTTATATGTTAGATGAATTGCAAGTCTTTAGTGTGTTTGCTGTTCATTGCTATATGTATTATTTAGGGTTCTGCGAAAAGGAACCTTATATTTCTGGTGAAATTTCTGCAAAATGTAAGAACATTTTGCAAGATTCAGTTGTTCAAGAAAAAATGCTAAAGTACCTGAAGTTTTTCGCTTCAAATGAGAAAAATATATGTCCTTATACCAATAATACTTTGGATGTGTTTAATGACTCATTTTTCCATAGAATGCGGGATCTTTTATGGTTCTATGAAAAATTTGATCCTCATGGTGATGCAAAAATGTTGATTTTGCCTAGTGTAATAAGAGACTATTGCATGTATATGGTTCTATACATGACGTCTAGTTACAATAGACCGCATGTCCTTGAAAATGTAATTCCTGTTAGTTCTGCGATGGATTTCTATCGGTTGTATGGCAATGGTGATATGCAGAAATATCCTAAATTTATCGAAATTATTTTAGGAAAAACTCAAAAAAATGAAAATGATTTGCATAAAATGAGTCTTGATTTAGCGCAGAGTATTCGTACTTTATGTAAGAAAAATTATTTGCTTGGCAATGACAATCTTTTTGATGAACAATTTGAGCGTGATTCTGCAGAAGTAACGAATATGCTGCAGAAATATTTTGCCGATAATTTTAAGGAATTGCTGGTTGATGAATGTGTAGTTTTGTCAAGTGTTAAACTGCTTGTTGGATACACATTCGCTAATATATCGTTGAAGGATTCTGTTGGAGATTCTTGTGATGTTGTTTCGGTAAATCTTCTGCAATATCTTTATGCCTTCCTAAAAAAAGGAAATATGCTGAATAGGTTTAATCGTGATTCATTTGCCAATGATGAAGAATTGTTAAAATTTTTGCAAAATAAAAAGGACGAAACTCTTATTGGCTCAAAATATAGCCTTCGGGCAATTGACTATAAAAATTATAGCCAAAATGAATCTGTACTCAAAACTTTTAAATCGTATTTAGATGTAAATTGCGGCTTTTGTCTTTTTGCTGAGGACTCAAGTATTTCTATTTGCATTAAGAGCATTCGCATAGACGCTCGAGTCCCTCGAATTAATGAATTTAACGCCAAATTTGATTTTGAAAAAAAAGTGTATTTGCATTCCCCAGAGCCAGGAATAGAACTTGAGTTTACGGAGGGCGAACTAGAAGACTATCTTAAAAAAAATAGGAGAATCTTTGAGATTATCGCCGATGTTGGCTTCAAAATAAAGAAAGATTGCAAATTCGACATTGTTTTTGCATAACATTGCTCGTGGATGTGTAGCAAAAGGTTGAGCCCGGGATGCAGATGCTTGTTGTTGTGCCTGTCTGCAAATTCAATGACGAAGCGCTCGGTATTTTCGATGCTCATGAAGTATTCCAGATACACAATCCTACTTTTGATGGTTGAAAAGAATCTTGGCGTGTAAGCGTCTCAGTAATTAGGATTGTTCATAACTAGATAAAAGTCCCCCCCTTGTCAAAAGGTTGCCTTTGAGTAGCTGAAAAAAAGGTGCTGACATTTTTGCACAGACTTTTGCGCACACTTTTGCATAGACTTTTGCACAGATTGAGCTGTTGCAAAAATGCAACAACTGCTCTCCCCGCAATTGCGTTAGTGGATCGAAGCCCGTAGGGCCGGGAGGGCCGCTGGTGTCCTGCGCTCGGCCCTCTAGACGGGGGAACCGTGGGGTGACGCCACGGGTCCGTGCCGCGAGAGCCCGCCCCTGCGCAGCAGGGAACGCCCATAAGGCACCCTGTGGGCAGCATCATGGTCGCTCGAAATACATGCGCCTGTTCCTGAGCCGTATTTGCCAGAATGTCTCTTGCGATGACTGCCGCTACCGCAAGAAGCCTCGAATTGCCGACATCACTCAGGGCGACTATTGGCGAGTCTCCAAATATCACCCCGAAATGAACGACAACAAGGGAGCGTCGGTGGTTCTCTTGAATACTACTCCGGGTAGTTATGCTATTTGAATCCGTCGCCGATAAAGTCGTCCAATGCGATTCTAAGGTCGAAATCGCCGTCGCCGGCAACCCCTGCATCGTCCGCTCCAGCAAACCGCACCCCAAGCGCGCCGAATTCTTCGCCAACCTGGACAAATATTCCCTCGACCAGCTGATAAAGATGTATTGTCCCTTCCCGTCACCCCTGAAGCGGGTGTATATCCGGTTGCGTGGGCTGCTCGGACGGATAAAGCGGAAGGTTGTGGGGTAGGAGTTTTTTTCCATATTTCCGCACCCGCGTTAGGGATTGAAGCCCGAAGGGCCGGGAGGGCCGGGAGGGCCGCTCGTATCCCGCGCTCGGCCCTCTAGGCGGGGAAGCCGTGGGGTGACGCCACGGCTTCGTGCCGCGAGAGCCCGGCCCGGCCACGGATCGCACGTGGCAGGGAACGCCACGGAAATTGCGCAGAATAATTCGGAAATTCCGAATTTACGTGGAATTCTACAAATTTTGCCGACTATTCTACTTTTCTGGGCAAACTTGCTGGATATTTTTTCAAAAAAAAACTATCTTCCATAAACAGGTTGTAAAATGTCCAAGTTATCAATAAAAAATTTCGGACCTATCAAGTCGGTCTCTTTAGACTTCAAAAGGATAAATGTCCTTATTGGGCCCCAGAGTTCCGGTAAAAGTACGATTCTAAAAGTCGCCAGTTTTTGCAATTGGCTCGAAAAGAAAATTCAGTTGACACAGGACCCAAATGAATGGATTACCCCGACCGTCGTAAAGGACCAGTTAATAACATTCCACAAGTTGGATGGTTACGCTACAGCCGGTTCTGAAATTCTTTTTAAGACAGAGACTTTGCTGGTCGAAATCAAGTTTTCAGAAAGCAGCCATGTTAGCGTGGATTTCAATTGGGGAAAAAAGCGTTGGGACTACAAGCGCACGAAGAACGCCTACATTCCTGCCGAACGCAACATCGTTGCATCTATCCCCAACTGGCTAGACATCAATTTTGACAGATTCAACAATGTCCGCAACTATATGGCGGAGTGGGATGTCGCCCGCAGAAAGTTTGACAAGATGCACAAGCTTGACATCTTGGACATGGGCGTTTCGTATTTTTACGACGAAGCGAATAATTCCGACATGATTTCCTTAAATAAGCGCACGCTTAATTTTTCGAATGCCTCTAGCGGACTTCAATCTGTAATTCCTCAATATGCGCTTTTGTCTTATTTATTCGATTACTCCCTTTTATTCGAACAGACTAGTCTAAGAAGAGTTCTTACAGAAACCAAACTTCGAGAAATCATTGAGCAGAATCCGAAATTACAAAAAAAGGGTATCGGCGATTATTACTTGAACAATTGCGGTGTGAAGGTATTTCTTGAAGAACCCGAACAGAACCTTTTCCCGCAAACCCAATATGCGCTTGTTAAATGGCTGGCTCGCAAATTGAATGGCAACTCGTGTAACACGCTGTTTTTGAGTACACATAGCCCGTATATTTTGTCGTCCATGAACAATTTGATCCAGGCCATGGAATCTTCGACCAAGGCGGCTGGAGCGTCTGCTCGCGTGAAAAAGATTGTTGGGCAATCGGATTTTATGAACTTTGACGAAATCAGTGTTTACGGCATAAACAATGGTCGTGTCAAGAGCCTTTTGGACGAAGAAAATCGCTTGATCGCTCAATCTTTCTTAGACTCTGTATCCATTGACATTTCTAAAGAATTTAGCAACTTGATAAATGTATGAAGAAGAATCCTAAAGAAAACCTAGATGAGTGGACCAAGGGGCTTCCTAATTCTTCGTACACCACAACAAGTGAATCTAACATTAAGTTCGAAGAAAATAAAAGCCAGATCACGTTTTCTAACAGGTCAAAAAAGAAATGTTTAAAGGTTAATGTCGATGGTGGTGTTTACCCTAAAGGCGGGAAAAACCTGAGATGCGACAAGTTGCTTGTTGAAAAAGATTATTTTCGTTTTTACTTTGTTGAGTTGAAGGGAGAAGACATTGAACATGCGTTTAAGCAACTGGCTAGCTCCGTCAACGATACTAAACTAAACCCAGATTGCTCCCAAGACAAGTTTGCTTTTGCCGTTGGAAAGAATCATTTTCCGAAAGCATCTGCGCTGGTTCAAGGGTGGATGAAAAAATTCAAGAAATTCGGCGCAACATTGGAAATTGAAAATACTCCAGCTAAGTATGAATTGTAAGTTTTCCTATAATTAGACCTGTTCATAACTAGACAAAAAGGGGAGTTCCCGTTGTCAAAAGATTGCCTTTGAATAGTGAAAAGGCTGCTAACAGCTTTTGCAAAGACTTTTGCGCAGAATGTGCGGCTGCAAAAAAATGCAACTGTTTATTTTTTTGCGATTGCGTTAGGCCTCCTATTTCTTGTTGACGTGCGTCTCGTCTCCCGCGTCTGCGTTAGGGATCGAAGCCCGTAGGGCCGGGAGGGCCGCCGGTGTCCTGCGCTCGGCCCTCTAGGCGGGGAAGCCGTGGGGTGACGCCATGGCTTCGTGCCGCGAGAGCCCGCCCCTGCGCAGCAGGGAACGCCCGTAAGGCCCCCTGTGGGCAGCATCATGGTCGCTCGAAATACATGCGCCTGTTCCTGAGCCGCATTTGCCAGAATACATCTTGCGATGGTTGCCATTACCGCAAGCTGCCACATATCGCCGACATCACCCTGGGCGACTACTGGGGTATATCCAAGTATCACCCCGAAATGAACGACAACAAGGGAACATCGGTGGTTCTCTTGGTCGCCGGCAACCCCTGCATCGTCCGCTCCAGCAAACCGCACCCCAAGCGCGCCGAATTCTTCGCCAACCTGGACAAATACACCCTCGACCAGCTGATAAAGATCTATTGCCCCTTCCCGTCACCTTTGAAGCGGGCGTATATCCGGATGTGTGGGGATTGCTAGGTAGGATTGTAAGCATCCCCATAATGGGTTGCTGACAAAAGGAACTGCGCAGCAGGGAATACCCTTTTTTCAAAAAAAAACGAATTTGGGTATTGACTTTTTGATAAGCAACTCACAAGGAATTCTTGTTAGTTCAACAAGAAGGAAAACGGCAGGTCCATCGAAAGATTGCTCATTACAATCTCGATGTCATCATCGCCATCGGTTACCGTGTCCAGTCCCCTGTAGCCACAAGATTCAGGCGGTGGGCCACGGCAAGGCTGCATGAATTCATTCAGAAGGGTTTTTCCCTTGACGATGAAAGGCTGAAAAACGGCCGAAACCGTTATTTCAAGGAGCTTTTGCAGCGAATCCGCGATATTCGCTCGTCTGAACGCAATTTCTACCAGCAGGTCATGGATATCTATGCGACATCTATTGACTACGATCCCCGCAAAAAAATTACGAAAGATTTCTTTGCTACCGTCCAGAACAAGTTGCATTATGCCGTCCACGAGCATACGGCGGCAGAGCTTATATACGAGCGTGTTGATAGCGAGAAACCGTTCGTCGGCATGACAAATTTCAAGGGAAACTACATCACGGAAGACGATGTGAAAATCGCCAAGAACTTCCTGTCGGAAAAGGAACTCCAGCGTTTGAACCTGATGGTGTCGCAGTTTCTTGATTTCGCCGAATTGCAGGCTCTTGACGAAAAGCCGATGAAAATGCAGGACTGGGTTGCGGCTCTGGACAGTCAGATTGTCATGAGCCAGCGGAAAATCCTGGAAGGCAAGGGGAAGATAAGCCACGATGAGGCCATGGAGAAGGCGGAGCGAGAATACAGCCTGTTCCGTCAAAAGGAATTGGCCAACCTGAAAAGCGATTTCGATCTATTCTTGGAAGAGACAAAGAAACTGTCCAACGATAAGTCTGCGAAATAAGCCACGGCTTCGTGCCGCGAGAGCCCGCCCCTGCGCCCATCGGCAGGCTCAGGGTGAAAGCAGGGGAACGCCCCGCACACGCCCGCCGTTACCTGGCCGATTGCGGCCTGCCCAAGGAACGAACATACTTTGAAGGAGTAATGTGCAAAATTTGCACATTACTTTTTTCATCTAGTTCTTTTTCCCTGAAAACATTTCCGATGTGTCTTTTCATTTTTGCAAACAATTGTTGCGGCGTTTGCAAACTATAGTTGCTTTCTTCAATGCGGGGCATTTTTTTATTGACTTGCTCATTCTGTTTGTGTATATTTGATAGTGAACAAGTGTGCAGGTTTATAAATGAAGTACGACGCGATAATCAAAACGGGTGAATCCTCAACTGTAGAATTCAAGTCGTCTTTCAATCAGGAAGTCGTTGAGGCTGTCGGAGCATTTGCCAATAGGCATGGCGGTGTTGTCCTTGTCGGGCTTAAGTCGTGTGACAAGGTGATGGGACTGCAGATTGCCGATGAATCCGTGCAGAAGTGGCTCAATGAAATCAAAAGCAAGACGGAGCCCGCGCAGGTTCCCGATATAGAGCCAATAAGATATAGGGGCAAGGCCTTGGTCGCGATAACGGTCAGGGAAAGCCCGATAAAACCCGTGGCTGTACAGGGGCGCTACTTTATCAGGCACGAAAACAGCAACCATGCGATGAGTCCGGCGGAAATTGGGGATTGTACTTTGCGCACCCAGAATTCGAGCTGGGATTTCGTGCTTGACGATTCCGGTTCGATGGAAGATATCTCCCTGAAAAAGGTCGTGCAGAGTATCCGGCGTATCAATCAGCGTGGTTACCATATCTCAAGGGACCCCATCGATTTTTTGCGCAAGAACCGATTGCTGCGTGAAGGCAAACTGACTTTCGCGGCTGAGATGCTTTTCGCGAAGGATTGGCATGTAAATACGGCTGTGCAGATGGGTTTTTTCCAGTCCCCGACGATTATTAAGGACAGGGGCGAGGCCCATGGCGATTTGGTGGGCCAGGTGGAGGAAATATATGATTTCGTTAAAAAACACATCAATTGTCAGGTTGTCATAAGCGACAAGCTAGAGAACGATCTTGTCTGGGATTATCCGCTGAAGGCAATCAGGGAAATTATCCTGAATATGATTGTCCATAGGGATTATCATTCTCCCTCGGAATCGTGCATCAAGGTTTTCGAGGACCACATTGAGTTTTTCAATCCCGGCAAACTGATGGATGGTCTGACAACCGACGATCTGAATTCGGGTAACTATCTGTCCACTCTTCGGAATAAGGCCATTGCGAATCATTTCAATATGTTGGGCGAGATTGAAAAGTATGGCTCCGGTGTCAGCCGTGTTATCGGATTGTTTCAGGAGGCTGGCTTGCCGGTTCCGGTAATCGAGGAAATTTGTGGTGGAATTCGAGTGACTGTGCGAAAGGCTGGGGCTAGGGATACAGAAAAAGATACAGATAGGGTTACAGGAAAGGTTACAGAAAAGGTTACAGAAAAGGTTACAGAAAATCAAAGGAAGATTCTTTCTGTTGTTGCTCAGAATTCCCGAGCAACCCAGGATGAAATAGCGCAAATGGTTGGTATTAGCCGCGTTCATACTGCTAAAAACATGAAAAAACTTGCCGAAATGGGGCTTGTCAAGCGAGTAGGGCCAGACAAAGGCGGACATTGGGAGGTTTTGAGTGAGGACTAATTGTGGAGATTCCCTGGTATGCCACCTGAACGGCCCCGACCAGATGTACTTCGAGATGAACGGCGAAAAGCTCTACTGGAATAGGGTTAAGTAGCTGAAAAAGGTTGCTGACAACTTTTGCACAGACTTTTGCATAGACTTTTGCACAGATTGAGCTGTTGCAAAAAATGCAACAACTACTATTCTTATGTTTCTGCGTTAGGGATCGAAGCCCGCAGGGCCGGGAGGGTCGCCCGTATCCCGCGCACGGCCCTCTAGGCGGAAAAATTGCGGCTAGATTCCGGGTCAAGCCCGGAATGACGTGGGAGCTGAGTGATGCAGAAACATGCTTGAATGTTTCTATATCCGAAGCGAACTAGTCATGCCCTGAAAGGGAATGACGTGGGAGGGAAGGCCGCAATTTTATGCCGCGAGAGCCCGCCCCTGCGCAGCAGGGAACGCCATTTGTATGTTTTTGAATCCTTTTTCTGCCCGAAAATGAAAATCCGGCTTGTTTTTAACGACTACATAATCTATATTCAAATTATGGCCGACAAGTACAAAATACCTTACGTGAACATGTGCATCCGTCTTTTTGCGCGGCGTTTCCAATTGACGCTTCAGGGGGCGGCAGATTACCTGTGCAAGTTTAAGGGAATTCGGTTTCTGGATGACTGCTATCCTTCAGAACATCTTCTGCCTGTGGAAGATGCCTTGGACGACCTTGTCGCCGTCTGCAAGAGTAACGGTGGAGCCATCGGATGATTCTGTACCATGGGACTAATTGCGACTTTTCCCAAATTAATCTAGGGAAGACCAAGCCCTACAAGGACTTCAATACGATGTCGTGATAGGGCCTATAGCGGATGATGGCGTTGCTTACTTGTTGAATTTGTACGAAGAAGGCCTGCGGACTCTGGAAGAACTGGCAAAGGAACTTGAATACAAGGACCTGAACAATCAGTTCTGCTTTTTGACGGATCGGGCAATTTCACTTTTGCATCGGGTAAAATAATGACGGCAGCTCAAAGCGAATCTCTCGTATCAAAAATTGTCGAGAAAAACGTTCAGCTTTTGATGAACGAGTTCTCCTTGGATTTGGAGTCCGCTTTCGCCTTCATATACAAGACGAAGGTGTTCGAGTCGTTGAACGCGCCTGACACGGGATTGCGTGCCCGTAGCGCCGATTACATTTACGAACTTGTGCGCGAAGAATTTTTGGCTAAACGGTAGTTTTTGCGTTAGGCCTCCAGCCACTCGCAATAGAGCATCTTGACAGGGCGACATAGTCACCAAGCACTTAAAGAACGTTTTTGAGACCAACGAGTTGGAAGAAATTTCAGTATGTGCAAAATTTGCACATACTGCCGCCGACGGCAAGACTTACAATACCAAATTCTACAATCTCGATGCGATAATTTCGGTGGGATACCGCGTGAATTCTATCCGCGCAACGCAATTCACTATTTTTTTTGAGAAAAAGTCCATTTTGACATTTTGTGACAAAACGGGAATGTATATTTATTTGTGTAGTGATTTTGCGTTTTTTTTCCGCTTGTAACGCAAAGGAGTTGATGATGAAAGAAGTTGAGTGCTGTCCTGAATCTATTGGTGGAAACTGGTCGCAAATTGCGTCCGGTTCCTTTTTTTTTATGCAGTTGTTGACAAGTAATAAAAAGTAATATATTTTTATTATATACGGTGGAGGTTACATATGCAGGCAGTCGTGGAAGCGCCCCCTATGCAGATCACTGATGAACCGGTGTCGTTCAAGGTCTCGGGCAAGAATATCCCGAAACCTGTCATTGCCTTTTTGGAAGCACTGTTCCCCGATTCCGTCCGTATCGACGAGGACGACGATGTCCTTGTGCCGGTGGAAGGGATGGACTGGTACAAGAAGGCCAAAAAAAGGATTGATCCTGCCAAGGCGTTGAAAATAATGCGCGTGAATGCTGGTCTTACGCAGGCGCAGTTGGCACAAAAGGTCGGTCTCGCGAAGCAGAACTACAATTCGCTTGAGCGGGGGGCCAGGCCCATTTCTATGCTCATGTCAAAGAAGTTGGCCGATGCTCTCGGGACATCCTATTTGATGTTTTTCCGCCGTAAATAAAATTTTTAGGCACGTTTTGCGTAATTTCTCCGTTTTATAGATAGGAGGTCTTTTTCCTGTCTGGTAAAGGATTTTCTAGAAAATATATTGACAAAGTGTAAATACGGAGTGTATATTTACAATGAACTAAATTTTTGTGAGGAGGCATTATGGACTTCAAGGTAGTGGATGATGTCAACATCTCCAAGGAGGAACTCGACTATTACGAGAACCATGACTTTGGCGAGGATATCCGCAAGGGTCTGGAAGACGGTACTGCAATTGTCTCCGAGGGTCCGTGGGAAGAGACCGTCAAGGCGGTGAAGGCGAAGCTCGCGGCCAATGCCACCAGGGCCATCACCATCCGCGTGCCGGTCCGCGTGATCGAGCGCTACAAGAAGCGTGCCGCCGCCGCGGGCATTGGTTACCAGACGCTCATGAAGCAGATGCTCGAGGCTGCCCCGGTGTAGGCGGGACTAGCCCGTTATCTTTTGCTTTCAGCTATAGTAGCTGCTAGATTCCGGGTCAAGCCCGGAATGACGAGGGAGCTGAGTGCAGCGACAGGCCGCAGTCCGTATACAGAAAAAGCCACCCGGCGGGTGGCTCTTCGATTTTCTGCCTGATGCCTGTTAGTCGTCGTCTTCGGCGGGCTTCTTGGACATCTGCTTGCGCTTGATGGGGTCGAGCTCGGTCTTGCGGAGGCGCAAGATTTCGGGCGTGACTTCGATGCACTCGTCCTCGTTGATGAAGGTGACGCATTCTTCCAGGGTCATGCGGCGGTACGGCGTCAACTGGATCATGTCGTCGGCCGACTTGGAGCGCATGTTGGTGAGGTGCTTGCCCTTTGTGACGTTCACGGTGATGTCGACGTCGCGGTTGTGTTCACCCACGATCATGCCCGGGTAGACTTCGGCGCCGGGGCCGATTATGAGGTAGCCGCGGTCTTCGAGGTTGGAGAGCGCGTAGCTGGCGGCTTCGCCCGGTTCCTTCGCGATGAGCACGCCGTTGATGCGTGTCGGGATTTCACCCTTGTACGGCTGGTATTCCTTGAAGAAGGACTGCGTGACGGCGTAACCCTTCGAAAGCGAGAGCAGCTTGGGACGGATGCCAATAAGGCCGCGGCTCGGTACGATGAACTCGAGGGACACGCGGTCGTTGTCGTCGGTGGTCATGTTGACCATTTCGCCCTTTCTCTGCTGGATTTCCTGGATGCAGGCGCCGCTGAACTCGTTCGGGACTTCGACCTTGAAGTCTTCGACGGGCTCGAGGAGCTTGCCGTTGTCGTCGGTCTGGAAAATCACCTGCGGGCTGCCGATGGTGAATTCGTAGAGTTCGCGCCTCATGTTCTCGACGAGGATGGTGAGGTGCAAAATACCGCGGCCCGATACCTTGAACGTGGATGCGCCGTCCACCTTCTCGACCAGCAGGGCGGGGTCGGCCATGTGGGCGCGTTCCAGGCGTTCCTGGAGCTGGTTACCCGTCATGAACTTGCCGCCGTACTTGCCGGCGAGCGGCGAGGTGTTCACGGTGAACACCATGGAGATGGTGGGCGGGTCTATATGGATGCGGGGGAGGTGCACCGGGTTGCTCGTGGCGCTGATGGTGTCGCCGATGTCGAACGTGTCGAGGCCAGCGATGAGGATGATTTCGCCCGGGCCGGCTTCTTCGACCGGCTTGGGGGTGAGGCCTTCGTAGCGCAGAATCTTCTGCGGGCGGATGGTCTTCACGGTGCCGTCGGTGAAGGCCTGGGCGTATGTTTGGTTCGGCTTGAAGGTGCCCTGCTGCACGCGGCCCACGGCGAGGCGGCCGAGGAACGTGGAGTATTCGAGCGAGGCAATCTGCAGCAGCGGTTCGGCGGCGGGGTCGCCCTTGGGGGCCGGGATGCGCTCGATAATCTTGTCCATGAGGATGCTGAAGTCGCCGTCCGGGTCTTCCACTTCGGCCTTGCAGATGCCCTTGCGGCCGCTGCCGTACACGTAGCCAAAATCAAGCTGTTCTTCGGTGGCGTTGAGTTCGCAGAACAGGTCGAACACCTTGTCCAAGGCGCCGTGCGGGTTGCAGCCGTCGCGGTCGATCTTGTTCACCACCACGATGGGGGTGAGGCCGAGTTCAAGTGCCTTCTGCGTCACAAAGCGGGTCTGGGCCATAGGACCTTCGAAAGCGTCAACGACCAGGAGCACTCCGTCCACGGTACCGAGAACGCGTTCCACCTGGCCGCCGAAGTCGGCGTGCCCCGGGGTGTCGACGATGTTCACGCGGTATCCCTTGTACATCACGCTCGTGTTCTTGCTGAGGATGGTGATGCCGCGTTCGCGTTCCAGGTTGTCGCTGTCCATCACGCGTTCGTTGACTTCCTCGTTTTCGTGGAAGGTTCCGCACTGCTTGAGGAGCTGGTCCACCAGGGTGGTTTTACCGTGGTCAACGTGGGCGATGATGGCTACGTTTCTGATTTTTGTCTGGTCCATGAAAAGCCTATGTTTGTTGATTTTTTGGGCGCAAAAATAGAAAAACATAGGGAAGGTGGCAAGTTTTTTACTATATTTACAAACGTTATGGCAAAAGAAATAGACGATTTTGACGACGAAGAAATGGACGAGTCCGCGAAGGCGTTCTTTGACGAGCAAGATTCTGCGGAAGGCGAACAGGCTATAGTCCGCGACTACAGCGAACGCCGCGTGCTCATTTGGGAGAACGACGACGCCCACCGCAACGCCTGCCTCGAGGTGCTTTCCGACCTTCTGGTCGGTGCGACCATCAAGGCCGTGAAGACCGAGGAAGAGGCCATGGACCAGATAGAGAACGATGACTGGGATACCTTCGTCGTGGACTTCTACACCGAGGGCGTGTCGAGCAGCGACTTCATCAAGAGCGTGAACAACTACCCCGGTTCCATTCTCGTGGCCATCAACATGGGCCCGCTCACCCTCCCGGACGAGCGCGACCCCGCCAAGACGGAACTGCTGCGCCGCTTGTTCGACATGGAACGCCCGGCTTCGCAGCTGCACGGGTAATCCCGGTTATCCGGTAAGTACTGCCCGCGACCTTGTAGAGTCGCGGGTTTATTTTTTTGTTTGTTGTTTTTTGCCTTGTGATTACTGCCCGCAGGTTGTGAACGTTCCCGGGTCGGGGGGTGCCAAGCACCAGCTCTCGGGATTTTCTTTACTGTCCCAACGGTCAATGCTCAGGTGCGAGCTGAGCGGGTTCTTGCCGGTGGTGGAGCTGTTCGGGATGAGGTTGTTGAGGAGCGTGTCTTGCGTGGCGGAATAGTACAGCGAATCTATGGCCGCCCCGTCGCAGGCGAGCACGACGGACCCCTTGGTGTTGGTGAAGTCGCCCCAGGTGGCGGTGTTGCGGTACTCGGCAGGCGTGTTCGCGGAGGTGTCGCCCAGCACGGCGGCCTCTCCGGGCGCTATATAGGCGAGGGTGATGGCCCAGCCCTTGGCGGTGGTGGTGCCTATGGTGCAGCCCTCGAGCGTCATGGTGTCGAGAGTCCCGTTGTAGATTTCCACGAACTCGTACTGCGTGGAGTCGCTCTTGAGCGGCGAGGTCATGAACTCCGAGATGATGATGTCGCCGGGCCTTGGCGTTGAGCGCTTGCCCGGGAGTCGCGTGGTGAGCGCGAACTGGACGTCGGCTGCCAGCTCGATGGCTAGGCCGACCTGCGAGCGCAGTGACTTTATCTGCAACGCGGGGACGGGCGTGTTTTCGCTGAGCGTGAACGTCTCTGTGGCGCTGTAGATGTCGGCGCCGCTGGAGTCTTGCATGGTGAGCGTGAGGGTGTACTCCACACCGAGGGGGAGCATGGCGCTGGTGAACACCGCGGTGCTGCCGCTGACCTGCATGGGGTAGGTGACGGTGCTGTCGGGGCCCGCGATGCGCATGTAGCCGGAGGCGATTCCCGCCGGGTTCCCGAGACCGAGGGGGATTTCCACGTGCACGAATCCGGAGAGCGCGTGCATCTTGATGGTGATGTCGATGGGGGAGCCCGCTTCGAGCTTTGCGGTGGCTTCACCCTGTTGCATCAGGTGGCCGTTGGCGTACAGCTTGGCGCTGAACTTCCAGCTTTCGTGCGGGAACAGGTCGAGTTCCAGGTAGGGTTTGTTCGGGTCTACCGAGTAGTGGAGCGTGTCGGCGCCGCGGCAGTCTACCACGAGGCTGTCTACCAGCGGAGTTTCGGGGAATTCCAGCTGCATGGTCACTGCGGTGGAGCCGGCGTGCAGCGTGGCGGTGCTGCTCGGGCTTGATTCGCTCCCGCCGCAGTTGAGCAGGGCGAAAGAGCAGAGTGTTACAAAAAAAGTTTTAAGGGTTGGACTCATTATGACCTCCTGTGGTTGGGTGTCCTTACCTATAAAACGGATTTTTGGTCGGAAATGTTCCGAAATTTTTCGTTACGTCGTTTGGTTCGTCGTTTGGTACGTCGCGAAACTCGGTTAAAGTTTCAGCCGGGACTTGCCGCCGGCCACGCGCTGGCCCTGGAGCTTTTCGGCGCAGGCCTTGTCTTGCCGGAGTATTTTAACGAGTGCGCTCGGGGTGATGTTGAACGCCTGTGCCGCGGCCTTGGTGTCGCCGCGCTTGGTGGCCATGATGTCGAACACGTGCGCTACGAACAGCGGGAACAGGGCGTTGCTTGGCTGCAGGTGCCCGTTGCTCCCGGGGAAGGGAATCTCTTGCGCGGGGGGAGTCTCGCGGACGTTCAGGGCGATGGCCATCTGCATCCGGTGCAGCGCGTGGGTCGTATTTTCCTTGGCGCTCCTCCCTTCGCATGATTTGATTTCTAAATTGTATTCACGATGGGTGAGCCACACTCCGGTGTTAGTCTTGTTGCGGTGTTGTCCGCCGGGACCGCTTCCCTGGAACCCCTTGCGGGTGCAGGCGGAGAGCAGTTCGTCCAGAGTCATTCTAAGATAGGTGTCGCGATGCATACGATTAAAAATATAGTTCTTTGGAGCCTGGCCCTGTTTACTGCGGGTGGCCTGCTTGCCTGCGCTGGTTCCGCCGCCGAAACCCCAGCGCCCGAAACGGCCCAGCAGAAAGACGCGAAGGTGCAGGAACAGGCCATGGACAAGCAGTCTTCGCTCGAGCTCATGTTCCACAACTTCTTGGCCTCCGTGCGCGAGGGTGCCCCGGCCGAGGTGCTTTACTCGTTCCTCACGGACTCCTCGGAATACTGGCTCGACACTCTCGAGAACCACGCCCGCACCTATACGCCCGAGGATATTGACACTTGCCAGTTCTACGAGGCGTACACGATTATCCTTTACCGCCTTTACGAGCGCGAACACCTCTGGGCCACCGAAGACGACCGCATGCTCTACATGATGCTCAGCAAGAGCGGCATGCTCGACCGTTTTACGCGCCTCAAGCTTGGCCCCATGAAGGTCAAGAACGACCGCGGCAGCATTGGCCTCGAAAAGAGTCCCGAGGTTCCCATCATGATTTTCGAGTGGGACGATCAGACCTGGAAGCTCGACCTGCCCGAGACGGTTCCGCTCATTACCAAGGGCATAGAGTCCATCGCGTTCAAGAAGAACTGGACGGCGAGGAAGCTTGCGCTCTACTGGATTGAGAAGGAATACCACATGACGTATTCTCGCCTCGACGACTCCCTGTTGGAACCGCTGGGGTTCTAGCCCGATGAAGTTCAGGATTCTCGCAGTATCCGCTTTGATGGCCGTGGCGACCGTGTGCGCTGCCGGTCCGTCCAAAAACGTCGCGGCGGGTAAGAATGCCGCAGCTGGTAAGAACGTCGCGCCCGCAAAAAACGTCGCGCCCGCCCGCATATACGGCGCGGTGAGTTCGCCCGCGAACTTCAGCGGCGAGCGCCTGTTCGCGGTGCTCGACAGCGTTGGCGGTACGGGAACGTGGATGGAATGGGACGTGAACGGCGTGCGCGACCCCTCGGTGATGTACGTGCTCGACCCGCTTTTAAAGCAGGCGAACAAGCCCGAGATGGTGTGGGCGCTCTCCGAACGCGAAAAACCGCTGCTCGCGGTGCTTGTGCCCAAGGGCGCGGGCGAGGTGCTGCTGTTTTATGAGCTTGGCCGCTTTGACGCCAAGCCCGTGAAGCTCTCGATGAACCGCGTGCTTACCCCCGCGGTGGTGTTCCGCGACTACAGGCAGGTGGGCGACGGCGAGTTCGTGCACCTGGACAAGGCCGACCTCAAGGTGACGGCCAACGACAAGCGCATGCGGTTCACTTACAGCAAGCCCGACAACACGCCGCTGCGCTTCGATAGCGACTACGCCAAGAAGACTTTCCCCGAAAAGCGCGCCGAGCTGCGCGGCTACATGGATTTTTTGCGCTACGAGTACTCCCTGATGCTCAGGGCGTTTGTGCAGTCGACCCGCGGGCTGTTCAACTGGCAGCCGTGGCACTGGTACATGCCGGAATGGACTGCCGGCGCCTTTATTGGCGAAAAGGAGCTCGAGGCCATACTCGTGAAGGGCATAAAGCCCGATATGTTCACCGTTTTCAAGAAAAAGCTGGATTCCGGGAGCGTCGTGGAAATGCGTACGAGCGGCAACGGATTCTACGAGATGACCATAACCAACCCGTAACCAATTTTGTAGTTTAGTATCGTGTGCATGTGGACTAGAGCTTTTTTCGGGATTCTTTTGATGGCGGCGGCCGCGACGGCTTCCGCGGTTTCTTCCGTTGTTGAGGATTCGCGCGAGCGTTTCGTGGTGAACGACGGCGTGCTGGACGGTGGCATTTACAGGTGCACCGATGCCGAGGGTTACCCGGCCGAGGGCTATACGTTCAACCCCGAGCTGGCCGCCTATGCCGACGGCAATGCCTTGCCTTACCGCGTGTACCGAATTGCCGTGCCGGGCAACGAGCGCCCGTCGGTCGCGGTTTCCGATATAAAGACGGTTCCGCTCAAGAAGCCTTTCTGCAAGGGCGCTACCATCAAGTACACGGGTACCCAGGTGGTGGGGCCGTTCCTCAAGGACGGGCTGTGGATGGTGGACGTGCACGTGCCGCTGTTCGTGAAGCATGGCGGTTCGCCGGCACTGCGTTCGCGGTTCAGGCTGAGCGTTGAGTTTTCGCAGGGCGCCTCGGGCATTAAGCCGGGTTCCCGCGCTGTTTCGAGAGTGCGTAACCCCAAGGGTGCTTCCAAGTTCGGCGTGTCGGTGGCGGGCAAGCGCAAGGCGCTGCGTCGCGATGCTGCCTCCGAGATGCCCGACGTGAAGTTCCTCGCACATATTCTGGTGGGCGACAAGGACGTTGGTACCACCTCCGAAGACGGTCTTTACGCGGTGAGCTTTGGCGATATCCGCATCGCCATGCAAGATTACTCGCTCCAGGGCGACCTCTACGGCATCCCGGTCGACAAGCTCCGCCTGTACGGAGCCGTCCCCGATACGCTGCGCGAGAGGGTTCCCGACGAAGGAGCGCTTGCGCCTGCGCACCTGTACGAGATTCCCATAGAGGTGCGCGACCATTCCGGTTCGCAGGCCAAGGGCAACGGCACCTTTGACGAGGGCGATACCATTTTATTCGTGGGTTACGGCAAGAGCGTGTGGAAGCGCGTGGACCTTGACAACGCTACTATCCCCGGCGGCAAGATGGACTACTTCTATTCCGTGTCGCCGTATTCGTATTACCAGCACTTTGCGCTCGGGTGGTCGGAATCGGGCAAGGGCCTTCGCATGGGCGACAAGATTGCATCGCCCGCGGGCACGGGCAAGGACATAGATTGGCTGCGCTACGTGCGCGCCGAGAGGGACTTGCACCTGCGCGATACGTATTTTGGCAAGCAGCTCGATTACGAGGAATCTACGGGCAAGGAATGGTTCTGGCTGTGGCATTCCAAGAAGGATACGCTCTCGGTGGATTCGCTCGATAGCGGCATGCCCCACATGTCTAGCCTCAAGGGCCTGGTGGACGGCGGTAAGCAGTACGTGTCCGTGTCGTACCATCCGCACCGTTCCGTGTGGAGCACCAGTGTGGACGGCAGTGGCGACCAGCAGCAGAATGAGGAACTCTCGGGAAAATCGTACAGCGATCGCATGTCGTCTATCAAGTTCAACTTCAAGGTGAACGGGAAGACTTTCGAAAAGTCCGACATGACTCTGCTTCCCGGTGGCAATTTCCGCATAGACAATCCGGGACTCAAAAAATCGGGGAACAGGTACGGCATCGTGATGCTCCCGAACGACCAGCAGTACGACCGCTTTGATGGCTACTCGGTGGCCTACCAGTGGACACCCGTCGTGGATACCGCCGAATGGATGCTGCCGGGTGCGGTGTCGGGCGTTATCAATATCCCCGTGGGTACGCAGTCCGATATCCGCGTGATGAAGTTCGTTGGCTTTAAGCCCGTTGGGCTGCTGGATGTCTCGAAGGGAGTGGCCAGGGACAGCGTTGCGGCCGGCGCCGACGTGCGTTACATGGCCTACAGGGCAAGCCGTTTCCGCAAGCCCGCCAAGGTGGAAGGCATTGCGCCCAAGCCGTCGGGAATGCTCGGCAATATCGCCAAGATTAGTTCCGAGACGGAATACCTCATTATCGCCCCGAAGGAATTCTCGAGCCAGGCCGTGGCGCTCGGCAAGTTCCGCTCCGACGGTTCCGCCGTCACCAAGTACGCGACAACGGTTGTTGCGGCCGAGGACATTTACCGCATGTACACGGGCGGCAACATATCGCCGGTGGCCATAAGGGACTACATCGCCTATGCGTATTCCGTGTGCCCCTCGCTCAAGTTTGTATTGCTTGTGGGTTCGGGTCATTACGACTACAAGAACATCAAGGTGCAGGCCAAGAACTTTATGCCTCCGTTCGAAAAGGAAGACGCCGTTGTCGAGGACTTTTTCTCGGCGCTCGACCCGGGCGAAGAACTGCGCTTTGGCGAATACGATTTGGACATGGCGGTGGGCAGGCTCCCGGTAACTTCGGTGCAGGAATTCAACAGCTACCTGAACAAGGCCAGGGAATACGACGAGGTCGGCAAGTTCGATCACGGTATATGGCGTTCGAACATCCTCCTCACGGCCGACGATGCCATGAACGGCAGCATTGTGGACAAGACGAACCATACGGAGTACGAGGAGAAGGTCTCGAACACGGTGGACTCCCTGGTGGCAAGTCTCGACTTCCGCTGGAACGTGAAGAAGGTGTACCTGATTGACTACGCCTACGATGCGGCTGGCCAGAAAAAAGAGGCGACCAGCGACTTCTTGAATTTGCTGAACCAGGGCGCCTTGCTTACGAACTACTTCGGTCACGGCTCCAAGACGGACTGGGCTTCGGAAGGCCTGCTCAAGGTTGGCTACCTCTCGCGTTTGGCGAACAAGGGCCGCTACACGATTCTCAATTCGTTCTCGTGCACCGTGGCGCGTTTTGACGAGGGTAAGGACCGTTCGCTTTCGGAAGCCTTCTTGATGGCGCCCAATGCGGGCTCCATTGCCTCGGTGGGTGCAACGCGCGAGACTCACGGCAACCAGAACAAGCGCCTGGGCAACAGCGTTATCGCCAATGCGCTTGGCGAGAGCGGCATTACTTACGGCGAGGCCTTTATAAGGGCCAAGGAACAGGTGATTTACTTGGACAATCCGCTGGCGCCCAAGCCCAGCACCTATTCGATTCAGCGCTTTAACAACGAACGCTACGTTTACCTTGGCGAACCGGTGATTCGCATGCCCATTGCCGCCAACAAGGTGGTGCTTGAACAGAAACTCGATACCGTGAAGGCGCTCGACAAGATGAAGCTTTCGGGGACCGTGACGGGCATGGACAACGGCTTTGTCAACCTGGCGCTGCGCGAAGGGCGCGTTGTCAAAAAGCTCGGCGTGGCCATTTACAACGAGAATACCGGCGTGGAGGATTCCATCAACGTTTCGTTTGCGGGCTCGCTGCTTTACTCCGAAGACGTTCCCGTGCGTAACGGGCGCTTTGAGACGGAGTTCATCACGCCGCGCAAGCTGAACTTTGGCGATACGGCGGCCGAGTTTACCGCATGGGCGTATTCCTCCAACGAGAGGAATGTGGCGCGCGTGCTCAAGTCGGGCATTCAGATTTCGGGCATGTCGAACTATGCGGATTCCATCAACGATGTGACGCCGCCGACTATCAACGTGCAGTCTTGTTTTGGCGGTGGCAAGGCGACCTCGTTTGCCGACGCGCAGCACGTTAAGTTGCAGGCGCCGGCGTGCTTGCAGGTGGTCATCGAAGACTCCACGGCGCTCGATTTCCGCGAACAGGCCGACGAAGGAATTTCGTTCGAGGTGGTTGGCGTGGAAGATCCGTACCATCCGTACCCGTATATCGAGCAGACGTCCCGCCGCGCGGTGCTGCGCAAGTCGTTCACCACGCAGATGTACCCCGAGGGCAATTACGAGTTCCGCGTGTATGCTTCCGATGTGATGGGCAATACCGCCATGAACAAGATTTTCCTCGAGATTACGGGGGAGATGGAAGAGGGCCTGGCCGACGTGTTCAACGTGCCGAACCCGATGGGCAAGAAGGGCACCACGTTCTACTTCAAGAACTTGGCTGTAGACCGTCAGTCTACCGTGAACATCTTTATTTATAACCAGAACGGGCGCTTGGTGAAGGTCATCAAGAACGCGGTTTCGGGCGTTACGCACTGGGACGGCCGCGACAATCACGGGCGCAAGCTGGCCAACGGACTTTATCATTATGTTGTACGTAGCGAAGTCGCTGCGACGGAAACTTCCAAGAAGAGCACTTGGACAAAGAAACAGAAACTCTTAATTTCGAGGTAATTGATGGATTTGCGTGACAAGCCGGGCAAGGTGCAGAAACTTTTGGAACTCTCTTGCAGGTTCCGCCTTATTTCGCTTGTGCTGGCGGTTGTGTTTTCGGTGACTTTTGTGGCCACGCTCTGGCAGTCCATGAGCGCGATGCCTCTCGGGGCGTCCGAGGCGCTGGGCATGTGGATGGCCAACTTTGGGACGGAGTCGATGGCCGGCGCCCAGTACCTGGGAGTCGCGGCGCTTGCGATGTTCGTGATGGCGTTCGTGTTCGGCGGCGTCCGCAGCGGAATCGGTGCGGTCGTCGCGGCGGTGGCGTTCGTGGGGTCGCTCGTGCTGCTCGACGGTGCCGAGGGAATGCAGACCGCGTTCTATGGCGTGTTCGCGCTTGTTGGGCTTGTGCTGCTGTTGTTTGCCAAGCTGAGCGTTGCGCAGGCGCTGTTCCCGTTTGCCATCGTGTGGCTGTTGATGACCGGGTTTGTCGCCTGGTTCCCGCTGGTGCCGGGCGATGCATGGCTCGTGTGGGCGGTGCTGAGCACCGTCGGGTTCGCAAGCATTGTCGCCTTTTCGCTTGCGGCCGGCCGTGAACTTGCCGACGGTGCGCCCCAGGCGGGTGCGCTCGTGAAAGCGGGCAAGAGAATGTTCGTGCCGGTGTGCGTCTCGAGCCTGCTTGCGCTCGCGGCGATCACGATCGATATGGGGAATGCCTCGGGCAAGCCGATTGCCGGCGCCGTGATTCTCTGGATTGCCTTTATCGTGTGGTTCTACGCCTTCGCTTTTGGCACCATGGCTTTTTGCCCGTGGGAACGCCTCCGCGCAGGCTCCCGCCGCGTGAAGATGAAGGACAAGAAAAAAGGCCGGAAATAACCGCGTCATCCCCCGAGAGGAACGAGGGGGACCCATCACTCTTGTACATGCGCTTGGGGTATGGGTTATGGGCTCGGCGCGTTGCGCCTTTGGGGTTTGGGGTCCTCGGCGGGTTGGACTAGCGAGGGTATAAAAGTGATGGTTCCTCCTTCGGAGGATGACAGTCCAAGGATGACGCTATAAGTGCGCGACGCTCGCCTTATGCGATGTTTAAAGACTGCTCGCGGATGCACTCGATCTCGTTCTTGAGCTCGATGGCGAGGGCCGCAATTTCTGCGCTTTGGCATTTTGTCCCGAGCGTGTTCGCCTCGCGGCCCATTTCCTGAAGGATAAACCCGAGATTCTTTCCCTGAGCGCCGCCCTTCTTGAGCGCGTCCAGGAACAGTTTGTTGTGGCTGTGGAATCGCGTAATCTCTTCGTGGATGTCGAGCTTGTCGGCCATGATGCAGGCTTCCTGCAGCAGGCGCACGTCGTCAATCTCGCTGTCCTTCATCAGGGCGTCCACGCGTTCCTTGAACTTGACCTTCCACATTTCGATTCTCTGCGGGTCCAGAACTTCGATTTTGGCGAGTACGTCTTCCAGGTGGGCGACACGCTTCGTCAAGTCGGCGGCGAGGTTTGCGCCTTCTTTTTCGCGCATGGCGATCACGCCGTCGAGCGCCTTGTCGAGTTCTGCCTTCAGGTGCTTTTCCCAGGCCTCGTTGTCGGCACCGGCATCGGTAAACTGCAGTACTTCGGGGATCGCGAGGATATGCTCAAGCTTGATTTCGCCCGCGATGCCGTACTTGGCCTGCATGGCCTTGGTGATTTCCACGAACTTGCTCACCGCCGTGTCGTTATAGCACACGGGGATGTTCCCGACAGATCCTTCGCCGAGCGTGATGGAGAGGTTCACCGAGCCGCGGGCGAGCTTTTCCTTGATTTGCGCCTTGAAGTCGTTTTCGAGGTAGGCGAAGTTTTTGGGGATTTTAGCGGAAATTTCGAGGAAACGGCTGTTCACGCTACGCACTTCGATAACGCAGGTGGTTCCGTTGAGGGTGGATTCGCTCTTGCCGAACCCGGTCATGGAAATGATGGACATAGTGCCGCAAAAATACCTTTTTTGCACGCTTATTGGGGGCGGTCAAAAAAAACATATACGCAATTGAACGAAATATTATAAATTATCCCAAAGAAACGTTTGTTTTTTTTTACAAATCTGCGGAGGACCCTTATGCGCCACCTTTCTGCCGCCATGGCTCTCTTTTTCATGGCAAGTTCTACCTTTGCCGCTATAATCGTTGACTTCAACGAGAACAACAACTACAAGACCGAGAGCGCAAAACTCGAGGATGATCAGGATTCCTGGTCTTCGTGGACTAAGGAAAACGGCGTATTGAAGACGACCATCAAGGGCGACAAGTTCTCGTCGGCGATTGTCGTGCCGCCTCCTGAATGCGATGCGGGTTACCAGAAACTTGTGGTAAGCTACACCAGCAATTGCGGTGATGGCAACAATATCGCCGCATACGGCTACGATTCTTATTTCCCGACGGATCCGTGGTACGAGATTGGCTCGTTCAAGAGCGGGCAGGAAGTCAGTGTGCAATGTGATGCCTTTACCAAGATTGCGCTCCAGGCCCAGACTTCTTCTGCGAGCGAATGCAACGTGAGCGTCAGCTCCATCTTCATTGGCATGCCGACTGAATTGTTTGTTTCTGGTGCGAGCGTGCCGAACATGAGCGATTACAAGAAGTCGGGCGACAGCATTTCGCTTTCGATTCCCTTCAAGGCGAGACTCGACAGCATCAAGCCCAGCTTTAGCGGGTACTTCGGTAGCGTGAGTCCGTCTACGGCCCAGGACTTTACCGATGGTCCCGTCACCTATACGTTCACCGCCAAGTCGGGGACTGAGACACAGACAATCGTGCTCTCTATCACGAAGCTCCCGGGTGATACCAATGCTTATGCTTCGATGTTCGTCGGTTTTTGCTCTAAGCCGAACATTGTTACAGCCAAAACAACAACTTTGGACTCTCCAGTCGAAGAACAGACACCATCTGTTTTGGCCAAGCAGGGCGTGATTTGCAGCGAAGGGACAAAGGTGACGCACCCCAAGGGAGACGGGGATACGGGTACCGTGCTAATTGACCTGTACAAGTGGACGCCGGACTCCATCAAGACAAAAATGTATGGGCGCTTCAATATAGACAGGTCCATTGTGGGATTCCAGACCTCCTCGCGAGCTTCCGGAAAATGGTATTACAAAGGTGAGGAGATGGATAGCGTGAGTCTATCCAAGACCGCCTTCGACCTTGAAAATACTGTGCTGCAATTAACTGCGGAGAACCAGAAACCCGTCCATTATTACAAGTTCAAATTCAACGACGTTGAACGCGTGAACTTCTTGTACGAGATTGTCATGATAGATACGGTGGCGAACATGTACATTTACCCGAGGACTATCTACGACCCTGAAACTCCGAATGATACGGGTAAGGTAATCTTTGACCTTCCGTTCAAGGGTACGGTGGCCTCCAAGCTGTTCGTGTGCGGCACCGGTGGGAGCTTCGGCATGCTCGGTGTGTTGTACAGTTGCAAGAACTTCTCGTGGGCGACGGATTCCTCGACCGTGAGCGTGTCCGGGAAAATGAGCGGTGACGGCGGCATGTACGTGCGCCTGACCAAGGACTACGACAAGAGGCTGTATGCCGTAAAGCTCAAGAGGCAGACGGAAGTGTGGCCAGTGTTCAAGATAACCGACGTGATTGTCCGTGATTATTCGTTGACGGGCGGCCACTATTCGTACATTTCCGGTTTGCCCGGCGAAACGGCGTTGCAGTTCAAGATTCCCATGAACAGGAAGGTCAAGAACTCCCGCGAGGACGATTTCGAAGTGTTCCCGATAGCCATGAACCCGTTCTTCACGTACAACTATGACTTTGATTCCAACACCTACTGGGATTATGCGAGCAAGGTCAAGGTGACATCAGTGAACGAGGACAAGCAGAAGAGGATTATCTCCGTGGTTTCCAGCTGGAACGAGGAGAAGAACCTTGCCGAACTGCGCCACTTCTTTGTGCAGGTGGGCAACGTAAGGATTCCGGGCAAGATTGACCAGGAAAAGAAGTTTGTGCATGTGGATGTGCCGTTCGAGATGAACCTCAAGCGCACGATGATTTCTTGGGGCGGCCCGCATGGTTCGTTCTCCAATAACTACGTGCAGAACAAATACTACGACCTGAGCGATACGATAGAGTTCGATATCTATTCTGCCGACAGTTCCCAAAGCGCCCTTTACAAGGTGGCCGTAGCCTACAATCCCGACGCCTTCAAGCCCGCGGCCGATACGTCGAAGAAGGATACGACGGTCAAGGATACTACAGTCAAGGATTCCACCAAGGTGATTCCGCTGGTGATGAAGAACCTCGACGCCTCTGTGCGCCTGGCCGGCAATACGCTGTTGTACCTGGGCAACGTTGCCGATGTAAAGCGCCTGTTCGTCTACGATGCGCTTGGCCACTTGGTTTACGCCAGGGTGGCCCTCGAGAGCGCTTCCATGGACGTGGGCTTCATGAACCGCGGCGTGTACGTGGTGAAGGTGGAGACGTCGCACGGGCTAGTGACCGAGCGGATAGTCAAGAGATAATGCTAAAATGCCCCGCGCCATCAAGGTCGCGGGGCTTTTCAAATGGTAATGAGCGCGATTACTTCTTGCTAATAGTCGCAATCACGTGCTCGGCGCCGAAGTTCGGGATGCCGATGGCGGTGAGGAACTTGCTCAGCGTGTGCTCGCTCTGGAAGTTGATGTTCTCTATCTTGAACCCTTCCTTTTTGCAGAGCGTGTAGAAGTCCTTTACCGTCAAGAGGCGGATGTTCGGCGTGTCGTACCATTCGTACGGCAATTCCTTGGACTTGGGCATGCGACCGTGGAGCATGAGGCTTCCGCGGGTGGTCCAGTGCCCGAAATTCGGGAACGTGACGATGGCTTTCTTTGCGACGCGCAACAGCTCGTTCAAAAGGGCCACGGGGTCGCGGATTTCCTGGATGGTGCGGTTGATAATCGCGTAGTCGAAGCTTCCGTCCTTGAGGTCCGATATACCGCGGTCGTCGAGGTCGCGCTGGATGACCTGCACGTCTTTTTCGATGCAGTCCAGAATGCCGGTGATGTTCTTCTCGATGCCGAATCCGGTCGCGTTCTTCTTCTTGGCGAGGAAGTCGAGCAAGTCGCCACTGCCGCAACCGAGGTCGAGCACGTGGCTGCCTTCTTTCACGAGCTTGCCGAGCAGCTTGAAGTCGCTCTCCTCGTGGAACACGGGTACCGCCTGCGTGCCCTGCTGCGGGATAATCTTCGAATCGAGGAAGCGGCCTACGGCCTTGCCGAGTTCGCCCACTTCGATGAGGAATCCGTCGTGCCCGAACTGCGTGTCGAGTTCGAGGCTCGTGACCGTCTTGCCTACGTTCAAAAGCGCGCTCGTGATGCGGCGGCTCTCGTGCGGCGGGAACAGCCAGTCGGTGGAGAGGTTCACGTTCAGCACCTCGGCGCCTATATCCTTGAAGGCGTTCTCGATGCTGCCGTATTCGGTTTCCAAATCGAAGGCGTCGGTCGCGTGCGCGATGTGCAGGTAGCTGTTCGCGTCGAAGCGGTCCACGAACTTTTTGCCCTGGTAGCGCAGGTAGCTTTCGATAGGCAAGTCGAGGTCGAACGGCGTGCTGTAAGTGACGGCGTGGTTCTTGTTCTCCTGTTCCTGCGAACGCTTGAACTTCTGTTCCATGCCGATGGCGCTGAGGTAGGTGATGTGGGCGAGCTTGCGTGCGTTCGCGAGGCCCACGTCGGGCTTCTGCGCCTTGTCGTAGTAGTCTCCGCCGTTAAAATCCGGGTCTTGCGTAATCACGTCGCGGGCCACGACTTCGAATCCGAGCGCCTGGCTCGAGAAGCGCGGCGAACTCGCGATGATCACGATTCTCTTGACTTGTTGCGGGTAGTAGATGGCCCACTTCATGGCCTGGAAACCGCCCATGGAGCCGCCCAGGACGCAGTAGAATTCCTTGATGCCGAGGCCGTCGGCGAGTTCCTTTTGCGCATGCACCATGTCGCCGATGGTGATGATGGGGAAGGTGCTGCCGTAGGGCTTGCCCGTGCGCGGGTTGATGGTCGCGGGGCCCGTGGAGCCCTTGCAACCGCCCAAAATATTGCTGCAGACCACGAAGAAGCGGTCGGTATCGATAGCTTTGCCGGGGCCGATGAGTTCATCCCACCAGCCGGCCTTCTTGTCGTTTTCGGTGTACCAGCCGGCGGCGTGCGCGTCGGCGGTAAGCGGTGAGCAAATCCACACCGCGTTGTCGGCTGTGGCGTTCAGCTTGCCGTAAGTCTCGTAACGGATATTGAGCGCGGGGAGCGTCTTTCCGTTTTCCAGCACAAAACCGGCCTCGCCATAGTCCTTGACGAAGTCCTTCGGCTCCACGGGGCCGATGCTGGATTTATGCAAATATTCACTCATATGCATAAATATAGTAAAAAGTAATGCAAGGTCACTTATAGATACTGCCTATAGTTACCTATGCGTTAAAGCTAGAAGTCGCTTTTCGAAGGTATCCAGGATGACGAAAAATTGTATATTAGACCTATAATATGCCGATTTTTGAAGAAAAGGCGCAAATTGTCCAGTTTCCCAAGTTTCTCGACGAACGAGGGAACCTGAGTGTCGTGGAATCGCAGAAGCAGGTGCCTTTCCGGTTTCGTCGCTGTTACTGGATTTACGACGTTCCCGGCGGCGAGCTCCGCGGGAGCCATGCCTTCAAGAACCAGCACGAAGTGATTGTCGCCCTTTCGGGCAGTTTTGACGCCGTGATTCACGACGGCAAGGAAGAGAAGCGCTATTCGCTTTCGCGCTCCTATTACGGGCTCTACCTGCCGCCCATGCACTATCGCACGCTCGACAACTTCTCGACCAACTCGCTTGCGCTCGTGATTTCGTCGACGCCCTACGACGAAGACGACTACATCTGGGAACGCGACGAATTTTGCCGGATGAAGTCCGCATGGACTCCGACGCCGCTGCAATATGCGCCTGAGGCTGCTTCGGCAAAGCCGCCGGACTCGGTTTGCGTGGGTGCCCCGGACATCGGTGCCGTGAAGGCCGCGACCATAGACGACTGCGTGTTGATGACGCTCCCGCGCCATAGCGAACGTTCGGGCAGCCTGACTTCGCTCGAGAACTCGAAGGACATTCCCTTCGACGTGAAGAGGATTTTTTACCTGTACGACATTCCCGGCGGCGAGAACCGCGGCGGGCATGCGCACAAGCAGTGCCACCAGATGCTGGTGGCGGCGAGCGGCGCTTTTGACGTGAAGGTTTCCGACGGCAAGAACGAGAAGATTTATAGGCTGGACCGCCCGTATTACGGCCTGCATGTCCCGCCCGGAGTCTGGGCCGAAGAGCTGAATTTTTCATCGGGTTCCATTTGCCTGGTGCTTACGTCGCACGAGTTCGACGAGAGCGACTACTGGCGCAGTTACGACAAGTATCTCGAGTTCAAGAAGGCGTAGATGGCGTGGGTCGAGATTACAGCTGAAGAATATGCGAAGGCTTTTGCGAGTCCGCACGCCTGTTACCTGCGCGCGGACTTTAACCTGCTGAACGCCGCCAAGGTAGACGCGGTGCGCTTTTTCGCGTACGCTCCCGAATCGGGAGATGCCGCGCTCGGGCTCGCGGTGGGCGAGAAGGGGAACGTGTGGAGTTCGCCGTTCTCGGCACCGTTCGGCGGATTTGCCTGTACGCAGTGCCAGACGGTTGCGTTTTTGAACGCGGCCATCGCGGAACTCAAGTCGTTCGTGGTGTCGCAGGGGAAGGTGCTCAAGTTGACGCTGCCCCCGCTCTTTTACGACAGGCTTTTTTACCCCAAGGTGGTGGCGGCACTGCTCCAGAACGGCTTTAGGCAGAGCTACGCCAACCTGAACTATGCCTTTGACTATACGGACGCGACCCCGTACGAAAAACGTTTCCACTACATGGGCGCCCGGAACTACAAGCAGGTGGCCCATGTTGGCTGCACCTTTACGCGCGAGGAATCCGAAGAGCGGCAGCGCCTGGTGTACGGCTTTATCCAGGAGCATTACAAGGCCAAGGGCTATAAGCTCTGGATGAGTTTCGAGGATTTGAAGAAGACCGCTGCGCTTGTGCCGATTGATTTTTGCCTGTTGTGCATGGACGGCAAGCCCGTGGCCTCGACGATTGTTTACAGGGTCAGCGACAAGGTGGCGCAGATGATTTACTGGGGTGCCGATCAAGGTGCCCTGAAGTTGCGCCCGCTGAACGCGATTGCGCGCGAGATGTTCTTGCATTACCGCGACCAGGGATTCGATTTCTTGGATTTGGGGCCTGCGGCATCGGACGGGATTGCGAGCGAAGGGCTGTGCACGTTCAAGGAGAGCGTGGGCTGCTTTGCCGATTTGAAGTATGCGTTTGAATTTGACGGCCTTGCGCAGGCGGGGGAGTGCTAGCGATGAAGATTCCGTTTTTGGACTTGAAGCAGGTGAACGCTCCCTACATGGATGCCTTGAAACAGGCTGCCTCGGAGGTGGTGGAATCGGGCTGGTATATTCGCGGTGCTTATTGCGAAAAGTTCGAGAAGGAATTTGCCGCTTACTGCGGTTTTGCGCATGGCGTGGGTGTTGGGAACGGCCTTGACGCCCTCACTTTGATGCTCCGTGCATCCATCGAGCTTGGGCGCCTCAAGCCGGGCGACGAGATTCTGGTGCCCGCGAATACGTACATCGCGACGGTGCTTGCCGTGAACGCAGCGGGGCTTGTGCCGGTGCTCGTGGAGCCCGATGCAAGGACTTTCAATATGGATCCGGCAAGACTCGCAGACGCCTGCACGCCCAAGACGCGCGGGATTCTGGCGGTGCATTTGTACGGGCGCCTTGCGGATATGCCCGCCATTTGGAAGTTTGCCGCCGAACGCGGATTGCTTGTTTTCGAGGATGCCGCGCAGTCGCATGGGTCGTCGTCATCCTGGACGCGAAGCGTCCGGGATCCATCCGGTTCTGCCCCGCGCTTGATTGACGGTGCAAAGAAAAGCGTCGCGGTCGCTTACAGTTTCTATCCAACAAAAAACCTCGGTGCCCTAGGTGACGCGGGCATGGTCGTCACCGACGATGTGGAACTCGCCAATGTGGTGCGCATGCTGGGTAACTATGGCTCCGAGAAAAAATACGTGAACAAGTACCGCGGCGTGAATTCCCGCCTCGACGAGATCCAGGCCGCCTTCTTGCTTGCCAAGCTCCCGCATCTGGACGCCTGGAACGCCCGCCGCCGCGAAATTGCGGCCCGCTACGTAGGCGAGGTCAAGAACGCCCTGTTGCGCCTGCCCGAGATTCCCGCCGACCCGCGCGAGCACGTGTGGCACGTATTCACGGTGCGTACTCAGGACCGTGCTACCCGCGAGGTGTTGCAGAGGCATCTTGAATCCCGCGGTATAGGCTCGCTCATTTTTTACCCGATTCCGCCGCACAGGCAAGAGGCTTACGCCGCAAGCCCCGACGGTACGGAATTCCTGCTGCCCGCCGACAGGCTCGAGGGCAAGTTCCCGATTGCCGAGAATCTCGCCGATACCGTGCTGAGCGTCCCCGTTTCGCAGGTGCTCACGGACGAAGAAGTCACCGAAATTATTGGAGCGCTGAATGATTTTGTTGTCTAGGATAGTGCGTCGCGTTTACCGCTCCGCCCGTACGCGTTTTTACAGGTTCATCTCTACCGCTAAGGTCGAGGGCAAGTTCTGCGCGGTGTCTCCCGTGCTGTGCGACGGCAAGGGCAAGGTTCGCGTAGGCAAGGGCGTGTCGTTCGGCTTTATCCAAGACGCCGATTTCTGGACGTCGTACACGTTCTTGAACCCGCGCAATGCAGACGCGTGCATCTCGTTCGGTGACGGGACTACGGTGTGCAACCACTTTACCGCCGTGGCCGAGGGGCCGGGTATCGAGTTCGGCAAAAAGGTGCTCGTGGGTACGGGCGTATCTGTTTTCGACAGTGATTTTCACGACGTGGACCCTGCGAAACGCTGCAGCGGGACTCAAAAATCGGGCAAGGTCGTTATCGCCGACAACGTGTGGATTGGCGAGCGCGTGACAATCCTCAAGGGCACAAGAATCGGCGAGAATTCCGTTGTCGCCGCGGGAGCCGTGGTCTCGGGAGAATTCCCGGCGAACGTGGTCATTGGCGGTGTACCCGCGAAGGTCATCCGTAACATCTAGCGCACCATGGAAAAATCCTCTAAATTCTGGAAACTGTTCTTCGGTTCGGGCTCGGTCACCGCGGTCAACGCGCTGCGTGCCTTTGCCGTGAACAAGCTCCTTGCGGTGTTCTTGCCGCCTGCCGCGTTTGCGTGCGTCGGGCAGTTCATGAACTGGATGAGCATTGGTCAGGCAACCTCCAGCCTTGCCATGCAGAATGGCTGGGTAAGCCTTACCGCGCAGAACAAGGACAACTTGAAGCAGTTGCACGGCGTGTGGCGCGGTGGTTTCCGCATTACGACGTTCGCGACCATCGCCACGTGCATTCTCGCGGTTATCTTCTGCTTTGCCGCCCCGCTCGAGAAGATGTTGCCGGGCGTACACCCGCGGCTGGCGCAGGCGGCCATCCTCTTCGCGCTCCCGGGAATCCTCGCCACGAACATCGTCACCATTGCCTCTTCCGTGATGAACGGGCTCGGCTCGGTGCGCCGCTGGGCGCTTATCCAGACGGTTTCGTCGCTTTTGCAGATTGTCTGGGTCGCCTTCTTCCTTTATACCGGGCGCCTCTCGGTGCTCTCCATCATTGCAACGCAGACGGTTGTCGCCGGGTTCTTTGCCGCTCGCGTGGCTTCGCGCGCCGGGTTCAACTTCGCCACAATCCGGAAATCTGCCTTGGATATTCGCGGTCCGTGGATGTCTTATGCCGCCATGGGACTCGTGCCCATGATTATTTCGCCGCTCGCGCTGATGTTCATCCGTTCGTTTATCGGTACGGAGATGGGCTGGAACGCGGCCGGTATTTGGCAGGGCGTCTACAAGATTTCTGATTTTAGCGCATCGCTCTTCTCGGCCATCCTCACGGTGCTCTTGCTGCCGCGCATTGTGCGCGACATGACGCTCGCGGATTTCCGCAAGGTGTTTTACCCTATCTTGGGCAGGGTAGTGGCGGTGATGCTTGTGGTGTGCGGCTTGCTGTTTGTGTGCCGCGATATCGTGGTGGCGGTGATGCTCTCGGAAAGTTACGCCCCCGCGGCAAACTACATGCCCATCCAGCTTCTCGGTGACTTGTTCCGCTCGGCCGGATGGTGCTTTGGCATGGTGCTCATCGCACGCCGCGAAACAAAGGTTTTCCTGTTCATCGAGGTGCTCTCGAACCTCGTGTTTGCGGGCGGCTCCGTGTTGGGCATTCGCCTTATGGAAATGCACGGCCCCATGCTCGCTTACGCATTCGAAAACTTTGTCACGCTCGTGGCGCTCGCCATCGCGGTACGGAGGCTCAAGTGGAATACTCCATAACCAACATGTTTGCCGAGAAGATGACGGAAGACGTTTATGTGAAGGCCTTCGCGGAGGGCGTGGAGACCGAACAGCGTGAACATGTGCCGCTCGTGTCGGTGCTCATGGCTAGCTACAACCACGAGAAGTACGTGGAGGCCGCGGTACGTTCCGTGATGGAACAGAAGGGCGTGGATTTTGAGCTTGTCGTGATTGACGACGGTAGTACGGATCATTCGCCCGACATCCTCGAAAAGTTGCAGGGAGAACTCGGTTTTCGTTATTTGCACCGCGAAAACAAGGGCTTTGTCCCCACGATGAACGAACTTTTGTCGCTGGCACGCGGCAAGTATTATTGCAGTTTTGCTTCCGACGATATTATGCCGCCCGACAGGCTTAAAAAGCAGAGTGATTTCCTTTCGCGTCACCCGCGGAGCGTGGCGTGCTTTGGCCAGATAAAGGCGCTCTCGCCGGAGGGGGAGGTTTCGGCGGAAGTTGTACCGCTTTACATGAAGAACGTGCCCGAGGTGAGCTTTGAGCAGGTGATTGTGAGCGACCGCGCGTTGCATGGATGTTCCGAGATGTTCGTGACCGAGGCGGTACGTTCGCTGGGCGGTTACGATACGCGCTTTTACTTCGAAGACATGCCGCTGTACCTCGCGCTGCTTTATAAGTACGGCCCGCAGCCTGTATCTGCCGACTTTGTGTGCTGCTATTACCGCGTCCATGGCTCCAACATGCACGGCAATTACGATCGCATGTACCGCGAAATCTTGCGACTGCTCGAACTGTACAAGGGCCACAAGCTGTACCGCACCGCCTGCAGGCGCTGGAAGGCGCGGTGGTTCTCGACGCTTGCGTACAAAGACAAGCGCGAGGCTTTGCGCCGACTGCCCGAACTTGCGAGCCTTACGCCGTCGTTCTTGTTGCGCCTGCCCAAACTGCTTATTCCCAAGGTTTTCTTGAAATGCTGAGGCCCCTATGCAACCGGATTCAAGTAACGCAACTGTAAGGATTTCCGTATGCATGGCCACGTTCAACGGGGCCGAGTTCATCGGTATGCAGCTCGAGAGCATTTTGGGGCAGCTCGAGGCTAACGACGAGGTGGTTATCGCCGACGACGGTTCTACCGACGCCACACTCGACTACATTGAATCTTTCAACGATTCGCGAATCCGCATTATCCGCAGTGGCGGCCATCCGCTTGGCCCGACGTACAACATGGAGCGTGCGCTTGCGGCTGCGAAGGGCGAGTACGTGTTCCTCACCGACCAGGACGACGTTTGGCTCCCGGGGAAGGTGGCGCGTGTGCTGGGCGGGCTCAAAAAAGCGACTCTCGTGCTGCACGATGCGTACCTTTTGCACAGGGCGGGCTCGTCGGAAGAATGGATTCGCGGGGATTTGCTCTCGCAGATCCGTCCGTTCGCTCGCGGGATGTTCCGGAACTGGCTCAAGAACGGCTACACGGGCAACTGCATGGCTTTTCGTCGCGAACTCCTCGCGAAGGCGCTCCCGTTCCCTGCGAGGCTGCCGATGCACGACCAGTGGCTTGGACTCGTGGCGGAGAAGTACTTTGGCGTGGAGTACATTCCCGAGGCTCTCGTGGAATACCGCCAGCATAAAACAAACGCCACCCGCATTACGGGAAGCGGCAAGGGCGTTTGGCAGAGAATCAAGTGGCGAGTGAACTTGGTTAAAGCCCTTATTTGTGGCCCTGAATAACTTCGCCCCAGCCCATCTGTACCAGGGCTCCGGCGCGAACGAGGTCGTTCTGGGCTTTTTCGTATTCCTTGAGGATCTTGCTCCATTCGGATACGTCGCGAACCATCTTCACGTCGTTATGCAGTTTTTTCTGGAGCATGTCCTGCTTCCACTGTGCTGCGGCAGAGAGTTTTTGGCAAGACGTGTCGAGCGCTTCGAGGTAGGCGGGGAGCGCATTGAGGAAATTCTTTTCGAACGGCTTGGCTTTCGATTTAGCCTCAACGACCAGGTTCCCTTGCGCAATCGCGTTCTTGCGGATTTCGCTCATCAGGCGTACAATACGCTCGTAGTCCACCTGCGGCCAGATGAGGCTGAACGGCCACATCTTTTTCCAGTGGAACTTGAACATGGATTCGTGCGCGGTATTCTTGGCCCTCAGGAGTTCCTTTAGGTTGTCAAAAATGACCTGGGATGGCAGCTTGGGGGTCTCGTCTTTTTCGCTCATATTGCCCAAAATATAAAAAAAAGCATTATGGGCTGGCTAAATCGGTTAAATTTCCGCTTTTTAACAAGTTTTTGCTTGCATTTTTCTAATTTGGAAATAGATTAAAAGTGTAAACCTCTATTAAGGGACTATATGGACAATAAAAAATTCAAGATTTTGGCGATTGTCGATGCAGTCATCATCGTGGCGCTCATTGTGCTCATGATGGTGCTCAAGGGCAATTATAACGATCAGGCACAGTCCTCTGTGAAGGAGCAGGTTGGCGCGTTCCAGGAATCCGCGAACGGCGTTTTGCAGGAATTGTGGAAGTCTGTCGACCAGAACGGCATGGCATGGAAGCTTGTCTATGCGACCATCACCGGCGACAAGACGGAAAAGAGCTTCAATGCGGCCGTCAAGGCCATCGAAGGCGACCAGGCTGCCCGCTTCAAGCAGCTTTCTTATGTGTTTACCGCTGCGGGCATTCCGCCCAAGGTGCAGAACGACATCAACGAGAAGGGCGGCCTCGCCGACAAGTTCCTGCTTAAGGACGAAGGCGGCGTGAAGGAAGTGGCATGTGGCAAGAACTGCTCCATCAGCTTTACCTTTGCCAAGGGCAAGCTCAAGGCTACCGACTACAAGGCCCTCGTGGAACTGAACATGGCGTCTAACTTCAAGCTCGAAGCTCCGGCTGAGTTCCACTTCGAATAAGGAGACTAGAGAATGAATATCAAGAATATTGCAATCGTTTTGACAGTCCTCCTTGTGGCTATTGCGGCCATGCTCCTGATGCAGAAGGGCAACTACGTGGACCAGGCCACCGAACATTACAACAAGACCACCCAGAATACCTACAAGGCTACGAGCAAGATCGTTGAATACGTTTCTAACTCCATCGACGTGAACAAGATGGTCTGGGCGCTCGCCTGCGAAGGTATCCAGACGGCAAAGTCTTCCCAGGACATGGCCAAGCTCGAAGCCAAGTACTTCCCGGCCACCAAGGGTTCCAACAGCAAGGTGAAGATGACCCGCCACTTCGAGGCTTCCACGTTCTACTTCATCGATTCCAAGTTCGACAAGGTGGATACGGACAAGAAGACCGACGTGTGGTTCCTCAATAACCTGAGCTCCATCGACGTGAGTGCCTTGCTCGGCCTGGTGACCCCGGCTGCCACCGCCCCGAGCGAAGAAGAGGAAGAGTACGAGGAATAATCCTCGCGAACCTCTATCTTATTGCCTCTCAACGAGTTAGAAAAATGCTTAAAACGACCCGCTCTCCGGGCCGTTTTTTGTTGCGCTTTCTCTTTCGTCTTTCGTCTTTCGTCTTTCGTCTAATTTCTAAATTTACCTCGTAAAAAATCAAACCGAGGTTAATAATGCTCATTCTTCGTGGTACGCCGGCTCTGTCGGATTTCCGTCTCCAGAAACTTTCTTCCGATTTCAAGAGCGCAGGCCTTTCTGTCGCTTCCGTTTACGCTGAATTCCTGCACGTGGTGGATTTGTCCGCCGACCTGACCGATGCAGAAACCGAAACTCTGAAGAAGGTGCTGCACTACGGTCCGGCCCGCGAACCCAAGGCTCTCGAAGGCGAACTCTTCGTGGTTTGCCCGCGTCCGGGAACCATCAGCCCGTGGAGCTCCAAGGCTACCGATATCGCTCACATTTGCGGCCTCCCGGCTATCAAGCGTATCGAACGCGCTATCGCTTACTACGTGAAGTTTGAAGGTGCCGTGCCTGCCGGTGCCCGCGAAAAAATCTCGGCCAAGATTCACGACCGCATGACGCAGGCCGTTTTCGCCGACACCGCTTCGCTCGAAGTCCTCTTCAGCAAGGAAGAACCGCGTCCGTTGAACGTGATTCCGGTGCTCGACCAGGGCCGCGAAGCCCTTGTAAAAGCAGATAAAGAAATGGGCCTCGCGCTCTCTCCGGACGAAATCGATTACTTGGTCAAGAACTTCACCGAGCTCAAGCGCAATCCGACCGACGTGGAACTCTACATGTTCGCGCAGGCCAACTCGGAACACTGCCGCCACAAGGTGTTCGGTGCCGAATGGACTATCGATGGCGTGAAGCAGGACAAGTCCCTGTTCCAGATGATCAAGAACACCTACCAGCTCCACAACTCCAACATCTTTAGCGCCTACAAGGACAACGCCGCCGTGATGAAGGGCGCTGTCGCTGGCCGCTACTACGCCGACCCGCGCAACAACAAGTACGACTTCCACAACGAAGAAGTCGACATTCTCATGAAGGTCGAGACCCACAACCACCCGACGGCCATTTCTCCGTTCCCGGGTGCCGCTACCGGTAGTGGTGGCGAAATCCGTGACGAAGGTGCCACGGGTAAGGGATCCAAGCCGAAGGCCGGCCTCACGGGCTTCAGCGTCTCGAACCTCAAGCTTCCGGGTGCAGTCCAGCCGTGGGAAAAGGACTTTGGTAGCCCGTCCCGCATTGCGTCTGCCCTCGACATCATGATTGAAGGCCCGCTCGGCGGTGCCGCATTCAACAACGAATACGGCCGTCCGAACATTCTCGGTTACTTCCGTACTTTCGAACAGGAAGTCGACGCCCAGAACGGCAAGGAAGTCCGCGGTTACCACAAGCCGATTATGTTGGCTGGCGGTCTTGGCAACATCAAGCACCAGCATATCGAGAAGGGCCACATCGACCCGGGTGACCACCTGATTGTGCTCGGCGGTCCGGCAATGCTCATTGGCCTTGGTGGTGGTGCAGCCAGCTCCGTGCAGAACGGTGCCGGTAACGAATCTCTCGACTTTGCCTCCGTGCAGCGCGAAAACCCCGAAATGGAACGCCGCTGCCAGGAAGTCATCGACCGCTGCTGGGCGATGGACGAAGAGAACCCGATTACCTTTATTCACGACGTGGGTGCAGGTGGACTTTCGAACGCCTTCCCGGAACTCGTGAACGATGGCGGTCTCGGCGGTAAGTTTGAACTCCGCAACGTGCCGAATGACGAACCGGGCATGAGCCCGTTCGAAATCTGGAGTAACGAATCCCAGGAACGTTACGTTATCGCTATTGCTGGCGATAAGCTCGATGTATTCGATGCCATTTGTAAGCGTGAACGCTGCCCGTACGCCGTGGTGGGCGAGGCGATTCCTGAAAAGCACCTGACGCTCACCGACAAGCACTTCGGTACGACTCCGATTGACATGCCGCTTGGCGTGCTCCTCGGCAAGCCGCCCCGCATGATCCGTAACGAAAAGAGCCAGAAGCGTCCGCTTTCGTCTCAGGTCGTCCCGGCCGATGCTTCCATCAAGGATGTGGCTCACCGCGTGCTCGCGAACCCCACTGTCGCCGATAAGACGTTCTTGATTTCTATCGGTGACCGTTCTGTGACGGGTATGATTTGCCGCGACCAGATGGTTGGCCCGTGGCAGGTGCCGGTCGCTGACTGTGCCGTGACAAGCGCAACGCTCGATACTTACGAAGGTGAAGTCATGAGCATGGGCGAACGCGCTCCGATCGCCTTGATTTCTCCGGCTGCTGCCGCCCGCATGACGGTGGCTGAATCCCTCACCAACATGGCTGCCGCTTGCGTGCCCGATATGGGCCGCGTGAACTTGTCCGCAAACTGGATGGCCACGCCGAACTACGAAGGCGATGGTGCCGACCTTTACGAAGCCGTGAAGTCTATCGGTATGGAACTCTGCCCGGAACTTGGCATTACGATTCCGGTGGGCAAGGACTCCATGAGCATGAGCACCGTGTGGTCTGACGCTCAGGGTAGCCACCGCGTGACCGCTCCGATTTCTTTGGTCATCAGTGCGTTTGCTCCGTGCGCCGATGTGCGCAAGACGCTTACCCCGCAGCTCTTGCAAGATAAGGATTCTACGCTTGTTCTCGTGGACCTCGCTCGCGGCAAGAACCGCATGGGCGCTTCCATCGCAGCCCAGGTTTACTGCAACCTTGGCGATAAGGCTCCGGATGTGGACAGCGCCAAGGAACTCCGCGCCTTCTTCGAAACCATCCAGAAGCTCAATGCGGCAGGCAAGATTATGGCCTACCACGACAAGAGCGATGGCGGCCTCTACACGACGCTTGCCGAAATGGCGTTCGCCGGCCACGTGGGCGTGACGGTGAAGGCCGATGCCCTCAAGGGCAACCTCATCGACGCCCTCTTCAACGAAGAACTGGGTGCCGTGCTTCAGGTCAAGAACGCTGACCTCGCGGCTGTACGCGATGCATTTGCCGCCGCCGGCCTCGGCGATACCGTTTCTGAAATCGGTACGCTCAACGATACTTACAACTTGGTCATCGGTGACTACGCCGAAGGCCTCTCGGATCTCCGCGCCATCTGGAGCGACACGACCCGCCGCATCGCGGCCCTCCGCGATAACCCGGATTGTGCCGAAAGTGAATACACACTCAAGTTGGAACAGGACAATCCGGGTATCACGCCGAAGGTTACCTTCGACGTGGCGGCGGGTGCAAAGGTCGTGAAGGACTACGCAAGCCGCCCGAAGATGGCTATCCTGCGTGAACAGGGCGTGAATGGCGAACTCGAAATGGCTGCCGCCTTCCAGAAGGCAGGCTTTGAATCTATCGACGTTCACATGACCGATATTCTCGAAGGTCGCGTAAGCCTCAAGGACTTCAACGGTCTCGTGGCTTGCGGTGGCTTCAGCTACGGTGACGTTCTCGGTGCCGGTGAAGGCTGGGCCAAGAGCATCCTCTTCAACCCGAAGGCCCGCGCCGAATTCGAGGCCTACTTCAACCGCAAGGACACCTTCACGCTCGGCGTCTGCAACGGCTGCCAAATGGTCTCTAACCTCAAGGACTTGATTCCGGGTGCTGCGCACTGGCCGCGCTTTGTGCAGAACCTCTCCGAGCGCTTCGAGGCACGCTTCTGCACGCTCAAGGTCGAAAACACTCCGGCCGTGCTCCTCAAGGGCATGGCAGGCTCCGTGCTCCCGATTGCGGTCGCACACGGCGAAGGCCGCGCGGAATTCGCTAGCCGCGAAGCCGCCGAAGCCTGCCTCAAGACCGGTCTCGTGGCGCTCCGTTACGTGGACGGCAAGCACGAATACACCGAACGCTACCCGCTGAACCCCAACGGCTCTCCGTTCGGTATCAACGGCCTCTGCTCCGAAGATGGCCGTGCCCTCGTGATGATGCCGCACCCCGAACGCGTGTTCCGTACCTGCCAGTACTCCTGGCACCCGGCGGACTGGGGCGAAGACGGCCCGTGGATGCAGCTGTTCCGCAACGGACGCATCTTTGTGGCCGAAAAGGGCTAATGTTGGGGACGAATCGCTGGTAGGCCCTTTTCTCTCGCCTCCGCCCTCAGCTTTCGCTTGAGGGCTCTGGCTCACACTTCGTCGGCTAGTTTCGTTGATTAAACGCTATTCCAGTTCGAGTTCGTTCTGGATAGCGCCTTCCATACAGAGCAGCCGGCGCTTGATGTCGGTGCCGAGTGCGTAGCCGCTAAGTTTTCCCCTGCTGTTGATGACGCGATGGCAGGGGATTATTATTTGCATCGGGTTCACGTGCAGGGCGTTGCCTACGGCGCGTTCGGCTCCCGGATGCCCGATGGAATCGGCGACCTGCTTGTACGTGCGCGTCTCGCCGTAGGGAATCTCGCGGACCTTCTCCCAAACGAGCGTCTGGAAATCGGTGCCGTGGATCTTGATGGGGACGGTAAATTCCTTAAGTTTCCCTGCGAGGAAGCTGTTGAGTTCCCGGACGGCCTTCGAGTATACCTGTGCGGTGCGGCCACGGACCTTAGCCTCGCTTTCGGGACCCGCGTAGGCGCATGCTTGCACGCTGCTCGGGCGCACGGCAGCGCTGTTGCCGTCTTCGTCGGGAGTCGCGTTGAAACGGAGGCCGCAAAGCTTGGCCCCTTCGAACGTGAATACCCATTCGCCCCACACGTTCCTGTGGTGTACGACGGTAAAGCGTGAATCCGTGAAATCCATGACCTGAATATAAATTATTCAGGCCCTAGTCGTTTCCCCAGATTTTCAAGATGTCCTGGTAAAGGTCTACGCGGCGGTCGCGGAAATGCGGCCACCAGCGGCGGTTTTCCTCGGTTTCGGCCAAGTTGACCTCGACAATGCTTGCTCCCAGGAAGTCGACGTCGCACTTGTGCATCAGGAATCCGTCAGGAGCGGCCACGAACGAGGTCCCCCAGAACGTGAGTTCGCCCTCGGTACCGATGCGGTTGGCCGAAAGCACGAACGTGCGGTTTGCGATGGCGTGCCCGCGCATAACGGTCACCCAGCTGTCCTGCTGGCGCGGGTAGATTTCCTTGGGTTCGGACTTCATCCAGCCGATGGCGGTGGGGTAGATGAGGATGTCGGCGCCCTTGAGGCTCATGATGCGGGCAGCTTCAGGGAACCACTGGTCCCAGCAGATAAGCACGCCGAGCGTCCCGGCCGAGGTTTTGATGGGCTCAAAACCTGTGTCGCCGGGGATAAAGTAGTACTTCTCGTAAAAGGCGGGATCGTCGGGGATGTGGCTCTTGCGGTACAGCCCTGCGATGCTGCCGTCACGTTCGAACACGAAGGCGCTGTTGTGGTATATGCCGCGGGCGCGCTTCTCGAAGAACGGGAACACGATGACCGCCCCGATTTCCTTGGCGATGCCCTGCCACTGCTTTACGAGCGGGCTGTCCTTCTCGATAGCCATGTCGAAAAAGTCGGCATTCTCCTCGAACGGGAAATACGGAGTGTGGAACATTTCGGGCAGCACGACCAGGTCGATGCCCTTGCCCTTGAGCGCGAGCGCCTGCTCTACGTACCATCTGTTGTTGGACTCGGCATCGCCGGTCCACTTGCCTTGCAGCGTGGCGGTCTTGATCTTGTTCATGCGATACAATTTAGAAAAGCGCAAGTGCGCGGGGTTCCGTTTTTTCTAGATTTACGCCGTAAAATTTAAAAAGGCAAAAAAATGAAACTCTCCAAGTACTTTTACGTGACGCTCCGCGAAACGCCGAGCGATGCCACCATGCCCAGCCACATCTTCTTGATGCGCGGCGGCTACATCAAGCCCGTTTCTACCGGTATCTATTCCATGATGCCGATGGGTTTCCGCGTGATCCAGAAGATTGTAAACATCATCCGCGAAGAAATGAACAAGATTGGCGGTATCGAAGTGGACCTGCCGGTGGTGCAGACCGCAGAACTCTGGAGCGAATCGGGCCGTTACCAGGCTATCGGCGAAGAACTCCTGCGCTTCAAGGACCGCAACAACCACAACATGGTGCTCGCTATGACGCACGAAGAAGCCATGACCGACCTCGTGCGCTACGTGCTCAACAGCTACAAGCAGCTGCCGGTGATGCTCTACCAGTTCAAGACCAAGTACCGTGACGAAGCCCGTGCCCGCGGCGGCCTAATCCGCGTCCGCGAATTCCTGATGAAGGATGCTTACAGCTTCCACACCAGTCAAGAAGATTTGGACCGTCACTACCAGGAAGAATACGACGCCTACCTGCGCATCTACCGTCGCGTGGGCATTGAACCGGTGGTGGTGCAGAGCGATACGGGTATCATGGGCGGTAAGGTCGCTCACGAATTCATGCTCGACACTCCGAACGGCGAAGACTACTTGATTCTTTGTAAGAAGTGCGGCTACCAGGCCAACCGCGAAATTGCCAAGTTCCAGCGCGTGCCGTTCAAGGGCGACGAAAATGCAACGCTTGAAAAGGTCGCTACGCCGAACAGCGAAAGCATCGACGAACTCACCAAGTTCCTGAACGTTCCTGCCGAATCTACCGCCAAGTGCGTGTTCTTCGACTTCGAAGGCAAACTCATCACGGTCGTGGTTCCGGGCAACCTCGACGTTTCCGAAATCAAGCTCCACAACTTGCTGAAGGCGAAGGAACTTTACCCGGCCGAAGACAGCCTCATCAAGGCTTGCGGCATGGTTCCGGGTTTTGCTTCCCCGATTAACGCACACGACACCCGCGTCATTGTGGACGAAGCCATTGCCGATTCCTTCGACCTCGTGACCGGCGCAAACGAAGAAGGCTTCCACTTCAAGCATTGCAACCCGAAGCGCGACTTCCCGAAGTTCGAAGTGGCCGACATCGCCGAAGCGAGCGAAGTCTGCAAGTGCCCCTGCTGCGGCGAACTCCTTACCGAGACCCGCGGTATTGAAATGGGCAACATCTTCAAGCTGGGCACCAAGTTCTCCGAATCCATGGGTGCCAAGTTCCTCACCGCCGAAAAGACCACCGCTCCCGCCATCATGGGCTGCTACGGCATCGGCGTGGGCCGCCTGATGGCATCCGTCGTGGAAAATAGCCACGATGACTTCGGACCGATTTGGCCCAAGTCCATCGCTCCGTTCCAGGTGGAAATCGTTCCCATCGGCAAGGAAGCCGAACTCATGGAACTCGCTGAAAAGTTCGAAAAGGAACTTGAAGCTGCCGGTATCGACGTGCTCGTAGATGACCGCGACGAACGTCCGGGTGTGAAGTTCAAGGACGCCGACCTGTGGGGTTCTCCGGTGCGCATCGCCATCGGCAAGAAGGGCCTCGCCAACGGTGAAGTCGAATGGAAGTTCCGCAACGAGAAGGAATTCACCATGGTCAAGGTCGAAGACGTTGTCGCCAAGGCGAAGGCCTACTTCGCCGAGTAATTAGCGTTGTCATCCCCGACTTGGTCGGGGATCTCCGACAAAGGCTGTCATCCCCGCGAAGGCGGCCGGACAGCACTTAGCACTTTAGTGCTTAGTGCGCATGGTCCCCGAATGGGGAAGATCTCCTTTTTATAACAGCAAAAAAGAATCCCGGCCAGTTGTGAACTGAACCCCAAAAGTTGGACAGTTTAAAGTTAGGATAAAACAGCATTATGAGTCCGGTATTGTACCGGACTCATTCCTTTTAGGCGCAGCTTTATTCGGTCGTTATTGTAGTATTCGATATATTTTCTCAGTTCCCG
>Ga0310697_10000377_pt1 | contig 62451 bp, 55 predicted proteins | sample 172DNAGHGlowgp2_FD_203883 | JGI IMG/M metagenome (GOLD analysis project Ga0310697, IMG submission 203883) | Sheep rumen microbial communities from Palmerston North, Manawatu-Wanganui, New Zealand - 1728 DNA GHGlow gp2 (v2) (version 2) | ecosystem: Host-associated > Mammals > Digestive system >...
ACGACCTGGCTCCGCTGCATAATCCCGCCAACATCAAGGGCGTCAATGCCGTCAAGGCCCTGCTGCCCGACCTGCCGCAGGTAGGCGTCTTCGATACCGCCTTCCATCAGACTATGCCCGACTACGCTTATATGTACGCCCTTCCTTATGAGCTTTATAAGAAGCATGGCGTGCGTCGCTACGGCTTCCACGGCACCAGCCACCGCTACGTCTCGCAGCGTGTGCTCGAATACCTCGGTATGCCTAAGGAAGGCAGCAAGGTCATCACTTGCCACATCGGCGGCGGTGCATCCATTGCAGCCGTTAAGGATGGTAAGGTTGTCGATACCTCTATGGGCCTCACGCCTCTCGAAGGCCTGATGATGGGCACGCGCTCCGGCGATATCGATGCCGGTGCCGTCACCTTCCTCATGGACAAACTTGGCCTCGACACCAAGGGTATCTCCAACCTGCTGAATAAGCAGAGCGGTCTGCTCGGCGTCAGCGAGGGTCGCAGCGACTTCCGTGATATTCTGGCCGGCATAGCCGAAGGCAGCGATCATGCCCGTCTGGCCAAGGAGATGTACACCTATCGCATCAAGAAATATATCGGTTCCTACGCTGCAGCTATGGGCGGCGTCGATGTCATCGTGTTCACTGCCGGCGCTGGCGAGAATCAGTACGAGGTGCGCGAAGGAGCTACCCGTGGCTTGGAGTTCCTCGGTGTGGAGCTCGACGACGAGAAGAACCACGCCTGCCGTGCCAAGGAAGCCATCATCTCAAAGGATTCCTCACGCGTCAAGGTCTGCGTCATCCCCACCGACGAGGAACTGATGATTGCCATGGACACGCTGGCATTGGTCAGCTGAACATTGAAGTTTAGATCATTGAAAAGAACATGAAGTACAGTATCATCATACCCGTTTACAACCGTCCCGATGAGGTGGCAGAGCTGCTGCTCAGCCTCTCGAAACAGACGTTCCATGACTTCGACGTACACATCGTAGAGGACGGCAGCAGCGTAACGTGCCGCGAGGTGTGCGACCATAATGCCAACCGTCTGGACATCCATTATTATGTGAAGGAGAACGGCGGGCCGGGAGCGGCACGCAACTATGGTGCCGAACGTGCCACGGGTGATTACTTCATCGTTCTTGACTCCGACGTAGTGCTGCCTCCAGGCTATCTTGCCGCCATCGACCAAGAGCTGACGGAGCGTCCCTGCGACGCCTTCGGCGGTCCCGACCGCGCTCACCCCGACTTCACGCCGGTGCAGAAAGCTATCAGCTACTCGATGACGTCGTTCTTCACCACTGGCGGCATCCGTGGCGGTAAGAAGAAACTGGATAAGTTCTATCCCCGTTCGTTCAACATGGGCGTGAGCCGCCAGCTGTGGCAACAGCTGGGCGGCTTCCGCGCCATGCGTTTCGGCGAGGACATCGATTTCAGCATCCGCATCTTCAAGGCAGGTGCACGCTGCCGTCTGTTCCCAGATGCCTGGGTATGGCATAAGCGTCGCACGGATTTCCGTAAGTTCTTCCGTCAGGTGCGTAACTCCGGAACTGCACGCATCAACCTGCATCTCTTGCATCCCGGTTCGATGAAACTGGTGCATCTGTTGCCTGCGGTGTTCACGCTTGGTTGCCTGGTGCTGCTCATCCTCTTCCTCTTCGGGCTCGCTTTGTACCTGTTCGGTCCCGATCACATGAACAAGGCGGTAGGCTTTGCACTCTGCGAGCTGACCCTCCTGCTGCCCTTGCTCTACGCATTGCTCATCTTCGTCGATTCCTCCATCCGTAACCGTAGCCTCTGGGTCGGTCTGCTCTCCATCCCCGCCTCGTTCATCCAGCTAATAGGCTATGGTTTAGGCTTCCTTTCCGCAGCATGGAAACGGTTGGTATTGAAGCAGAAGGCTGAAGGATTTGATGACAACGAAAGACTGTACAAATGAATATCAAGGATCTCCCATCCGATGAACGGCCCCGTGAGCGATTGATGGAGCAAGGCGCTGAGGCTTTGTCTCCAGCTGAGCTGTTGGCTATTCTCATCGGCAGCGGCAACACCGAGGAGACGGCAGTACAGCTGATGCAACGTCTCTTGGGTGATTGCGGAGGGAGTCTTAAAGCTTTGAGCCGCCTGTCGTTGAACGACCTCACGAAGAACTACAAGGGTCTGGGGCCCGCTAAGGCCGTCAGCATCCTTGCAGCCTGCGAGTTGGGCAAGCGACGCATGATGGAGGCGGCTGCCGAGAAACGTAAGGTGGAGAGTTCCACTGACATCTACAATATCATGTACCCTCGGATGCGAGATTTGGCGCACGAGGAAAGCTACGCGCTGTATCTGCGTACCGACAACAGTCTCGAAGGACAACCTTTCCTCATCAGCAAGGGAGGCATCGCAGGTACACAAGTGGACATCCGCTTGGTGTTGCGTGAAGCGTTGATTCGTCAGACGCCGACACTCGTGCTCGTACACAACCATCCTTCGGGCAACAAGCGCCCTTCGCGCGACGACGACAACCTCACCGACCGCCTTTCCCGTGCATGTCAGGTCATGAACATCAGGCTGTTGGACCACGTCATCGTCACCGATGGCGACTACTACAGCTATCGTGAACAGGGGAAGGTGTGATGGATAATGTATAATGGACAATGGACAATGGATAATGTATAATTAAAAGATGGATAAGATTCAGTTAGAGGATAAGATCGTAGAGATGCTCAAGACGGTGTATGACCCTGAGATCCCTGTCAACGTGTACGATTTAGGGCTTATCTACCGCATAGAGCTGAGCGACGACCTCACGCAGTTGGATGTAGATATGACGATGACAGCGCCCTCGTGCCCCATGGCCGACTTCATTGTCGAGGATGTGCGTCAGAAACTCGAGAGCATCGAGGGCCTCACCTCCGTCAACGTCAATCTGGTCTTCGAACCTGAGTGGACGCAAGATATGATGACTGAGGAGGCGAAGCTCGAATTGGGTATGCTTTGAAAGCCTTAAGGGTTACTGACATGGCCCGCAGAGCGGTAAAGAACGTTAAAAAACGGGCCGACTCCTTGGCCGTAAAGCTCCTTTGTATTACTTTTGCACGCACAAGTATTACAATGTATAACGATAATATCACAGCTATGGCAACAACAACGGTAAGACGTCCAGCCTCATTCCGCTTGCGTACCGACCTGCTCGAGCGACTGAAGCGCAACGCTATGCGCGAGCATCGGACGCTGAACAATTACGTTGAGAGCGTTCTCCTCGACTTCGTGTACGACGAACCGAACGAAGTGACTAAAGCCGCCATCGAAGAGGCTCAGTCTCGAAGTGTTTACCCTGAGGGTGAACTCTACAGCAGTGCAGCAGAACTCTTTGAAGCTCTTGATGCTGAATGAAAAAGATTTTTCCTTCCACTCAGTATAAGAAGGATTATAAGCGTTACCGCAATAATCCTTCAAAGATTGCAGCCCTGGGTGAAATCATTGATATTCTTGCAAGCGAACAACCCATTCCTGCCCGATTCAGTCCACATCTCTTGCACGGCAACTATAAAGGCTGTATGGAATGCCACATCCAGGGCGATTTCCTCCTCATCTGGTTTGACGAAACGAGCGACATCATAGAGTTAGTACGCCTCGGTAGTCACAGCGAATTGTTTGGATAAAAAGGAAACGACGATGAAACCTGTCTATTTCATATCTGACGCCCATTTGGGCAGTCGCGCTATAAAGCACGGTCGCACTCAGGAGCGGCGGTTGGTGAGGTTCCTGGACTCCATCAAGGAGAAGGCAGGAGCGGTGTATTTGCTGGGCGATATCTTCGACTTCTGGCATGAGTACAAGCTGGTGGTGCCTAAAGGTTTCACTCGTCTGTTAGGCAAGATCAGCGAGCTGACGGACCTCGGCGTCGAAGTCCATTTCTTTACGGGCAATCACGATATCTGGGCCTACGACTACCTGGAGAAGGAATGTGGGGTCGTGATGCATCGCAAACCTGTGACGGTAGAGCTGGGTGACAAAGTGTTCTTCCTCGCTCATGGCGATGGTCTTGGCGATCCCGATCCAAAGTTCAAGTTCCTGCGCTGGCTGTTCCACAACCGTGTGGCTCAGGTCCTTTTTGCCGCTGTCCATCCCCGCTGGGGCGTGGATCTCGGCCTGCGTTGGGCTGAGCATAGCCGGTTGAAGCACGAAGCTGAGGATCCTCCGACCTATCAAGGCGAGGACAAGGAACATTTGGTTTTGTATGCTAAGGATTATCTTACCAGTCATCCCGATGTCAATTACTTCGTGTTCGGGCATCGTCACATCGAGCTCGACTTGATGCTCTCCCGCACAGCCCGCGTCATCATCCTGGGCGATTGGATCACGCATTTCTCCTATGCTGTCTTCGACGGCGAACAGCTGTGGATGGAGAACTATATTGAGGGCGAAACCGAGCCCTGAACCTTGGCTTAGAGTGCAATAAATCATTTATTTTTGTCGATTCTAGTATTTTTAAGGGCAGATGACTTGTCGTCTGCCTTTTTTTATGTACTTTTGCACAGTTTTTATGTAACACAATTGTCTCAATGCGACATATCATCTTCAAAAGCAGGACGCTGTTGCTCGCTATGGTGGTGAGTTTAATGGCTGGCAACGTTTTAGCACAGGTCAAGCAGGAGGGCGGGAAGCCCGCATCAGTGCCCATGCAGGGCGTTGTTCCCCAGAAACCAAACGGGCAGTCGGCAAAGGAATTGTTGATTTCGGGTGTCATCAAGGACACGCAGGGTGAGACGTTGCCGGGAGCCAGCGTACGGGTTCGTGAGACGAAGGCAGGAGCCGTAACCGACAACGATGGTAAATTCACCATCTCCGTGCCGCTTGGGCAAGCCGTTACGCTGGACTTCTCCTATGTGGGTATGCAGCCCCAGTCCAAGAAGTACGACGGCAAGAAAAACTATACCAATCAGGTCATCGTGCTCGCTGAAAAGGGCGACATGGAAGAGGTCGTCGTCACGGGCCTGTTCGACTATAAGTCCTCGACCTTCACCGGCTCGGCTGTGTCCTACACACAGGAAGACTTGAAGCTAGTCAGCAACGGCAATGTGCTGAAGACCATTCAGGCCATCGACCCTTCGTTCATCGTTGATATGAACAGCATCAATGGCTCCAACCCCAACTTCATGTCTGATATCACCATTCGCGGCAAGGCCTCGTTCAGCGGCTTGCAAGGCGAATACAGCGGCAACCCCAATGCACCGCTGTTCATCCTCGACGGCTTCGAGGCTTCGCACCAGCAGATCTTCGATCTTGACATCAACCGCATCAAGAGTGTCACCGTCTTGAAGGACGGCGCGGCAAAGGCCATTTATGGCTCGAAGGCCAGCAACGGCGTCATCGTCGTCGAGACCATTCTGCCCGAGGCCGGACGGTTGCGCATCACCTATACGGGTGACGTCAACGTGGAGGTGCCCGACCTGACGACTTACGACCTTTGCAACGCCACGGAGAAGCTGCAGGTGGAGCTGAACTCAGGGCGTTACACCGCCAATTCTCCTTACTATCAGGCGCTGCTCGACGAGCAGTACAACCGCACGGCCATCGATGTGGCTCGCGGCGTCGATACCTATTGGCTGTCACAGCCCCTGCGTTCGGGCGTCGGCAATAAGCATACGGCTTACATCGAAGGTGGCACCGAGGAGATGCGCTATGCCGCCAGCCTCATGTATAATAATGTGGCGGGCGTGATGAAGAAGTCCGACCGCACAACACTCTCGGGCAACATCAACCTGAGCTATCGCTACAAACAATGGATGTTCCGCAACTCATTGAGCGTGAATGGCAACCGCGCTGACGATAGCCCTTATGGCACGTTCAGCGACTATGTGCGGGTGAATCCTTATTTCTCGCCTACTGACGAGAACGGTAACCTGCAGAAGGTGCTCGGAACCTTCACGCCGCCGGGCTACGGCAGCAGCTCCACCATCTACTACAACCCGCTGTACAACGCGACCATCGGCACGAAGAACTTCTCGAAATATACCGAGGTGGTTGAGAACTTCTACCTCGAATACCGCCCCATCGAGGACCTGCGTTTCACGGCGCGCCTGGGTTATATCCACAAGAACGACAAGCGTGAGGATTTCTACCCCGGCGACCACACACGTTTCAACGACTGGACGGGCGACCGCTACTTCCAGCGCGGCAGCTATGCCATCAGCAACGGCGAGAACAACAGCCTCTCGGTGGACATCACAGGTAACTACTCCCACACCTGGGACAAGCATCTGCTGCTGGCCAACGCCGCCTACTCGCTGCAGACCGCCGACGGCAGCACCGAAGGCATGACGGCATGGGGCTTCCTGAACAATCACGTGGATTACATCACTTTCGCCAAGCAGTACGCCGAAGGCGGTAAGCCCTCGGGCTCGGAGACCACAACGCGTTCGCTCGGTTTCACAGGAGCTGCCAACTACAGCTACGACGAGCGCTACCTCTTCGACGCCAGCCTGCGTTTCAACGGCTCGTCGGTATTCGGCAGCGACAACCGCTGGGGTACGTTCTGGAGCGCCGGTGTTGGTTGGAACCTGCATAAGGAACATTTCATGCGCGATGCCAAATGGCTGACGTTGTGCAAATTCCGCGTCACCTATGGTCTCACGGGCAATCAGAACTTCTCGCCCTATCAGGCCAAGGCAACCTATAAGTTCTACGACAACATCATCTACGACAACATTTCTGGCGCTTACCTGATGGGTATGCCCAACCCCAACCTGCGTTGGCAGCAGACGGGCGACTTCACCGTAGGTCTTGACCTCGGACTGTGGAAGCGGCTGAACGTGCGCTTCGACTACTACGACAGCCGCACCCGCGATGCCCTCATCGCCATGACGATCCCGACCTCCACGGGTTTCACCTCATATATGGAAAACCTCGGCAATGTCCAGAACCGCGGCATTGAAGCTACGGCCAACTGGCGCTTCTTCCAGAAAGGACAGTCGTACATGAGCCTCACGGGAAGCATCGCACACAACGTGAACAAGGTCACCAAGATCAGCGACGCCCTCAGCAGTTTCAACCGCGAGCAGGATGCCGAGAACACCACGTCGCCCATCATCCGCTATGAGGAAGGGCAGTCGATGAGCGCCATCTGGGCCGTGCAGTCGTTGGGCATCGATCCCGCCACGGGGCGCGAGCTGTTCCTCAAGAAGGACGGCACGACGACTTACGACTACACCACCGACGACTACATCATTGCGGGCGACTCCAACCCCAAGGTGCACGGCACCTTCGGTATCAACGGCGAGGTGAAAGGCTTCGGCGTCAGCTTGCTGATGAGCTATCAGATGGGCGGCGACTACTACAACCAGACGCTCGTGGACCGTGTGGAGAACGTGAATATCGCCTACAACGTCGATCGCCGTGTGTTCAGTGACACTTGGAACACGCCCGGCGATGTGGCGCTTTACAAACATATCTCCTCCACGCCCACAACGACTTACGCCTCGACACGTTTCATTCAGCGCAACAATATGCTCGACCTCACCAGCCTCTCACTATACTACGACTTCAAGCATTGCGCATGGCTGCGTCGCGCCAAGCTGGAGCGTCTGCGTGTGACGGGCTACATGAACGATGTCTTCCACCTTTCGACCATCAAAGCCGAGCGCGGTCTCAACTACCCCTACGCCCGAACCTTCTCGCTGTCGGTGACGGCAACGTTCTAGAAGAAAAATATGCCACCGTGCCCCTCCCGTCAGGGAGGGAGTAATTACCGAACAAGATTTGGAAATATCAATGATAATTCACTGTATATGATAAAAACACTCTTCGACAATATTATTCCCCTTTTCACAAAGGTAACCACTCCCTCCCTCACAGGGAGGGCGGGGGGTGGGTCCGCTCTTCTCCTTTGTCTGCTCATGCTAATGAGCTGCAACTCCTGGCTTGACGTGCAGCCCCGTTCGCAGGTCGAGGACACTGAGCTCTTTGAAACCGAAAGCGGCTTCAAGGAGGCGCTGGCAGGCGTCTATAGCTCAATGGTCACCACGAGAACCTATGCCAAGGAGATGACCTTCGGTTTCATGGGCGTGTTGGGACGCGAGTGGGACTATTTCAGCCAGAGTCAGTACGAGGATGCCTCGGCCTACGACTACGAGGCTTCGATTCCGACGAATTACATCCGCGAGATATGGGCCAATGGCTATAGCGGCATCGCCAATGTCAACAACCTCCTGGCGCACATCGATGAGCATGAGACCCTCTTCTCACGCGACAACTACGGTGTCATCAAGGGCGAGGCGCTGGCTCTGCGTGCTTTCCTGCACTTCGACCTCCTGCGCTGCTTCGGCGTCAGCTTTGCCGTGAACCCCGATCAACCCGCAATACCCTATAGCACCGCCCTCTCGTATCGCGTGTTCCCACAGCTCACCGTGCGTGAGGTGGCCGAAGCTGTCCTCAAGGACTTGGCTGAGGCTGAGGCGCTACTCAAGGCTCATGATCCCATCGTCACGGAGCGCGAGATTACCGAATCCACCGACAACGGCTACCTCCTCAACAGGGAGATGCATCTCAACTACTATGCGGTCCGCGGTCTGCAGGCCCGAGTGTATATGTGGATGGGCGACTATGTCAAGGCACTCGAGGCAGCCAACGAAGTCATCGCCTCAGACCTTTTCCCGTGGGCTACCGTTGCCAACCTCCAAAGCGGCGTGGACCATTCGATGGTCACCGAGCAGCTGTTTGCCCTGAACAATCTCACGATGACCGCCGACATCGCTGATATCTACTTCACCGATGGCACCACAAACAGTTTTGCTGTGACGCGCGATCGTCTGTTGGAATACTTCGACCGTGCCACACGCGACTACCGCTACACCTTCCTCTTCCGCAACGGCTCGGGCGCTAATGCCAGTAACCGCTACCTGCGCAAGTACGATGAGTCGGGCTCCAGCAGTGCGTTCTATCGCTACAAGATGCCGCTGCTGCGTGTGGCCGAGATGTACCTGATACGAAGCGAGGTGCAATTCCGCCAAGGGGATAATGAGGCAGCGCTTGCAACGTTGAACGAGCTGCGCGTGGCGCGTAATCTGACGCGTCTCACCGCCATGCCTGCTGACTTCATGCTCGAACTCATCCGCGAGTATCGTCGCGAGTTCCTTGGCGAGGGTCAGCTCTTCTTCCTCTACAAACGCCTCAACCGCGAGGCTATCCTCACGAACCCCGAGGTGAATATGGTTGAGGAAAAACTCTACACCTTCCCGCTGCCCATCACCGAGACAGAGGCTGCACAGAGGGAGGCGAATAAGTAAAAAGCCCCCCAGCCCTTCCCTGTGAAGAAGGGGAGTAATTACCAGACAAGATAAAGATATATATCTATTATAGATTAATTGAACGATGAATACATATACATATAGACACCATTTGCAAAAGTATCTACTCCCCTCCCTCGCAGGGAGGGGCAGGGGGGTGGGTCTTTTTCTGTTGCTCACCTTATGGTCATGTTCCCACGTCGATGTCCCGACTTACGACACGGAAGAAACACGTCTGAATATCTGGGTCGGCACTGCTGCAGGCATCGTATATGAGACAACGAGCTACAACTACTCCTATGCCTACGAGGAGGGGAGCGTGACGTTCTATGCGCAGATTACCGGGCTGCCTGTGGACTACGACCGCACGTTCCGTCTTGAAGTTTTCGGCGAGGATTCGGCTGCCGTGGCACCTACCGTGCGCAGTGAGGACTTTGTGATACCGGCCGGAGCTATCGGTGGCACCTACGAGCTGCACCTCAACACGCAGCTGCTGCCTTCGTCCGACCTGTTCACCGAGCACGACGGCAAGGTGCAGTTCCGCGTGCGGCCCTCCAAAGAGTTCATGCTGGGTACGGAGAATCATCAGGCGTTCACCGTCATCGTGAAGAACTACCTCGCGAAGCCCGACAACTGGGACACCGTGCCCGAGCGCAACGACATGATCATCTATTTCCCCATCTCCAAGTATTTCGGCACATACAGCCGCGTGAAGTATCAGTTCATGATTGAGCACCTCGGTCTCATCGATTTCAATATCCGTTCGAGCATGGGAGCTATCCCTGCCTACGACGAAGAAACCAACACTATCTCGGCCTCATACGCCGTGCAGCTGCAGCAACTGATGCAGCGTGCACTGCGTGAATACAACGCCACCCACGCCACCCCGCTCACCGATGAATACGGAGAGCTTGTGACCTTCTAAAGAACAGACCATTTATGCGCAGCAATTATACCTTATACATTATCAATCATACATTAGCCATCGTCATCGCGATGGCGATGGGTTCCTGTTACTCCGACCACGGCAACTACGACTACCACGAGCTGGACGAAGTGCGCATTGACACGGTCGGTACTGGCATACAGGCCAGTTATGCCGTTCAGCGCTTCGACACCCTTGAGCTCTCGCCCGAAGTGTATTTTAATGGACAGCGTGTGGTTAATGAGGGCGATGCACCCCTGACTTATCAATGGACCATCTTCAGCGCTGTCACAGGCGTTGGCACGAGCAATGTCGTGGACACACTGGGTCACGAGCGGAACCTCAAAACACCTATCATTCGTACTGGCGGCAACTACTACGTGCAGCTCGTCGTGACGAATCAGAACGATGGCATCCGTCAGTTCTTCCGCGTCAGCGTCACCGTCAGCGAAGCCTTCGATGGCGGATGGATGGTCTTCTACGAACGTGCCGACCATCCGGGCTATTCCGATCTTGCCCTCGTCTTCAATCCCTGGACGAAGAACAATGTCACTGTCGATCGCGCTTACACAAATCTCTTCGAGCTCACCAACGGCTCCCTCCTGCAGGGCCGTCCCATCCGCTGCTTTGACGTAGCGATGGCTTTGGGCGCCAACAACTATGTAGGCCTCTGCACCGACTACACCCTTGTCGGTGTCACTGACATTGCTATCGAACAGGCGATGGCGTTTGACAACTTCTTCAATACGCCACCGGCTAAGATGGCGCCTACGTGGTACGGCCACCATGGCAACGGCGGCGTGTCCGGTCAATGCTCCGAGGTGCTCATCAACGACAACAAGATTTATACCAACACCTATTTCAATAGCGCTTCCGGCGAACGCGAGTCGCGCTTCGGCATTCCCAAGTTCGACGATGGAGTTGGGGAGTTGGCGCCTTGGAACGCTGAGCTGCCTAACCAGCTGAACTACGGCATCGTCGTTTACGACCAGACCAACGAGTGCTTCCGCTATGCTGCCTTCGAACGTGCACAGCTCGAGGCTTTCGCGGATCAATCGCCTGCGGCTGCTTTTGATGTCAATCACACAGGCATGAAACTGCTCATGGGCGACTGGGGCGTGGGACAGCAGCGCCTGTTGCCATACGACTACCTGCTGATGAGCAAGGGCTCGGAACGCAAGCTCGCCGTGGCCAACTTCGCCACAACGACTCCTGAGGATACACACATCGGTCTTGCCCTCTACGACTTGAATGCACTTTGTCCGAACATCGACCGCGCCACCTCCCTCGCCGCCAGCAATGTCGGCAGTTTCATCTTCTACGGCGCTGCCGACAAGGTCTATAACTTAGCCTATGACAGCGGCTTGCCCGCTACCGTGGCGTGGCAGGCTCCGTCGGCTGACGAGGAAGTCACCTGTGTGCGTATCATGAAGTACTACAATACCATCTACTCCACCTCTATGATGCCATCCTGCGACGAAGTCGTGCACATCGCCACTTGGAACCAGCAGCGGCAGACAGGCCACCTCTACGAGTATCGCATCAACACCGCCAGCGGCGATCTCGACCAGTCGATGCGATACGACTACGTGATACCGGGAAAGGTGAAAGATATGGCATGGAAGTTCTCGATGAAATAGAAGGTATTCCTTATGGGCAATTATTGAATGTGCATTAAACTAAATGGAGATTATCCTATCCTAAATAATAAACAGAAACTCAATTATAACACATGTTGTCAATGAAAAAACTATTTACTACAATCGTTTGCATCGTAGCTTCAGTGGCTGCGATGGCACAGGGCGTGGTCTTCGAACCCGATGGCACGACGCTCGAGCAGGCTGCAGTCAAGGCTAAGGCCGAGAACAAGCTCATTTTCCTCGACTGCTACACACAGTGGTGCGGCCCCTGCAAGAAGATGGCGAAGGAGACATTCACTCTCGCTGAGGTCGGCGCTGTTATGAACCCCAAGTTCGTCAATATCAAGATTGACATGGAGAGTGCATACGGTGCACCGCTGGCTAAGAAGCTGCAGATTCAGGCTTATCCCACCTTCGTCATCTTCAATGCCGACGCTCAGGAGATCAGCCGTTTCCTCGGCTACCACGACGCTCCCTCTTTCTTGAAGGTACTCGAAGAGAAGGGCAAGGACGACGCTTCTGCCGGCCTGAAGGCTCGTTTCGATGCCGGCGAACGTGACCCGAAGTTCCTGTATGAATATCTCGCTTCGCTCACTGCAGCCTACAAGGGCGATGAGGCCAACACTGTGGCTGAGGCTATCCTTGAAGGTAAGGAGGAGACCTTTGCTGCCGACTCCACGCTGCGCATGATTTTCTTCCGCAACATCACCAATCCATTCGCCAAGTCGTTTGTCTATACCGCCAAGCACCCCGAGGCGCTGACGGCTGCCATTGGTGAGATGCCTGTGAAGATGAAGATTCAGAACGTCCTTACCGGCTATCAGCGACAGCTCATCAACGAAGCCGACGGCACGGCAACGCTCGATCAGGCTAACTACGACCGCTTCAGCGCATTGCTCGACGAGATTGGCATGGCTGATGCCGACCACTATCGTCTGCAGACGCTCATCACGCTCGCCGAGAAGCAGAAGGACTTCGACAAGTACATCGCCTACATCAAGCAGTATCTGGCTAATCCCGCCCTCGATGCCGACGACATGCAGTTGGCTCGTTGGGTACGTCCCTTCTCAGGTCCCAACGCCAACCCGCAACACAAGGAGGAGATGAAGGCCATCCTGCGCCAGCGCCTCGACGAGATTGCTGCAGGCAAGCGTCAGCCCATGAACACTATTGGTAACATGCGCCTCTCACGTCCCACCGATGATCTCCTCCGCGTGCTCATCGATGCCATGGACGGCAAGATGCCGCAGAAATAAAGATTAGAGATTAAAGTTTAAAGATCATGAAACGTTTATCATTTATCATCTATTCCTTATTATTTATTATTTCCAGTTCCTTTGCTCAGGATCAGGTTGTCACCGAGACGACGGTGAGTGACGGAGAGACCTACGTCACCCATTATCTCTATGATGCTCAGGCACGTCCTTTCCTGCTGCTCACCGATGATCTTTCGATGCAGTTCTACAGCTATGACGAGGCTGGCAACGTAGCAAAGCAGGAGTACACCGATTTCACCAATCCCAACCTCGACCGCATCTATGTCTATACTTATAATGAGGCAGGACAGATAGCCATCGAGGAGGAGTTTGCCGGAGAACGTTCGCTGGGAACTACCACTTACACTTACGATGAGCATGGTCATATCATTACGATGCTCAACTCACGTGGCGGATTACCTATCAACCGTCGCAACACATACGACGATCAGGGCCAGCTCATCAAAGAGGAAACACTTCATCCTATGAATGCCTCGGCTGTGATGGCAGCCACAGAGTATTTCTATGACAACGGTCTCGTCGTCAAGGAGGTTCATTATTCCAGCGGTATCGTCTCGTCCATCGTCGAAAACACCTACAACGAGGCTGGTCAGCTCATCAAGAGTGTCACCTCCGAGCCTGTAGAGAGTGAGGAAGAGAGTGAGGAAGAGCAGGAAGTGGTCTTCGAGGTGACGTCCACCACGACTTATGCCTATGCCGACATTGATGTGTCCCTCGCACCGCTTAATGTTCAGGCTGTAGCCGGAGACGGCAATACGGTCGTCGTCACATGGGAAGGCTCGGCGAACAGCATCGTCGTCGATGGTAAGTTCTACACCGCTACCGGCAACAGCTTCACCACTCCTGTGCTCATCGATGGCACCTACACCATCTACGTTGTCAACAATGGTAATGCCACCGCTTCCGAACCCATTGATGTAGCAGACAATACGAAGGTCGGCGTTAGTGACGTGCATCTCAACGGTGAGGTGACGGCATCGATTGTGATGGAGGAGAACCGCGATGGCGAAATGGTGCCGGTTACTTACTATAATATCCCCGTGGCTTGGACGCTGCCCAATGACGCTAAGCCCACCAGCTACCGCATCTATTACAACTCGACTTACTATGTTGATGTTGAGGACGGCACGCTTCGCAACTTCGTCATCCCGGCCAAGAACGTCACCAACTGGAGCATGGCCACGATGTCCGTTGTCACGTTGCCCTTCGTCGTTCGCGTCGTAGCAATCTACGAGACGGGTGAGATGGAACCGGCCAACCTGCTGGAACTCGACACCGAGGCTATCCTCGAACTGTCCGTTCAGGCTCCACAAGCCAACGCTGCCTCCACAGAGGTTTACACGCTCGGTGGCATCCGCATGCCTTCACGTGACAACCTCCGTCCCGGCACCTACGTCTTCCGCAACGGTAAGGTTGCCCGTAAGGTGCAGACGCGATAAGCTCGTTTGGGTACCCGAAAACAATAAGGGCTGTGTCCGTTGTGACACAGCCCTTTCTTCGTCAGAGAAATGATGATTAAGCCTTGACGCGGCCGAGGTAGCTGCCGTCGCGGGTATCGACCTCGACGATCTCGCCTTCGTTGATGAAGAGAGGCACGCGGATTTCAGCGCCTGTCTCTACGCGGGCAGGCTTCAAGGTGTTTGTGGCGGTGTCGCCCTTCAGACCGGGTTCGGTCCAGGTGATGGCCAGCTTCACCTTCACGGGTACGTCGGCATAGAGGACGGTCTCGGTGGAGGCGTCGGTGACAACCTCGACGTTCTCGCCTTCCTTCATGAAAGCGACGCCGTTGATCTGGTCCTTGGGAATGGGAATCTGCTCGAAGGTCTCGTTGTTCATGAAGATGTAATCCTCACCTTCCATGTACAGGAACTGGTAGCTGCGACGCTCGACGCGGACGTCCTCGAGTTTCTCGCCGATGTTGAAGCGACGTTCCAGAACATTGCCGCTGACCACGTCCTTGAGGGTCGTGCGCATGATGGTGTTGCCCTTGCCAGGCTTCACGTGCAGGAAGTCGATGCAGAAATAGAGCTTGCCATCCATGCGGATGCAGGTGCCCTTCTTGATGTCTTGTGAGTTAATCATACTTTGATGCTGTAAAAATGGGTATTATTAAATGTAAAATGGTTCTTTAGCCTCGTTTTCGGGCGCAAAGGTAATGAAAATAAGCGAAAATGAGCAAAAGTTTTAAGAAAATCTTGCGAGAATGAAAAAAAGTATCTACTTTTGCAGCCCGTTAGCCCACTATCGCAACAAATATAAAGATATAAAGCAATGAAAAGAACATTCCAGCCCCACAATCGCAGAAGAAAGAATAAGCACGGTTTCCGTGAACGTATGCTAACCGCTAATGGCCGCCGCGTGCTCGCCGCACGTCGTGCTAAGGGTCGTAAGAAGCTCACTGTTTCCGACGAACGTCACGGTAAGTAATTCTTTCCATGGCCCGTTGACGATAGCATAATCGCCCGCGAGGCCGACAGCCAGACATGAGGCGCAGACGGATGCACCCACAGGGGTTTGCGTCGTCTGTGCCTTATTCTATTTAAACCTTTCGCTATGGGATTTTTCAAGAAGATCATGAGCCCGATCGTTTGGGGCAATATCATCGCCATCGTGGTCGTGGCGGTGCTGGTGTGTATGCTTGCTCTCAAAGGCATCGACGTCTATACTCACCACGGCGAGTCCATTGAGGTCCCCGCCATCGTCGGCATGCAAGAGAGCGATGCCCAGTACACCTTGCAGCGATTGGATTTAGTCCTGGTCAAGGCCGAGACGGGCTACGACAAGAGCAAACCCACGGGATGTGTGCTTGCGCAGAACCCGGAATCCGGCACGAAGGTTAAGGCCGGGCGACAGATATACGTGACCATCAACGCTTCCGATTCTCCTACGCGGGCATTGCCTGACATTGCCGACAACAGCTCACTGCGCGAGGCGCAGGCCAAGCTCAAGGCCATGGGCTTCAAGCTCGGACCCGTGGAATATATCCCTGGCGACAAGGACTGGGTCTATGCCGTCAAGTGCAGGGGCAGATTCGTCTATTCGGGTGAACAGGTACCCACCGACGTGCCGTTGATCCTGCAAGTCGGCAATACCTCGTCAATCGAGGCCGAGGAGGAGATGCTCGATTCGCTCGATGACTTCGACATCGGGGACATCGACGATGAGGCTGTCGGAATCGACGATATCTTTGACCTATGATGGACGATGACGAACTGATCGTTGACGACGATGCGTTGGAGCTCGACGACGAAGGGCTGGAGGCAGCCCCCGACGGTACGCTCTATGAGCATCGTCGTGTTGTAGCCGACAAGGGACAAACGCTGCTGCGCGTCGATAAGTTCCTGATGGAACATCTGCGCGACACCAGCCGGGCACGCATTCAGCGCGCTGCTGAAGCCGGTTGCATTCATGTCAACGACCGTCCCGTCAAGAGCAACTATCGCGTCAAGCCTTTCGATGTCGTCACCCTCATGCTCGACCATCCGCGTTTCGAGACGGAGGTGACGGCGGAGGACATACCGTTGGACATCGTCTATGAGGATGACGACCTGCTCGTCGTGAACAAACCGGCAGGCTTGGTCGTGCATCCCGGAGTGGGCAACTACACAGGAACATTGGTCAACGCCTTGGCTTGGCACTTGCGCAACGACCCTAAATACAACCCCAATGACCCTAACGTGGGTCTCGTTCATCGTATAGACAAGGATACGAGCGGCTTGCTCGTCGTGGCGAAGACACCCGAGGCAAAGACACATCTGTGCCATCAGTTCTTCGTTCATTCCACACGCCGCCAGTACAACGCCCTGGTATGGGGCGGTTTCGAGACAGAGGAGGGTAGGATAGAGGGTAACATTGCCCGCGACCCTCGCGACCGTCAGCGCATGACGGTGTTTCCGCCTGCGAGCGAAGTGGGTAAACCCGCCGTGACACACTGGCGGGTCATTGAAGCCTTCGGACCGGTGACGTGGGTCGAATGTATCCTCGAGACGGGCCGCACCCATCAGATCCGGGCCCACATGAAGTCGATTGGGCATCCCCTCTTTGCCGACGAGCGTTATGGCGGCATGGAGATTCTTCGCGGACAACCTACGGCGGCATACAAGGCTTTCGTCCGCAATGCCTTTGAGCTCTGCCCACGGCAGGCACTGCACGCCCGCACACTCGGCTTTCAGCATCCGCGGACTCACGAGGATCTGTTCTTTGAGAGCACGTTGCCCGAAGACTTAACACGAGTAACTGAAAAATGGCGCTCTTACGCGCGTACATTATTATAATAAAACATGGATAAGAAAAAAGTGATAGCCATCGTCTGCGGTGGCGACAGCTCTGAGCACGACGTGAGCATTCGTAGCGCACAGGGCATCTACAATTTCATTGATAAAGAACGCTTCGAACCATTCGTCGTCGAGCTGAAAGGCACGACGTGGGAGGCTCATCTCGAAGGCGACAAGCGCTCCAAGGTCAGCCGCGAGGATTTCTCCTTCAAGGTGGGGCGGCGCACGGTGCATCCGGATTTCGCCTACATCACCATCCATGGAACGCCTGGCGAGGACGGGATTCTTCAAGGCTATTTTGACCTCATTCGTATGCCTTATTCGACCAGCGATGTTCTCGTCGAGTCAATGACTTTCAACAAGTTCACGTTGAACCAATACCTGAAGGGCTTCGGCGTCAGCGTCTCGGAAAGTCTTGTCGTGCGCAAGGGCAACGAAGACCTCGTCACGGACGACGAGATCATCAACCACATCGGTCTGCCTTGTTTCGTCAAGCCTAATGCCGGCGGTTCGAGCTTCGGCGTGACAAAGGTGAAGACGCTCGAGCAGCTGCGACCCGCCATCGCCCTGGCTATGGGCGAGAGCGATGAGGTGATGGTCGAGGCCTTCATGCCGGGCACCGAGCTCACCTGTGGTTGCTACAAGACCGCTGCCGGAGAGCATGTGTTCCCGGTCACGGAAGTCGTCACGCACAACGAGTTCTTCGACTACGACGCCAAGTACAACGGCTCGGTCGATGAGATCACGCCCGCTCGCATTCCCGATGACCTGCGCGACCGTGTGCAGGCACTCACCTCGGCCATCTACGACATTCTTGGCTGCTCGGGAATCATCCGCATCGACTACATCGTCACGAAGGTGAAAGGCGACGACGGCAAGGAACGCGACCGCATCAACATGCTCGAAATCAACACCACGCCAGGCATGACGGCCACCAGCTTCATCCCTCAGCAGGTGCGTGCCGCCGGTCTCGACATCAAGGATGTATTGACCGAGATTATTGAGGACAAACTATAATCGGATCGTACTGAGACAACAATATACCCTAACATAGATGAAAGAACAACAACTTGCAAAAGATATCGCTCCCTCCCTCATAGGGAGTGCGGGGGAAGAATCTTCCTTCGACGATATTCGCCCCTATAAGCCCGAGGAACTGCCGCAGGTCTTCGACGAATTGATGGCTGACGAACAGTTCGTTCAGGCGGTGAGCCGCGTCATGCCCGATGTGTGCGGGAAGATGAAGGCTTTCCTCAAGGCTAACGAAGGAACGTCGTTCACCAATCTCGACGTGCAGAAAACGTTCATCTATCCCTTAGTGCAGCATATCATTGCGACCTGCACGCAGGGTATCGATCTCAGTGTTCCCGAGCATCTCGACCGTCAGCAGCCGCACACCTTCATCACCAATCACCGCGACATCGTCCTCGATTCGGCCTTCCTCAGCTTCCTGCTCGTCGAGAACCAGTTCCCCACCACCGTGGAGATAGCCATCGGCGACAATCTGCTCATCTTCCCGTGGATCAAGAAATTGGTGCGCATCAACAAGTCGTTCATCGTGCAACGTTCACTCTCGATGCGCGAGATGCTGCGTGCCTCGCAGACCATGAGCCGCTACATGCATTACGCCATCGCCGAGAAACACGAGAACATCTGGATTGCGCAGCGCGAGGGCCGGGCCAAGGACAGCGACGACCGCACACAGGACTCCATCCTCAAGATGATGGCGATGGGCGGCGAAGGAACTATCATCGACCGCCTGCGTCAGCTACATCTCACGCCGATGGCACTCAGCTACGAGTATGATCCCTGTGATTATCTCAAAGCCAAGGAGTTCCAGCAACGCCGCGATATTCCCGACTTCAAGAAGAGCAAGGCCGACGACCTCGCCAGCATGCAAACGGGCATCTTCGGTGCCAAGGGACATATCCATTTCGCTGCAGCACCCTGCATCGACGAGTGGCTCGACACCCTCGATCCCGCCACACCTAAGCTTGAGATCTTTCCTCTCATTGCCCGTCACATCGACCAGGAGATCCACCGCAATTTCCGCCTCTATCCCTCCAACCTCATCGCCGCTGCTCTCCTCACCTCAACCTCTGCATCGAGTGTTTCATCCAATCGGTTCTCCCCCGCCGACCTCTCCGCCTTCGAGGACTACCTCCAGCAGCGCATCGCCCTTGCTGCTAACGCCTTGCAAGCCGAAGGCCTGCAGCCTGATCCCGCTTACCTCCGCGAACGTCTCCTTACCATGTACGCCAATCCCGTCTTCAATCAGGAGAAGGCAAAATAAAGCATTATGCGAAGCCGCTACACATCCTGCATCCTGCATTGCGCATTGGCCCTCGTCGTGGCGATGGCCATCACCTCTTGTTCCGATGACAACGAGCCCTACCCCTCGCTCATCACCGAGATGGCGATGTCGTCCAGCGACGCCAAGTGCATCTTCTCCAGCTTTACGACCGACGACGGCCACACCTTCCAGATAACGAACCCCTTGAAAGGCCCTACGCCCAATGTGCGGTGGCGTTTCATCTGCGGCTATGTCAAAGAGGATGAGCAACAAGCGCGCGTCTATACGTTTATCAAAGTACCTCTGCTGTCAGACTTCAGCAGCTACGATAATCCGCGTCGCGACCCTACGGGATTAGCCAGCATTTGGAAAAGCCGGGGATACATCAACCTCCATCTGTTGCCCAAGACCCAAGGCGGCAAACAGGCTTGGGGCTTCTTACGCGATTCCGCCCACGTCAACGGCGCAGGCGGAACCAATTATTACCTTTCGCTCAGCCATTATCAGCTGGACGATGCTAAAGCTTACACGGAAGATCTCTTCGTCGGCCTCGATCTCGACTCCGTGGCCGTGTCACGCACAGCCTCCGATAGCCTCATCTTCTCTCTCCGCACCTTCGAAGGCACACGCTCCTGGACCTTCAACGCCCAGTAATATTATCAACTTTCAACTCCCTCCCTTCCCGTACAGCACGGGATTGGTGCTCGGGTCGTTGTACATCTTCATCTGTTTGTACACCTTCATCCATTTGCGCCCTGCAGCGAGGTCATCGAGCAGTTGGTCGATGGCAGTTGAGAGATCCTCTTGCTGTTCGAGCAGCACATCGAGTTTCTTCTGGCAGGCTGCACGGTGTTCCTCCGAGGCATCGGTGCGCTGCGTCTGCTCCTTCATGTGATAGATCTTCAGCGCTAAGATGCTCAAGCGGTCGATGGCCCATGCCGGGCTTTCGGTGTTGATCGTAGCTTGGAACTGCGGTTCCACGTCGTGGAAGCGGATGTAGAAATAGCTGTCGATGGTTTCCACCAGATCCGTGCGCTCCTGGTTGCTGCGGTCGATGCGGCGTTTCAGCGCAAGCGCTGCCACGGGATTGATCTCCGGATCGCGGATGAGGTCTTCCAGGTGCCATTGCACTGTGTCGATCCAGTTCTTCAGATACAGGTCGTGCTCGATGGCGCCTTCGGCGTAGGGATTATGGATGGGGGCGTCCACGTCGTTCGTGACGTGGTAATCGCGGATAGCCTTCTCGAAGATAGGCCAGGCTCTTTCGGTGAATGTCATACTGATAAACGTTGGTTAGTACCTGCAAAGTAAACGCTTTTTGCGGAATATACCAAGAAAGAGACCTAAACAAAGGTTAAAATTGATGATTTATAAGGTCTAGTAGCGTGAAAAGTGTTATTTTTGCACCCAATAACATGGTTATTGAGCCCAAAAGCTGACTAACACATTATCATAATGAAGAGATTTTCCCTTTCTTTCGTCATGCTGATGCTCGTCGCATCGGCAGGTTTCGCACAGCGTTTCACCGACCGTCTCGACCGTGGCCTCGTCGCTCAGAAGGTCTCTGGAGGTGTTTATCTCTCTTGGCGTGTACAGGCCGAGGAGTATTTTGATGTCACCTACAACGTCTATCGCGATGGCTCACTCGTCAACGACGAACCGCTCGAGGCGTCCAATTTCAGGGACACCGGCGGCACAGCCTCCAGCACTTACACCATAGCTCCCGTCATCCGCGGTCAGGAAGGCGCCCAGTGTGCCCCGGCCACCGTATGGGCTCAGAGCTATCTCGAAATCCAGCCGAAACACGAGGGCATCAAGAGCACGCTCGTGCCCAACGATGCCTGCTGCGCCGACGTCGATGGCGACGGACAGGTGGAGATCCTCATGAAGTACGACAACCTGACCGAGATGCAACAGTCCTATCCCAAGAATGGTCCCAAGATCGATGGCGTGGACACCAAGGAGTACAGCATCTTCGAGGTGTTGAAGCTCGACGGCTCGCGACTCTGGTGGGTCAATTTCGGTCCTAATATGGGCGACTTCCAGAACAACGAGCAGAACATGGTTGCCTACGACTGGGACGGCGACGGACGCGCAGAGGTCATCATGCGTGCTGCCGACGGCACCGTCATCCATAAGGCCGACGGCACCACTTACACCGTGGGCAACGCCTCTGTCAACGTCCGCGCTGCCACGGGTGGCGGCACCAATTGGTTCGTCACCACCGACGGCGAATACCTTGTTTATATGGATGGCCTCACGGGCGAACCCTACCAGTGCATCCCCTATCCCCTTAAGCGTCTGGAGTCGAACGAGACCGATCTCAACCGCGCATGGGGCGATGGCTACGGTCATCGCTGCTCGAAGCATTTCTTTGGCGCTCCCTATCTCGACGGCCGCCGCCCCAGCATCTTCCTCGCTCGTGGTATCTACACACGTCATAAGATGATTGCCTACGACGTCGATCCCGGTTCCCACTCACTCAGCGTCCGTTGGCGTTGGAACTGCAACACCAATGGCCCGTGGAAGGGACAGGGTTACCACAACTTCGGCATCGCTGATGTCGATTGGGATGGTCGCGACGAGATTGTCTTCGGCTCCATGGTCATCGATGACAATGGCAAGGGACTCTCCACCACCGGCTTAGGCCATGGCGACGCGCAGCACTGCAGCGACTTCAACCCCTATGTCCATGGACAGGAGATATATGCTTGCTTAGAGGATAACCCGGGCAACAACTACCGCGATGCCACCACCTCCAAGATCTACCACCGCTGCATTGCGGGCAACGATGATGGTCGTGCCATTGCCGGCAACTTCACCAATTCCTACCCCGGCGGCTTGGGCTGCTCGGCGCGCGAAGGGGCCATCAGCACCATCACCGGCGAGGCGGTCAGCGGACTCGGTACCACGGGCGTCAACACCAACTTCCGCATCTATTGGGACGGCGACCTCTGCTCCGAGACCTTCAACTACCTCGATGGCAAGAACACCGCAGGCTGCGTCGCCAAGTATGGCTCGTGGTCGCCCATCTACACCTTCGAAGGTTCATTGACCAACAACGACACCAAGGGCACACCGTGCTACCAGGGTGACATCCTCGGCGACTGGCGCGAGGAAATCATCATGCGCACCGCAGACAACAATATCCGTATCTACACCACGCCCACCGTCACCAAGTTCCGCGTGCCGTCGCTGTGGTACGATCATCAGTACCGCAACGCCATGGTCTGGCAGATGTGTGGCTACAACCAGCCGCCTCACACCAGCTACTTCCTCGGTCAGCTGGAGGGCATCACTGTGGCTCCGCCGCCACTCACCATGACCGACCGCATCGAGACTACGTCAGTCAGCTCTTCCTACGATGGTCAGCAACTCATCGTCTGTCCTGATGGTGACGGCAGCGCAAGCATCGACGAGGGAGCATCTCCGGCCGTCCTCTTCTTCAACGTCAACACGTGGGTACAGGGCACCGCTGCCAGCGAGAGCACTAATGCCAATCCTACGATTAAATACACTACCTACACCTGCAACGTCACAGGCGGCGGTCTTGCCGGCGAGGCACGTCTCGTCAAGCAGGGCGACGGCATTCTCAATCTGCCGAAGGCTGACTTCACCCACACGGGCAACACCGACATCTGGGCCGGCGTCGTCAACTTCGACGGCACCATGAAGGAGTCGCCACTGTGGCTCAACCGCTTTGCCGAACTCAACTCCAACGGCGGCGAGTTCCACAGCATCAAGGCCGACTACGCCTCTGTCATCCGTCCCGGTGGTGCTAATGCCAAGGGCGAGATCACCGTGGGCGAGCTCTCCCTCGGCTTCGGTTCGCGCGTCGTCGTCGATCTCTACAGCGACGGCATTGCCTCAGACTGCATCCATGCCCAGTCCATCAAGATCGAGCGTAAGACAGGCAACGCCTGGACCACGGCCGGTCCTCCCTACCTCATGCCCGTCATCGAGCTGGTGGGACATCCCGCAGCAGGTCAGAGCGAGATGGCTTCCGGTAAGTATGTCATCGCCGACTTCAGCCAACTCGAAGGCAGCATCGATAACCTCATCATCGAGGGTCTCGAGACCACCAAGAAGAACGTCATCGTCGAGGACAACAAGGTCATCGTCGAAATCGTGGGCCTCCGCGGTCCCTCCACCGTCACGTGGAATGGCGCTTCCGGCAACAAGTGGGACTACGGCGAGACGGCCAACTTCCTGCTCGACGGTCAGAGCGATCCTGTCACCTTCGTTGCGCAGGACAATGTCGTGTTCAACGACGATGCCACGTCGAGGACCGTCAGCATCTCCGGCAGCGTACGTCCGGCTTCCGTCACCGTGAACAACTCGGCCGGGGCTTACGTCTTCAATGGCTCGGGTGCCATCGAGGGCACGGCCAAGTTCATCAAGGATGGCACGGGCATGGTCACCATGAACAATGCCAACACCTACACCGGCGGCAATGCCCTCAAGGGCGGCACCGTCAAGGTCAGCCAGCTCTCCAACCAGTACAGCGCATCGGGCAACCTCGGCGGCGTCACCACCAACCCCAATCTCTTCACGATGGAGAACGGCGCCGTGCTGCAGACAACAGGTGAGGTGGAGCAGGGCTCACCCATGAAGATGGTGGGCGACGAGGGCGGCGTCATCAACAACAGCGCCGACTTCCGCATGGGCGCTGCCCTCTCGGGCACAGTGCTCACCAAGAAAGGTAATGGCGCGCTCTTCGTAACCAACGGCAGCTCGCTGCAGCGCCTGATCGTCACCGCAGGTGGCGTGGCACAAACCAGCAACGCCGCTTCCGTCATCGAGATGCAGGGCGGTACCATTTGGGACGATGCGCAATGCACGACCCACGAGATCTATGTGCCCAAGAACAAGAAAGCCACGTGGCAACTCTCATACACCTACTACACCGCCTACGCCAACAAGATCACCGGCGAGGGCGAGCTCACCATCGTGCCGCGCAACACCGTCAGCCGTGTACGCATCACTGGCGACTGGAGCAAGTTTGAGGGTACCATCAAGCATACGACCTCCAACATCTGGTTGCCGCTCGACATGAGTGGTGGTATGCCTAAGGGCACGCTGTTCATTGATGCCGACTGCGGCGTGTGCAACACCGCTAAGGAGTTCACCGTAGGACAGCTCACCGGTAAGGGAGCCCTCGTACAGGCCGGACCCGACTTCAAGAGTCAGAGTGCCGTTAGTGGCAACAACATCTGGAACGTCGGCAACAGCGATGGCAAGAACTTCACCTTCGATGGCATCTTTACCGACGGCGGTGGTTCCAACAAAGTCATCTTTAATAAAGTAGGAACGTGCAAGATGACCGTCAGCGGCAAGAGCGACCTCTCGGGAGCCGTCACCGTCAAGGCCGGCGAGCTGTGTCTCAAGGCGGGTGCTACGCTCGGCTCAGGAGAACTCACCGTCAACAGCGGTGCCACTCTGTCGGGTGTCACGGGTAATTCCAACGACCTCAACAATTCCAGCATCTCCATAAAAACTGGCGGCACGCTGCAGGTCGGCTTAACTCCGACGGCACTCTCCGGCGTCATGCGCTGCGGCGGCAAGAACGTCACCATCGCTCGTGGTGCTTACCTCAGCATCGGCGTACTGCAGGGAGCCAATGGCAGCTCCACGGGTTGCACCACGCTGCAGAACATAGGCCGTCTCACCATGAACGGCACTATCCGTCTGCATCTCTCGTCCACCATTGGCGATGACATCGCCGAAGGCGACCATATCGAGCTCTGGAACCAGGTTACCACCGTTGTCGGTACTCCCGTCCTCGATCCCGAATGCTTGGTCATCGACGAGGCGAAGGGCCTCTACTGGGATACCACCGACCTCGCGAAGGGCATACTGCGTGTCACCAAACAGGTTCCCGACGCTATCCGCTCCCTCAACGGCTCAACCTCCAACGACGCCACCTACACCCTCGACGGACGACGCACCAACGACGCCCGTCGCGGCGGCATCTACGTCGTCGGCGGACGCAAAGTGCTCATCAAATAATCCTGCATCCAGGTTACGGCTGTAAAACAAAAACCTGGAAAACACCACTCATGATGGCTGAAGCCTACGGCTAATCGTACTGTGTTATTGGTCTTGTGCCTGAGAGCAAGCTCTCGCATAGACCAAAAGCACAGTACGGTTTCATTCTGAAACTCAGCCATCATGGTGGCAAAAACACCGCACTTCGTGCTAAAAAACAATCTCATGTTTGATATTAAAGGTAAGTTATCAGCGTACAGCAGGACAAGTTTTTTTAGGTTTTTTCCATGGGATGAGCCGACCCGCAGGGTGGTGATGCCCCTGTCCTTTTATCTGTGAGCTCGCTCACAAGGAAAATGACAGGTGCAGCACCGAAGACTCGTAGAGTCCCGCTCATCCCATGGTGTTTTTATTGTTTTTGTTCATATAGTTGGCTGCAGCTAATTGACATTCCGTCTATGTATCAGCCTGTTTAATGATTTTTAACTGAATAAAGAGTGGCAATGCTACACTTTATCCGTACCTTTGCCGCGATTTAGCGGCATATACATATAATAATGTACGCGCGCAAGCAATAAATTAACTAACAACTTTAATTCACTCAATAACTAACAGACAAGACGAAGAGATACGCTCTTCTTTTGAAGACAAGATATGAATGCGCTTTCTTTAAATAGCTTATGGTCCTATATTCAGAGCCTGACACTGACCACCAGCAACAAGAAGTGGCTGGCTGACCATTTGTATGAAGCTATAGAAGCAGAGGAAAATGAAACTAAGGTTTTAACAGCAATAGAATACAATATGAAAGCCATAGACCAGTTATCTCCTGAACTTAGAGAAATCATAGGATTTGCAAAGCCCGTAGAGCTGATTGACGACGACATCAATGGTGACAGCGCAAGAGATGAATATCTAACTGAAAAATATGCTTTATGATGCGAGTGTTTCTCGATACCAATATTCTGCTAGATATCATTGAAGAGCGTCATACATTCGTGCTCGCCTCCGCAAATGTATTTGATTTAGGCATCAAGGGCCAAATCCAGATGGTTGCATCGCCTTTGACCTTTGTCAATTGCATATATGTTGCAAGAAAGAATGTTGGTTATCAAAAGGCATTTCAAGGGATGAAATTGTTGAAACAATTTGTTGCAGTCGCTACGATGGACGATAAACAAGTGTCAAGCGCCTTGGAAGGTGATGTGCCTGATTTCGAAGATCGACTGCAGTTCGAGGCTGCAGTGGCAGCACAATGTAATGTCATTGTCACAAGAGATAAGAAAAGGCATTTCCCACAAGGCCATATTCCCATTCTCTCTCCTGAGGAGTTCCTTAATGAATTCAAATAAACTCATCTCTATAATTCACAACTTTAATACACTCAATAATTAACTAACAAACAATAAACAAGATATGTCAACAATATCAAATAGACCACGGATGAGGGCATACCTCAGACTGCGCCCACAGCTGGTAGAGAGGCTCAAGGCAGATGCCAATCGTCAGCATGTGAGTTTCAACAGCTATGTTGAAGGCATTCTTCTCGATTTCATCTACAATGTTCCCAACGAAGAGACTGTCGAAGCGATAGAAGAAAGCAAACGTGGTGAGTATGCCGGCACAATAGACCTCTCTAATATGGAGGCCTTCAAACGGTCTATGGGAATATGAAGACAATACAACAGATACCATTTGGTTGGAACGTATAGGCTCGCACTCCGAACTCTTCAAATAAACTCAACTCTATAATTCACAACTTTAATTCACTCAATAATTAACTAACAAACAAACTAATGAAAAGAAAATTACTTTTCACGATTGTAGCACTAATGTGCTCGGTCGGAACGTGGGCACGAGAAGATGTGACAAGCACATATCTCACAGATGCCGCTCTCGAGAATGAGACTGCTAATTGGGCTCTTACCAGCACTGGAGGTAACCATAATTGGGATGAGACCAAAAAGTACCATGAGTCATGGCACAACACCTTTACTCTGACCCAAACAACAGCGGCTCTGCCTGCTGGTTATTATCAGTTGTCTATTCAGGCGGCTGTAGAGGGAGGTAATTCAACAACGATTTCTCTTCAAGCCACCTCTGGAAGTAATTCATCTGTTGCTGTCTATCCAAAATATTCAACACATAGTGGCTATTCAGATATGGCCGCATGGTGGGCTGCTGATGCGAACCATACTGGAAACCGCAATCTGAACCGCATCTTCACCACCGTTTATGTGGAAGAGGGACAGACATTGACGGCAACTTTCAAGCAGACAAATAATGGTCAATGGTTTGTTTATGGCCAGATGCAGCTCCATAAGCTTACCGATGAGGAAGGCCGCAATGCACAAATCTTTGAAGCTGTTTATAATCCCATGACAAACCTTGATATGGCTACTGGCCGCTTTAAGCAGCGTTTTGAGGATTATACAGGAGCTACTGTTACAGGTAAAAAACTTGTGAAAACAATCTCTGGGCTTCCTAAGGGCAAGTATAATGTCACGTTAAATGGTGGCGCTTCATATACCTCTGGCCGAGGTTTTGAAGGTGCTACAGGTGATGGCTTGACAACTTTCTATGCCAACAACGCATCCACTAATGTCACCGTCGTTGATCGCCTTAATATTGGAAATGAAGAATTTACTGATTACACTGCAAGTGGAGCTCTGGTCTCAGATGGCAATCTGGAAGTGGGTTATAACAACAGTAATATCGGTGCCAACTGGTTTGTTGGCTCTGTAAAGTACATTGAACTCACAGAACCTTATATTTCTTACATAGCCACTGAAATTCCAGCAGCTACCGCTACTGCTCTTACAGCTGACAAATGGTATAAGTTCACGCCAGCCAGCAGCGAGGATTACGCCTTTAATGCCACTACTCTTGGCGATGTTATTTACACGACTACCGACCAGCTGCCGAGCACAGCAACAGGCGATGCAGTGTCTGCAACGATGACGTTGACGGCTGGTACTACTTATTACATCAAGTCATCATCAGCACAGGAGCTGACCATTGCCCCGTTTACCTATATTGTTGGTAGTGCCGCTGCTGACTTTAGTTATATTCAGGAAGGAAATACCGTGACTGTTAGCTACGCAAGCTTAACGACTGACAATCCCAATGCTTCGCTTGTTAAGGATTTCAGCGGTGTTACATTCGGTGGCAACAGCATTAGTTGCACAGCGACTGCAAATGGCTTCACCTTCACTGTTCCCACGGTGACCGCTGGCACAGAATATTCATTGAGCATTCCTGCAGGTGCCATCGGATATAGTAATGGCGATGGCACATACAATGCAGAACAAGTCATTACCCTGCATGCTCCCACCGTGTTTAACGGAACTTACTATCTCTACAATCCATACACACAGCGTTTCTTAGGTCGCGGTGCTGCATACGGTACATCTGCCGTTGTCGATAAGTATGGTATTCCTTTTACACTCACTGTTCAGGAAGATGGCTCTGCAAAGATGGTGTTCCTTGATAACAATCAGGGATTCTTTGGCGATACTTGGTGTTATGCCGACAACGCCGCACAAGCATACCTCTTTGAGACTGCAACCGAAGGAAGCTATTCTGGCTATACCCTTAAGCGCACAAACGTTAGCGAAAATAATAAAGTTTATGCCTATACTAAGGAAGACGGTGACAAGTATCGCGTAGCAGCCAATGCTATGATTGATGGCGACAATGCTAATATCACTGACTGGGCACAGACCATCTGGCAGCTGAAGACTCCGGCCGAGCGTAATGCTATTTTGGATGCTTATCCCTCTGACAACAAACAGCATATCATCACAGCAGCAGAGTTGAGCACAACAACTGCTGATTTCGAGACTTACCTTACAACCAATTATGCAGGTAAGGACTATACCGACCATGTGGGCACAGCAAAGATAACTAATGCTGCTGGCTCTTGGACATGGAATGGGGTAAAGAGTCAAGATGGTCAGCCTGCCTACAACAATGCCGCTGAGGCTTGGTGTGCAACTGGTAGTTGGACACAAACCATCACAGACCTTCCCGAAGGCATCTATCGTATCAAGATTAATGCCTTTGAGCGCCGTGCTAACAATGCTACATCATATCAACTTGGAGAGGATGGCTACGGCAATGTAACCAGTTCTTATCTGAAGGCCAACGACGAGCAGGTACGACTGAAGTCCTGGTATGAGGAAGTGGTGAAGAATGGCGACAACTACAATCCTAACACTATGGCCGAGGCTGTTACCGCTTTCAATAATGACAAGTACAAGAGTGAGGTTTATACCTACGTTGGTAATGATGGCAATTTAACTATTACCATTGCTAAGCCCAACTACATCTATGACTGCTGGTTGCTGTGGAATAATGTGACATTGACTTACTTCTCTGACGCAGTAGCTCCCGCAGATGTGACAGCATTGCTGGCCACCGCTGCAGAGTATTTGGAGAAGCCAATGCTCGCCACTCTGAAGACTGCCATCAGCGTTGCAAAGAGCGCTTTGGAGGCCGATGGAACCATCGCTAACTATAATGCTCTTCAAGATGCTATTGACAACTCACAGACATCTGTTGATTCATACGCATCGATGAAGGCTAACTATCTGGATCCTATGGAAGCCCTGTTGAACAGCACCAACGTTTATCAGGCTTCGCTTAAGACCAACCTTTACGATAATTACCTGACTCGGTACAACGAAGGTTCAATCAGTAACGCTGATGCCAATGCTTTGAATGCTTATGCAGGTGGAAAGGGGACACGTCCTGTGGATAATTTGCTCATGCCCTCTTGGACGAATGGTGGCCAAGCCACTGGTGACAAGTTCTACCAGAACACTTGGTCAAACGAGGGTGTTACCGATGGAACAAATTTCTTGCTTCCTTTCTATGAGTATTGGGTGGATGATGCAAATGTCCTTCAGGCTACTACGCTTCAGGCTACTCAGGCTGGTCTTAGCGCAAATACGATGTATAAGGTTACCGCTTGGGTACGTGTACGTGAAAGCAATGCAGGTGACAAGATTGCTAATGGCGTAACACTTCAGGTGGGCGAAGGCTCTGCTGTTGATGTATCTGCAGGCGAAAAGGTTGGTGATAGCAAACTCTATATTGCTGAATTTGCTGCTGTAGGTCAGGCAGATGCTCAAGGCAACCTGACTATCAAGTTTACTGTCGCTGATGGTAGCAATATCAGCTGGTTGGCATTCAAGAACCTTAATTACGAAGTTGCTACTGAGGCCACAGCCAACATGAAGGTGAAAGCCAATAAGTGGGGTACATTCATCGCTCCGTTCGATGTGACAATTCCTAACGGCATTGAAGCTTATACGATTTCCAACATCAATGAAGGCAAACTTGAACTGGCAGCTGTTGAAACAACAATCGAAGCCAACACACCAGTTATTTTGAAGAATACTACCTCAACCGAGTACACCAATAATTTCACTGGCTATTCTTCTGCTACAGCAGAAAGCTATACCGCGAATTATCTGACAGGTGTCTATACGGCTACAACGATTGCGCCTAGTACGGACAGCGAAGTTCGTTATGTGCTCCAGACTCAGAATGACACACAGGCCTTCTACAAGGTCACTTCTGCATTCACTGCTACTGCTAACCGCTGCTATCTGACCATACCGGCTACTACCGGAAATGGAGTTAAGGCCTTCTTCCTCGACTTCGGTGGCGAAGATGCAATCAATGGCATCGAGGCAGAGACCGAGAATGCTGAGATCTTCAACCTCGCTGGTCAGCGTGTCAACAAGGCTCAGCGTGGCATCTATATCATCAACGGCAAGAAGGTGCTCGTGAAGTAATAAATTAAGAAATGTAGGAAATAAGAAAGGGTGGAAGTCTGCCCTGATGAAGCCCTTTCTTTTTCTTATTATCTAATCATCTAAATCTCTAATTTTCAGAATATGAAAAAGACATATATCATTCCCGAGCTCAACATCACGACGCTCGCCGTTGAGAACATGATTGCTGTAAGTGGCCCTCAGACAATTGACACGACGTCTGCAGACTCACAATATGGCATGGATGTTAAGCAACAGCGCAACGACTACAACGTCTGGGACGACGATTGGTCGCGCTAAACGCGCTCGATGGAAGATGTAAGAGGTCAGATGTATGATGTCTGACAAGATTACACATTATATCTAATGTTACAGCAGCTGCAACGGTGATGTTGCAGCTGCTGTGGTATCATGAAATCGGTGGCGTGTGAGATTATCCCCTCTCCGTTAACGTCATTTAACGCCCCTCGATGCCCCTCATCTTCAAATAATCCGTACCTTTGCAGCGCAAACAACTATCGAAGCAAGGATGTGCACGGTAACACTATCATACGACAAGAGAAATGCGAAGGCAAGAGATCTGCTTGCCTCAATCATTGAATCCGGACTATTCTACGTCAATGAAGAACCTGAAAAGAAAGATCGGGTTTATGTCGAGGATGGCGAGGTGAAACTTGATATCGTGGAGGATTCTACCGACATAGAAGATTTCCGAGATTTCCTGCATAAGATGGTTGAACTGGAGTATTCATTGCCATGAGATATATCATTAAACGTCAGGCAAAGTATAAGATAGCTATGTTCTATCAGAACGTTATTCGTAAATACCGGCACACTTATTCTTTGGAATTGATGGATAAGAATATTGATGAAGCCTTGGATGCGATGTTTCAGATCGAGCAGTCCCTCCTCCGCCGCAAACCTACCCTCAAGCGATGGCAAAAGGCTGAATGGCACATGGCCAACGCCGGCAAATGGTACTACGCCTACACCATCAGCGGCGACACCATCACGATCGAAGATGCCTGCCACGAGCAGAACATGCACTAATGATGCTTGATGCGAGTTCTGGTCGAAGGACAAAAACCAGAAAAACACCACTCATGATGGCTGAAGCCTATGGCTAATCTTACTGTGCTTTCGGTCTTGTGCCTGCAAGCAAGCTTTCGCACAGACCAAAAGCACAGTACGGTTTCATTCTGAAACTCAGCCATCATGGTGGCAAAAACACAGCACTTCGTGCTAAAAAAGTTTCGGCTCTGCCTCTGCGACCTCCATAATCACAGCCTCGCGTAGCGCTGTGATTATCCGCGAACTCACCGAAGGTCAGCTGCAATGAACTCCTTTACTCCCAAACCTCAAAAATCTTCGCGTCTCCGCGCCTCCGCGTTGAAATAAATGAGGTCAGATGTATGATGTCTGACAAGATTACACATTATATCTAATGTTACAGCAGCTGCAACGGTGATGTTGCAGCTGCTGTGGTATCATGAAATCGGTGGCGTGAGCAAAAAAGTGGGGCAAAATTTGGCGGATTCAAATAAAGTGTCTATCTTTGCAGCGTCAAATAGAAATGTTTGGCTATCCGGTAAGTTTCCGCGTGGGAGCAAGACTTGATCGACACTACTCCAATTTCATAAAGAGTCACCTGCGGGTGGCTCTTTTGTTATTTCGTGTAACGTCGGATGAAGGTTCGAAAGAAATGAGCGTCCTCCAGACTCTTTCGGGTCACAGATATGGCAAAAAAATCATCATAATTTTAGCGCTCGAACACAAATAAAGGTTAACTACACGACTACGACGACTGGTCGCGCTAAACGCGCTCGATGGAAGATGTAAGAGGTCAGATGTATGAGGTCTGACAAGATTACACATTATATCTAATGTTACAGCAGCTGCAACGGTGATGTTGCAGCTGCTGTTGTATCATGAAATCGGTGGCGTGAGCAAAAAAGTGGGGCAAAATTTGGAGGTGCCACGGAAATGGCATATCTTTGTGGCCAGAAACAACAAAACAATGGATTATGAGCACTGCAACATTATCTAGTTTGCTGGACTACCTCTACGGCACTCTTTCGCCCACGAATATGCGATGGGTGGGCGAACAGCTCATTGAACATGCCAACAAATACAGCGTGGACTTTCCTCCGAAGCGTTATACGAAGGAGGAAGTCAACGCTATGCTGGATCGGGCTGAGGCTAATTTTGCCGCCGGTCTGGGAATAGATGACGAAGAGGCCTGGGATGAGTTGGACGAGGAAATCGCTCATGAAAAAGAACTCGAGATGGCTGAGGCAGTATGAGAGTCATCTGGGATCCGCAAGCTATAGAGGCTAGACAACAAATTGCCGATTACATACGCCGACAGTTCAGCACCAAACGAAAGATACGCTACTTGCAAGAAGTGCGCGAGATGACAAAGATGCTGAAGCGTCATCCTGGCATCGGCCTTATCGACCCGCTCTACGCCGACCGACCTAAGACTTACCGCAGCGTTATCATCAACGGTCTGAGCAAGATGGTCTATTTCGTTGAAGATGACATCATCTACATCGCAGCCTTTTGGGATTGTCGCCAAGAACCGGAGAAACAAGCCGCGCAGACGGAAATGTAAACTGATTCTATACGTCGGATGAAGGTTCGAAAGAAATGAGTGTCCTCCAGACTATTTCGGGTTACAGATATGGCAAAAAAATCATCATAATTTCAACATTCGAACACAAATAAAGGCTAACCACACGACTACGACGACTGGTCGCGCTAAACGCGCTCGATGGAAGATGTAAGAGGTCAGATGTATGATGTCTGACAAGATTACACATTATATCTAATGTTACAGCAGCTGCAACGGTGATGTTGCAGCTGCTGTGGTAGTAGGGAGTTACTATGTAGTAAGAATAACTTGTGCTCAGGGTTTCATGTCGTTGAACATCGCTGTCTCTCGCTCGAAAACAGCTAAGATTTCATCAAGGCGAGGATTAGTGCGCTGGACAATCATGGCCACATATTCCTTACGATTACCCTCTCCCCGCATCTCTACCGATCGGGCCACATAATGCTTCTGTTGCTCGGCTCCGTTGAACCACCTCAAGAAAAGCCTAGCACGCTGTGCTTGTTGCCCGCCATCGGTGCTGCACATATAGAGCAGGATGTCAGGGTTCTGACGAAAGAACTCCTCTATAATACAAACAATGGTTTGAGGAATCTTCTTGTCGCCGGGCGACTTCTGGTGCTCGGGGTTTGTCAAGTTGAACCAATAAGCTGTGAAGAAAGGATTAACATCGAGCTCAAAATCTACAGCGTAAAGGATGTCATAGTCTGTCTTGAACACGAACTTGCCATTCGTGCTCAGCCACACGCGATAATCTGAGTGGGCATTGATGAGATTCAGATCTAGGGCATTCATACGTTAGTATGCGAAATCGAAGTAATGCGACTCCTTGGCGCGGCTTATTTCTTCAGCTATCGCCTTCAGCTCCATCTCTGTTTCCTTTTGCCACGCCGCTTTGCGCTGACGAGCTCTTTCATACCAAGCCACGATTTCTTCGCGCGAACGCTTGGGATAGTTCATCGTAGTTTCCATAGTACTGTTTCTTGATATTTTGCGCTGCAAAGGTAAGCTCTTTTTTTTTACGAACCAAATTATGGGGCTTTTTTCTGCTCCGCATCACTTCATTTCACTCGTCAAGGCCCGAATGAGCTAAAGGATGGGGGTGGCTCTTTTGTTATTTCGTGTAACGTCGGATGAAGGTTCGAAAGAAATGAGTGTCCTCCAGACTCTTTCGGGTCACAGATATCTGTTTCTTGCCATTGTCGAGGCATATTATCCTCTTTTCAAGAAGTTTGAACAAATGATGCTGTCGCTACGCGGCAATAGGCCTAAGAACTATGGCATACGTAAGTGACGCCCTGTCCTTTTAACTGGAAACCTGTTCACCCATAGGAGACTTCGTCGTTGATTATAGGCCCATAAACGTACCCTCTTAACTGCATAAGCGGATCTTCGACGTGGAATCTGTGTTTCACGCCGTGAAACACAGATTTCATGGGCGGGAAACACGCATTCACCGCCGTGAAACCTAAAATGTCATTCTTGATGTGAATTAGAACTATCACTCCTCACTCCTCACTCCTCCACGACGTGTTTCCCCGGTTTCTTCAATTTGATATAATTTGAGAGATTTGAATCAATTTGTAAGATTTCTGTCACAAAGTGACACTCAATACTTCACACTTCAAACCGCAGGACAAGTTTTTTATGTTTTTGCCATGGGATGAGCTGACCCGTAGGGTGGTGATGCCCCTGTCCTTTTATCTGGGAGCTCGCTCACAAGGAAAAGGAGAGGGGCGGCACCAAGGACTCGTAGAGTCCCGCTTATCCCATGGTGTTTTTATGGTTTTTGTGTTCATCTGTGTCATCTGTGCGATCTGTGAGAGATTATCCCCTCTCCGTTAACGTCATTTAACGTCCCTCGATGTCCCTCATCTTCAAATAATCCGTACCTTTGTGGCGCAAACAACTATCGAAGCAAAGATGTGCACGGTAACACTATCATACGATCCTAATAACGTACTTGCTCAGCAGAGCCTTTCTGCCTTGCTCGCTACGGGGCAGTTCATTGTTGATAAGGATATAGATATAGATGACTCCGATCCTTGGCTCTACGAAGAAGACGGCGATTTGCCGATTCCCTTAGACAGGAACCTGTCTTTGGATGAATTAGAGAACTTAGTGGTAGCCGACATCAGATCTATCTGTGGCGTGAAAGATGCAGTATAGGTACGAAGTGAGGCCAAAGGCCTCGCGTAAGGTTTGGAGCTTTTACAGGCATGTCGCGTTGAAGTTTAGACATACCTTCGACACGGAAGATATGGTGAGGAATGCCAAGAGAGCCATAAGGAACATGGGACTCATCGAGCAGTCTCTCCTCCGCCGCAAGCCCACGGTCGAACGATGGCAAAAGGCGGGATGGCACATGGCAAATGCTGGCAAATGGTACTACGCCTACACCATCAGCGGCGACACCATCACGATCGAAGATGCCTGCCACGAGCAGAACATGCACTAATGCTGATTGATGCAAGTTTCGGGCGTAGCACAAAAACCTAAAAAACAATCTCATGTTTGATATTAAAGGTAAGTTATCAGCGTACAGCAGGACAAGTTTTTTATGTTTTTGCCATGGGATGAGCCGACCCGTAGGGTGGTGATGCCCCTGTCCTTTTATCTGTGAGCTCGCTCACAAGGAAAGGGAGAGGTGCAGCGCCGAGGACTCATAGAGTCCCGCTTATCCCATGGTGTTTTTATGGTTTTCTTCTTCATCTGTGCCATCTGTGTGCACTTAGTTGATTAAATCTGCTGCATGTCGTGGAGGTGCTTGTAGTAGCCTCCCTGCTGGATGAGCTGTTCGTGGGTGCCCTGTTCGACGATCTGTCCTTCGTGGAGGACGTAGATTTCGTCGGCGTTCTTGATGGTGGACAGGCGGTGGGCGATGGCGATGGTGGTGCGTGTACGCATGAGTCGCTCGAGGGCTTCCTGTACGAGTCGCTCGCTCTCGGTGTCGAGGGCGCTGGTGGCTTCGTCAAGGATGAGGATGGGCGGGTTCTTGAGGATGGCACGGGCTATGGAGATGCGCTGGCGCTGACCGCCGCTGAGACGGCAGCCGCGGTCGCCGACGTATGTGTCGTAGCCGTGCTCGCTCTGGAGGATGAACTCGTGGGCGTTGGCGATCTTGGCTGCTTCGACGACCTGCTCCATCGTGGCGTTCTCGACGCCGAAGGCTATATTATTGAAGAAGGTATCGTTGAAGAGGATGGCTTCCTGGTTGACGTTGCCGATGAGGGCGCGCAGGTCGTGGAGGCGGAAGTTCTTGACGTTGATGCCATCGATGAGGATCTCGCCGCCGGTGACGTCATGGTAGCGTGGCACGAGATCGACCAGCGTGCTCTTGCCGGAGCCCGACTGTCCGACGAGGGCGATGGTTTTGCCTTTGGGTACGACGAGGTTGACGCCGTGGATGACCTCGACGGGGCTGTTGGAGTAGGCGAAATGGACGTCGCGGAACTCGATGGCCTCACTGATGCCTTTGACGGCTACGGGATGCTCGGGTTCGTGGATGGGATTCTCGGCGTTGAGGATCTTGTCGATGCGCTCCATGGAGGCGAGGCCTTTGGGGATCTCGTAGCTGGTCTTCGAGAGCTCTTTCATCGGTGCGACGACGCTGTAGAGGATGATCATGTAGAAGATGAACGTCGGGGCGTCGATGGGCGACTTGTTGGCGAAGATGAGGGAGCCGCCGAACCACAGGACGAAAACGATGATGCAGGTGCCGAGGAACTCACTCATGGGATGTGCCAGGGCCTGGCGGATGGCGACGCGGCTGCTGGCGTTGCGGTATTGGTTGTTGACGGTGCGGAAGCGGGCGAGCATCTTGTCTTCGGCGATGAAGGCCTTAATGATGCGCAGGCCGCCCAGCATCTCGTCTAACTGCGCCATCGTCTCGCTCCACTTCGACTGTGCAAAGAGGCTCTTGGCCTTGAGCTTGCGCCCGATGAGTCCCATGATCCAGATGAGGCCGGGCACGACGAGCACGGTGAAGAGCGTCATTTGCCACGACACGATGAGGAGGGTGGCGAAGTAGAAAATGATGAGGATGGGATCCTTGATGAGCATGTTCAGGGACGAGGTGATGGAGGTTTCCACCTCGCTGACGTCGCCGCTCATGCGCGCTATGATGTCGCCGCGCCGTTCGTCGGTGACGAAGGCGAGGGGAAGATGCAAGACCTTGTCATAGACCATGATCCGGATATCGCGGACGACACCGGTGCGCAGGGGCACCATGACGGCGGTCGAGGCGAAGTAGCAGGCGGTCTTGAAGAAGGTGGCGAGGCAGAGGATGAGGCCGATGATGAGCAGCGTGGTCTGGTGGCCGTACTGGCCGATGAGCACCGACGTGTAGTAGTAGAGGTTGTTGATGGCGATTTCTTTGATGCCGTCCCATTGCCAGGGCTGGAAGGTGTAGGCGCTGGTGTCCAAGCCGAAGAGCATCTGCAGCATGGGGATAACGCCCATGAAGGAGAACACGTTGAGCACGGCCGAGAGTAGGTTGGCGACGACGGCTCCGATCATATAGTGCTTGTAGGGTAGCGCGAAGCGGCGCAGGATTTTCCAAAAATCTTTCATGTTTCTTATTTCCTTCCGAAGTCAGCGGGGATCTCTCCCCAGTTGTCGGTGTCCCATTTGATGAGCGGGTAGGGGACTCCGTTCTGTTGCAGCCAGACCTCGGCACGACGTACGAGGTCGAGGAGGGGTTGGTTCTCGGGGGTGGGTGCCAGCGTGGTCTTGGCTTTACGTTTGTTGACCCAGATGATGGCCGTGCGCGAGTCGCTATAGACGGGCATCGACACCCCTTTCTGCTTCATCAGCGCCATGGCGTGAACGATAGCCAGGAATTCGCCGATATTGTTGGTGCCGTGCACGGGACCGTAGTGGAAGACCTGCTTGCCCGACGGCAGGTGTATGCCCCGGTATTCCATGGGGCCGGGATTGCCGGAGCAGGCGGCATCGACACAGAGGGCCTGGGTGGCAGACCCGCCACCCTGCCCCTCCCTGTGAGGGAGGGGAGTGTGTACCTGTGCTATTGGTTGATCAGCCATAATCTGTTTATAATGATTTACATCCTCTCCGGCACTTCGATGCCCAGCAGGCCCATGCCGGTCTTGATGACCTTGGCGACGGCTTCGCAGAGGGCGAGTCGTATGGCGCGCTTCTGCTCGTCGGGCTCCTTCAGGATCTGGAAGTCGTGGTAGAAGCCGTTGAACTCCTTGGCCAGGTCGTAGCAGTAGTTGGCGATGACGCTGACGTTGTAGTCGCTGCCGGCCTGTGCTACTGATGAGCCGAAGGCGGCAAGACGCTGGATGAGGGAGATCTCCTTATCGGAGAGAAGTGCAGACCCCTCTAAATCTCCCCGTAAGGGGAGACTTGCGTTTCCGCTTGCCAACTCTGCGCTAGCCTCCTCCCCTCCATCACGGGAGGGGTTGGGGGTGGGTCTGTCTTCTGCTTTCCTGAGGATGCTGCGGATGCGGGCATACGTGTACTGGATGAACGGACCCGTGTTGCCGTTGAAGTCGATGCTCTCTTCGGGATTGAAGAGCATATTCTTGCGGGCATCCACCTTGAGGATGAAGTATTTGAGGGCTCCGAGGCCTACGATGCGTGCAATAGAACGCCCCTCTTCGTCTCCCCCCGTGGGGGGGAGAGTTTCATATCCTCTTGTATCCATTTGTTCTCCTGAGGGTAAGGCGTCCTCCCCCCCACGGGGGGAGTTAGAGAGGGGCCTTTGTTGCCATTTCTCATACGCATCCTCAATCATCTTCTCGATCAAGTCGTCGGCATCGACCACCGTTCCTTCACGGCTCTTCATCTTGCCGTTGGGCAATTCCACCATGCCGTAAGAGAAGTGGACGAGATCCTTGCCCCACTTGAAGCCCAGCTTGTCGAGTAAGATGCTGAGCACCTGGAAGTGGTAGTTCTGCTCGTTGCCCACGACGTAGATCATCTTATCGATGGGGTAGTCCTGGAAGCGTAGCTTGGCCGTGCCGATGTCCTGCGTCATATAGACGCTGGTGCCGTCGGCGCGCAGTAGCAGTTTCTCGTCGAGGCCCTCCTTGGTGAGGTCGGCCCACACGCTGCCGTCGGGGCGACGGTAGAAGAAGCCTTTCTCGAGGCCTTCCATCACCTTTTCCTTACCTTCGAGGTAGGTCTGGCTCTCGTAGTAGATCTTGTCGAAGCCCACGCCCAAAGCCTTGTAGGTCTCGTCGAAGCCGGCATACACCCAGTCGTTCATGCGTTTCCACAGTGCGCGCACCTCGGGGTCGTTCTGCTCCCATTTCACGAGCATGGCGCGAGCCTCGTTCATGAGCGGGCTCTCCTTCTCGGCGCGTTCCTTGGCGGCTTCTTCGTCCATGCCCTCGGCCATGAACTTATCCATCAGCTCCTTGCGCTCGGCACGGAAGTGCTGGTCGAAGGCGACGTAGTACTTGCCGATGAGGTGGTCGCCCTTCATGCCTGTGCTCTCGGGCGTCTCGCCGTTGCCCCATTTGAGCCATGCGAGCATCGACTTGCAGATGTGAATGCCTCGGTCGTTGACGATGTTCGTCTTCACGACACGGTTGCCGTTGGCCTCCATCACCTGAGCCAGTGCCCAGCCCAGGAGGTTGTTGCGTACATGCCCGAGGTGGAGGGGTTTGTTGGTATTGGGCGACGAGTACTCGATCATCACCAGCGGCGACGCGTCGGTGACGGGCTTGAGTCCGTAGCGCTCGTCCCCTTGGATGTCGGCCAGCAGGTTGACCCAGCAGGCGTCGGCGATGACCATGTTGAGGAAGCCCTTGATGACGTTGAAGCGTGCTACCACGTCGGACAGATTATCGACGAGATACTGTCCGATCTCCTGCGCCGTGTCCTCGGGTTTCTTGCGGCTCATCTTGAGGAAGGGGAAGACGACGAGCGTCAGATGGCCCTCAAACTCTTTCTTCGTAGCGCTCAGTTGCACCATGCTTTCGGGCACTTCCTGCCCGTATAACGATTGGATGGCGGCCTGGATGGCAGCCGCGAGTTTTGACTCGATATTCATACCTTATTAAATATATATATAGAAATTCGGCTGCAAAGGTAGGCAAAATTTACGACTTTCGACTGTTGAATGATGAGATTTAGATGGCTGTTTGGCGTTTTTTATGTCCCTTTTACGATTTTAAGCATAAAAAAGAAGTCACCCGCTGAGGTGACTTCCCTTTTTGTGTGTTTCAAATCTGTCGCTTACTGAATCGCAGCGTCGAGTTCAGCACCAGCCTTGAACTTGGCCAGCTTCTTAGCGGCGATATTGATGACAGCCTTGTTTTGGGGATTGATGCCCGTGCGAGCTCCGCGCTCTGAAACGGCAAATGTACCGAAACCAATGAGGGCGACTTTTTCACCAGCCTTGAGAGCCTCGGTGATAGCTTCAATCGTTGCTTCGAGAGCCTTCTTGGCATCTGCTTTCGTCAAGCCGGCTTTTGCGGCGATGGCGTTTGTCAAATCTGTTTTGTTCATGTGTTAAATTATTAAAGGGGTTAAAAAACTATTCTTTTATAGGGTTAAGACGCTTAAAATGTGCGATTCGTGTCGCAAATATATAGAAAGATTGAGTTCCGACCAAGTTTTTAAGCAAAAAAGAGCCCTTTTATGTCATTTTTCTGCGTTTTTAGGCTTTATTCCCCTCAAAAATGCCTACTTTTGCGCCCTAAAACTGAAAATATAGACATCGTTATGAGTTTCAATATGCCTCCTGTGACCAAGAATCTCATCATCATCAACATTTTGATGCTTCTTGGCAAGTACGTAGCCGCCCGCTATGGCATCGATTTCGATGACCTGCTGGGCTTGCATTTCTTCCTGGCTTCCGACTTCCGCCTCTACCAGTTCTTCACTTATATGTTCGTGCATGGCGGTTTCGAGCACCTCTTCTTCAATATGTTTGCGGTGTGGATGTTCGGCCGCATCATGGAGCAGGTGATGGGTTCGCGCCGCTTCCTCTTCTACTATGTCGTGTGCGGCTTGGGTGCCGGACTGGTGCAGGAGGGCGTGCAGTACGTCGAATACCTCTACAGCGGCCTGCAGGCTTACGACTCGGTGAACCTCGAGGGGTTGAGTATGCCCATGGAGGCCTACCTCAACCGCTGGACGACGGTCGGCGCTTCCGGTGCCGTCTATGGCATCCTGCTGAGTTTCGGCATGACATTCCCTGAGGAGAAGATGTTCATCATCCCCTTCCCCTTCCCCATCAAGGCCAAGTGGTTCGTGATCGGCTATGCCGTCATCGAACTGCTCAGTGCCCTGGGCAACCGTGGCGACGGCATTGCTCACATGGCTCACCTTGGCGGCATGCTCTTCGGCCTGGCACTCATCCTCTATTGGCGCAAGCATGGCGACGGCAACAACCATTTCTTCGGTGGCGACAACTATCGGGGCTTCGGCGGCAACGACAACTATTTCACCCGCTACGAGGACGTGAGCGACCGCGCTTCCAAGCCCAGCCTCTGGCAGCGCACGAAGCAGTGGTTTGCCGACCGTCGCAAGCCCAAGATGAAGGTGCACACGGGCGGCGCCAAGCACGCCGACGACATGGCGTGGCGTCAGCAGAAGAAAGAGCGCGAAGAGGAAATCGACCGCATCCTTGCCAAGGTGAAGCAGGGAGGCTACGAGAGTCTGTCGGCCGAGGAGAAGAAGAAACTGTTTGATGCCAGCAACTCATGAAGTTCATCAAGACCTTCTTCGTGCAACTGTTCACGGGCGCTAACGTGGCAACGATCCTGTTGCTGTGGCTCTCGTGCGCCGTCACCTATCTGTCGCCTGTCGATCACCCTCGGCTGGGATTGCTGTCGCTGCTGTTCCCCATCTTCCTCCTGGTCAACGTCCTGTTCGTCGTCTTTTGGCTGATATTCAAGTTCAAGCGCGCATGGATTCCCTTGGTCGGCCTGCTCTGCTGTTTCAGCTTTGCCCGCGACTATTTCCCCGTGAACTGGCCTGCCGCCCCTGCCGACAGCACGCTGAGCGTCCTGACCTACAATACACATGACTATGGCGGCAAAAGCGCTGATTACGACGACGGCACGAATCCGATCGTGAATTATCTCCTGGCCTCCGATGCCGACATCATCTGTCTGCAGGAGAGTCCCCGCCGCGGCACTTTCCTTCAGCAGCTGGAGGATGCCGGCTACGCTTGTGCCCACATCAAGCAGTTCGTCCTCTGCTCCCGCCTGCCTATCCTGTCCTACGACACGCTGGCGCTGTCGGCTCATTCCGCCCATTGCATGCGGTCGTACCTGCTCGACGGCACCGACACGGTCATGGTCATCAACGTGCATCTCCAGAGCAATCAACTCTCGCCGGCCGTCAAGAGCGCTTACGTCGATGCCATTGCCAAGCACGAACGCGATTCCATACGCAAGGGCTTGGAGCCTGTCGTGGTTCTTCTAACCGAGGCTTCGCCCGTCCGCTCACGCCAGATCGATAGCATCCAGGCCGTCGTCGATGAGTGGCTGCCGCGCCCTGTCATCGTCTGTGGCGACTTCAACGACACCCCCGTCTCGTATTCCCTGCGTGTGCTGACGTCTAAGCTGCGTAGTGCTTTCCGCGAGAGCGGGCAGGGATTAGGTTACACTTTTCATGAGAAAGGATTCCCTGTACGGATAGATCATATCCTTTTCAGCGGCGACCGTTGGAAAAGTTACAAGAGCACCGTTTGTGACACTTTAGAATACTCCGATCACTTCCCAATAAGCACAAAATTGGGCAAATATAGACCTTAAAGCATCAAAAAACGGGTAAAAAGCCAAATATTTGCCACTTTATCATCGCTCTTCCACAAAAATTGCGTATATTTGCGCGCTATTTTGCGAAGAATGGCCTAAGACAAGCAAAAACAATAAACTCAAATAACCAATTAATCAAAATGCAAAACAAAGGAATTGTAAAAACTTTTGCCGTCCTCCTGGCACTGGTTTGCATCTTCTACCTCAGCTTCTCGTTCGTCACGAACTACCACGAGAACAAAGCTGCGAAGATTGCCGCCGTTGAGGGCGAAACAGCGGGTCAGCACTATCTCGACTCGCTACTGAACGAACCAGTGTATTTCAACGTATGGACGCTGAAGGAATGCCGCGAGATGGGTATCGGCCTCGGCCTCGACCTCAAGGGCGGTATGAACGTGATTCTCGAAGTGTCGGTGCCCGACGTCGTCAAGGCGCTCGCCGACCACAAAGAGGATGCCAACTTCAACCAGGCCGTTGAACAGGCCACGAAAGAGGCCAAGCAGGGCCAGGGCGACTTTATCTCATTGTTTGTCAAGGACTACAAGGCGATTGCTCCCAACAGCAATCTCGCCGAACTCTTCGCAACGCAGCAGCTCCGCGGCAAGGTGAACACCAAGAGCACCGACCGCGAGGTGGAGCGCGTGCTCCGCGAGGAAGTCAAGGCTGCCATCGACAACTCGTTCAATGTCATCCGTACACGTATCGACCGCTTCGGCGTCGTGCAGCCCAACATCCAGGCCCTCGAGGGTCAGGAAGGCCGCATCATGGTTGAGCTTCCCGGTATCAAGGAGCCCGACCGCGTCCGCAAGCTCCTCCAGGGTTCTGCCAACCTCGAGTTCTGGGAGACCTATACCACCGCTGAGGCTGTGCCTTTCCTCATTCAGCTCGATACCAAGCTGGCTGCTGCTGGCGTAGAGAACGGCGAAGTCGATTCCCTGCAGATGGCTGTCGAAGCTGCCAAGAAGGCTATCCAGATGGATCTCCCCGAAGGCTACACCGCTGACGTCGCCGCCACCATCGTCAATGGCAACGATTCTGTCATCGCTGACGACGAACTGTCCAATATCGCCAAGAAAGGCGATGCCGAGAACGCTGTCATGTCAGCTGCAGAGCGCGAGAAGGCTATCAAGGCGAACCCCCTGTTGTCGCGCCTCCAGATCCTCAATCAGGACAACGGTGCCTGCGTAGGTTATGCCAACAAGCGTGATATCGAGGCCCTCGAAGCGCTCTTCAATTCACCCGAGGCCAAGGCTGTTCTTCCCGCCGACATGAAGCTCCTCTGGGGTGTCAAGGGCATCGACAAGAACGAAGAAGTCTTCGAGCTCTATGCCATCAAGGTCACCGAGCGCAACGGACGTGCTCCCCTCGAAGGTGATGTCGTCACCGACGCCAAGGATGAGTACGACAACAACGGCCGTCCCTGCGTTAGCATGCAGATGAACGTCGAGGGCGCACGTCGCTGGGCAGCACTGACCAAGGCCAACGTACACCGCCCCATCGCCATCGTGCTTGACAACTATGTCTATAGCGCACCTAACGTGCAGAACGAGATCACGGGCGGCAACAGCCAGATTACAGGTCACTTCACTCCGGAGGACACCCGCGACCTGGCCAACGTGCTGAAGTCCGGTAAGATGCCCGCTCCCGCCAACATCGTCAGCGATGAGATCGTAGGTCCTACCCTCGGTCAGGAGTCCATCCGCCAGGGTATGTGGAGTATGCTCCTCGCCTTCATTGCCCTGATGCTCTACATGGTAGCCATGTACGGCTTCCGCCCCGGCATGGTCGCCAACTGCGCCCTGCTGCTCAACCTCTTCTTCACCCTCGGCATTCTCACCAGCTTCCAGGCCGCACTGACCATGAGCGGTATCGCCGGTATGGTGCTGACGCTCGGTATGGCCGTTGACGCCAACGTGCTCATCTTCGAGCGCACCAAGGAGGAGATGCGCAGCGGCAAGGCCGTGCGCCAGGCCCTCAGCGCCGGCTATAGCAACGCCTTCAGCGCCATCATCGACTCCAACGTCACCAGCGTCCTCACAGGTATCATCCTCTACTACTTCGGTACAGGTCCTATCCGCGGCTTCGCTACCACCTACATCATCGGTATCATCATCTCGTTCTTCACCGCTGTATATCTCACGCGCGTAGTGTTCGACGGCCGCATGGCCAAGGACAAGTGGCTCGACCTGACCTTCACGACGAAGCTCAGCGAGAAGTTCCTCTCCAACACCAATTTCAACTTCATGGGCTCCTACAAGCGCTCCTTCGCCATCTTCGGTGCCATCGCCGTCATCTCCATCGGCTCATGGATCGCCCGCGGCTTCTCGCAGAGCATCGACTTCACCGGCGGCCGCAACTTCGTCGTCCTCTTCGAGAACGAAGTGCAGCCCGAGACCGTGCGCGGCCTCCTCGCCGAAGCGTTCCCCGAGAGCAACACGACGGCCATCGCACTCGGCACCGAGGGCAAGACCATCCGCATCTCCACCAACTACCGCATCGAAGAAGACGGTGCTGAAGTTGACAGCGAGATCGAGGCCAAGCTCTTCGACGTCCTCAAGCGGGGCGGACTCCTCAGCGCCGACCTCGACGAGCAGACCTTCATCAACCGCGACGAGCGCGCCGGAGGCTCCATCATCAGCTCGCAGAAGGTAGGACCCTCCATCGCCGCCGACATCACCCGCGGCGCCATCATCTCCGTCATCCTGGCCATGATCGTCATCTTCGTGTACATCCTCGTTCGCTTCCGCAACGTGGCCTTCTCCGTAGGTGCTATCACGGCTCTGGCTGTCGATACCATCTTCATCCTCGGTATGTTCTCCCTCTGCTGGGGTTGGATGCCCTTCTCGCTCGAGATCGACCAGACGTTCATCGGCGCTCTGCTGACCTGTATCGGTTACTCCATCAACGATAAGGTGGTTGTCTTCGACCGTATCCGTGAGAACCTCGGCCTCTATCCCAAGCGCGACAAGCAGCTGCTCTTCAACCAGTCGCTGAACGCTACCCTGACGCGTACCATCAACACGTCCGTCTCCACGTTCATCGTCCTGCTGTTCATCTTCGTCTTCGGTGGTGCCAGCATCAAGAGCTTCGCCTTCGCCATGATCCTCGGTGTCATCATCGGTACCCTGACCTCCATGTTCATCGCTGCTCCCACAGCTTATCTGATCATGGGTCGCAAGATCAAGGAAGAGGAGGCTGAATAATCCCTCTGCTTACACCTTATTATATATACAGCTGCGTCGTGAATCCTCACGGCGCAGCTTTTTTTGTGCCCGCAACGAAGCATCGCATCTCACTTTTCCACCCCCTTCTTGAGGTCGAAATAATTAGGGCGTTGATTATTAGCCTTTTCGGAAAAAGCTGAGGCATGAAATTTTCCATGGGGTAAGTGATACAACATACGGAAAAACGCCGTACCTTTGCCGCAGATTTCAATCATTAGTCATGAAAACCGTTCTGAAGATCCTATTGCTCACCCTTGTGTGGCTGACGATGGCGTGCCGTTCCGACCGCGCCGCTGCTCCTTCGCGTGATGCCCGCAGCTGCTACGAGCAGGCCCTTGAGGCCTTCGATCAGGACAGCGTGCGCATGGGCGAGCAATTGCTCAACGAGGCTGTCAGCCGTGCGCAACGCGAGAAGGACAACCACACCCTCTATCTCGCCCAGCTGCGCCTGGCCGAATCCCTCGCGTGGGGCAACAGCGCCGAGGCGCTCGCCATGGCCAAGCAAGCCTTGGAGAGCTATCAGCAGAAGCCCGACAGTCCGCGCAACCTTATCATCATATTAGATTATATAGGTACGTACGCGAGCCAGGTCGCTTTCAACGGCGATGAGAACTACGACGAAGCCCTCGACTATGCGCGCCGTGCCTACGACCTCGCTGTAGCCTCGCAGGACACCCTCGGCACGGAACTCGTGAGCCAGACCCTCACGAGTCTCGCCAACATCCATTGGGCCATGGACGCGTACGGCGAGGCACTGCGCTATGCCCGCGAGGCCGCCACTTGTGCCCCCGATCATCTCAAGCTCGGCGCACAGCAGGTGCTGGCTCGCTGCCTCGTCAGTTGCGACTCGTTGGCCGAGGCCGAAGCGGTCTATCGTGGCATGCAGCCGGGCGACGACCTGCAGGCGGCATACATCGTGCAGAGCAACCTCGCCAAGCTTGCCCTGCGGCGCAGCGATACCGAGAGCGCCGAGGAGGCTATCGACGAAGCCTTCGGTCATGCCGAAGACCTCTACTTCAAAGCCCTGCAACAGAAGGACGACTACTACCAGAACGCCCTTGTGCAGGAACGCGAGAACGAGCGTCTGCGCTACAAGACCGTCCTCCATCGCCGTATGCTATGGGGCGGCGTCGCGCTGCTTCTCATCCTGTTGGTGGCTACGCTGTTGGTCATCCGTGCCGAGAAAGCCAAACGAAAGCATCAGATGCGCCTGCGCCAGCAGGAACGCCTCATCCACCAGCAGCAGCTCATCCGCCACGAGAACGAACTACGGATGCGCGACGGTACCATAGCCTTCCTGCAGGACTTCATCCTTCAGCGCACTGAGGTCATACAGAAGGTCGGCAAGGCGGACAAACGGCATATCGCCATCAGCCCGCACGAATGGGAGGAGATGGAACGAACGCTCGACGCCATCGACGGCAACCGCATCGCCTACCTACGGCAGCACTATCCCGCGCTCAAGGAGGAGGACATACAGCTCTGCATCCTCATCCGCCTGCGCCTCACCAACCGAGCCATCGGCAACATTTACGGGCTCACCATCTCTGCCGTGCAGCACCGCAAGCAGAAGCTCAAGAAGGAAGTCTTCGGCGAGGACGACCCCGACACACCCTTCGAACTCGTCATCGAGAGAATACAAGACGAATCATTAACCAATAAACAATAAATTACGATGAAACGGACATTTTTTACATTTTTCTTCCTGCTCGCGATGGCCAATGTCTATGCTTACGACATTGCCGTCGTGAATGCAGACGGTGTGACCATCTATTACAACTACATCAATGATGGACAGGAGTTGGAGGTAACGTATAAACCTGACAATTTCTTGGACAATGCTGACACCTATACGGACAATGTTATCATCCCTAGTGAGGTAACCTTTTTGGATAGAACTCGAAAGGTGACGAGTATCGGAGAGTATGCGTTTTCCTTTTGCTCCAGCCTAACATCTGTGGTCATTCCTAGCAGCGTAATGAACATCGGAAAGGCTGCGTTTACACAATGTTATAGAATGACCTCCGTGGCCATTGGCAACAGCGTAAGGGCCATTGGCAGTTCCGCGTTCTTTGGTTGTAGCAACCTGACCACTTTAACTATCCCTGCCAGCGTAACTTGCATTGGAGAAAGAGCATTCGGTGGTTGCAACAGCCTGACCTCTTTAACCATTCCTGTCAGCGTTACGAGCATTGGAAAAAATGCATTCTCTGGTTGCAGCGGCCTGACTTCCGTGACAATCCCAGAAGGTGTGACGAGCATAGAGGAGGCCACCTTCGAAAACTGTTTCGGTCTGACATTCGTTGCCATTCCCGACAAGGTACAGCGTATTGGAGATAATGCTTTCAAATACTGTGTTGGCTTGGACTCCGTGTCACTTGGGGAAAGCGTTATCGATATAGGGAATTATGCGTTTATTGGATGTAAACGTATGGAGTATATTACGATTCCTAATAGTGTGGAGACGATTGGAAATCAAGCATTCGCCGAGTGCGTTGGTTTAACTTCCTTATCCATCCCTGATAACGTAAAATCAATAGGGGCTTACGCGTTTATGAACTGTGAAGGTCTGTGGGACGTTACCATCGGTGAGGGCGTGTCGTCTATTGGGGAGTCCACGTTTTTAGGTTGCTATTGCCTATCTCAATTGACCATTGGCCACAATGTGACGAGTATTGGTCCGTCTGCGTTCTGGGGTTGCACATCCCTCCGCTCATTAACCATTCCCCACAATGTGAGGAGCATAGGACCAAGAGCTTTCGAAAATTGCAATTTAAGCGTTGTTACCTCATTGATTAAGAATCCTTTTGCGATTGAAGGAAAGGATTCTGACAATAGGCCTTTCAGTGAATATACTTTTAACAATGCCACGCTATATGTGCCCCTCGGCTCCATCGACAAGTATAGAGCCACGGAGGGATGGAAGGACTTCGCGAGGATCCTGACGGTGCATGGCCTGGGGTATGACTATCGTCCTTTCATCGAGCGGGCAAAGGTGTGGCGCACGGGCATCCCGAATCCCGACGGCGAGGGGTACAGCCAGATGTACCATTACATCTTTTGTTCGCCCGATACGTTGATCAACGGCCAGAGGTGCACGTCGATGGGCCGATGCAGACTGGTGGATTATGGCGACGGGTGTTATGGGGAATTGGACACCGTTTATGTCGGCGCTTTGTATGAAAAGGACCGCCAGGTGTTCTGTGCTTATCCCGGCAGCCAGGAGCTTGTCCTTCACTACGACTTTGCTTCTCCCGTCGGTTCTGTGGTCAGCATTGGCGGCAATGAACTCGCCATTGTCAGCAAGGAGTCTGTTCAGGGTGAGAACTACAAGGGCGAGAGTGTTTATCTTCAGTCCGATGATCATGTCGTTTGTTGGCATGAAGGCATTGGCAATATGTTCACTCCGATGGAGAACCTCCACGGCCTTCATCCGGCGAGCGCGAGCGACGAGGTGCTTATTTCCTGCTCCGTGGGCGACGAGGTGCTCTATTACAACGGTTCCCCATTTGCCGGAGGCAATGAAGTCAAGAAGAATACGATTGACTTCACGCACGTCGTGAAGACGAGGCCGAAGGCACCGAGGAGAGGTGGAGTCAGCGAGAGCGAGGACGATGAGCTCTTGACGGGGATGTACTCACTTAATAATCTATTCCTGAACTTCAAGAACTTAACGGGAGTGTTTATCGTCACCATTCGTAATGCCAGCGGCACGGAAGTCTATCGCAAGGAAGTGCAGACAAACAATGTCGTTGCCATCAACACAGTCATCGGCAACTACCCCAAAGGCATGTACACGATCATGGTGGAGAACGATGAGGAGGCCTATACGGCAGCGCTTAGCATCGATGAAGAGACCGCCATACAGCCTCTCCCCCTAAACCCCGGCCTCACCCCTAACCCCTCTCCAAAGGGAGAGGGGAGTGTTGGCGCGTGGTATGATTTGAGCGGAAGGATCAGCCTCACCCCCGACCCCTCTCCCGTAGGAGAGGGGAGAAAACTACCTCGCGGCGTCTATATCAAGGATGGTCACAAGGTCGTGGTGAGATAAGCCTTAAGGGTTTTGGGCGAAGATCCAAGCGAAAACACAAACACACATGGATGTGAAAATCACATCCATGGTGTTTTTCATTCAAATATCTCTCTTCAAGATTAATTTTTCATGCTTTCATTCTTCACTTTTCATTTTAATTCGTATCTTTGCACCGCGATACACGAAGAAAGCGATAAAAATGTCTATAGATAAGGTTTCATATTGGATAGAAATAGCCGATTACGACTTAGAGACAGCGGAAGCGATGTTCTCTACACAACGATGGCTATATGTGGCTTTCATGTGTCATCAAACAATAGAGAAGACCCTAAAGGCATATTGGTGTGGCACTATGCCCGAAGACCCGCCTTACACCCACAATCATATGCGACTTGCAGACGGGTGTGCGTTGTACGACAAAATGACTGAAGAGCAGAAAGATTTTCTTGACACAATTACCAATTACAATATTGAGGCTCGCTACCCTGAGGATAAGGAAACGCTATTCCGTACTCTTACGAAGCCTGCCTGCCGACAAATAATTGATGAAACCAAACAATTGACACTATGGATAAAAAACGAGCTCTCAGCCGCGACGAAGCCCTCAACCTCGTCCGACGCTACAAGCGAGTCATAACGTCCCGCTTTCAAGAGGAGCCAAGAGTCATGATGTTTGGCTCATACTCTAAAGGCTGCGCGACTCCCGACAGTGACATAGACGTAGCCGTCATAGTGCCTACCTACGGCGATCAGAAGTTAGAGATATCCAAGAATCTCTGGCGCGATGTCCGTCAGGTCAGCTTTCTCATAGAACCAGTTCTTATGGCCAATGACAGATGGTCACCCCTATATGACGATGTGATGCGCACTGGCATCACTGTTTGATAAACACCACTCTGACATACTCCTCTTTCACTTTTCTTTTTTATTGTCTCTTTGCCTCCGAACATGAAGAGATAACAATCCACGTTTTCTTCAAAAACAAGCCCTAAACGACCTGTTTATTTAGCAAAGAAGTTATGTCTGATGAAAACTTTCCACCCCCTCTTGCGGGGTTGATAAGTTAGAGGGTTGAGAATAAGCGTTTTCTGAATTTTCGAAAGCCGAAAAATTTCCATGGGGGAGGTGATACAACCCATGAAAAAGCGTCGTACCTTTGCCGCGGATTTCCAACATCTATAAATGTATTAATCCGAAACGACATAAAACAATGAACAAGAACATCGTTTTTTCATCTTTGCGTGGATGATGAGTTACGAATGATGAATGACGAATGACGAATGACAAGTTCGAATGAAGAATGAAGAGGGATTGGGGTGTATATGTGTGCTGTTTCCTTGCGCTGTTGAGCGTCGGGGTGAACGCTGCTGTCGTCGAGGGCGACTCCAGTTATGTGCCTGCGAATGCGCTGACTTTATGGTACCTGCAACCTGCCGATAGCCACAATGTCAGCAATGCGTGGATGGACTACTACCTGCCATTGGGCAACGGACAAATCGGAGCGATGGTGGCGGGCGGTGTGAACAGCGAGGTCGTGCAGCTCAACGAAAAGACCTTGTGGACGGGCAGCAGCGACGAGTTCGGCAATTATCAGAACCTCGGGTATCTTAATATTGATGACCTCGTCCCGAAACGATCGGTCACGGACTACCATTTCGCGTTGGATCTCACGCGAGCGGTTGCTGACGTGGCTTGGAAATCGGGGCGCATACGTTATCAGAGAGAATACATCTGCAGCCGGCCCGCGCATTGCCTGGTCATTCACATGACGGCTACCGAAGCAGCGCTGAAGCAGTGCATACGGCTGAAGGGCACTCATGGCGAAGAGGTGACCTATGCCGACAAGACGGCGACGATGCTCACCGCCTTGCAGAAGGTCAAGGCGGCAACCGTCATGACGGTAAGTGCGGATGACGAGGCTTCGGTGGAGGCCACCGAAGAGGGCATTATTGTTGACAAAGCCAGGGAGTTGACCATTGTCGTGGCGGCGGCATCGAACTATGACCACAAGACGACGGGATATGTAAACGTAACCGACGACTACGTCCAACAAGCACGTCTGAGCGCCAGCTCAGCGTGTGCAAAAGGCTGGGAGCGGTTGCTCCTCGATCACGAGGACGACTATAGCAGCCTGTTCTCGCGGATGACCCTGACGCTGAATGAGGCTGACACGAGCCTGCCGACGGATGAGCTGATCCGGAAAGGCGAAGAGGCCTCGGAGGGTGAACGAATGGCGATGGCGCAGACCCTCTTCGCCTATGGACGCTACTTGCTGATCGCCTCGTCCCGCGATGATGCCGTGCCGACCAACCTGCAAGGGATATGGTGCAACACCAACACACCACCCTGGCACGGCAGCATACACACCAACATCAACGTCGAGATGAACTACTGGCCTGCAGAAACAACCAATCTGACCGAGACGGCGATGCCCCTGATTGAATGGGTTTATGCGGGAGCGATGGAGCAGCCCTATTGGAGGACATACACGGCGAAGATGACGGGCATCACGGAGGGCTGGGTTTGTTCATGGCCCAACAATCCGTTAGGCTACACCGACGCGTGGCGACCCGATCATTCCTACTGCGCCTCATCAGCTTGGCTCTGCTGGCACCTTTGGCAGCATTATCTCTTCACTCAGGACGTGAACTTCCTGCGCGAGAAGGCTTTGCCTGTGATGATCAGCTGCATCGACTTCTGGATGAAGAGGCTCGTTCGCGACAACGATGGCACATGGGTATGTCCGCAGGAATGGAGCCCTGAACAAGGACCGTTGGACAACGGCACGGCACATACCCAGCAATGCGTGTGGAACTTGTTCGACTGTACGCTCAAGGCCGTAGGCATCGTCGGACGCCAAGCGGCAGGGCTGACCGCAAGCCGTCTCGCCGCCATCCAGGAGAAGTTCCGCACGCTGGACAAAGGCATACACACGGAGATCTACGACGGGAAATATGGCACCGAAGTCAATGGCGTCACAAAAGGCAGCGTCCTCCTGCGGGAATGGAAGCACCATCCCTATTCCGCGGCCACGGAGCAGGATCATCGCCACGTCTCACATCTGATGTGCCTCTATCCTTTCGACCTTTTACAGGGCGATACGACCCTGTTGGCTGCGGCGAGGAACAGTATGCTGTTGCGAGGCGCGAAGAGCACGGGGTGGTCTATGGCGTGGAAGCTATGCCTCTGGGCAAGGATGGGCGACGGCGAACGAGCCTATAACGAGCTTACCGCAGCACTGAAGCATGCACGCTCATACGGCGTGAGCACTGACCCCAGATACTCTGGCGTCTACTACAACTTATTCTCGGCACATCCGCCTTTCCAGATCGACGGCAATTTCGGCATGACGGCTGGCATAGCCGAGATGCTCGTGCAGAGCCATGGCCAGACGCTGCGCCTGCTGCCCGCAGTGCCTGAGGCGTGGAGGGCTGGAGGGACGGTGCGCGGCATGAAGGCCGAAGGGGGCTTCTGCGTCGACGTGGAATGGGCTGGCAATGAGGGCCGTGCCACCATCTGCTCGCTGGCCGGACAACCGTTTCGTATGCAATGCAGAAGAGGTGACTTATGTGAAGTCTATGATACTGATGACCAATTGATCGCCAGCAACGAAGGGCATGGACGCATCCTCTCTTTCGAGACGGCCGTCGGCGACCGCTTTTCCGTGACGATCTTCAGGAACAGCCAGCATGACCTCGACGATGAGGATGGCACTTCCCACCCGTCGTCCACCCCTGCCATCTATGACCTCTCCGGCCGTCGACTCTCTGCACCGCCTACCCACGGCATATACATTCGTGATGGCCGAAAGGTGGTGGTGAAATGACATAACGATTTGAAAACACCCGAATCACATCTGTTCACATCTTATCGTATCTTTGCCCATGTTCTTGCCCTTCCGTTGTAATACCTTTGCAGCGTTATGGCAAAGAACAATGAATTGACCTGTTCCGCACTGGAGCAGGAACTGGCTGCAAAGGTCAGCGAACTGGATGCCTGGCACGAGGTGCGAGAGCAACAGATGGTGGACATCACCTTGAATCGGATTGCCGACGGGGTGATTTCCAAGGGTACGGACATCATGGCTTTGATGGCCCATAAAAGTAGTTGGCAGCAAGGCGTACACGAGATCGTAACAAAAGAGATCCTGCGCTCTGCCGATGGTCGGCTTTGGTGTCGGGAGTATGTAGAGAAGCTGAAGAGCGAGCAACGGGTGATGGTCTATACGGGCTCTCACTGGGAGGCCGTGGACTTTCAGCAGTTCAAGGATTTCGTGAGTATGTGCGCCGAGCGGTGCGGTGTGCCGGAATCGCAGCGCATGACTCCAAGCTTCATGACGAAGCTGTTTGAGGGCGTGGCCTTCAATGTCGCACAACGCCGGAATCAGATGATTCCTCATGACGAGGTGTGGCTGAACCTGCGGAACGGCACGCTGGTGGTGAAGGCCGACGGCAGTGTTTCGCTTCGCGGTCATCGTAAGGAGGACCTGTTCACGTACACGCTGAACTACGCCTACATCACTGAGGCCGAGTGCCCACTGTGGCACCAGTTCCTCGACCGCGTGCTGCCGGAACAGGAATCACAGCAGGTGCTCGCCGAATTTATCGGCTACTGCCTGATGAAGGATCATCGTCTGGAAAAGATGCTCTGGCTGTATGGCGAGGGGTTGAATGGCAAGTCGGTGACGTTGGAGGTCATTGAGGCCTTGCTGGGGTCGATGAACGTCAGTTCCCTCAGCCTCAGCGAACTGACAAACGATGACGTGAAGCGCGCGAACATCGAACACAAGAAGCTGAACATCAGTCACGAGAGCGGCAAGGATGTCAACCCCAACGTGCTGAAGCAGCTGACTTCGGGTGAGCGCGTGAGCATCAAACATCTGTATGTCGATCCGCGTGAGACGAATGACTACGGTAAGTTCATCGCGGCGTTCAATGAGCTGCCTCGGGCCGAAAACACCTTTGGCTTCTTCCGCCGAATCATCATCTTGCCTTACGAAGTCACTATCCCCAAGGATGAGATTGACCGGCAGCTCACGTCGAAGCTGAAGCAGGAGCTGGCAGGCATCCTCAACTGGGTGCTTGCATCGCTCCCTAAGCTTATGACCGATAACGAGTTCACGTCAAGTGCCAACTGCGAGAAAGCCCTTGAGCGCTACCGCCTGCAATCGGACAGCGTGCGGCTGTTCGTCATGGAAATGTGTAACCATTCCGAGACCACGATGAAAGCGTCGGAGGTGTTCAATGCCTACCGCAGCTACTGTTGTTCGTCGTCGTTGAAGCCACTTGGCAAGCAGCGCTTCTACGGGCGTATGGAGAACTTGGGTTACAGCCGTGACAGCTACGCAAAAATTGACTACTACCAACTCCGATTAAATGCAGAATGACGAACGGGCGACGTGAACACTTTGATACAGACCGCCTTAAGGCCATCTCAATTACAGGGGTGGCGCGGCGGTTGGGGGTTGAACTTCAACGGGCGGGCTCATCATACAAGGCACGATGTCCCTGGCACGATGACCACCATCCTTCGTTGCATTTCGATGAGCGAACAGGTAAGAACCATTGCAAATGCTTTGCCTGCGGCAAGGGTGGCGATGTCATCGCATACGTCATGCAGGAGGAGAGCTGGACGTTTCAGGAGGCTTGCCTATGGCTGTCGCAGCAGTATGGCATCAGCACGTTGCCGTCCAACAGCAACACGCCCCACCCCAAGGAGCGCCCGAAAGACGAGGTGCCAAGCTACACCTACATCCCGCATGAGATGCTTGATGAACTGATCTCCGCAGAGGACTCCCTGTGCCGTTGTCTCAAACTGATGTTCCAGCCGGAAGCCGTGGATTGGGTGGCCGGGGAATATGGTATCGGCTGCTATGCGACGAAAGGCTACGACGATTACACCATCTTCCCCAGCATCGATGTCGAAGGGCGCGTATGCAATCTGAAGATACAACATTACGACACCGAGCGCTTCTCACCCCGATTTGCACATAGCGATCCTGGCTCATGCCGATGGTTGGGCACGATATGGGCAAGTGAAGGTCGTCTGCCGAAAGGGGCGCGCTTCAAATCGGACTGTCTGTTCGGCGAACATCTGTTGCCTCGCTATCCCAACCATAAGGTTGCCCTCGTGGAGAGCCCTAAGAATGTGCTTTTCGGAGCCTTGGCTCACCCGCAGATGCTGTGGGTGGCAACGGGCAATAAGGGCCAGCTCAAACGTCAGGTGCTACAGCCGCTCCGAGGCCGCGACGTCATTGTCATCCCTGATTGCGATGCTGTGGAGGAATGGACTGCCACTATCGCCTCCATGAGCGATTTGGCCAACTTTACCGTCAGCGATTTCTGTCAGCGGATGGCTCCGGCAGGAGAGACGAAGTACGACATCGCCGACTACCTGCAAGATCTGCATCCGCCCATGCCGTTCTGAGTATTTCTGAGCATTATTTTGGGTTTTTGACGGCCGTCTGCCGAGTGCTAAATGCCTCACAGACGGCTGTTTACATATCTATTTTTGGGTTTTTGTACTATTTTTTGCAAAAAAGTTCTAACTCATCTCTCTATTTTCTTTTTTTTAGAGAAAAAGTAGTCAAAAACCCAAAATAAGGCACCTTTCTTATTGGATAACAGCAACTTACAAGAGTATGTCCATCTTTCAAAAAACCAAAAAGTAAAAGGCTTGTATACACAATCAGCCAGGCACAAAAAGTACTACTTTTGTGCCCGAAAGCCGAATGTGCAGGTGCGCAGGAAGCAACTGAGGAGAATGTGCACTGCCTCAGGAAGAGATTAAAGCAAGTGTGTACAACATCAGTAAACTTAGGTAACAAAGTGTGTACCTTTTTCAGGCAAAGTCATGGACAAAGTCATCGCGTTTCAAACCCTTAAGGGTATAGCCCAAAACCCTAAAGGGTTTTCGCCAAAACCTATAACACAATTTGCCAAAACCCTTATGGCTTCTGAATGGCACTCGCAGGTGAATAGTTTCTTGTCTTAGCGGATTTGATAAAGAATGTTAAAAGATGGCCTCTGATGTAATGTTTCTGCAATAATAGGTGTATATGTAAGAAGAAAAGACTACTTTTGTCCTGTCAAATCAACAAAATATCAACAAATAAAAAAACGAAAAGATGATGAAGAGATCTATACTTGCTTTCGCTTGTATGGCGTTCACCCTGAATGGGATGGCGCAGGATGCCGATGCTCAGCTCACGACATCCTATCAACACTCCGCCTTCGCGCTGTTCAATGCGCTTCTGCAACAGGAGCCGCAGAAGGATAATATCTGCTTCTCTCCGCTGTCTGTGCAGATGGCTTTGTCCATGGTACAGAACGGCGCTGCAGGCAACACACTCAGCCAGTTGCAGCAGGCACTTGGGACAACGGGCTTCACGAACGAGGAGATCAGTCAGTTCAACAACAAGTTGAGCAAGGCACTGACCGAACGTCCGACAGAGGAAATGCAATATATAGAACAGGAAGCGGAGTGGGCTGGCGTGGATCCGCAAGAGATGTTTGACGGCTATTTTCCCAAGTGTGAGCTGGCCAATGGCCTGTGGACAAGACCGGACGTACAGCTTTATGATACGTTCGTAGATGTGCTACGGAGCTATTACGACGCTGGCGTTGATGCCGTATGGTTTGACACTTGGGAAGGCATCGAGAAGATCAATGCGTGGGCAACGGACAAGACGCACGGCCTGATTCCTAAGATCTATCAAGAGCCGCAGTCCAGCGATCTGGCTGTGGTATTGGCCAACGCCCTCTACTTCAAAGGCAGCTGGACAGTCCCGTTCGACCCCGAGAACACCGAAAAGGGGCAGTTCTGGCTGGATGATGAGTCGTACGCCAATGTCGATATGATGCTGGCGCGTGACCGCTTTGACTGTGCGATGACACCTTCGTTCCAGACCATCACCCTATACTATGGTGCCAATTTCGATTTCTCGATGACACTGTTCGTGCCGCTTGAGGGTACAACACTGCCTCCTCTCACCTTTGAGGACTGGACAGCCGCCATGAAGCCAACGAATATGCACATCAACTTGTATATGCCACGCTTCGAGATTGACGGGAATTATGACCTCGTCGGAGTGTTGTATAGCTTGGGCGTGACAGATGCATTTAATAACAAGGCTGACTTCACGCAAATGTGCAAAGTGAATCGCGCCATCGATAAGATCTATCAGCTGAGCAAGATCATCGTGAATGAAGAGGGAACTGAGGCCGCGGCCCTAACGGTCATAGAAATGCCTGACGGGATGGACATGACGAGGCCAGAAGATTATCAGGACTTCAAAGTGGATCGCCCGTTCTACTTCACCATCCAGAGCCGCGAGGCCAACGCCATCCTCTTCGCCGGACGCGTGACGCATCTGGAAGGAACCATTGAGCATGTGACGGGGATAGAAAGACCCACCCCCGACCCCTCCCGTGATGGAGGGGAGAAGGCTGGCGCGTGGTACGACCTCAGCGGACGCAAGGGTGCGCTCTCTCGTACACTTCCAAAGGGCATCTTCATTCGTGATGGCAAGAAGGTGGTGGTGAAATAAAAAATTGAACATAAAACACAAACGCTTATGAGAAGATTCATCTGTTTCTTCCTATTATGCAGTTTAGCTGCAGGTTCGTTCGCATTCAACCCGTTCAAATACCAGCGCGAGAAATATCGGCTGCATGATTTCGGCATCGCCATCGGCGTGTGTGATTCCAGAATCCTGGAGAATGCAAATGAGGATTTTGCCTTACAGATGCGTAAGAATTACCTCATGGATGAAATGAGTAAAGGTGAATTTCATAATCTGACCATCAATGGTTACTATCTCTACCACCTGAACGAACGTTGGAGCTTAGGAGCCACCATCGGTTGGAATTACCTACCACGCTATTCAATGGATCGCTACGACTACAGTCAGGACGAGGCGGGTAAATGGAAGTTCGCCGGTCAGGCACATGGAGAGGTTTACTCGCGCGCCTTCCATTTCATGCCGACGGTGAAATACATCTGGTTCAACGCCCCGAGTATCAATTTCTATGCCAAGGGCAGCGCCGGTATCTACTATCGTTATTTAGGCTTCGACTATCAAAAGGAAGGCGAAACGATGCATACTTCCGACAAGAATATGCTGTTTGCTTATCAAGTGACTCCTTTTGGCCTCGATATTGGCGACGGTCCCGTCCGCTTCTTCGTGGAACTGGGCTACGGTGCATCTGGCATCCTCAAGGTCGGCGTCTGCTGCAAATTGCATCGGATATGGCGCGAAGGTGCTCAATAATTAGCATGTTATAGGAATAAACGACTTCATCATATACATCATGAGAAAAATAACACATCTCTTTATTATAGTGGTAGCCTCGATGCTTTTGGCGGGCTGTGATTATTGGTCATGGTTTGACTTTAAAATCATCAATAGTACAGGTGATAGCATTACCGTGTCTTACATCAAGCAGATGCGATCATTCACGACCATGAATTATACTCCCGGCTACGAAGATGATTACATGTCAATACGACTGGCGAAGATGGCAACCGACACGATTATCCCCCCTGGTCAATCTTTCGTATTACATGAAATAGGACCGCAGTGTGGGATGTATTTTCCTGAAGGCCTCGAAGACCCCAAAGAATGGGGTATAGTGCCGCTCTGGGAGCGTATCGTGTCGATGACTATAAAGGGCGACACACTTAATCCGGAAATCTATGCTCAAGAACTATGGTGGGGAAAAGGAAGCACTTATACCTTAGCCATCAAGAGATATATGCATTCAGATAAGCATCAAGAGTGACGAAAAACAGCTGGAAAATTTGGTGGAACAGGTTGTTTGCACTACCTTTGCACTATGAAACGCTAAATGACGAGAATTATGGAAACAACTACAGCAAGAAGGAAACGTACGGCGACCCCCTTCACAAGGGCTTGGAACCAGGCGAAGAAACTCGACAACAGCGAGAAACTGGAACTTGTGGCAATGCTTATCGACAGTGTAAAGCCTGCTGTAGCCGAGCCCCGCAAGCCTCGCCTCTACGACCCAGAGACAGGCGAATTCCTCAACGACGAGACCATGCAGCTCATCGAGGACGTGCGCAGCGGCAAGGAGAAGATGTATAAGGTGGACTCTTTCGAGGATTACCTTGAAATGGTAAAGAAACTGTAGTGAGTTTATGGCAAAATACTCATTGCACTTCTTTGGCAAAGGAAAGAAAAGATAAAAAGTAATCATCCTCCCAACAAACAACCTTCCCACCCTAATTTGGTGGAACAGGTTGTTAGCACTACCTTTGTACGCGCTTATGGATCCTGTACTTCGTCGCTACTACCAATATCTACGTCTTGAACGTAACTTCTCGGAGAATACGCTCGACGCTTACACCAAGGACCTCGACAAGTTGCTGAGGTTCCTGGACGACGAGGGTGTGGGCTATCGCGAGGCGAAGCTGGAGCATCTGCAGACGTTCTCGGCGACGCTCATGGACGTGGGCATCGCCAACCGCAGCATCGCTCGCATCCTAGCCGGCGTACGCTCGTTCTATCATTTCCTGATTGCCGAACGCGAGATCGTGGACGACCCGACGGAGCTGCTGGAGTCGCCAGCCCGCGGCGAACGCTTGCCCGATGTGCTGTCGATCGAAGAGATTGATGCGCTCATCGCTGCCGTGGACCTGTCGAAGGACGAGGGGCAGCGCGACCGCGCCATCCTCGAGACGCTCTACAGCTGCGGGCTGCGCGTCAGCGAGCTCTGTCAGCTGAAGATGAGCGACCTGTTCCTCGACGAGGGGTTCATCCGCGTCCATGGCAAGGGCAAGAAGGAACGGCTCGTGCCCATCTCCCAACGGGCAATCGATGAGTTGGATCGCTGGTTCGTGGACCGCGACGGCGTGAACATACGACCGGGCAACGAGGATTTCGTGTTTCTCAGCTTCCGCCGAGGCCAGCCGCTCTCGCGCATCTCGGTGTTCCATATCGTCAAGATGCTCTGCCTGAAGGTGGGCATCCGCTCGACCGTTTCACCCCACACCTTCCGCCACAGCTTCGCCACGCATCTCCTGGAGGGAGGTGCCAACCTGAGGGCTATTCAGGAGATGCTGGGCCACGAGGATATCGGTACGACGGAGATTTACATGCACGTGGATCGCAGCCACCTGCGGCAGGAGATCCTCAACCATCATCCTCGCAATATTCAGCAGCAGGCTTGAGGCTTGAGGTATCTTCCATAACTTCTATTTGTTTTTCAAAATAACAGAAGTGGGTGGCTGTTTAGTTACTGCCTGCACCAACTAATACTGATACTTGTTTCATTGTTGTTTGATTATCATTTCAGTGCATTATAGGTAGCATCATCTACAGGCTCGCACCACTCGTTACCGGCTCCTTCCTGAACATCCTTATGATAGGTCAGGTGT
>Ga0310697_10000378_pt1 | contig 62376 bp, 46 predicted proteins | sample 172DNAGHGlowgp2_FD_203883 | JGI IMG/M metagenome (GOLD analysis project Ga0310697, IMG submission 203883) | Sheep rumen microbial communities from Palmerston North, Manawatu-Wanganui, New Zealand - 1728 DNA GHGlow gp2 (v2) (version 2) | ecosystem: Host-associated > Mammals > Digestive system >...
CAATAATCCCTAAAAACAAAAGAAATGAAAAACAGATTAAGCACACTTCTACTTATCACCGCTACACTGCTTGTAGCTGGCTGCAACAAGGATGTTAACACCATAACAATAAAAGCCCACATCCACGACTACAACTCCGACTCGAAAGTGTACGTCGATAACAGCAACTACTCCAGCTGGATAATAGGCGACCAAGTGGCCATCAACAGCACCATCGCCACCGTTAGCGGGCTTTCAAACCGCAATCACACGGGCACAATCAGCTTGCCCGAAGGTCAGGAACTGGCCGAAACCAACTACGCTGTTTATCCTGCCGATGCAGTCACCAGCACAGCTGGGGTAACAGCAAGCGGCACCACCGTCCACCTGCCATCCATGCAGAAATGTGTCTTGGACGATGACGGTCACCAAGTAATCAACGCTCTGATGGCATCGCAAGGCGGAACCACGATGGATTTCTACAACCTCTGTGCTTTGCTCAAGGTTCAAGTACCCGTTGACCTACATGTAACCGACATATACGTTACCACCTTCGTAACCAACGGTGAGAACACTACCAGCGGCGGTCTGCTATGGGGAAACGGAACCATAACCTTCAATGGCAATGGAGCTCGTCCACAACTCTCCTCACTCACCAAATCCCAACCCGTAGCTGGTGGCATTAAGGACGGTGGCGACACGGTGTACCTGCATGTCATCGAAAACACCTCCGACGGTGTGTATTACATTGCTGTCCCAGCCGTCTCGGACATCAACTTCAAGATTTGGGTCAACTACAAGAACACCGCTACCGACCAATATGGCAACAACCAAAACTTCTACTATTGCTCAATCAAAAAGCAATCAGGCAACTGCAATACCCTTAATGCCAACCAGATTGGCGTTGTGGACTTCAGCGACATAGTCATCCCCGACCCTACAAACCCCGACCCTCGCGACTTCAACCCCGGCATCTATTCCGTAAGCGACGACATGAAAGTAAACTTTGCCAAAGGAAACCTGATTTACCATGTCGGCAACTCAGGATCTGACGGGACCGGCTACTACTGGACATACCACACCCAGCAGTACACCTGCGACGGATACCACATAACCATGTCACATGGAAACCCTGCCAGCGGCAGCCATTCCGAATACGCTAAGATGTGTCTCCAGATGAGCAACGGCACCGTGGTAGCATACCCTGACAACAATGGGCAATACAACAATTCCTCATTCTACGACTGGGGCAACTTTATCAACAACCAAACGCCTAACGACCAAACCGACGACAGATGGTTCACGCTCAGCCTTCAGCAATGGACCTACCTGCTCTACACCCGCAACGTCTCATACGCCCGCTTTGCCAAAGTTCAGGTAAACGGGGCCAACGGACTCCTACTCTTCCCCGACGAGTTCCTTTGGCCGGACGATGCCATTGCTCAGCCCGCAAATCTCAACACCGCAAATTCCTCCTATGCCGCTGCCGGTCACAATTACACTGTTGCCGAATTCGAAACCCTCGAGGAGGCAGGCTGCGTATTCCTTAAAGCCAACGGTTACTTTACGCACAACAATCCCTCCTCTACCGATGTACAAGATGCCAATGCAGGATGCTATTGGACCAGCGACTTCAATAACCAAGAGCAAACCACATCCTACATGTATTTCAACGACGAAAAAATAGCCCCCAACAGTACAGCACCACAGCACCAACAGGGCTTCGCTCATAACATACGCTTGGCACGCCAAGCCGACTAAGCGAAGACATCTTCCAACCCTACGCGCGGGGCGGCCATGGCCGCCCCGCGCTTGTATTATTTACACTCTATTATAAAGAAAAAAATGACTGATTATTGGCATATAAGTCCAATGTCGTGTCCCTCTGAGACGCTGTGATGCAAGGATATGGTTGACCCCACACTGCGGAATAGAGGGTTGCTCCCTTTTGTCACGACCCCTTCCAGGTGTGGGGTTTCTTCAAGACATTGCTGGATCTCGACAAAGCAAGCAATCTTGCCCTGCACACGATTTACGTAACGTTATGGAGATTCAACTTCTTCGAGTTTGTAAAAAAAGAAACAGTCATATATTAAAAGGGGCTTCTATAAATCACCTCAGAGAGGTGTGACCATCAATAACACCGTACAAACCGCAAGGCGCAGTACGGTGACAGTCAATGTGTAACCAAACTGCGTCTCGAAGAGACGCGACAGTGAAAACGCATTAATAGAACCCACCTAAAATAGAGCCACTATTTATTCAGTAGTACCGGAGCTGGCCTTGGTGGAAGCGGCTTTTGATAAAACGTATCTCCGTGTCGCCAGGGCTGATGACGAACCAGGGGTTGCGCCACAGGCGCAGGTTGCGTACTATGTGTTTCTCCCTTGCAGGCGTGTTGCCCTCAAGGCACATGATGGCCACCCGTCCGTCCGCGCTCTTGGCCACATCCACCACCACAATGGCATGGCCGTAGTTCTCGCCCTCATGCGGGGGATGCACGAGCACGTCTCCCGCATGCACGTCGGCAAACTGGCGGGGGTGGGTCTCGCCAAAGAGCGAGGTGGTGTTGCACCACTCAAACACCCCTTTCAGGTAGGTCTCGAAATCCTGGCTGAGGCTGTCGAGGCGCGAGCTGTCCACCGCATACTGCATCACCGCGCCATGCACGTCGGTGAATCGGATTTCGCCGTAGCGGCCCTGCTGCCACAGGTATTCTGCCCGCAGCCTTATGGCCACGTCGGCGCACTGCTCATAGCGGTTCAGCAACGGGTGGTCGACCACGGCGGCGGCCAACACCTGGTGTTTGGCCGGCACCCCGTTGTGCAGGCAGAGCTTCGTGCCGCGCTCCTTGAGGGGCAATGAGCGCAGGTAGGCGGCAAAGCTGCTGTCCGCCGCCGGCACACGCGTAAATCCGCGCGGCGCGGGTATGTCGCCCACGGTGGGGGCATCCCACCAGTTGGAGGTCGTCTCGGCATGGTAGCAAGCCCATCCGCCAGCCAGCAGCAGCCCCGCGGCCACCGACAAGACGATGATACAACTTCTGTTTTTCATAAACCATATAAATCAGGAAAACAACTAAACCTTGCGGCACAGAAAAAGGAGGCCGTCCAATAAAAATCGACCTCCTTTTTTGTACCCGGGGTGGGTATCGAACCCACACGTCCTTGCGGACAGCAGATTTTGAGTCTACCGCGTCTACCATTCCGCCACCCGGGCACTCACTTTACCCCTTATGAAAACGGATGCAAAAGTACACATTTTTTTCGACATGACAATTTTTTTTCAAAAACTTTTCTACAATTAAGAAAAAGTGTGTATCTTTGCAGTCTCTAAATCAACACAAAATGGGCGAAAAAAATTCTGATAAAGTATTCATTTTCGCGGGCCGTGCAACCAAAGACTTGGCACACCGCGTAGCCGAACATTATGGAATTCCGCTGGGAAATTCCACCGTTTTCCAATATGCCGACGGCGAATTCCAACCCTCCTACGAAGAAACTATCCGTGGCGGAATTGTCTTCATCATCCAGTCCACCATCCCCCCAACCGACAACCTGTTTGAGCTGCTGATGATGATCGACGCCGCCAAGCGTGCCTCGGCCGAGAAAATCGTGGCCGTCATCCCCTACTACGGCTTTGCCCGCCAGGACCGCAAGGACAAACCCCACGTGCCCATCGCCTCCAAACTGATAGCCGACATGATACAGGCCGCCGGAGTGGATCGCGTCATCTGCATGGACCTCCACGCCGACCAGATACAGGGCTTCTTCAACATCCCGGTCGACCACCTCTATGGCTCCTCCCTGTTCATGCCCTACATCCGTGAGAAATTCGACATAGAGGAAGTCCTCTTTGCCAGCCCCGACATGGGCGGCAGCAAACGCGCCGGCCTCTATGCCAAAACCCTCAACAACAGCTTTGTCATCTGCTACAAGCACCGCAACAAGCCCAACGAGATAGGCGAGATGCGCCTCATTGGCGACGTGACCGACAAGCACGTCATACTCCTCGACGACATCATCGACACCGGCTCCACCATCTGCAAAGCGGCCGGCATCATCATGGACAGCGGCGCCAAGAGCGTGTGCGCCATGATTACCCACCCCGTGCTCAGCGGCAACGCCATCGAAAAAGTGGAGAACAGCGCCCTCGAAGAACTGGTCACCACCGACACCATCCCGCTGAAGCGCGAGAGTCCCAAGATCCATGTCCTCAGCTGCGACTGGCTTCTGGCCGAGGCCATACGCCGCGTGGTGAAATACGAATCGCTCGACAACCTGTACGAAACCACCATCCACCGCAAAGGCGTAATACACAAAATGTAACCCCTCACCTGCCGGGTCCCGTCGCGCCCGGCACCCCCAATAGCGAAAAACCAACAACAAAACAATAACAATTATTAACCCGGCCGCAAGGCCACAAAAACAACAAAAAAATGAGAATAGTATCATTGAGCGGTTCTCTCCGCGAGAACGTAGGGAAAAAAGATGCTAAGGCTCTTCGTCGCGAAGACAAAGTCCCTTGCGTAATGTATGGTAAAGGCGAGCAATACCTGTTTTCCGTGCCCCAGACCGAATTCCAGCGCATCCTGTTCAACCCCGAACCCTGCTTCGTCGAAATCGACCTGAACGGCGCCAAACACCGTGCCATGCTTAAAGACATCGACTTCCATCCCGTCACCGAGATCGTCTACCACTGCGATTTCTATGAGCTGAGCGACGACAAACCCATCATCATGTCCATCCCCGTGCACACCACCGGCACCTCCGTCGGCGTGATGAAGGGCGGCAAACTGGTCTACAAACAGAAGAGACTCAACGTCAAAGCCCTTCCGGCCAACATGCCCAGCGACATCCTCATCGACATCACCAACCTCGACATCGCCCAGCGCTGCAAAGTGCAGGACATCGCCGCCGAGAACTTCGAAATCCTCAACCCCAAGAGCAGCGAGGTCGTTGTAGTCAACAGCACCCGCGCTTCGGCCACCGGAGCCAACGAGGTTGTAGAGGCAGAATAAACACCACACCCAGTAAAAACTGGAAACTAAAAGGCCACACCAAACACCTTTTAGTTTTCAGTTTTTACCTTTTAAACCACCGCCATGCACAAAGCAGGATACGTAAACATAATCGGCAACCCCAATGTGGGCAAGTCCACCCTCATGAACGCCCTGGTAGGCGAACGGCTCAGCATCATCACCAGCAAAGCCCAAACCACGCGCCACCGCATCATGGGCATCGTCAACGGCGACGACTTCCAAATCATCTACACCGACACGCCCGGCATCGTCAACCCCCACTACAAACTGCACCAGCAGATGATGGGCTTCGTATACAACGCACTGGAGGACGCCGACCTCTTCCTCCTCGTAACCGAAGTGGGCGAAACCCTCAAAAACCAGGAACTCCTCGACAAGATAGTCCGTTCCAACATACCCGTAATCCTGGTCATCAACAAAATCGACCTCTCCAACCAGCAGCAGGTAACCGACAAAATAGCCTACTGGCAAAACATCATACCCCGCGCCGTGGTCATACCCGCCTCCGCCACCGAACGGTTCAACATCGACGCCATCTTCGACCACATCATGCGCCTCCTGCCCGAAAATCCCCCCTACTTCCCCAAGGACGAACTGACCGACCGCTCCATGCGCTTCTTCGTCAGCGAGATAATACGCGAAAAACTGCTGCTCTACTACCAAAAAGAAATACCCTACAGTTGCGAGGTGGCCGTGGAGAGCTACGAAGAGAAAGAGGGGGTGGACAGCATCCGCGCCATCATCTACGTGGAGCGCGAATCGCAGCGCGCCATCCTCATCGGCCACCAGGGCAAGTCCATAAAAAAAGTCGGCATCGAAGCACGCAAGGACATCGAAGAATTCACCGGCAAACGCTGCTTCCTCAACCTCTACATCAAAGTGATGAAAGACTGGCGCAACAGCGACCGCGCCCTGAAACAATTCGGCTACGAAACCAGCGACTGACCCCTCCTGCCCCGCCGCCGCGCCGCTCCATGTCCGCCATTTGCCCTACAGTTGTTCGACAGTTCATCGACGCGTCATCGAAAAACTGCAAAACAACTGCCGTCAAATTGTAGACCAAACAACGGCCCAGGAACGACGCAATAGCGCCACAAGCCTGCCGACAGACCCCGCCACGGCCGTCGGCAGGGCGAAAGCCCAAGGCGTGGCGCAGGTCGGCCCCTGCCGGGAACGCCAACAGCGCGACGACCGCCCTTTCCGCCCACAAGCCACAAACCCATGACACCCCCCACACCGCCACCGGCCCACACCCACCCCAAGCGCAGGCCACACCCGTCAGCACTGCGGACGGCGCTTTTGTGCATAGCCCTGGCGGCAGCCGCCTGCCAAGCGCCCCAAACCCCTCCGGCACCCGGCTGCAGCGGCGATTCTTGCCCGCAGCCCGCGGCCGACACTGTGCCGCAGTCCGCACCGCAACCCGCCCGCTACACACCCACCGAGCAGCGGCTGGCAGACATGGGGCTTGTAGACCTGCAGCAGGTGGATTCGACCGTCATGGTTCACCTGGTCTACGCCACCCCCGACAACTTTACCGGGCAGGTGCTCTACACCGGCATCCGCCACGCCTTTATGCTGCCGCAACTGGCCAACAAGCTGGCGGCCGCGCAGCGGGAGCTGCGCACCCTTCGCCCCGACCTGAGCCTGATGGTGCTCGACGCCGCACGGCCGCTGTCGGTGCAGCGGAGCATGTTCCGCCACGTGCAGGGCACACCGCTGAACCTCTACGTCTCCAACCCGCGCAACGGCCCGGGGCTGCACAACTATGGGGCGGCGGTCGACATTACCCTGGCCGACACGTCCGGGAATCCGGTGCCCATGGGGTCGGGCTTTGACTGGTTCGGGTCCGAGTCGCACATCGACAACGAGGCCGCCTTAGTGGCCTCCGGACGCATCACACAGGCGGAATACGATAACCGCAGGCTGCTCCGCGGGCTTATGCAGCGGCAGGGGCTGATACCGTTCAGGGCGGAGTGGTGGCATTTCAACCTCATGTCGCGCAGCCGTGCGCAGCAAACCCTCAAGGCGCTGGACTTTTAGGGCGGCGAGCTACAGCTCGGAGGCGAGGTGGCGCGCCACGCGCAGCTGGAGGTAGGTGTAGCGCTGGTCGAAGTGTTCGTAAACCTCTTTGAGACGGGTGATTTCGGGGTGTTCGGTCATGAAGGCGACGATTTCGCCTGCCCCCTCGGGCGGCAGCAACGCCTCGGCGGGCAGGACGCCCTGCTCCACGGCCTGGATAAGATAGCCCTCGGTGGTGCTGAGGGCACGGTTCAGCTCGCGGGCGGCCTGTTCGGGACTTTTGCCCTCGGCCACCAGTCGCGCCGCCTCGCGCCATAGGCCATTGCGGGGGGCTGGCGGTTCGGGCTTGGGAGGGTCGGCAAGGGTGGCGGACTTGATGCCGTTGTCGCGGCAGTAGTCGGTCACCACCTGCAGGATGGCGTCGCCATAGAGCGACAGCCGCTTTTTGCCCAAACCGGTGACGAGTTTGAGCTGTGCCATTGAGGTGGGGAGACGCTCTACTATCTCGAGCAGGGTTTTCTGCTGCATGATGGCATAGGGAGGTAGGCTCAGTTCGTCGGCGGTGTTGCGGCGCCAGTCGGACAGACGCGCGGCCAGCTGGGGGTGCGGCAGGTTGGCAAAGGGGCGCGGAGTCCGGTCGCGCTTGGGTTTTTCCTGTTTTTTGAGTTCAAAGTCGGCCTTGGCCTGCTGGTAGGCCGCTATGTCGAACCCGTTGTTGCCTACGGTTTGCAGCAGGTGCTGTTTCAGCCCCATGGCCTTGCGGTAGTGGTCGGCGAGGTCGGCCAGGCGGCTGCGGGTTTCCTTGTTGTCTATCTCCACCGCGAGCAGGGGCTGCACCCGGGTGTCGATGGCGGAGAGGACGGAGCGGAAGTAGACGGTTGCCTTGTCGACACGTTGGCGTATGAAGGGCTGGGCCTGGCCGTCGGGTTGCTGACCGATGGTTGCCAGCTGGCGGCGGAAGCGTTCGGCCACGGCCGTCAGGTTTTCCACGTCGGCGCCGCAGAGGTCGGTGAGGAGTGCGGCTTGGGCGGGATAGGTGGTGGACAGATGGTCGTTGAAGAGGCGCCGCAGCCCCTCCACGGCATGCTGGAGCGAGCTGAAGTCGAAGAGCTCGAAGAGGAGGTCGAAGTAGTGCTGCTTGCGGTAGTTAGCGAGCATTTGGGCCGCTTGGTCGGGCGGGGTGAGGGTGCCGTTGAAATGCTCAATGTCGTCGCTGCCGAAGGCGTTGCGCGGAGTGATGGGTGCGAGGAGGGTGAGGCCCTGGAGGCTGCGGCAGCGACTGAGGGCCACGTATACCTGCCCATAGGTGAAGGCGGCGGATGCGTTGACTTGCACGCGGTCGAAAGTGAGGCCTTGGGCTTTGTGGATGGTGATGGCCCAGGCGGTTTTGAGCGGGTATTGGGTAAAGGTGCCGTCTACCTGCTGCTTGATTTGGTTGTCGGCGGGGTCAATCTCGTAGCGTATGTTCTCCCACCGCTCGCGGCTTACGAATATCTGCTCGCCTTCCTCGTTTTCGACCACGATGTGCTGTGTGCCGTCGGGCGAGTCGTCGCCGTCCACCACCTTCTGCACGGTTCCTATCATGCCGTTGTAGTAGCGGTGGGCGGTGCTGTCGTTTTTGACGAACATGACCTGCGCGCCGATTTTGAGTTCGAGGTGTCGGGGGGTGGGAGCTGAGGTGTCGGGGAAGTTGCCCTCCACCAGTGCGTCGAAGGCATAGCACGGGGTGTCCAGGGCATCCATGTGGCGCTGGTTTACCTCGTCGGCCTGCCAGTTATGGGTGGTGAGGAGGATGGGTTCGCGCCCGCCGGTGGAGTCGGTGGGGGCAGACTGGTTGTGCACACGGGTGTTGAGCGCTGCGAGGGTTTGTGGATCGAAGCGGTTGTCGCGTATGTTGTTGAGGAGGGTGACAAAGGTGGGGTCCTGCTGGCGGTAGATGGTGGTGAGCTGTATGGTTACATAGGGCAGCCGACTGAGGGCTTTGCTGTGGAAGAAGAAGGGCGAGGGGTAGACGCGGTCCATGTAGGGCCGCTCCTCGTCGGTTACCACGGGCGAGAGTTGCTGCACGTCGCCAATCATGAGGAGCTGGACTCCGCCAAAGGGACGGCTGCTGCGGCGATAGCGACGCAGGAGGGCGTCGACGGCGTCGAGGAGGTCGGCGCGCACCATGCTAATCTCGTCGATGATGAGGAGGTCGAGAGTGCGGATGATGTCGATTTTGGACTTGCGCAGCTGCCGCTGGTGTTCGGGCAGCTGGTATTCGGTGACGAGTTCTGGCACATCGGGCAGGTAGGGGCAGAAAGGGAGCTGGAAGAAGCTGTGGATGGTCACGCCGCCTGCGTTGACGGCGGCCACGCCCGTGGGAGCCACGACCACGTGGCGTTTGGGGCAGTGGGCGGCAATGTGGTGGAGAAAGGTGGTTTTGCCCGTCCCGGCCTTGCCGGTGAGGAAGAGGGAGACACCCGTCTCGGTTACGTATTGTTCGGCGAGCCGTACCTGGGGGTTGAAGTCCATAGGCCAATCAACTGACGGGCACACGGCGGTCGATGCCAAAGCTCATGGGCGACACTTTGAGCACGGGTGCGAACTGGAGCCTCTTCCACTCGTTGATGCGCACTTTGCGGAGCACGGAGGCCACAAGGTCGGGGTCGTAGCCTTCGGCCACTATCTCGTCGTGGCAGAGCTGTTCCTCGATATGGAGGTTGAGGATGGCGTCGAGGATGCTGTAGTCGGGCAGGGAGTCGGTGTCTTTCTGTCCCGGGCGGAGTTCGGCCGAAGGGGGTTTCTGGATGGTGTTGACGGGGATGCGGACGCCATTGCGGTTTACGTATTCGCCCAGTTCGTAGACTTCGGTCTTGTAGAGGTCGCCGATTACGCTTATGCCGCCGCAGCTGTCGCCATAGAGGGTGCCGTAGCCCATGGCGGCCTCGGACTTGTTGGTGGTGTTGAGCGCCATGGCGCCGAATTTGTTGGCGTAGCTCATGACGATGGTGCCGCGGATGCGGGCCTGCATGTTTTCCTCGGTTACATCCTCGGGACGGTCGCCAAAGACAGGTTTCATGGTTTGGCGTAGGGTGTCGAAGAGGGGTTTGATGGGGACTATGTCGTAGGCTACCCCGAGGTTGTTGGCCAGCTCGACGGCGTCGTTGACAGAGTGGTCGGTGGAATACTGCGAGGGCATGAGGATGCCGTGTACGTTTTCGGGGCCGAGGGCGTCGGCGGCAAGCAGGCACACCATGGCAGAGTCCATGCCGCCCGAAAGGCCCAGGACGGCCCGGGAGATGCCGTTTTTGCGGAAGTAGTCGCGTATACCCATGATGAGGGCCTGGTAGACAAGAGCGACGGCCTCGGGCTTTTCGTCCTGGCACTCCTCCATGAGCTGGAGGTCGACGTTTTGGGCGTGGGGCTCGAAATAGGGGAACTGTGTGAGCACCATGCCGGCGGCGTTCATGGCCAGAGAGCCGCCCGCAAAGAGTTGGCTGCCCTCGCCGCCTATGCGGTTGGCAAAGACCAGGGAGACGTTGAGGTTTTCGACTATTTTGTGCATACGGTAGCGGATGCGGTAGGGCTTGTTGTAGTCGAACACATTGCAACCGCAGCAGATGACGATGTCGGGCTGGTCGTTGTGGGACTTGGTGAGTTCTTTGAGGTCTTCGTAGAACCCGATGGCTATTTGCTGTTCCTGGTACTGGATGACCTGGACCCCTTCGCCGCGGACGAAGTATTTCTGCTCGTCAGGTGCGAGGTACTTTTTGGTGATGATGGCGCGGATGGCACAGTTCTGCACAAAGACGATGGCGTTGCAGAGGCCTTTGTCCTGTATTTGCAGGGGCATGCCGATGAGGAAGGCGCGATGCTCGGATATTTGGATGAGTTCCTGCAGGGCGGCCTGGGCGCGTTTTTGGAGGTCGGTGTAGGCCACGGAGCCGTAGAGGGGAGAGCCGCACAGGGTGCAGGCGGGGAAGACGGTGAGCAGGGCCTCACGGCTTTGGGGAGAGTTGAGTTCGGCGGTTATCCACTTGAGGTTTTCTTCGGGGTTGTTGGAAACGATGTCGTGTTGTACAATATGTATGTTCATAATCAGCGTGTTGTCGCAATTGATAATGTGAATTAATTGATGCAAAGGTACGATTTTTTTTCGTCATTTGTGTTTTTTTGGTATATTTGCATTTTGAACAAACAGTGAGTTTAACGTGTAATCCATTTAATAACAAATTAATAACAACATTAACATGAAGAAAATTTGCGTACTTTTAGTGGCAGTGTTTGCCCTTGGATTTGCAGCTAATGCACAGGATGCTCTCGGTCTCCGTTTTGGCGGTGGCGGAAGCTATGGCGCTGAGATTTCCTACCAGAAAGGTATGGCTGCCAACCGTCTTGAGTTTGACCTGGGCGTGAAGCTCCCCGATTTCAACTTCTTCTACCTGACTGGTGTGTACCAGTGGAAAGGCTCGTTCAACGAGTGGCTGGGCTGGTATGCCGGTCCCGGTGCCAAGGTGAGTTACTGTGTGAACCACGGTGTGGGTCTCAGTGTTGCCGGTCAGCTGGGTTTGGAGGCTAACTTTGCCAATTTCCCCTTCCAGATTACGCTCGATGTGCGTCCGGAATATGAGTTCATCCTGCCCAAAGAGTGCATCAACAGCTTTAACTGGGCTCTTGCCCTTGGTATCCGCTATAAGCTGAACTAAGAAATTTACTATTTGTTTTTCACGCGAGTCGCCCTGCGTTAGCATTGGGTGGCTCGCACTTTTTATGGCCTGGCCCGGCGTGCGGTCACCCATATGTGGAGTCGGTAGCCGGGTGGTGGCCTACGGGAGCGTCGACGAGCGTTGGTTTTTTCTCAGACTATTCCATATACGGGTTTCAAGCCAGTTGGGGAGAAGCCTAATGAGGACAGGGGCCAAGTAGTTTGTCAGGCCTGGCTTGACGTAGTGGCGCCTGCGATACATGCCGCGCAGGGCACGGCGCACCATCCACTGCGGAGTGCGGATGATGCCGAGACGGACAAGACGACGCTGCAGGACAGGGCTGATATTGTAGAGCGGGGTGGCTATGGCGGCGGGCAGGACGGTGGTGACACCTACACCATAGGGGCGCATCTCGAAGTAGAGTGACTTGGAGTAGCTTTTAAGGTATGCCTTGGTGGCGGCATAGATGGTGATGCCGGGTGTGGGCAACTGGGCTACAAGACTGGAGACATTGACTATATAGCCTCGGCGCCGCTGTTTCATCTGTTCGCCGAAGAGAGCGCAAAGACGCGTAGGCGTGATGACATGAAGGGTTATCATGGCCAGGGAGGGAGCATCGTAGTCGGGGGTAAGCTCGTGGAAAAAGAACATGCCCGCGTTGTTGATGAGGATGTCAATCTGCAGGTTTTGGTCTTGGCACCAGTCGTAAAGGCGCTGAGCTGCATCGGCAACAGCAAGGTCTTGATAACGTCCCACGACCCGGACTCCATATTGCGCTGAGAGCTGCGCTGGCAGGGAGCCGATGAGTGCTTGCTGGTTGGACACCATGACAATGTGGTGTCCCTGCCGGGCCAGCTGGCGGCAGTATTCGAGTCCCATGCCCGAAGTGGCTCCTGTAACAAGTGCTTGCATGGCAACTATACCCTTTCTATAACTTGTGTCCAAACAAGGGCCTGGGCTGCGCTGGAGCCTGCGGCGCAGGCGACACCCGCCTCCTGCGGGACGCTATATACACAATCATCATTGCAGCTGAACGACGGGAGAATCGTTGCATTAGGGACAATTTGGGTGCTGATGTAGTTTACATGTCGTGCGAAACGCATATTACGACCGTCGCGGCGGACTTTTGGCCACTCCGCCATGCCGCCTTGGGCAGAAACCTGAGTGGACGGTGCAGCAACAAACAGCCTGGTGAGGGCTGCGGAATGGGCAGGTTTGGGCGGTTGGCGCAACGTCCTGTAGTTAAACCATTCGCCACGGTTGTTCTCCGCGAGTTCTGGCCCTAAAAGGGATGTGGCGGGAAGTATTTGTGATGCCATTTGAAAATATTTCTATTTTGATAATGCAAAGTTACGAATATTTTTCGTAATTTTGCAGTCTCATTTGAGTAAATAATACAACAAACAAAACAATACTACTATGACAGAAACCGTTAAAACCTTACGCGACAGCGCGGCCATGAGATGGATAGCGCTGTTGCTGTTGGCACTGGCCATGTTCTGTGCCTACATTTTCATGGACATTTTGTCCCCCATCAAAGACCTTATGGAGTCGACACGCGGCTGGGACTCGAAAGCTTTCGGCACAATGGAGGGAGCCGAGACGTTCCTCAACGTCTTTGTATTCTTCCTCATCTTTGCCGGCATCATTCTGGACAAGATGGGTGTGCGTTTCACGGCTGTGCTTTCGGGCGCGGTGATGCTGGTGGGCGGCTTAATCAAGTATTATGCCATCAGCCCCAGCTTTATGAACAGCAGCCTTGAGACTTGGTTCACCAACAACCTGAACTACATTCCCCTGTTCGACGAGTTGGGTGTGTCGCCCTTCTATCGCGGCATGCCTGCCTCGGCCAAGCTGGCCGCCATCGGCTTTATGATATTCGGGTGCGGGGCAGAGATGGCCGGCATCACGGTGAGCCGCGGCATTGTGAAATGGTTTAAGGGACGTGAAACCGCATTGGCCATGGGCAGCGAGATGGCCTTGGCACGCTTGGGCGTTGCCACGTGCATGATATTCTCGCCCTATTTTGCCAAACTGGGTGAAAACATCAATGTTAGCCGCTCCGTGGCTTTTGGTGTGGTGCTGCTCTGCATTGCCCTGATGATGTTCGTAGTCTACTTCTTTATGGACAAGAAGCTCGACGCACAGACTGGCGAAGCCGAAGAGAAGGACGACCCCTTCCGCATCAAGGATATTGGAAAGATATTCTCCAGCCTTGGATTCTGGCTGGTGGCTCTGCTCTGCGTGCTGTACTACAGCGCCATCTTCCCCTTCCAGAAGTATGCGGTGAACATGTTGCAGTGTAACCTCACCCTCAACGAGGCCGACCCCAACACGTTCTGGGGTGGCAGCTCGGTGACCATTGTTCAGTACATTATAATGCTTGTGGTTGCCGTGTGTGCCTTTGCCAGCAATTTCTCGAAGAAGAAAAGTATGAAATACGGATTGATGTGCCTTGCCGTGGTGGCATTGGTTGTGTATTGCTATATGGGATACATGCGCGGTACGGCCGAGACAATCTTCGCCGTCTTCCCGCTGCTGGCTGTGGCCATCACCCCGATATTGGGTAACTATGTTGACCATAAGGGCAAAGCCGCCTCGATGCTGATGATTGGCTCCATACTGCTGGTTATCTGCCACCTGACATTTGCCCTTATTCTCCCCATGTTCAAGGAGAGTGCCGTGGGCGGCACGATTGTGGCCTATGTCACCATTTTGGTACTCGGTGCCAGTTTCTCGCTGGTGCCAGCAGCCTTGTGGCCCTCTGTTCCCAAGCTGGTGGACGAGAAAATCATTGGTTCGGCCTATGCGCTCATCTTCTGGATTCAGAACATCGGCCTGTGGCTCTTCCCCATCCTTATCGGCAACATACTTAAAAACACCAACCCCGCAGACTGTGGTCCCGACGAGTTGAACTACACCTGGGCACTGGTCATGCTGGCCGCCTTGGGTGTGGCTGCACTGCTCATTGGCCTCTACCTCAAAGTGGTTGACAAGAAGAAACACCTCGGCCTTGAGGAACCCAACATCAAGGACTGATGTTTGCTTGAATAATAAAGAAGCCGCCCTTACCGGACGGCTTCTTTTCTTTTTCGTTGGCCTTGCTCATCCGTTGATGGGCTGGACGAGTTTGCGGAGTTGCTCAATGTCCAACTGTTGGTAGAGCTGGTTGTCGGGGTCGGCAAAGAGCTTCTTGTTGTTTTTGTAGTTGTCGCGGTTTTGCTCGGAGGACTTGAGGAATAAATTGTGGGCTATGGCGCGCTTGAACTGCTGGAAGGTCATGCTCCCCTCTTCCCAACGTTTCTTCTCGGCAGCAGTGAGGTAGTTGCAGTATTTGGAGTTCATGGCAGCGGAGATGCGGCGGCTGCCTTGCGCGTCGGGGTTGCGGGCAAGAGTTTCGTTGTAGTTGCGGTTGAGCGAGGGGAAATCGACCCAGGCGGTTATTGTGGTTTCGAGCAGACGGATGGCACTCCGCTTGCTGTCGGTGTAGTAGCCAAGGTAGGCATGGCAGGGTTCGACAAAGATAACAGGTTTCAGCCCTATTTTGCGCATGATGGAGGCAAAGAACACACAAGCGTCCACGCAGTTGGCCTGACGGCTGTTGTAGACTTGGTCGAAAAATCGGATGTGCTGCACGTTGGCACGCTTGGTCGGGGTGGCGGTGCAGGAAATGGAGGAGTAGGCAATGCCACGTTCGAGAGCGTAATACCAGATGGCCTCCACCTGGTTCACCACGCTTTGGGTACCTTTCTGGTATCCGGTAATTCGGTTTACGACCCCTTGCTGCATAATGTCGTTGAGGATACTGTCGATGTAGGGATGCTCTTCGTTGACATAGGCTGCGAAAAGCCAGCGGAAGTCGTGCAGGCGACTGTCCGCATCGAGCACACTAAGCAGGCAGTCGTTGGCGGAACGATAGTTGATGCGGATGTTTTTCACGTCCACCTCCTCGTCGTTTATATAGCACGTAAAGGTGAGGTCGGTGGTTCCCTGTTGGCGTATACGGTAAAGCTTGTCGTACTTCCATTTGACTGAAGGGTGGAAAGTATAACGCACATCCTTGAGCGGAAGCACCTCCTGGAAGATGGTTACGTAGTTGAGGTTGGAGGAGTCGATGGTGATTCGCAACACCGAGTTGCTGGCTGGGGCAGTGACGGCGACGGTGAAAAGGGCATTGGTGTCGTTGAGTCCAAAGTTTTTGTCGCTGAGAGAGGCCACTCCCATCACCAACGAGGGATAGAACTGACTTTCGAGGTAGGGATTGTAGGTGGCGTCGAAATTGACTACCGAGGGGTTGTAAACCTTGGGTTTGCCGTTATGGCAGGCCGCAAAAAGGAGAGCCGTTGCAAAAATCAAGAGTGTGGATTTGCGCATAACCAGAATGCCAATTAATTCAAAACGATGCCTGAAATCATCACCACCAACAATGCCAGAGGGGCAATGTAGCGGGCAATGAACCGGAAGAGACCATAAACACGGAGACTGACAGTGCCATGGTTGGTAAACTCGTCGCGCACGTCGGACTCTGGCATCACCCAGCCCAGGAATATCACCGTAAGGAGTGCGCAGACCGGCGGCAGGTAGATACTATTGACACGGTCGATAAAGTCGAAGAGTGTAAGGTCGAACACCTTGATGTGCGAAAGCCTGCCCAAAGAGAGGGTGAACACTATGCCCAGCGCAGTAGTAAACAGGAACACCACAGTGGCACATAATCCCCTGCGGGCACCGGTATGTTCGCTCAGGGTGGCGGTCAGTGCCTCGAGCAGGGATATGGCGCTGGTAAGGGCCGCCACCATAAGCAGGATAAAGAAGATGGTGGCAAACACCTGCCCAGTGCTGCCCATCACATTGAAAACATTGGGTAGCACACAGAACACCAGGCCAGGGCCGCCGGCGGGGTCGAAACCACAGCTGAATACGGCGGGGAAGATGGCCACTCCGGCCAAGATGGCAATGAGGGTGTCGCACACGGTAATCCACATGGCTGTCTTGAAGAGGTTGTCGCCCACTGGGATGTAAGAACCGTAAACAAGCATAATACCCATGCCCACACTCAACGAAAAAAGCGCCTGCCCCAAGGCTGCGAGAACCCCCTCGCCAGTGAGCTTGGAGAAATCGGGTGAGAAAAGATATTCCAGTCCCTTCACAGCACCGGGGAGTGTAAGGCTGCGCACGCACAGCACAAGGATAAGCACAACCAGCACAGGCATCAATATCTTGGACACATTCTCAATGCCTTTCTGTACACCACCCAATATTACCAACAATACAAGCAAGGAGAATACAAGCAGAAACTGTACCGGCTTGCCACTACTGGTGGAAAAAACTGCAAAATAGTCGGATATGGCAGATGCATTGGCTCCCAAGGCACCCAATGAACCAGAAAGAGATTCCCATATATAGCCAGTGGTCCATCCGGAGAGTACCAAATATTGCGACAAGATGAAGAAGCTGGTAATGATGCCCAGAAGTCCCACCAGCCCCCAACCCTTGCGGTCGGGTCTCAATGTGGGGAAAGCCTTTATGGGGGTGTGCTGCGCCCTCCGGCCAATGATAAACTCCGACATCATCAACACACTGCCAATAAGGAACACAAAGGCAATATAAACAATCAGGAACGCACCACCGCCATATTTTCCGCAGGTGTAAGGGAAACGCCAGATGTTGCCCAGTCCTACTGCCGAACCGACAGCGGCCATGATGGCTCCAAGGTTTGAAGAGAAAGATTTTTGCTGGTTGGACATGGATATGTAGATTTGATTAAACAATGACTTAACATTTAGCCGGATTACCCTACCCGGTCGGGATTGTGCTGCACAAAATCCGACCACTGCTGTTTTTTGCTTTTATGGGAACGTGCAGGCTTTAACTGTTGGCGGATGTCGCCCAGCGGGTCGGACATCTCCAAGTAACACGTGTAGGCCACAGCCAGGGCATCTGAGGCATCGAGATACTGCGGCATACTGTTAAACCCGAACACGCCCTGCAGAATAGAGGCCACCTGCTCTTTGGCGGCATTGCCGTTGCCCGTAACACGCTGTTTGATGGCGGCAGGTTCGTACTCGGTATAGGAGAGGTCGCGGCTCATGGCAGCACCAATGGCCACTCCCTGGGCTTTGCCCAGTTTAAGCATAGACTGGACATTCTTGCCTGCAAAGGGAGCCTCGATGGCCAAGTGGTCGGGATGATAGGAATCGATGATGCGCTGTGTAGTGTCGAAGATTTTGCGGATACGCAGATGAAAGTCGGCAATCTTACGCAGGTATAGCACATCCATAACCACAAGTCTCGGCACGGACAGTTCCGTGTCGATAAGACTATAACCCAAGATCTGGGTACCCGGATCGATACCAAGTATCAGCATTGACACATATTTTTTGCAAAAGTACAAATAATTTTTGTATCTTTGCATTTTTAAACAAAAAGACAATAACAATTTAAACAATACAAACACATGGACAAACTGATTATCACCGCCGCTATATGTGGCGCAGAAGTTACCAAAGAGCAGAACCCTGCCGTTCCCTACACTGTAGAAGAGATAGTGCGCGAGGCCAAATCGGCTGTTGACGCCGGAGCCGCCATTGTGCACCTGCACGTGCGTCACGACGACGGCACACCCACCCAAAGCCGCGACCGTTTCCAAGAGTGTGAAGAGGCCATCCTCAAGGAGTGTCCCAATGTGATATTGATTCCTTCCACCGGTGGTGCAGTGGGTATGACCCCCGACGAGCGCCTTCAGAGCACAGACACCACCCCGCTGCCCGAGATGGCCACCCTCGACTGCGGCACTTGCAACTTCGGCGATGAGATATTCGACAACACAATGCCCACCATGCGTGCTTTTGGCAAACGGATGATGGAACGCGGCATCAAGCCCGAATACGAGTGCTTTGAAATGGGACATCTGGAAACCGTTGTGCGCATGGCTCAGCGCGGTGAGGTTCCGGGCGACCCAATGCAATTCAACTTTGTGTTGGGTGTTCTGGGTTGTGCAGCCGCCACAGTGGACAACCTGGTATGGATGGTGAAGAACATTCCGGCAGGCAGCACCTGGACTGCCACAGGCATTGGCCGCCACGCCTTCACTCTGGCTGCCCCGGCCATCGTTATGGGAGGCAATGTGCGCGTTGGGTTTGAAGACAACCTCTACCTCGAACGCGGTGTGCTGGCAAAAAGCAACGGTGAGCTGGTAGACAAAGTGGTACGTATGGCCAAACTGCTCGGCCGTCCTGTTGCCAACAGCGACGAAGCACGCGAAATTCTCGGTCTTAAAAGATAACTACCCAACCCTTACACATGAAAAGATATTTTCTCATTCTGGCTGCTATGCTTGTAGCTACCGCCGCCATGGCGCAGAATGCCACCACCAAGGAAGAAATGATGCGCCAGTGGCGCCAACTGAAACACAAACGTGACATATCGCAGCAAGCCAAACTGAGTGCCATCCCGCTGGGCAAGGCACTGCCCGAGGCCAAGAATGCCAAAAGCCTGCCCGATGATCGTGTGTGGTTCCCCGGCGAGTGGGAAGAGGTACGTGCCATCGTCGTAACTCCTTTGTATAATTATAGTCCCGACTCCAACCTTGGCAATGGCTACTTCAGTGCCAGCCCAGTCTTCACCGGTGTGGCTGAGTACTACAAATACAACATGACCCGAGGCTGGGAAACCATGAACATCTATGGCCCCTACACAAGCCATATCGACACCTCCACCTCGTTCGGCATGGTGTTTTTCCACCTTATGGATGGCATCCAGCGGGGACACGCCGAGGCATGGGTGCATGTGGACCAAGAGAGCGACACGGCCGTGGTGCTCCGTACACTTGCCCGCCTCAACATGCGGCACGACAGCGTCCGCTTCATCGTCGGCCCCAGCAACTCGTTCTGGTATCGCGACTGCGGCCCCATCTGTTTCTACTATGGCGACAATGACAGTGTGGCCATGATGGACTTTGAATACTACCCCGGACGTGCCCTCGACGACTCTCTGCCCTCCCTTATCTACAGGCAGATGGGCATCCCCAACTACATCAACACAATTGAATGGGAAGGCGGAAACTGCTTAGTGGACGGGGCTGGATTCCTGTTCAGCAGCGACGCCGTCTACAGCAACAACCGCGACTCCTACGGACAAATCACCTGGAACGGACGCGACCTGAGCTCCATGCACTACACCCAAAAGACCATGCTCTCCAATACCCAAACCAAGAACGCCCTCAGATCCCTCCTCGGCCAGCGCGAAACGCACATCCTTCCCGCCTACCAGTATGACGGAGGCACTGGCCACATCGACCTCTATGCCGACATGTGCGAGGAGAACGGTTTCGTCTTCTCCTTAATGCCCAACAACTACAGCAACTGGACCGACTACCGCACCGGCTCGCGCAACATCGACTCCCTCTGCTCCTACACATCCATCTTCAATCGCCCCTACTACAAAACCTCCATCCCCTTCCCCTCCAAGGACAACGGTTCCAACTTCACCAGCCAGCGCGAATATCACGAACAATATACCCGCACCTACAGCAACCACACCTTCGTCAACGACCTCATCCTCCAGCCCTGCTTCTCGGCTGTGGTCAACGGGGTCCCCTCGGCTGCCTGGGACCGTGCCAACATCGAAAAACTCTCCGAAGCCTACCCCGGCTACACCATCTATCCCGTCGACGTGCGTGAATTTGACGGAAGCGGTGGTGCCATCCATTGTGTCACCAAACAGATTCCCGCCGACAATCCGGTACGCATTCTCCACAAAAGCATCGTAGGCTGCGCCAACGCACTGCAGAACGAGGTACCCGTCAGTGCCATCGTCACCAACCGCAGCGGCATAGCCCATGCCGAGGCTGTCTACCGCATCAACGGTGGCGAATGGCAAACCGTCAGCCTCACCGCCAACGGCAACCGCCACTACGGCCACATGCCCCGTCCGCAGAGCACCTTCTACGAAGACCGAATCGACACCAACATCGTCATCACAGTAAACGATAGCATAGCCGTCATCGACAGCACGCTCAATGCCGACTCCTCAAGCTACGTCTACGACACCACATATACCTACCTCTACGACACCACCTACACCGTTGACACCGTACCCACACTAATCGACACCGTCATCACTGTCGAATACTACATCTCCGCCACCTCCAACAACGGCAAGACCATCACCAAGCCCATGACCGCACACCAAGGCGGCTACTACAGCTTCTACTTCACCGGAGAACTCGACACCATGGCAGCTCTCGACAGCACACAGTACGACTTCGACACCATGCCCGTTCCTGCCACCGACATCACCTTCCTCTTCGACGCCAACCGTACCTACCTCGACACCAGCACCGCCGCCGAGCCCCAAGTCCTGGGCATCGACACTCCCGGCCAAGGCTCCTCATTCGGCCAGTTCTACCCCAACCCTGCCACCAGCCAAGCCAACATCCGCATTGACCTTGGCAACGGCGGCAACTACAGCGTAGCCATCATCGACAACCTCGGCCGCACCGTGCACACCAGCACCCTGCAAACCGCCGGCTCCATCGTCTACACTATCCGTACCGACCGGCTGGCCGCTGGACTCTACACTGTGGTATTCTCTACCCACGGACAAACCGTTACCCGCCGACTGGTGGTCAAATAGCCGCAAAGGCAACCGATAAAAGCAGAGTGCCCCGCCGCAAGGCAGGGCTCTCTGTTGTTTTTGCGCCTACAAATCTTACGGCAGCGGAGGGTACTCGGTTATCTCGAAAGAGAGAATGTTGCCCTCCTTGTCGAAGATGAAATGGGCAGTACCACGCTCAGGTTCGGCCAGGAAGTAGGTCACTCTACTGGTACCGTCAGCATTATGATGCTCCGGTGTTTTTGAGGGAAGCGCACTGTTGTCTGACACGACATACTTGATGGGATGCAGACGCTGGGCCGACACTTTATACATATCGCCAAACTTCTGCACCGAAACATACATACCTTTGGCAACCAACGAATCGGCCACCGTCCTGTAGCTGGCTTTGCTCGCCAATGTGTCGAAAACCTCCTTGGCCGACTGCGCAGCCATAATGTTATTTCCAGCGTGCTGAGCATGCAGGTTAGTGCCCATGATACAGGGTATCATGAATAATAAGAAAATAAATTTAGTTTTCATAGTAAAGTCATACCATAATTAAAATATACAATCTCCATTCTCATTGAGTTCACCAATATAGATATCATCAAAGAGGCGACAATAGTCGTCATGATCTTGCTCATAAGTCAACCATAGGACACACGGGTACTTACAATTGAGCGAATCATAAACTGCCTGAGCAGCTGTGTGATTATCAATAAACCTATAGTCAGGTTCCCTCTTTGGCAAGATTAAATCTTTCTCAACACTACAGGATGAGCATCTTGCCACTGACTCATCTTTTGAACAGGACAATTGCAGCATCGCTAAAAAAGTAATGGAGTAAAAAAAATCAACTGTGAGGAACTGTAAAGATTGAACTTGCGTCTCGTCGAGACACCTTTCGGGGGAGGGTACGCACCAGCACCAGACTGCAAAAAGCAGAATTACTCTTATCAATGGTTATTGAAATCAGGCCTTTTCAGGGTCCTTTAGAAACAATGCGGATAATCATTAAAAAATACCATTAATGACAAAAAAAGTGTATATTTGCAATTGGCAAAAAGCATTTACGACAATTAACAACAACAAATAATTCAATCAATTATGAGCAATCATTATCAAATCAACAAACCATTCTCCGCCAAACGCACACTGGCTCTTGCATGCCTTGTGTGCTTAGCGGGCGTTGGGGCATGGGCTCAGTCCACACAGTTGTATATCGACACCGCCGCCACAACGCAAGTAGCCACTTCCAAGGTATACGACGGCACCACGGCTGCCAATGTCACCTTTGTAGGTACAACCGTAGGCATCGACCCCTCCCACTCCAACGTAGCCCTGCAAGCCTCGGCCTACTACACCGACCCGAATGTGGGCGGCATCAAAATGGTCGTTGTCACCTACTCCCTGGTCGGAGCCGACTCCGCCTACTACCTGCCACCATTCAATGACACCCTCTGGGCAGCCATCACTCCCAGACCCCTTAGCATCACCGGCACAATCATCGACAGTGCCAAAGCCTACAACCGCAGCATGCTCGTCAATGTGCAGCGTGTGGGTTCGCTCGTCGGAGTAGTGCCGGGCGACAACATCTTCCCCTCCGCACTGGCGCGCTACACCGACCCCAACGTTGGTGTAAGCAAACCCGTCACCATCACCTATTCGCTCTACAGCAGCAACACCCAACTATGCAACAACTACGTGCCACCCGCCACCGACACCCTCTATGCCGACATCACCCCACGCGTACTCTACGCCCCTACAGTCTCCCTGGCCGCATCCAAAATCTATGACGGCAACACCAACTATCCTGTCAACGACCCAGGCATCCTCACCGGCATACTGAATGGCGACACCGTCTACCACACAGTGACCGCCACACTGAACAGCCCCTCTGCCGGTTGGCATATGGCCTTCCTTACCTTTACCCTACATGGCACACAAAGCTTCAACTACACCATAACCGACACAAGCCTCTTCTCCAGCCAGATGGGTCTCGTCCTGCAGCGCCCCTTAAGTGCCCAAGGCGCCACCGTACGCACCGTCAAAACCTATGACGGAACAACCAACGCTGTAGTCCTCTCACCCGCCATGGCCGCCAACTTTGTGGACGGCGACAACATCCAACTCGCCACCACTGCTTCCTACGACTCGCCCGAAATCGGCAACGGCAAAACCATCACCATCCACTGCGAAATAGTTGAAAACGAATACTCCAGCAACTACATCGCCCCCGACGACCAAGTCTATACCACCAACGGCCGCATCATTGCCCCCACAATGCTCGACTCCACCTACGGAATCAACGGCATACTGGCCACACGCGACAACTTCTGCCCCGGCGACTCTGTGCAGTTCACCTGCCACCTTGCCCAAGGCGAACCCACCTACTACAGTATCAGCTACCCCGAAGAGTCTGCCAACTACGGACCCCTTCACTGCGGTGACACCATTTACCCCAGCATCGACCCCATCAACACCCTCAACATGGCATTCTTCCTCCCTGAGGACTTCCCCTCCGGACGCCACACGGCCACCATCACCATCGGCAACGAGGCCCTTGACGAAATCACCTTCACCTTCGACTTCACCGTCAACCTGCCCAACAGCTACCTCGTTCAGGTATTCAACGACGTGGTGAGCATCGACAACACCACCGAGCAATTCAACACCTTCCAGTGGTACAAAAACGGAAATCCCATCGAAGGTGCCACCAAACCCTACTACCAAGACCCCGACGGCTACCTGAACGGCTCCTACTCCCTCAAAGTGAATGCCGGCACCGACAACGAGCACATGATCTGCCCAATCGTATTCACCAACACGCCGCAAAAAAGCATAGCCATTGCCCCCAACCCCGTGGTCTCAACTGCAACAGTGAAGATAACCGGCTCCGACAACGGGCAGCACATGCTCACCCTCTACAACAGCCATGGCACACCCGTCATCCGCACCACATTCAACGGTAGCGAATACCAACTCAACATGTCCAACCTGCCGCAAGGCATCTACATGATAACCGTGGACGACATGACCTCCAAAACCCTAAAACTGTAATTCAACCCAAACACATAGCAACACCATGAAAAAAATCATAACAGCCATGATAATGCTGGCCGTAGCCACCACCGCTACCGCCCAGATGACCGACCACCACCACAACCTCCAGCTCTATGGCGGAGGCGGAATACACACCATGCTCTACACTCCCCAGGACGGCACCCACAGCCTCGGCCTGGGCGGCATGCTCGGTCTGCAATACCAATACATGTTCAACCACCACTGGGGACTGGGCCTCGGCGTGCAAGCCAGCTGGCTGAACAGCTCTGCCAAATACAACTACGAGTTCACCGACAACAACATCACCCTGCCCGGCGCCCTGTACGAAAGCAACGTAACCACCTCCCTCTATAACGTGCAGGAAAAGCAGCACATGACCGTAGTCAGCATTCCTCTGCAAATCATCTTCCGCGCACCCATGAGCGCCACCGCCGCCTTCCAAATGGGGCTGGGTGCCGCAGCTGACCTCCCCGTCAAAGGCACCTACAATGTGGCCGGCGGCACCTACACCCGCTCAGCCTACATGCCGCGCACCAATGTCACCTACAACGACCTCCCGTCCCACAACCTTGGACGCTACTCCACCAACTCCAAAGACATTGCCGGCAACAACGACCTGCCCACCTGCTACCTGAGCCTGCTGGCCGACCTGGGATTCGACTTCAACCTCAGCAACAGCCTGGGCCTCTACCTTGGCCTCTACGGCAAATACGGCCCCGGCAACATCAACCCCAAGAGCGAAGCCACTACCCCGCTGCTGGACTATAGCGACACCTACACCGCCTCCTTCGCCAGCGACCGCGTGGGAACCGTCCACCCGTTAGAAGTGGGGCTGAAACTCGCCCTCCGCATCGGCATGGGCCACAACATAGGCTGGCGCGAAGCCAAGGCTGCTGAAGAAGCCGCCGCCGCCCAGGCCGAAGCCGAACGCCAGGCCGCCCTGGCACAAGCCGAGGCCGAGCGCAAAGCCGCCGAAGAGCGTGCCATAGCCGAAGCCATCGCCAAAGAGAAAGCCGAAGCCGAAGCACGCGCCCAAGCCGCCGCCGACTCCATAGCCCGCCTACATGCCGCCGAGCGCGCCAAAGCCGAAGCCGAGGCTCGCGCACAAGCCGAAGCCCTGAGCCGTGCACAAGCCGCTGCCGACTCGCTGGCCAAAGCACAGGCCGCCACCGAAGCTCGCCTCAAAGCCGAGGCTGAAGCTCGCGCCAAAGCCGAAGCCGAGGCTCGCGAACGTGCACGCGCCGAGCAACGCGCACGCGAAGAAGCCGCCTTTGTGGCAGGCTACCGCGACGTGGCATACTTCGAAACCGGAAAAGACATGCCTATTTTCAGCGAACTCAACGAAGACTCGTGGGACAACCTGAAATCCGTCATGGACAAACACCCCGAAATCAAAGTCACCGTCACCGGCCATACCGACAACGTGGGCAAAGATGCCGCCAACATGAAACTGTCGCAAAACCGTGCCGACAACATCAAGAAAATGCTTGTTGAAAAAGGCATCGCCGCCAACCGCATCACCGCAATCGGCAAAGGCGAAAGCGAACCCGCCGAAAGCAACAGCACCCCCGAAGGCCGCGCCAAAAACCGCCGCATCGAAATCACCATAGGCAAATAGCCCTGTGGCACCAAACAGAAAGAGAGGCCGACGTTGTTGCGTCGGCCTCTCTTTTTTTATTATACCGTAGGGGTCAGTCCTCCGGCTCCTCGGGCACCAACTCGCGATACATGGAATAAAGGTCGCTGATAATGCGCTGGCGGGTAAACCGCTCACGCTGCACACGGCCCTTCTCCACCAGCTGTGCGCGGAATGCCGGGTCGTCGATAATGCTACGTAGCTGCTGCGCAATCTCCGACGGCTTGGTAGGGTCGGCATAAAGGGCAGCCTCGCCCCCCGCCTCGGGCATCGAGGAGAGGTTGGAAGTAACCACCGGCGTGTCGCAACAGAGCGACTCCAAAATCGGAATACCGAACCCCTCAAACAGCGACATATAGGCCGAAGCCTGGGCACAGGCATACAGAGCGGGGAAATCCTCAAACTCGGCATTGGACAAAACATGCACACGCCCCGTAAGGCCCTTGGCCCTCACAGCCGACATAAGGGCGGAATGATAGGCACCGTGGTTCTTGCCCACAATCACCAAGTGCACATCCTCCGGCAACTCGGCCAGCGCACTCACCACCGCAATCTGGTTCTTGCGCTCCTCGACCGAACCCACACAAACAATATACTTCTCCGGCAAATGGTACTCCTTGCGCACATAAGCCTTGTCATCGTCGGTAACGGGCTTCCAAAACATAGGGTCGCACGACTGGTAAATAACCCTAATCTTCGACTCCGGCACATGGAGAAACTCCATCAAATCGCGCTTGGTCTGCTCGCTCACCGCCACCACCACATCGGCAATATTGCACGAATGGCGAATCTTGGTCCGGTGCACCTGGCGGTCAAAAAACGAGTAAAACTGCGGATAGCGCCAAACAATCAAATCGTGTATCGTCACCACACGCTTTATCGAACGGGGAATGCCGTGCGGCAACTCGTGGCTGAGACCGTGGAATATCTTCACATTGTCGTCCTTCAGGTGCACCGTGACACCGAAACGCCTCCACAAGTCGGGGAAAAAGCGGTCAATGCTCGTCGGCTGCCGGGTGGAGATATTGGCATAGCTCGTAAAGAACTCCTTATACTCGCCCGACATGACAGGGGAATACAGAAAAGCCCGCACATCGCGGTGCTCCTGTGCCAGTCCGCACACTATCATGCGACTGTAATTACCCAAACCCGTAGTATTTTGAAATGCGCGCTTTGCGTCAAAACCAATAACCATATTCATATCAGAATTGAATTTGCAAAAGTACAAAAAAAAATCGTATCTTTGCAAAATCAAACAAAAAAAAACATGACCGGCATATCCGCAATAGTCATCACACAGGACGAGGAACGCAACATAGCGCGGTGTCTCGACTCGCTGCAAGGCGTCGCCGACGAAATCATCGTGGTCGACTCCGGCTCCACCGACGCAACCGAATCCATCTGCCGCAGCCGCGGCGTACGGTTCGAACACCACGACTGGGCAGGCTACTCCGGACAAAAAAACCACGCCGACAGCCTTGCCACCCAACCGTGGACCCTCAGCATCGACGCCGACGAAGCCCTCTCCCCCACCCTGCGCGCCAGCCTCCTCCAGCTCAAAACACAAGGGATGGACAGCAACACCGTATACCAATGCCACCGGCTCAACAACTTCTGCGGAAAATGGATACACCACTGCGGCTGGTACCCCGACACCAAAACACGCCTGTGGCCCACCGGCAAAGCCCGCTGGCAGGGAACCATACACGAAGGACTGCAACTCGACGGCAACCCCGCCACCGCCACCCTGAAAGGCGACCTCCTGCACTACACCTTCAACACCCTCGACGAAATGACCCTCCGCCACCGGCGCTACTACCTCCTCTCGGCCCAGGCCGCCCATCAGGCAGGCCGCCGCGCCACCATGGCAGCCGTCGTACTCAAACCCCTCTGGGCCTTCCTGCGCGGATACCTGCTGCTTGGCGGCTTCCTCGACGGACACGCCGGCTACATGGTCTGCCGCATGAACGCACACTACACCTTCATGAAATACGCCACCCTCCGCGAAATAGGCAAAAACCAACAAGCATAACCCGACAAACCAACACCATGCCCGAAATCAACGACACCAACCGGCACATCTTCGACCGCCTCTCCAGCCAAGAGAAAAAACGCCTCTACCAAAAAGCAGCCGAACTATACAGCGAAAACAAGCGCCAACTCTTCGACCGCCTGGTACTCAACCGCACACGCCACATCTGCGTAGTGCTGGAAGACATCTTCCAATCCCACAACGCCAGCGCCGTCCTGCGCAGCTGCGACTGCTTCGGCGTACAAGACATACACGTAGTGGAAAACCGCAACCGCTATGCCCCCAACGCCGACGTCTCCATGGGCTCCGACAAATGGGTCGACTACTACAAACACCCCTCCATACTCCAAACCTACGACCACCTGCGCGCCAAAGGCTACCGCATCATAGCCACCCTGCCCCACGAAAACGACACCCTCATCACCAGCCTCGACATATCGCAGCCCACAGCCCTCGTATTCGGCACCGAACTCACCGGCCTCACACCCGAAGCCATCAACCACGCCGACGGCTACGTCAAAGTACCCATGTACGGATTCACCGAAAGCTTCAACATAAGCGTCTGCGCCGCACTCTCTCTCTTCTACCTCACCGAAAAAATGCGCGCCGACCGCTCCATCGCATGGCAACTCACCGACGACGAACAAACCACCCTCAAACTCTACTGGAGCATGCAAGTAATCCACGACGGCCGCCGCGTAATGGAACACCTTATAAATGAGCTTCAAAAAGAATAACCCCCAAAAGAAAAAAAGCAAAAAAACACTTTTTCACACCCGATAAACGAAAATTTTAGTATCTTTGTAGGCTGAACAAAACAGATAATAACAAAACAACATATTCAATATGAAAAAGATACTCCTTCTTGCAGCACTCATCATCATGAGTCAGTCAATGGTATTAGCCCAAAAAGAAAACGCAATCAAAGAAGCCGACGTACCCGTCCGTTTCGTCAAAGACTTCCAAAACTCCAACCACGACGCCAAAAACGTCAGCTGGACCGTCACCACCGACAGCATCTACTACACTGCCACCTTCATCAACACCGACGGCGACCTCCAAGCCACACGATTCTCCAACAAAGGCACCGAGAAACGCTACTTCGTCGACCCCGCCTACTATCCCCACGCCATCATCGACTCGGTCGCCCACCTCTACCCCAGCCACAAAATCACCACCGTCTACATCCGCGACCTGAAAGGCAAAATGACCTACCAGGCACGCATCGCCCGCACCAAAGGATTCCTCTTCTGGCGCAGGGAAACCGACGTGAAAACCATCTCGTTCGAAACCAACTGCAAACTAATCGAAGTGGTGGACGAAATCTAACCCCCACCCCACAAACCATAGCGGCGCCCGCAAGCGGGCGCCGCTTTTTTTATGCCCCCCGCCCACCCCCGCGCCCCCCCCCCCCCGCCGGCGCGCCGGCCCCACGCCGCACCTCGCCCGACCGTCCGCCCACATTCCGCCTACAGTTAGCCCACAGTTATTCGGCCAGCCTCGAAAAACTGCAGAATAAATGCCCACTAAATAGAGAATAAAATGCGGCGGAAGAGCGACCGAGAGGCAGAAGACCTGCGGCCACAAGTGCAGGCCCGGGCGGCACCGGCCGCAGACAACAAAAAAGGGCGCAGGCGGCCATGTGCCGCCTGCGCCCCTGTGTTGACCGTTGATGGCCGTGAACGCTATTCGATGTTAAGCAGGTAGTAGTTTTTCTTGCCCTTCTGCACCAGTATGCTGCCGCAAGAGAGGATGTCGGCCGCCGAGAGACGGCAGTCCTCGCCCACCTTGGTTTTGTTGACCGAGATGGAGTTTTGCTTCAGCTCGCGGCGTATCTCGCCCTTGGATGCAAACATGCCGGTTTCGGCAGCCAGGTCGATGAGCGACACGCCTTCGTCGATGCGCGCACGCGCCACGGTGAACTGCGGCACGCCCTCGAAGACGGAGAGCATGGTGGCGCGGTCGAGACTGTTGAGCTGCTCGGTGGTGCCTTTGCCGAAGAGGAGTTCGGAGGCAGAAAGGGCGGTCTCGTAGTCGGCAGTGCTGTGGACGCGGCAGGTGATGTCCTTGGCAAGGGCTTTCTGCAGTATGCGCTGTTCGGGCGCTGCGTCGTGCTGCTGCTGCAACGACTTGATTTCGTCCTTGGTAAGGAGGGTGAAGATGCGGATGTAGCGCGAGGCGTCGGCATCGGAGCAGTTGAGCCAGAACTGGTAGAATTTGTAGGGGCTGGTTTTTGCGGGGTCGAGCCATACGTTGCCGCCCTCGGTTTTGCCGAACTTGGTGCCGTCGGCCTTGGTGATGAGGGGGCAGGTGAGGGCAAAGGCTTCGCCGCCTTCCATGCGACGAATGAGTTCGGTGCCGGTGGTGATGTTGCCCCACTGGTCGCTACCGCCCATTTGCAGGCGGCAGCCTTTGGTGCGATAGAGTACCAGGTAGTCGTAGGCCTGGAGCAGCTGGTAGCTGAATTCGGTGAAGGAGAGACCCGTCTCAAGGCGCTTTTTGACGGAGTCTTTGGTCATCATATAGTTGACGGTGATGTGCTTGCCTATGTCGCGGATGAAGTCGAGGAAGAGGTAGTCTTTCATCCAGTCGTAGTTGTTGCATATCTCGGCGCCGTTGACGGGGTTGTCGAAGTCGAGGAACTTGCCCAGCTGCTGGCGGATGCAGTTTACGTTGTGTTGCACCTCTTCGACTGTGAGCAGTTTGCGCTCGGCGGCCTTGAAGGAGGGGTCGCCTATCATGCCGGTGGCACCGCCCACAAGGGCCAGCGGTTTGTGGCCGGCCATCTGCAGGTGTTTGAGGAGCATGATGCTGACCAGGTGGCCAATGTGGAGCGAGTCAGCAGTGGGGTCAATGCCTACGTAGGCGGTGGTGACTTCTTTGTTGAGCTGTTCTTCGGTGCCGGGCATGATGTCGTGTACCATGCCGCGCCACTTGAGTTCTTGTACAAGGTTGGTTTGCATTGTGAATATTGTATATTGCGTGTGTATATAAAAAAGAGGTACTGATTGTGTGCCAGTACCTCTTTCTCTATCTAATTGATATTATCTTACAACTAATTTAGAGGTTGCTTTCTGGCTTCCGACAACCACGTTGACGAGGTACATGCCGTGGGGCAGGGCCTGGCAGTCGACGGTGCGGGTGTGGACGCCTTCGGCCAGGGTGCCGAGGCTCTCGCTGTAGACGAGCTTACCGGAGAGGTCGTAGATGCGGACAGTGGCTTTGCCGGGTTTGCCAACGGTGATTTCCATGGTGGAACGGTCGACAGCGGGGTTGGGGTAGAAGCGCACGCTGTTCTCGCCGACGGAGCTGACAGAGGGGATGTCGAGGTAGAGTTCGGGCGGTACAATCTCGTTGTTGTGGTCAACCACATAGGAGCTGTCCATGAAGATGCCGCGGCCATAGGTGCCAAAATACATGGCTTTGCTCCACTTGGTGCGGGGGTAGGCGTAGAGGACTTCGGTGACGCCGTCGTGGCCGGTGTGCTGGATGAAGGGGTTGTCGTAGGTGACCTGGTACATAGATGTGACGGGAACGCCGCGGAAGTCGCCATACTCGGTCCAGTTGGTGCTGTTGACGCTGTTGGATTTGAAGACGCCGTCCTCGGTGCCTACGTAGACTTCACCCTTGGTGTATTCGACCATGGCGCTGTAGGCGGGAATAGAGGTGGGGAGGGAGATGTCGTTGATTTGGTAGTTGTCGGAGCTGGCGTTGTTGATGTAAACCACATTGGCGCCTTCAGCATTGTAGCCGTCGAAGGTGAGGAGGACGCCATCGTGGCCGGGACGCGGGTCGATGTTGATGGAGGAGATACGGCGGGCGAAGAGGTAGTTGTCGCCGGATACCATTATGGTGTCGGTGGAGGTGACGCGGGTGCGTATCTCGTAGTCGGTAGCGTTGCGGATATCGGGAACTTTCTGCCTGTAGTTGACTCGGTTGAGACCACGTACACGGGCGAGGAAGGACTGATTGAGGCTGTCGTTTTCAACTACGACGAAGGCGCAGTCACCGTCCTGCGACATGGCGGTGTAGCGGATGTAGTAGTTGGGGGTATTGGCACGGCTTACACCGTATATGTAGGACCAAAAACGGGTGGAGTCTTCTTGGTAGTATTTCACTCTGCGGAAGTCGTTGGGGAACCAGCAGTAGGTGACATCTGTTTCCAGGGGTCTGCCAAACTTGACAGCGACGGCCAGCATGCGGCTCAGATAGGGAGCGGGGACGGTGTGGCGGAGTTCGTTACGTACGGTGAAGTTGTGGTCGAAACGGTGATAGAAGGGGTAGGAGGCATGGGACGGGTCGAGCACGAGGATGGAATCGCCGGCTTTTATCTGGAAGTTGTGGGAAAGGTTGTGGCGGGCACCGTTGCGGATGATGTAGCTAAGGGTGTCGATGGTGAAGGTGAGGCTGTCGTTGCTGTAGGTATTGTTGTTGGTCTCCCAGAGGTAGATCTGACCGATGGCGGGACCACCTTGGATTTGACCGTCATCACCAAAGGAGAGGAAGTCGTTGTCGGCTGTCCAGGTCTGGGTGTTGGTGAAGTTGGAGTAGTCGGCATAGGAGCGGCCAATGGAGCCGTTGGAGCTGGAGACGAACAGGGTTCTGCGTGACAGAGGAAGGTACTGGTTGAAGCGAGAAGCAGCGACTGTACCACCATTGCCTTTCCAAATGATGTTGGCCATGTGGTTAATGTTGTTGCCGGAGCCGTCGTACCATGTGGAGTCGTTGGCGCCACCATCGTGTTCCATACGGGCTTCGATGAAGGGGCAGCCATTGCTGTTGGCACCGCTGATGATGGAGCCGTCGGGGCAGACAGCCACAGAGTTGATCTGCACGTTGTTCAGGCCACGGTTGTCGTTGGTGAACATGAATGTCGATGAGTTTCCGACACCGGTATAGACACCGCCGTCAGTTGCGATGACGATGGACTCGTACATGATGCTATTGATGGAGTCCCAAATGGCGATGGGGATAATTTGATGGAAACCGGAGTGTACGAACACGGCGTTGGAATAGACCTGAGCCATGTAGTCGCCACCGTTGAGCTGCGACTCGTTGGAGGAGGAAACCGTCCACTGATAGGGCGAGTTTTCGACATAGCCCTTGCCTACCCAAAGGTTGGCACCGCCGATGTAGACTTTGGCGGGGTCGATGGCACTGACAGCGAGGGCGCCGCTGGTCTTGGCAGTGGCCGCACTGGTGAAGGGAGTGACGGTGTTGGTGGAGAGGAGCTGCCAGCTGTTGGTGTTGCGTGTGAGGTAGAGGCCAGTCAGCAATCCGTTGGCGTCGGAAACCATGGCGTAGAGATAGCTCTCATCGCTGGGGGCAACGGCCAGTTCGATATAGGAGGCGTTGGAACCGAAGGCGGAGCAACTACCGGTAATGTCGACAGGTGTGGACTGATTGATAACGTCGCCTATTTTGAAGAGTCTGCCTTTGCTGCTGAAAAAAGCACGGTTGAACTGCTTGGAAACGACGATACTGTGGACATTGCCCTCATACACTTTGGTGGGCTGGTTGTTCCAGTCGGAGGCCTGACGGATGACCCAGCGGAAAAGGCCTTTGGGGGTAGCCACATAAGTATAGGTGACGCCCTCGGCTTTCATCATGGACATGGAGTTGACCGATGCGAAGTCAGCTTCAAGGTTGGTGCCGGGATTGGTCAGGTTGATGCGGGTGAACTCTTTGCTGTTGGTGTTGAAGAGGAAGATACCACGACCAAGAGCTGCCATTTTATTCAGTTTGTTGCCCTTGGGGTAGTAGCTTTCGCCGGTGCCAACAAGGATAGTGCTGTCATTGACTCTGAGCAAGGTGCTGATGGGCAGGGTGAGTTCTTTGTTGTCGAGGTAGCAAGGTATGTAGGTCCAAACTCCGTTACCGTTAAAGTTCATGGTATATAAACCACCTGACGCGGCACCAGCGTAATACACTATCGAGTTTTCATTCCGGTCCACAATCAAAGAGGTTACCCGGCCGCCAATATTGTCGGGGCCGATTTCGACCAGTTTGTTGCTTTGGTAATTCGCATTTTGGGCAGTCGCCGCGCCTGCAAAACAGACGCAGAAGCCCGCAATCAAGCCGAGAAGTACTTTTCTACTTTTCATAAGATATTAATATTTAATTAGATATTTGATTTACCATAACATATTTTAATTAGCAAAGATACATTTTTTTTGGATATTAGTAAGCTTTTCGTGCTAAAAAAACAAAAAAAGTGTACTTCCAGCAATAAAAAAAAAACGGTGTCGTTATCCAAACAAATTCTCAGTACGGGTGCTTACGCTCCCTGCAGCCGCTGCCCGTTTCTGACCAATAGTACTTATGGACTGAAAACAATATTAATAATATGGAAGATTTTGTCAATATCCAAGAACTGAATGAACGTATTGCGCGCGAGAGCGCCTTTGTCGATGCGCTCACTATCGAGCTTCGCAAAAACATCGTGGGCCAGAAACACATGATTGAGAGTCTCATGATTGGCCTGCTCAGCAATGGCCACATCCTTTTGGAGGGTGTACCCGGTTTGGCGAAGACCCTTACCATCACTTCTCTGGCCAATGCAATCGATGCCAAGTTCAGCCGTATTCAGTTCACCCCCGACCTTTTACCGGCCGACCTCCTCGGCACAATGATTTACAGTCAGAAGACCGAGACATTCAACGTCAAGAAAGGACCTATCTTCTCCCACTTCATCCTTGCCGACGAAATCAACCGTGCACCTGCCAAGGTGCAGAGCGCACTGCTCGAAGCCATGCAGGAACGCCAAGTGACCATAGGCGAGACCACCTACCGCCTGGACGAGCCTTTCCTGGTAATGGCTACCCAAAACCCCATTGAACAGGAAGGCACTTATCCCCTGCCCGAAGCACAGGTGGACCGTTTTATGCTCAAGGTGGTGATTACCTACCCCCAGAAGGAGGAGGAGCGCCTCATCCTGCACCAGCAGATGACCGGTACGGCCGCCAAGCAGCACCCCATCCTGACACCTGCCGACATTATCAAGGCTCGCGACCTGGTACGCGAGGTATACATGGACGAGAAGATTGAGAACTATATCACCGACATTGTCTTTGCCACCCGTTTCCCTGAGCAGTACCAGCTCTCCAAGCTCAAGGGGCTTATCAGCTACGGCGCTTCGCCGCGCGGCAGCATCAACCTTGCCCTTGCATCGAAAGCCTATGCTTTTATGCGCCGTCGCGGATACGTGATACCTGAGGATGTGCGTGCCATTGCCATGGACGTGTTGCGCCACCGTGTGGGACTCACCTACGAGGCCGAGGCCGAGAACGTCACCAGTGAGGAAATCGTGAATGAAATCCTCAACCGTGTCGATGTGCCTTGATGCACCCTCACACCGTGCCATTCGCGGGGGAGTGATGCCCCGGCTCAGTTAATCCACTGTGACCGCAAGGGCATAGTCCAACCCGAAACACAGATGCACTTCCCACACGGCATTTGACCGTGAAAAGCAATACAACAAACGTCAGTCAATGAAATAGAATGGAAGAACAGAACAACGACATACTGAAAAAAGTCCGCAAAATCGAGATAAAAGCACGCGGCCTTTCAAGACAACTGTTCTCTGGCGAATACCACAGTGCCTTTAAAGGTCGCGGCATGGCTTTCAGCGAGGTGCGCGAATACCAATACGGCGACGATATACGGAGCATCGACTGGAATGTCACGGCACGACTGCACCATCCTTACGTCAAGGTGTTTGAAGAGGAACGTGAGCTGACCGTCATGCTGCTGGTAGACGTGAGCGGTTCCAACCGCTTCGGCACCCACCACCAGTTTAAGGAAGAACTTGTGGCTGAGGTGGCTGCCACACTGGCATTCAGTGCCATACAGAACAACGACAAGGTTGGCATGATAATGTTCAGCGACAAGATTGAGAAGTTTATCCCACCCAAGAAAGGCAGCAGCCACATTCTGCGCATCATCCGGGAGCTCATCACGTTCCGCCCTACAAGCAACGGCACCGACCTCTCCGAGGCACTGCACTACTTTTCCAACGTAATTAAGAAACGTTGCACCGCCTTCCTGTTAAGCGACTTTTACGACGACGGCTATACTGATGCCCTCAAGATAGCCTCCGGCAAACACGACCTGGTGGCCATCCGCATAGCCGACGAGAAGGAGATGCACCTGCCTGACCTCGGATTGGCCAAATTCTACGACCCCGAGACGGGCGAAACCATTCTGATTGACACCGCCGACAGCACCATACGCCGCGACTTTGCCAACCGCTATGCTTCACATGTTGCACAGGTTGACGAATCGCTACGCAAATATGGCATCGACCAAACCGTGCTGTTCACCGGTGAAGACTATGTTAAAGAACTGAAGAAAATGTTTGAACGGCGGGGCAGATAGGCTTTTGCCAACACCAGTATCCCCCTATGAGAAGAAAGAAATGAAAAGGCTATTCTTTATATTGATAACACTGTCATCCATTGGCGCGGCAGCTTTTGCACAGGACACACTGCCTGCCGTACCGCACTATAGCTACCGTCTGGACAGTACCTCCATCATGCTGGGCGACCAGACTGTGCTGGCCGTGGAGAAGACCCCAATATATCCCTCCCTCGACGACCTGAGCAACAACGACATTGTTGCCGTCAGGCAGTGGATGGACACGGCCAACGGCACACTCTACACCTCCCTCACCAGTTTCGAGGAAGGAGAGCACTGGCTGCATATCGGCGACGACTCCGTCCTGATTACTGTCAACGACGTACCGGGGGTGGACACCACCAACGCCAACATCCGCGACATAGCCAACATCATGAGCCAGCCCTACACCTTTGGCGAGATAGCCCGTGTGGTCGTATACCTGTGGATACTCTGTGCCGTGGTAGCCGCCGCTGTGCTGCTCTACCTGCGCATAAAACGCAAGAAGCCACTCATCGGCACAACCCAACAGCCCCAACTGCCCCCCGACACACGCGCCCTGCAGCGCCTTGAACAGTTGAGACAGCAGCAATTGTGGCAACACGGCAAGACGAAAGAGTACTACACCGAACTCACCGACACCGTGCGTGTGTATCTCGAAGAAGCCTGCAACATCCAGTCGACTGAGATGACCACCGACCAAACTCTCGATGCCTTCCAAACCAGTCCGGCCTGCTCAACCGAAAGCGAAAACCAACTGCGGCAAATACTCCAATCGGCCGACATGGTGAAATTCGCCAAGTCGCAACCCCAACCCTACCAGCACGACCTTGCCCTCGGTCAAGCCACAGACTTTATCAAAGCCACTTGGTTGGTACTTGCCCCCAAACCCGAAACACCCGACACTGAAAAACCTGCATCATGAACCACATATCTTTTGCCCACCCCTACCTACTTCTGCTTCTGCTTGTCATCCCACTGATGACAGTGTGGTATGTGTTGCGCTACCGCAAGCAGAAACCCGCACTGCAGTTTTCCAACATAAGCCTCTTCAAAGGTGTGCACAAAACATTCCGCCAGCGCGCCTATCCGCTGCTCTTCATCCTGCGGATGGTGGCAGTGGGTGCCATTGTCATTGCCCTGGCTCGCCCGCAAAGCATGCTCAGCCGACAGGAAATGAAAGTGGAAGGCATTGATATTGTACTGGCAATGGATGTAAGTGGAAGCATGCTGGCCGAGGACTTCAAGCCCAACCGTCTGGAAGCCGCCAAGAAAGTGGCCGCCGACTTTATCGACGGGCGCAAAAGCGACCGCATGGGACTGGTGGTCTTTGCTGGCGAAGCCTTCACGCAAGTACCCCTCACCATCGACCACAACGTGCTGCTCAGGCAACTCTCTTCGCTCAAAGACGGAATGATGAAAGACGGCACCGCCCTTGGCGACGGACTTGCCACTGCCATCAACCGCATCAAAGACAGCGAGGCCAAGAGCAAAGTCATCATCCTCCTCACCGATGGTATCAACAACCAAGGTGCCGTCGACCCCCAAAGCGCCGCCGAAATCGCCGCCCTCTACAACATACGGCTCTACACCATTGGTGTAGGCACACAGGGGCTTGCCCCTTACCCCTTCCGCGACCCCTTTGGCCGGAAACACTACCAAAACATCCCCGTCGAGCTTGACGAGAACCTCCTCACCCAGATGGCCCAGTCAACAACCGACGGGCAATACTTCCGTGCCACAAACAAGAAATCGCTCCAGCAAATCTTCAAACAGATAGACCAAATGGAAAAGAGCAAAATTGATGTAACCCAATACGCCCAAACAAAGGACGAATACATCGGCTGGCTCATACTCGCCGCCTTGGCCCTGCTGGTCGAGATACTGCTGGGTCTCTTCTACTTCCGTAGCACCCCCTAACCTCCAACAATAAAACAAACTCTTTGGCATTTAAACAACAATGATACACTTCGAACACCCCCAGATACTATGGTTCCTGCTCCTCATCCCCCTTTTCACGGGGTTGTGGGTATGGCTGCTTGTCCGAAACAAGAAACGACTTGAACAGTTCGCCGACCGCAGCATGTTCGGCCGCCTTATCCCCGACGCCTCCACGTGGCGTCCGTCCACCAAATTTGGCCTCATCATGCTGGGTGCAGCATTCCTCATCCTGGCCATCGCCAACCCCCAGGAAGGGAGCAAAATGGTCAAAGGCGAACGCATCGGCAGCGACATTGCCATCTGCCTCGACGTGTCCAACAGCATGATGGCCGAAGACATCCAACCCAACCGGTTGGAACGCAGCAAACGCACCATCAACAACCTGCTGGGCAGCCTGGGGAGCGACCGCATATCGCTCGTAGTCTTTGCCGGCAGCAGTTATGTACAAATGCCGCTCACCAACGACTACAGCGCCGTGAAACTCTTCCTCGACCAGATAGACTGCAAACTCATCAGTGCCCAAGGCACAGCCATTGGCGATGCTATAGAGAAAGCCATGGAGTCCTTTGGCTACGGCGACCCCGACCGGGAATGGGTCAAAAACCAAGGGCGTGCCATCATTGTCATCTCCGACGGTGAGAACTTTGAAGACGACGCCGAAGCCGCTGCTCGCAAAGCCGCCTCCGAAGGCATTGTGGTCTGCACCATGGGCATGGGCCTGACCGAAGGCACACCGATACCCGAATACCGTGGCAACCAACGCGTGGGATACAAGCGGGACAACAACGGCAACACCGTCACCACACACCTCGACGAAGCAACGCTCACCTCCATAGCCCATGCGGGCAAAGGCATCTACGTGCGCGCCACCAACATCAACTCCGGTGTCCAGGAAATAGTACGCCTCATCGAGGGACTGGAAAAAGACCACTACGGCGAAGCCGTCTTCTCCGAATACGAAAGTCGCTACCAGTACCCCCTCGCGGCAGCACTGGGATGCCTCCTGGCCGAGCTGCTCATCTTTGAACGCCGAAACAAGAAATTCAACCTCGAAAAAATACTGCGTGAACGCAAATAAACCCCATCCCTACAACAACAAAACAATGAAACCCATCCGATACACTGCAATCCTCCTGATGCTCGCACTGCTGCCAACTGCCCTCTCCGCACAAAGCAGCACCGTGCGCAAAGAAACCCGGCAGGGCAACCGGCAATACAAAGCGCAAAAATACGACCGCGCCGAAGTCAACTACCGCCGTGCCATCCACCACGACAGCACCGCCTACCGCGCCCAATACAATCTGGGCAACACCCTCTACAGGCAAAAAAAATACGACGAAGCCGTCCAACACTACAACCAAGCCCTCCAACAGCCAGACCTCGACGCCAAAAAGCGCAGCCAAATACTGCACAACCGGGGCAACAGCTACCTCAAATCCGGCCTACAGAAAGAAAACCGAAGCGAAGGCCTGCAACAATTCCAGCAAGCCGTAAACGACTACCAGGAAGCCCTCAAGCTAACACCCAAAAACGACGACACACGCTACAACCTCTCCTATGCCAAGAAAATGCTGCAGCAAGCCCAACAGCAACAACAGCAACAGCAGGGAGGCGGACAAAACCAAAACGACAACAAGGACAACAAAGACAAAAACAAGGACCAAGGCAACAACGGCCAGGACCAACAGCAAAACCAAGACCGTCAAAACCAGCAACAACAACAGCAGCAACAACAGAACCAAAATCAAAACCAACAGCAAAAGCAGCAGCAGAACCAACAGCAAAAGCAGCAGCAAAAACAACAGCAAAGGCAACAACAGCAAAAGAAACAGGATGCCGAACGCCTCTTGGAAGCAGTCAAAAACAACGAGAAGAACACCATGAAAGAGAACGCCAAACGACTTGATGCCGCCACGCCGCGCAACATCGAAAAAGACTGGTAGTTCTCATTGGCAAAACACAAAAAACAAGAAAACACCGCACAACAACATCACATATCAGCAACATGAAAAAACTCATAGTCTTTGGGATTAACCTACTTGCCATACTAAGTCTCTGGGCGCAGGAACTAACCGTCCGAGCCCCGGGACGCGTGGACGTGGGCCGGCGTTTCGAGGTGCGCTACGAGGTCAACGACCAAGCCAGCGACTTCCGCGGCCCCTCGTTCAAAGGGCTTAGCGTCCTCTCTGGCCCCAATGCCTCACGCCAGCAAGGCATGTCCATCATCAACGGACAAGTGTCCCGCTCCTCCTCCACCGGCTTCACCTATATCATCCAGGCCGATGTCGAAGGCACATTCAATATAGGAAGTGCCAGCTGCACCGTCAACGGCAAACGCATCACCTGCCAAGGCTTCACCATAACCGTTGAGAAAGGCAGCACCCAGCAGCAAAATGCCTACGGCCAAGGCTCCGGCCAGTCACGCCGCCAGTCGGCCAACCAACCTGCCCAGTCCGGCAACATCGACAGCAAATCGCTCTTTGCACGCGCCAGCATAAGCAAAAACAACCCCTACCAAGGCGAGCAAGTAATCCTCACCTATAAAATCTATACCCAGGTATCCCTCCAGCAATACCAAATCGACAAACTGCCGGGCAACAAAGGATTCTGGAGCGAAGACCTGACCAAAGACGGCAGCGTGCGCCAATACGAAGAGACCGTCGACGGCCGTCGCTACATGGTGGCCGAAATACGCCGCGGCGCACTCTTTGCACAAGAAAGCGGAAAACTCACCATCGAACCCCTCGACCTTGACGTGCTCGCACTCGTGCAGCGCCAACGCCAGCGCACTGGCTCCATCTGGGACCTCTTCGACGACCCCTTCTTCAACCCCACACAAGCCGTTGAAAAACACCTGCGCACCAACAGCATCAACGTCAAAGTCAAACCTCTGCCCGAGGCACCCGACGGCTTCAACGGCGCCGTAGGCAGTTTCAACATAAAAGCCGAGACCGACACCCGCGAAGTGCGCGCCAACGAAGCCATCACCTACCGCCTTACCGTCAGCGGCGCGGGCAACCTCATGCTCATCGACGCTCCCCAAGTCGAATTCCCGCAAGTCTTCGAAGTCTACGACCCCCAAATCAACGACAACATATCCCGCACCAGCAACGGCATAAGCGGCAGTCGAACCTTCGAGTGGGTTCTCATACCCCGCAACCAGGGCGACTACACACTTCCCGCCTTCAACTTCGTATTCTTCGACCCCAACACCGGGCGCTACGTAACCAAGCGCGTCGAAGCTATACCCGTCCACATCAACAAAGGCGACCCCAAATCCATGAAAAACGTCACCAGCAACAAAAGCGACGTAAAACTCCTCAACAGCGACATCAACTATATCCACACAAACCCCTCCACCCTCATCCCCCTCAACAGGCAAGACCGCACACCCTGGTGGTTCTGGACACTGGCCGTCATCATCATAGCCGCCGCCGTGGCCGCCATACTCTATGGCCGCCGCCGCCATGCCCAGCAGCAGGACATTGCAGGCATGCGCCTGCGCCGTGCCACCAAAATGGCACGCAAGCGGCTCAGAACCGCTGCCGCCTACCTCAACACCGGCGACGACAACCGCTTCTACGAGGAAATATACAAAGCCATATGGGGCTGCTTAGCCGACAAATACAACATAGAACTCTCACGCCTCAGCAGCGACACCGTCCGCGACTGCCTCAACGAGAAAAACGTGCCGCCCGAACAGCAAAACCGCATACTGCAAACACTGCAAAAAGTGGACTTTGCCCGTTTTGCACCCGGCGATGCAGCATCCAAAAAGCAAGAAATCTACGACGATGCCCTGCAAATGATAGTCATGATATAAAACCAACACCCCAACCCTGCACCGACACATGAAAAAAAGCATCATACTCATACTGGTCGCCCTTGCCTTAGGCACCTCCGCGCAACCCAATGCCTCCACGGCCGGCCTCTCCACCCAAACCCTCATGCAGCAAGGCAACGACGCCTATGCCAAAGGCGACTTTGCCGCCGCCGCCCAAGCCTACACCGCCATACTCAACGCCGGATACCAGTCCGCCGACCTCTACTACAACCTCGGCAACGCCTACTACCGGCAAGAAGAATACGGACTCGCCATCCTCAACTACGAACGCGCCCTGCGCCTCAAACCCAACTTCCGCGACGCCAAACAAAACCTCGACCTCGTCAACAGCAAAACCGAAGACCAGATAACCGCCCTGCCCGAAATATTCCTTGCCCAATGGGCACACAGCGTAGTAGCCTGGTTCAGCCCCACCGGATGGCGCATCTGCACCCTCATACTGCTGGCAATACTGGCAGCCCTGCTGGTCGTCTTCATCCTCAGCCGCGACTACGCCTGGCGCAAAGGGGCCCTTGCCGGCGGCATCGCCACACTCGTCCTCCTCCTCCTCTGCGTCACCTGCACCATATCTGCCTCCGTTCGCTACAACCGACACAACCAGGCCATCGTCACCGCACCCATGACCGTGGTAAAAAGCTCGCCCGAAGAAAAGAGCGTCGACAAACTCGTCCTGCACGAAGGCACCAAAGTGGCTATCGACGAAACCCTCGGCGACTGGCACAAAATACACATAGCCGACGGCAACACCGGATGGCTCCAAACCACCGACATCACCATAATCTAAAAACCAAAAAGCCATGAAAAGAGTCCTCACAATCCTAATGCTCCTGTGGCTTGCACAACCCGCAATGCAGGCACAGGACCAAGTAAAATACATCGACGACGAAGAGTGCGGCTGCGAACTCGTCTTCATCGATGGAATCCAAACCACACAAAACGGCGACCGCTTCGGTTTCAAACGCGAAGACGGCACCGTCATCGTCCCCAACAAATACATGTTCGTCGACCACTTCCACGGCGAATACTGCAAAGTCTACATGAACTACGACAGCTGCGGCCTCATCAACCGCCAGGGCGTCGAAGTCGTCCCCTGCATCTACAAGGAAGTCTTCTACCCCACCGACGGCATGATAATGGCCCTGCGCGACAGCCTCTACGGCTACTTCGACACCACAGGCACCCTGCGCGTCCCGTTCATCTACCGCGCCGCCTCCTCCTTCAACGAAGGCCTCGCCGTGGTGGCCGTAGACATCGACAGCACACTGGTAAGCTATGGCTACATCGACCACGACGGCCGCATGATAATCCAGCCCCAATACGAATATGCCTACCCCTTCTACGAAGGCGTCGCCGTAGTGAAAAACTACGACCGCTTCGGCATGATAAACCGCAACAACAAAGAAGTATTCACCATCAAATATGAAATACTCACCTCCATGTTCGAAGGCAACTTCTTTGCAGGCGACGACGACGGACTGGCCATGTACGACAAAAAGTTCAAACGGCTCACCAAACCCATCTACACCAGCCTTGAAGGCAAAAACGAAGGACTCATCCTCGTAACCCGCGAAGGCAAGTACGGCTTCCTCAACGAAAAAGGCAAAGAAGTGATCCCCTGCCAATACGACCGCGCAAGCCTCTTCAAGGAAGGGCGCGCCTACGTATCGCTCAACGGCAAGTGGGGCATCATCGACCGCAAAGGCAACATCATACTTCCCATCGAATACGACAACAGCGGCTACCGTAGCGAAGCCTACATATACCACGACGGCATGGCCCTCATCGAGAAAGACGGCCGCTACGGCTTCGCCGACATCGCAGGCAACATAGTGGTGTGGCCCAGCTTCCAAAACGCCTACCAATTCAACGACGGCCTGGCCCCGGTCCAACTCGGCGCCTGGGGCTACATCGACACCAAAGGCGACTTCTTCATCCCACCGGTGTTCGACATGGCCTCCCCCTTCGAATGGGGACGCGCCGAAGTGATATACCGCGGAGTAGTCCATAAAATGAACACCGAAGGCGACTGTGTCAAAAACTGTAAAAACGCACCCAAATCATGGAGACCGTAGCAACACACGACGGCACCGTAATAGCCGTATCGCCCAACTTGGTCAAAGTGCAGATGCAGGTAGTAAGCGCCTGCGCCTCGTGCGAAGCCCACGCCCGCTGCACCTTTGCCGAAAAGAAAGACAAGACCGTCGACATCAACACCGCCCACTGGCGCCAATACGCCCCCGGCGACCCCGTTACCGTCGTCATCAACTCCAACCGCGGACTGCAAGCCGTCCTCATCGCCTACGTAATGCCGGCCCTGCTGGTCCTTGCCGTCTTTGCCCTCCTCTACTCCCTGCACCTGCCCGAAGTGTGGGTGGCCCTCGCCGCCCTGCTGGCCGCCGGCCTATACGCCGTTGCCCTCTACCTCATGCGCAACAAACTGCAGCGACGCTTCACCTTCGCTCTTAAGAAGAAGTAACGCCGCTCCTTCCTCATCCCTTCTTCTACAGTTCTTCTACCCTACATCGAAAAACTGTAGAAGAACTGTCGAACATGTCCGCAACAAAATACGGTCCAAGGTCCCGCCCGGAACGGTTCGCCATCTGCCCAAAAACAAAAAAACAAGATTTGGAAAAAAAATCTTATTTTTGCAAAAGCAGAGTTGTGTACTTATCGCAATTCAGCAATTGACAACTAACACGTTACCCCCGCATCCGCCCCTGCAGGGGAAAACGAATTGTTTAGGGCACGGAAAGAATGAAAAAGAAATGAGAAAAGTAGTATTGTCGTTAATCGTATGGACGTTCCTGTCCGCCACCCTGCCCGCCGCGGCCGCCAAGGTGGGAGCCGACCAGGCCAGGAAAGCAGCCCGCAACTTTGCAGCAGCCATGGGCATGAAAGGCAAAGAATGGGTCGACATAACCGGACAGACAGCATACAGCGAGTTCTACATCTTTGCATCGCGCGATGGGCAGGGGTTCATCCTGGTGTCGGGCAACGATTGCGCCATCCCCATCCTGGGCTATTCGGCAACCGCCACGTTCGCCACCGAAGGCATGCCCGAAAACCTGCGCCGCTGGCTTGCCGCCTACGAAAGGCAGCTGCGAGGGCTGCGGCAGGGTTGGCAAGCGGATGGGCTCGACGTGGCACCGGCCGCCAACACAGCAAGCCAACAATGGCAGCAACTGCTCTCCGGCAGTATGCCCACAGGCCCGTGGAACACAGCCGTCGCCCCCCTTATAACCACCCACTGGGACCAGCAGACCTACTACAACAGCCACTGCCCCTACGACTCCGTCGGCTTGCAGAGAACGCTGACAGGCTGCGTGGCTACTGCCGCCGGGCAGTTGATGCGCTACTGGTCGTTCCCCGACACCGCCTTCGGTTCTAACACCTACAGCCACACCCGCTATGGCACCCTCGGGGCCAACTTCAACACGGGCTACAACTGGAGCAACATGCCCGCGCAGCTCACCTCCTCCAGCACCCCGGCCGAGATTGACGCCGTGGCCACCCTGCTCTATCACATCGGGGTGTCGGTCAACATGGACTATGGCACCACCGCCCAAGGGGGCAGCGGCGCCCAAACCAACTCCAACGGCCAGATAGCCTCCAAATGCACAGAGAACAGCCTGCGCTATTATTTCAAATACAAGAGCAGCCTGCACTGCATCCGCAAGGTTGACATGACCGACTCGGCATGGGCCGCCACGCTCCGCAACGAGCTCGACAACAACAGGCCCGTGATATACGACGGGTTCGACAGCACCTCGGGCCACTCCTTTCTCTGCGACGGGTACGACAGTACCGGCCTTTTCCACTTCAACTGGGGATGGAGTGGCAACGCTGACGGCTACTACGCCATAGGGAGCCTGAACCCCATAGGCTCAAGCGGCCCGCACAACTATTCACAGCGCAACATTGCCATTATCGGCATTGAGCCAAACCCCGACTTCGGTTCTGGCACCGTGGTGACGGCCACGCCCAACACCAGCGGCCTTGGCTCGGTGAGCGGAGCGGGGTCGTTCAGCGGCACGAACAGCACCCTGGTCACCCTCACGGCCACAGCCTCGACAGGGCGGCGCTTTGCAGGCTGGAGCGACGGCTATATGCACAACCCACGCTCCTTCTACGCCGCAGGCGGCACCTACCGGTTTACCGCCATCTTCCAGCCCCTCGCGGGCGACACGCTGGGCTATTGCGCCGACCACAGCATTGGCCAGCTGAACGTCAATTCGGGCACCGCCTACTGGGGCATACGCCTGCCCGCCTCCACGCTCACCCCGGGGCATGACCTCACTGCCGCCCAGCTCTATATCCTCGAAGCCGGCACCTATACACTCACCGTCTACACGGGTGCTTCGTCCCCCTCCTATATGGTGCACACGCAAACCTTTACCGTGTCGCCCGCCCAGGAGAACAGCTGGGTCACCGTGCCGCTCACAGACCCTGTTGCCGTTGCCGGCACCTCCTCGCTGTGGATTACCTTCAGCGCCACCGGCATCGTTCATCCCACTGCGCTCACCTACTACAGCGGCAACAACCACTCGCGCCTGTGGGGCAGCTCCTTTATGCCAAACACATCGTGGAACTACAGCTTTATGATACGTGGCGTGTTTACCGCCCCGCCTGTGTATGAAGACACGGTCTCCTACAACATCGACGACACCCTCACCATGAGGCTTGGAGCCAACCGCAACATATGGTGGGGCATCCAGCTGCCCCCGGCCATGCACCAGCACCGCCAATACCTGACCGATGTGATGCTATATATTGACACGGCCGGCAGCTACGAGGTGAAAATATACCAGGGCGACAGCACCACAGCCTCCACCCGCATAGCCCAACATACAGCCACCTTTGGCACATCGGCCCATCACCAGTGGCAACTCATCCACCTCCCCTTCCCCGTGACCCTGACCGACAGCCTGCCACTATGGATCACTTTACAAAACACACAGGCACGCTTCCCGGCCGCCATGACCAACTACGCGGGCGACAGCAACAGCAGCCTGCTCACCCGCGACGGGGGCCTGACGTGGAAAAGCATATACACCGCCTCGCACGGCGACATCAACGGGTCGTGGATGATACGGGCTGTGTTCTCCAGTTTCATGGCCAATCCCTTCAGTATCGACGGCCCATTGTCGGTGGGTGTTGATATTCCCGTCACCTACACGGCCAACTGTCCCTACAGCGCCAACTACACTTGGACCCTTCCTGGGGCGCACACCGACACCTTGGCAGGCACATCGGTCACCGCCCGGTGGGACTCGGTCGGCGACTACGTGGTGAAGCTGCAAGCCGAATACGGTGGCGTTGTGCTCACCGATTCGCTTCATGTCGAGGTTCACCAATGCAACATCAGCCAATTCCCCTATACCATGGGCTTCGAAGTGGCGGACGACATGACGTGCTGGCGCATCAGCGACGCCGATGCCGACGGCCACACCTGGACACTGACTGCCAACGACTCCACCTTGGCGCATAGCGGAGTGCGCGCCCTCAGCGCCACCTCGCACGGCAGTGCCTCGGCCGCCCACCCCACCGACGACTGGGCAATCACCCCCTTCATGCAGCTCGACTCCGGCCACTATTACCACCTCACCTGGCACGACCGGGCAGCCGACCCGGCACGGCTCTCCGGCCATTATTCGGTCTACATCTCCACCACCGGCAACCGGGTTGAGGACTTCACTTCCATGCCCCTCTTCCAAACCACCCTTGCCACAACATCCTACACGCAGCGAACCCTCGACCTCACCCCCTTTGCCGGGCAAAGAATCAGCATCGCCTTCCGGCTGCACAACACAACTAACCGCTACGGGGTAATACTCGACGACATAACACTGCGCAAAGGCAATCCCCGCTACCTCACACTCACCGTCCTTTCGTCCGACACCCTCATGGGACTTGCCGTCGGAGGCGGCAGTTATGCCCACGGTGCCGAAGCCGTCATGGCCGCCGTGGCACGCCAAGGTTACGGATTTACCCGGTGGAACGACAACAACACCGACCCCATACGTCCTGTCACCGTCACTGCCAACCAGTCCTACACCGCCTACTTCGACCAACTGACCGAGTTCGACACCATCGTCCTGCGCGACACCACCCAGGTGCACGACACCACCTTCCTCCACGACACCACCATTGTCCAGTTGCCCGTGCACGACACGACATTCGTATACCAGCCCCTGCCCCACCACCTCCTCGATGTCATACCCTCACCGGCTGAACTTGGCATAGCCGTAGGCTCCGGCACCTATACCGACAGCACCCTTGTCGAAATAGCAGCCATACCCATTGCCGGCAACCGCTTTGTAAACTGGAGCGACGGCACCACCGAAAACCCGCGCCACCTGCTGGTTGCCGCCGACATCAGCCTCACTGCCAACTTCGAACCCAATGACGTGGCCATCGCCACTTCCCCTGACGACAGCTACTCCATCACCGTCAACAACCACGACATCACCATCCACAACGCCATGGGACAGCAACTGCGGGTCTTCGACGTGCTGGGGCGCCAGCTGTCGTCCGTATACTGCCAAGCCGACAGCCACACCCTCCGCATGCCCGCCGCAGGCGTCTACATGGTGCAGATAGGCAACCACTCCGCCCATCGCATCGTGCTACGATAACACGCTAAAGAAAACCACATATTCCAACAACAAAGACTAAGCAACATGAAAAAAGTAATAGCCCTTCTACTGGCAACAATGCTACTGCTCACAGCCCCCACCTCGCAGGCGGCCCCAGTGGACAAAAACAAGGCGCAAGCCGCTGCCACCCTCTTCCTTGCCGCCCACGGAGGAGAGGGTACACAACTGGTGGACATCACCGCCTCAACTCCTTACACCGCTTTCTACATCTTTGCGGGCACAAACGGCAAGGGGTTCGTCATCATCTCTGCCGATGACTGCGTGATGCCCATCCTTGGCTATTCCGCCACAAGCACCTTTGCCACCGAAAACATGCCCGCAAACGTCAAAGGCTGGCTCGACAGCTACGAACGCCAAATCAAACACTATAGTCAGCTCGAACAAAGCCGTCGCATAGCCACCCTCAACGACAGCCGCAGCGTATCCCATGCCTGGGAGGCACTGCTGGCCAACGGCCAGCCCTACCCCCCGCTTCCCACGGCTGTTGCCCCCCTGCTCACCACGCAGTGGGACCAGGGTTCATTATACAACAACCAATGCCCCATAACAATAATCGACTCCCAACATCCTTACACCGGATGCGTGGCCACAGCAACAGGCCAGATAATGAAATACTGGAACCATCCTGACACTGGCTACGGTTCGAACAGTTACATCCACCCCTACTACGGCAACATAAGCGCCAACTTCGGGACCACCGCCTACGCGTGGAGCAACATGCCCAACCAACTCACCACCTCCAGCACCAATGCACAGATAAATGCCGTAGCCACGCTGCTCTTCCATGTGGGCATCGCCGTCGAGATGGACTACAGCCCGTCGGGCAGCAGCGCATACTCCGTCGCCGACGGTAACCACACATCCCCCTCGGCCGAAAATGCCCTGCGCACCTACTTCAAATACAAAAGCGACCTGCGCCAGGTATCAATCGACGACTACAGCGATGCCGGCTGGAGCGCCCTACTGATGAATGAACTCAACAACAACCGGCCCATACTCTACTCCGGACGCGACACCTCGGGCGGACACGCCTTTGTGTGCGACGGCTATAACAACGCCGGGCTCTTCCACTTCAACTGGGGGTGGGGAGGCTGGTGCGACGGCTACTACACCATCGGCCACCTCAACCCCGCATCGGGCGGTGCAGGCGGCAACTCAACCTACACCTTCAACCTGAGAAACCAAGCTGTAATCGGCATTGAGCCCGACACCAGTTTTGGCAACGCCACAACCGTCACCGTCACCTCGTCCAACACAGCCTACGGCACCGTTGCCGGGGGCGGAGTCTTCACCGGCACAAACACCAGCACCGTCATCCTCACAGCCACCGCCGCCAGCGGTTGCCGGTTCACAGGCTGGAACGACGGCTACCGGTTCAACCCCCGCAGCTTCCTCGCCAACGGGGGCACCTACTCGTTCACCGCCAACTTCGAACCCCTTGCAGGCGACACCTTGGCCTACTGCCAAAACCACTGCGTCACCGGCTACGGCGCCAACTCCGGTTCCTCCCAGTGGGGCATATGCCTGCCCGCATCCCTGCTCACCCCCGGCCACGACCTGACCAAAGTGCAGCTCTACATTCGAACCGCCGGTGTCTACACCCTCAACATCTACACAGGCACCACCAGCCCCACCACCACCGTCTGCACGCAAAACTTCTCAGTCAGCACCAGCACCGTCAACCAATGGGGCACACTCACACTCTCCTCGCCCGTCAGCGTCGACGGCACCCAGTCGCTATGGATAGCCTTTAGCAGCTCCGCCGACCACCCCGCCGCCGCCAGCTACTACTGTGGCAACGACAACTCACGCCTCTGGGGTCCCTCCTTCACACCCATACCGCACAACTACAGCTTCATGATACGAGGCATCTTTGCCGACAACAGCCCCACCTTCTTCACCGGCGACACCCTCTCCTACTGCGCCGACAGCGCCTACGTCAACAGTGCCGGAGCCGGTGGCTCCCTCACCTGGGGCATCCGCTTCATGCCCGCCTCACTGGCCGGACACGACACCCTCACCGACGTGCGCCTGTTCGTCCACGAAGGGGGCGCCTACAACCTCGCCGTCTACCAAGGCGCCACCACCTCCACAGCCACACAGGTAGCCTCGCAAACCTTCAACTTCCCCACTTCAGCCGACAGCACCTGGCAAAACTGCCACCTCGCCACCCCCGTGGCCATCAACACCACACAACCGCTGTGGATCGTATTCTCCAACACAGGAATAAACTACCCCGCCGCCATGTGCGCCTTCACCGGCGACACCAACAGCAGCCTCGTAAACCTTGGCAACAACTGGATATCGCTCTACACCGCCGCCCAGGGCAGCTTCAACGGCTCGTGGATGATACAAGCCATTACCCGCAGTAGCGGCAGCACCGCCATCCTGGGCGACACCGTCGACTACTGCGCCGACAGCGCCCTTTACAACACCATCGGAGCTGAGGGCAGCCTGACCTGGGGCATACGCCTGCCCGCCGCCATGCACCAGCACCGCCAATACCTCACCAGAGTAATGCTCTACGTGCCATCAGCCGGCACCTACAACCTCAACATCTACCAAGGCAACACCACCACAACCGCCACCAACGTAGCCGCACAATCGGCCACCTACACCGCCTCACAAGCCAACATGTGGCAAACCATCAACATCACCACACCCATAACCCTCAACCCCTCGCAGCCGCTATGGATCACCTTCACCAACACCGGCGTTGACTACCCCGCCGCCCTCTGCAACATAACCGCCGACACCAACGGCAGCCTCGTAACCCTAAACAACGGCACCACATGGCTCTCGCTCAACACAGCCAGCGGAGGAAACCTGGACGGCACCTGGATGATACGCGCCATCCTCTCCAACAGCAACGCCCCCGTCATCACCATCAACGGGCCCACCACCGTCGGCGTTGACATGCCCGTCACCTTCACCGTCAACGGGCCCGCCGCCGCAAGCTACAACTGGCTGCTCACCGGCGCAACCCCACCGTCGGTCAACGGCCCCACCGCCACCGCCACCTGGTCCACCCCCGGCACCTACACCGTGACAGTACTCTCCACCTGGGACGGCAACATCCTGCGCGACACACACACCATCACCGTGCTGCCCTGCGCCATCAACACCTTCCCCTACACCATGGGCTTTGAACCCACCGACATCATGGCCTGCTGGAACATAATCGACAACGACAACGACGGCTACTCATGGACCCAATCGCCCTTCACCGATGCAACCCACAGCGGTTCGGGAGCCTTTGCCTCAGCCTCCTACATCAACAACATAGGACCCCTCACCCCCGACAACTGGCTGGTATCGCCCCAAATCCAGCTCCCAGCCGACCACGGATACACCCTCACATGGTACGACGGGGCATACGACAGCTCATACTACGCCGAACACTACTCCCTCTACGTCTCCACAACAGGCAACGACGTGGACGACTTCAGCAGCGAGCCCCTCTTCCAAACCACCCTCACCACCCACAACTACACCCAACGCACCGTAGACCTGAGCGACTATGCCGGACAAACCATCCACATAGCCTTCCGCCACCACAACTCGACCGACGTGTACTGGCTGCTCATCGACGACCTCTCCATCGTCCAGACCGCCCCGCAAACCCACACCCTCACCGCACTCAGCGCCAACCCGGAAATGGGTAGCGCAACCGGCGGCGGCACCTACAACCACAACGCCACCGCCACCCTCACCGCCATCGCCAACGACGGATACCACTTCGTGCAATGGCACGACGGCAACACCGACAACCCGCGCACCGTCACCGTCACCGCCGACACCACCTTCACCGCACACTTCGCCTCCGACGAGCCTGCCACCTTCACCATCACCGCCCTATCGGCCAACCCCGCCATGGGCACCGTAACGGGCGGCGGCAACTACCCCGAAGGCACCACCGTCACACTCACCGCACTGCCCAACGACGGCTACCGCTTTGTGCAATGGCAAGACGCCGACACCACCAACCCCCGCACCATCACCGTCACCGCCGACGCCACCTACATCGCCACCTTCCTGCCCATACAAACCCAAGGCATAGCCGACCCCGCAACGGGCTGCACCATAGCCGCCCTGCCGGGTAACACAGTCGGCATAGCCGGAGCCGAAGGGCACCGGGTTGACATCTACGATGTAGTGGGGCGCCACATCGCCGGCACCCCCCGCGCCGCGGCACAGTGCAGCTTCGCCATGCCCCACGCAGGCGTTTACCTCGTGGCCGTCGACGGCCATCCCGCAATACGCATCGTCGTCATGCCCTAACAACGAGCATACCCCAAAAGGGTGTCCCGGCCGCGGAGCCGGGGCGCCCTTTTTCCACGCCCACACCCCGCACCCCCCAACAAAAACCCAACCCCGAACCAACGCCCATAAATCGCCGCCACTTCCTCACCCCTTAGTCGGCAGTTACTCGGCCATCGGTAGAGAAACTGCCGAACAACTGCCGAACAACACCAAAGCAACAAACGGCCGGAGGGCGGTGCAGCATCCTTTCTCAAAGCGCGGAGCCACCCGTGCCCCGGCAGGCCTTGCCGCCCCGACGGCCATCATGCACACTCCGGCCAAGGGAACAGGCCGGGAAAGGCAGCCCGATATTTCAACATTCAGAGGTTGATTATTTTTCGTCCAGAGGGGTTTCCAATCAAATAAAAGGATGTAATTTTGCACTTTGAAAAATAATATCCAATTGCGCAATGAAAACATTCTCTCAAACACGCCACAGCCTCGTCCTCGTCGCGATGGCCCTGCTGCTGTCCGCCACCCCATGGAAAGCATCGGCCCAAGAACCCAGCATCGCGCCACAGACTGAGCATCAGTACAATGACGACATCCACGCATTTATTCTGAAACGGTTGCGCCAAACCACGCAGCAGCGCGAAAAGCAGATGAACAAGCAGGTGCAGCACCTGTTGGTAAACCTGCCCAACGCAGAGAAACTATATGACGAAACCTTCGTCAAAATCACCACCGGTGTGGAGGAAGACACCACTGAGGACGGCAAGGCAGAGATCAACTTCGTATACAACATCTCCTACAATTGCCACCATTTCGAGGGCACGGAGGACGACTACCCCTCGGGAGCCTATGGATGGAACACCTCCAATTCGTGCCGTGCCATATGCCAGCTCACTAAAAAGATGGTGGAGACCGAGCTGAAGGACCTTTTTGCCGCAGGCAAAGGCACCACGGTCACCATCACCTCCACCACCGACGCCGCCGAGATTACCCACATCGAATACAAGGGCGAGTATGGCGAATTCCGCTACATGCCCGCCGTGTTCAACGACGAGAATGTGCGCATATCGGTCGACACCAAGGAGGGCATCACCACCAATGCCCAGCTGGCCTACATCCGCGCCAGGAGCGTACACAGCTTTCTTGACGAGAACATCGGGGCGCTGAAGAACGGGAGCGAGTATCGCTACGTTACGCGCTGTTTCGACATGACCGGTCCCCACTACCGCCGCAGCAGCCTGCAGATAGTGGTGCACGGCGCATTCGATGCCACAGCACGCACCCTCGAGGCGGCACTGCTCAACGACGAGTATGTCGACTTCAACATCCCCTCAATCGAAGAGAACCTCAACAGCAAAACCTACGCCCTGATTATTGCCGACGAGGAATACACCGCACCGCTGCCCAACTGCGACTTTGCCACCAACGACGGCGACGTGCTACACCAGTACTTTGTCCACACCCTGGGCATCCCCACCCGCCACGTTAAGGTACTGCACAACGCAGGCCGCCAAGAGATTTACAACGAAGGCATTCACTGGCTCAAGGACATCATCAAGGCGCAGGACGGCGATGTGCACATCATCATCTACTATGCAGGCCACGGCATTACCAACCAGAAGTTTGCCCCGTACCTTATGCCGTCGGGAATCGACGTGAGCAAGATACGCTCATTCCGCACCAAGACGGGCAACCTGCCCGACGACCTGGTGCTGAAGGGCGGCGACGCCGAAAAGGTGCTGTCGCAATGCATCTCGTTCGACACGCTGACGGGATGGTTCAACCGCGTGGAGGCTTTGAGCTACACGTTTATCATCGATGCCAGTTTCGACGGTGTCCAGCGCAGCGGCAAACCGTTTTTCACCATCAAGAAAGAGTCCAAGCGCTATCGCACTCCGCGTGTGCGCAGCGACATTGTCATCTTCATGGCTGCCGACGGCGACAAGACCGCCTACTCATTCATCGACCAGCACCACGGATTCTTCACCTACTACATTCTCAAAGAGCTGAAGTACTCGCGCGGCGAGATTTCGTTTCAGGACTTGTTCAACAACGTGACAAAGAACCTTGCCTACGAGTCGTCGCTACAAGGCAAACTGCAGGAACCCTCAATGATTATTGGAGGCAAGCTGGGCGAGAACTGGGGCACACGCACATTTATCAACAACTGATTCCAGAACCGAAATGAAGTACACCCCCGACTTTATCACCCATCTCAAACCCGGCGAGATATTTGTATTCGGCAGCAACCTGGCAGGGCATCACGGAGGCGGCGCGGCGCGTATGGCGCTTGAGCGGTTTGGAGCATGCTACGGGCAAGGAGTGGGGCTGCAAGGGCAATCGTATGCCATCCCCACCATGCAGGGCGGCGTCGAAACCATCAAGCCCTATGTGGACGAGTTTATCGCTTTTGCCCAAGCGCATCCGGAGCTCACATTCTACGTCACGAAGATAGGGTGCGGTATTGCAGGCTTTGACGAAGGGGAGATTGCCCCCCTCTTTGCCGACGCCCACCTGGTTGAGAACATCATTCTGCCCAAAAACTGGTAAGCATTAATTTTTTTTGACCGCAAGACACCAGCAACGACAAAGGATATTTTTTGCAGGGGGAATATACTAATATCCCCTCTTTGTCGTTATCAAGGACAATTATTAACAATAGAAAAACACTATCATGAAGAAAGTATTTATTGCAGCAGTTGCACTACTGCTTGGTTTAGGAAGCCTGAATGCACAAAACACATTCCGCGGCATTGTAAAATACAGGGTGGAAAGTACCGGAAAGGTGGCCATCACCATCAAACCGGAGCAGTCGGTTTTCGAGATGAAGGTTTATGACAACCAGATTCTCTCCGGACAAACAGTGCAGACCGGTATGAAGGTTGCCCAAGCAATCGATTTCAGCCCCTATATTTCGTTACTCGCCGCCAACGACATAGAGTTGGAAAGTTACACTGGCGACGGAAAGTTCCTCATCCGCGAAGAGATGAAGAAGGCCACATTGGACAGTGGCTATATCGTGGACAAGGAGCCCGGTCACTACTACTATGAGGAAGTGGACGAGACTCAGCAGATGCTGGGATACACCGCCCACAAACTCATTATGCACCGCTATGACGAGGAGGGCAACGACAATCCCGCCACTTGCTGGTACACCACCGAGATTGGACCCGAATACTGCCTGGTGCTGGGTTCCATAAAGGGATTCCCGCTCGTTTATACCCAGGAGCTGGGCGAGGGTCGTGCCATCACCTATACCGCCACCGAGATAGTGAAAGGCAAAGTGAAGGAGACCGACATGCTGCTGCCTGCCGGTTACAAGGATGCCAGCGGCGAGGAGTTTGAGACTTTCCAGCGTGAGATGAAGGAGGCTTTTGAACTGCTTCAGTAATCTTGAACATATTAACGCATAAGTAGCTGACGCGGCCGAAAGGCCAAATCAACTACACCAAAACAACAATGGCCAAGAAAAAGAACAAGAAACAGGCAAGGCCGACAGGCAAGTTGAAAGAGTTTTGGCATACACAGCGCTGCCGCAAGCTGCGCGGTGCATGCTATATACTGCTTGCCGTGTTCATAGTTGTAGCAATGACATCGTTCTTCTTTTCTTGGCCATCGCACGCCAACTGGATGGGGGCATTGGGCTACCACCTATCGGCGCTAATCATCCAAAACACATTCGGCATAGCATCCTACGGGTTTGCCTTTCTGCTTTTTGTCTACGGCATGAGGCTGTGGAACCGGCACCTGCTCCCATGGCAAAAGACCCTGTGGAGCACACTATTCTGGATGGTGTGGCTGTCGTCGGTTATAGGCTACTTCTTTGGACGTTGGGGCAAGGGCAATATTGTCTTTGGCAATTTTGCCGGCGTTACGGGGACATTCATTGCTGAGCAGTCGTACCATCTTATAAAATGGGGGACTCTGGTATTCTTTGCCTTTATTGCAATTGTTTATCTGGTGTTTGTTCACAAGGTGCATATCCGTCCTCCAAAGGTGAACATACAGATGCCCGACATCAAGAGTATGCTGCCCAAACACAGTGACACCCCTGTGGCAGAACCCGAACCCAAACCGACCCCCAAGACTGAAGAGAGCGAACCCAAAGCCTCAGAAGCTGAAAGCAACAAGGTCACCTTTGACATCAACGATGAGTTTAGCCGCATCAACCAGCGGGCGCAGGACAAGGCGGACACCCCTGAGAATTCAACTACAGGGCAAAAGCCTGTGGCATTTAGGATAACCGACAACCAGACGGTTGACCCAACTCCGACGCCCGAAGAGGAGCCGAACCGCTACTCGGAATTTGAGAATGTACACACCGGGCATCATTACACAGTGGACGAACTTTATGACCCCCACTTGGACTTGAAGCAATATAAGATGCCTTCAACCGACCTGCTTACCGACTGGGAGACACGCAATGTGAAAGTGTCGAAGGAGGAACTGGTTTCAAACAAAGACCACATTGTCGAAACACTGAGGAATTACAACATCGAAATAGTCGAAATCACTGCATCGCCCGGTCCTACAGTCACGTTGTATGAGATAAAGCCTGCGCCAGGAATCCGCATCTCGAAAATAAAAAGCCTTGAGGACGACATCGCACTCAGTCTTTCGGCACTGGGTATCCGCATCATAGCCCCAATACCCGGAAAAGGCACTGTGGGAATAGAGGTGCCTAATGCCAAGCCACAGATCGTGTCGATGAAAAGCATGCTGGAATGCGATGCATTCCGCAACAGTGGAAAGATGGAACTGCCCATAGCATTTGGCAAAACCATCAGCAACGACCCCTTTGTGACCGACCTTGCCAAAATGCCCCACCTGCTTATGGCTGGAGCCACGGGAACAGGTAAATCTGTTGGTCTCAATGCTGTGATTGCCTCCCTTCTGTTCAAGAAGCATCCCTCAGAACTTAAGTTTGTAATGGTGGATCCGAAGAAGGTGGAACTCTCGCTCTACAACAAGATTGAGCGGCACTACCTGGCAAAACTACCCGACAGCGAAGATGCCATTATCACCGATGTGAAGAAAGTGGTGCGGACACTCAACTCGCTCTGCATTGAGATGGACCAGCGCTACGACCTGCTGCGCCTTGCGGGTGTGCGCAAAGTGACCGAATACAACGACAAGTTCATCCATCGTCAACTCAACCCGGAGAACGGGCACAGATTTCTGCCCTACATAGTTCTGGTAATCGACGAGTTTGCCGACCTCATCATGACAGCCGGAAAAGAGGTGGAGTTGCCCATATGCCGCCTGGCACAATTGGCCCGTGCAGTAGGCATACACCTCATCATCGCTACGCAACGACCCACAACCAACATCATTACGGGAACCATCAAGGCTAATTTCCCTGCACGAATAGCCTTCAAAGTAACCAGTGGCATAGACTCACGCACCATTCTCGATTGTAGCGGTGCACAACGACTAATAGGCCGCGGAGACATGCTGATATCGCTTTCCGGTTCTGATTTGATACGCATACAATGTGCGCTCATCGAGACAGAGGAGATTGAAGAGCTGGCAGATTTCATCGGGTCTCAAAGGGGTTATCCCGACGGTTTCCTCCTGCCAGAATACTTGGACGAGAATGAGGAGCCCAACAAGGATTTCGATCCCAAGCAAAAGGATGAGTTCTTCAACGATGCTGCACGATTGGTTGTGGCCAGTCAGTTTGGCTCGACCTCGTTGCTGCAACGCAAGCTGCAATTAGGCTATAACCGTGCCGGACGTATAATCGACCAGCTCGAAGCCGCCGGTATCGTCGGACCCTACAACGGGTCAAAAGCACGAGAAGTGCTGGTGCACGACGAAGTCCAACTCGAGGAGTTGCTACGCAACTTGTAGTACACTTCCCAAAGCACAGCAGCATGACATCTTACAACGACTACTGCACACGCCACAGCACACAACCCGACGAAGCGCTGTATGCTGTTTACCGCTCAATCATGTTGCATACAGCCAACCCACACATGGCTTCCAGCCCTTATCAAGGGACATTCCTGCAAATGATTACAGCCATCGCAAATCCCAACATATCTGTTGAGATAGGCAGCCACGCCGGGTATGGGGCACTGTGCATAGCAAGGGGTATGAGCCCAAAAGGGATACTGCACCTAATAGAATCAAACGAGGAATACGAGCCCATAATATGGCAAAATGCCAAAAGCACAGGTCTTGACAAACTGATAAAGCTACACATAGGACAAGCAATAGACATTATCCCCTCACTGCCTGATGGTATTGGACTGGCATTTGTGGATGCAGATAAGGAACACTATAACGATTACTACACGCTACTGCTACCCAAGATGAAAGCCGGAGGGCTATTGCTGTTTGACAATATGCTATGGTTTGGCCAAGCCCTCGCCGTTGCCGAGACACCCCATGCCGCCGAATCTCATCTGCGTAGCAATCGCGAAGCACGTATAATCCACGCGCTCAACCAAAGAATTACCGACGATCCCAGGGTAGACAATATCCTGTTGCCCATACGCGACGGCATAATGCTCTGCCGGGTAAAATAGAATAGTCGAATCGACAGACCACTATTTTACATCAAAAAAAACAGCAAATCAGAAAAAAGTTGTATCTTTGCATTTTAAAATAATAGGCCTACAATGAAGAAAAAGTTGTTATTCATAGCAATTGCCACGATGCTGCTCACTGTGTCGTGCGTTAAGGAAAAGCACTGTCGCTGCGCAGTGTTAAAGAGCCAGACTGTACGCATAGTAACTATAAAATCTGGCAGTTGCAACAGTCTTAACCAAATCCGTTATCGCAACGACTTGGACACGTTGTTTACCGACACTGTTGTATGCACAGACTATCCGTTCGAAGCCGACTCGATGATTATATACAACAAGTAAACCGAAGTAATAAGTCGCGAATCTCATTATCAACACACAAACAACGCAACATGCAATGAAAAAGATATTGTTTGTTATCATAGCCACTGCCGCACTGGCAGGATGCTCCAAAGGCACACAATGCAAATGCACAGCCACCACTGCCACCGACGGTCAAGGACGTCCGGAAGTAACCCTTGTGGATGTGGACTGGGGATTCTCCTGCAAGAACATCACCAAGGTTGGGATTGAACGCCAGCAAGACGGAAAACTGGTGAGGGTGTTGCAGGATGTCACCTGTGAAAAGAACAACCAATGAGACACTTCACCTCAAAGACAGCCCGAACCATTGCCCTAATCCTGCGCATGGCGCTGGGCATACTATTTATTGTCTCATCCGTCGCCAAGCTATTAAGCATAGACCGGTTCGAGCTCTATATTTTTTCTTTCAACCTGCTACCGCTTACATGGTCGATGCTGGCCGCACGTGTGGTTATCGTAGCCGAGATATTGGTGGGTATCGGTCTGGTAGCAAATATTGCGAAACGGTTTGTAGACACCTGCGCCCTGCTGATGCTGGTGTGTTTCACCATATTCCTATGTTATGCCGCCCTTATCGGGAGGACCGACAGCTGTCAGTGCATGGGTGACCTTGTGGGCTTCAACCCGCTGCACTCCATCATCAAGAACGCCGTGTTGTTGTTGCTGTTGGTTATAGCAATGAGAGCAAAACCCTGGCAATGGCATCCGCGCTGGTATATATGGCTGCCTGTGGTGTTGGCCCCAACAGTGGGAGTCTTCGTCATCTCGGCACCCGACAACTGGCTTTTTGGCCCCTCCGAAGAGCTCTACAATGTCGAACAGCTTAACACGTCCATCTCAGCCGACGGCGAGTTAGCCCCGCTAAACTTAGACAAAGGCCGTCATGCCGTTGCCTTTTTGACACCCAGTTGCGGCTTCTGCCGCATGGCTGACGAGAAACTCACCCATATCTGCCGCCGCAACGACCTTGATTCTTCCGCCTTTGTTTATCTTATACCCGCAACCGACAGCACATTGGCACCACTCACGCTCGACACCTCTTCCTTTATCCGTCCCGGCTACCTAATCCCTCCCATGACCTTTGCTCTTATTACATATGGGCAACGTCCCATGCTGCTGCTTATTGCCGACGGCGAAGTGAAAGCCACCTGTCACTACCGTAATATCAGTGAGAAACAAATAGTACAATTCCTCAAATGAAGCGAACTGCAACCACTTTAGCCATCGTATGCCTCCTTGCTGTATGCTGCGTGGCGCTCTCTTCGTGCAACAAACGCTGTCGCTGCATGAAGAACAACCGCCAATTTGTATACTACACAACCGACGAACTCTCAGCACTGGGCAAGACATGCAGCGACATGATATACCTCGAAGGCCTTGCTGCCCAGTACTATGCCCAATGTGAATGGGAATATTAAGACAAAAAGGGCCTAAGTATCCATACAAGACCCCTGATTGAAGAGCCCTTGAATGCCCCAATCATACATCCGGCAGAAAGGACTATACGGCCACAACAGGCAATTCAGAAAGGCGAATACCCATTACCCACATCAAGGGCTTAATATACCAATGTAACGGTGCCCTTAATTGTCTTCCAGCTGTTGTCCTTTGTGTCGATATAACGCACAAAATAGACATAGGCACCCTGGTGGCATGGACGCCCATCTGAAGTGCCATCCCAACTACCCGTAAGACCATCGAACTGAGCCACTCGGGTACCCATCCGATTGAAGATTGACACCTCTGCCTTTAGAATATGATGGCTGCACGAAAGTGCAAACCTGTTATTAGTCTCCATCAGAGGAGTTATAACGTTGGGGGCAAGGATAAAGACACTGTCGATTGGTGGCTCTCCCCAATGGGGAACCACTATCAGGGTGTAGAAAATAATGCTGTCGCAATCGTCTCCAATATCGATTGAAAGAGGCTCGTCGTGAACAGTACCCCCAAATGTATAGCCGTTATACTCCCATGGCAGCTGTGACGGAGCTATAGTATCATAATCCCACGAGCAGTGAGGGCAAGTCACAAAGTCTATCTTCCACAGTGTATCGCAGCCTGACGGGGTCCAGTACGTAGTGATATAGTGTGTGTCAGTATAGTCGAGCAAATGTCCGCGGAAAGTGAATGTACCCTCGCACAAATGGACCGAGAACGCCGAGTCGTAGTGATTATGAATCCATATCGGCGCCCATAGGGTATCGGGTGGAATAGTGAAACAACTGTCATACTCATACGTAAACACACACATGACACGATACTTACCCGTATCCTGGTAGCGGTGGGTCTGAGGGGCTTGGAAACCATTGTCAAGGTGCGAGAAAGCAAGAGTAGTA